>Ga0114932_10000158_pt1 | contig 77754 bp, 65 predicted proteins | sample 2SBtaG_2_FD_87286 | JGI IMG/M metagenome (GOLD analysis project Ga0114932, IMG submission 87286) | Deep subsurface microbial communities from Kolumbo volcano to uncover new lineages of life (NeLLi) - 2SBTROV12_ACTIVE470 metaG | ecosystem: Environmental > Aquatic > Marine > Volcanic ...
AGTGTTCCTGGACGGTCAGGACACCGGTCAGGACGCGCCCACGATGCTCAAGAGCATCGCCGCGGGCAACCACATGGTGCAGGTGAAGGGCGATTGCCTCTCCGCCGTCGCCCAGGTCGACGTCGTGGCCGGCCGCGTGGCCCGCAGCGAGATGAGCCTGGAGAGCCTCGGCGGCTTCGTCGAGATCCAGACCAACCCCGACAACGCGTCGGTCAGCCTCGACGGCGAGCCGCTCGACGGTGCCGGCTACTTCGCGGTCGACGCCGCGTGCGGAGCGCACTCCATCACCGCGTCCGCCGATGGCTTCTCCAGCCAGATCCGCGAGCTCGACGTCGAGATGGGCCAGGCCTACAAGATCGAGATCGACCTCTCGGCGGACGGCCTCGGCAGCCTGACCGTGGTGATCGAGCCGGTGGGGGCCAAGATCTACCTCGACGGTCACCAGGTGAGCGTCGGCCCCACCACGGTGGACGAGATCGAAGCGGGCGTGCACCGCGTGGAAGCCTTCCTCGACGGCTACCGGCCCATCGAGGAGCAGGTCACGGTCGAGAGTGGGGCGACCGCTCGGGTCGACATCACGCTCGAGCCGGTGGGCGCGATCGCGGCACCGATTCCGGTGGTCGAGGAAGCCGTCGAGCCGGATCCTGTCGCGGAGGCCACCACGGCCCCCACCCCGGTCGAAGACACCTCGGACGACGACGAGCCGAAGGAGAACAAGAAGGTCGGCCTGCGCATCGCGGGCGGCGTTGTGGCCGCAGCGGGCGTCGGCGCCGTCGCGGGGGGTGTGGGCTTCTTCAACACCTCGGTCGCCGAGAACGAGGTCGCGCAGTCCATGCAGGACCAGGGCGACATCAACGGTGCGCAGTCCCACTACGACCAGAACGTGGTGCCGAACTACCAGAAGGCCGTGGGCCTCTGGGGTGTGGGCGCGGTGGGCATCGCCGGTGGCGGCGTGATGCTGCTGGTGAACGACGACGTTCCGGTGATCGGCTTCACCACGCGCTTCTGAGCGTCACCACGCGCTTCTGAGCGTCACCACGCGCTTCTGAGCGTCGCGCCCCGCAGACGCGCTACTCGATCATCGCGAAGCGTCCGTCGAAGGCGGCCGTCAAGAACTCGACGCTGCTGCCATCGGGCAGGGTGGCGCCGCGCTTGACCGCGAGCTCGCCGAAGCGCACGTACACGTAGTCGGCGGAGTCGAAGTCCTTCCACTGGCCGCTGGGGAGGGTGTAGCTGCCGTCGTTGGCCGTGATGCAGCGCTGCTCCTCGACCGCGTAGCAGCCGTCGCTCTTGTAGATGCAGGTGATGAACTGGATGAAGACCTTGTCCGAGCTCTGCGGCTCCCAGGTGACCGAGACCTGCTCGCCGGTGCCGGCCACGCCGTCGGGGGTGAGGAGCACGGGGAGGTCGCTCAGCACGAACGCGTTCTCGACCGTGGCGGCTGGCCACTGTCCCTCCGGCAGCAGCAGGTCGCCGGTCGAACCGTCCCAGTCGAGGGCGCTCAGGTCGAGGTCGTCGGCGTAGAAGTAGGCGAGATCGCCCTGGTACGGCACGACCCCCGTGTGGCTGCCCTGGCTGACCGAGACCTCGTCGAGGCCGAGGGTCTGCAGAGCGGGCCAGGGCTCGCTGGAGCCGTCGGTGCAGCCGCTCTCTTCGCCGATGAGGCCGTAGAGGTCGATGTCCTCCGCGTCCGAGGGCAGGGCCACGTACACCTCACCGGTGCCCGCTTCGGCGTAGTAGAAGCTCAGCCCGACCGCTCCGAGCTGTCCTTCTCGGTCGTCGACGTAGAAGAACCCGTCTTCGAGCGTGGTGGTGCCGGTGGGGGCCGTCACCTGGATCTCGGTCCACCCCTCGCCGCTGATCGCCGGGGTCTCCAGCAACAGAGAGCCGCCGTAGGTCTCCACGATGGTCGCCACAGCGCCGTCGAAGGTCACGGAGCTGACCTGGCTCAGGCCGCTGCCGGTGAGGCTCACGCGTTCGCCGCCCGCGTTGGTGCCGAGCTCGGGTGTGACGGCGCTCAGCAGGGGCCCGTTGCCGCCCCCGTCGCCGCCGTCGCCTCCATCGCCTCCGTCGCCGCCGTCGCCGCCGTCGCCGCTGCCGACCGGACCGGTGTCGTCGCGGGGCTGGTACGGCTTGTCCGCGTCGCCGAGCGAGGGCAGGCAGGCGGTGAGGAGCAAAGAGGCGAGCATGGAGCGCTGTCCGTTGGCCCTCGGAATATAGCCGGTCCATGCAGCTCATCCGCGACCCGGACGTGCTCGGCGGCTACCTGTCGGACGCGTCGAACCTCCATGGCCACGCCGAAGCGCTCGTGCGCCCGCGCACCACCGCAGAGGTCGCAGAGGTCGTGCGCCACTGCCAACAGGAGCGCATCGCGCTCACGGTCACCGCTGGGCGCACCGGCACCACCGGCGGCGCGGTCCCCCAGGGCGGCTGGCTCTTGTCGACCGAGGCCTTGTGCCGGGTGCTCGCGATCGGCGAGACCGAGGCGGAGGCCGAAGGCGGCGTGCTGCTCGGGGCCTTCCAGGACGCGGTCGAGGCGAGCGGTCGGCTCTACCCGCCGGACCCGACCTCCCGGCACGAGTGCAGCCTCGGCGGCTCGATCGCCTGCAACGCCAGCGGGGCGCGCACCTTCCTGTACGGCCCCACGCGGGACTGGGTGGTGGCGGTCGAAGCCGTGCTGCCCACCGGTGAGGTGGTCGTCGCCGATCGGGACACGCCGATCCCGGCGGGCTGGCCCCGGGTCGACTGGCAGCCCCCGGGGGTCAAGAGCGCCGCCGGCTACTCTCCGGCGAACAACCTGCTCGACCTCCTCATCGGCCAGGAGGGCACCCTCGGCGTACTCACCCGTGCGCGCGTCCGCCTCACCGACCTGCCAGAGGCGGTCTTCTCCCTCGTCGGCTTCTTCGCCAGCCGCGCGGCCGGCCTCGCCTTCGTGAACGCGGCGCGTGCTGGCGGCGCGGTCACCCCTCGGCTGGTCGAGTGGTACGACGCCCACGCCCTGGAGCTGATCCGCGAGCGGGAGCCAGGGCTGCCGGCCGATGCGCGGGCCGCCGTGTGGGTCGAACAGGAGGTCACCGCGGAGACCGAAGATGCGCTGATGGGAGCCTGGCTCGACCTGCTGGAGCAGAGCGGTGCCCTGGTCGACCAGACGCTCTTCGCGGCGGATCCCGTGGGGCTGGAGCGGCTCCACCGGATCCGCCATGCCGTGCCCGCCGGGGTGAACGAACGCGTGGTCGCAAACGGCATGCCGAAGGTCGGCACCGACTGCTCGGTGCCCGACGAGGCGCTCGAGGAGATGATGGACGCCTACGACGCGGTCCCCTTGCCCACGGTGCTCTTCGGCCACGTGGGCGACAACCACCTCCACCTGAACATGTTCCCGTGCACGCCCGACGAGCTGGTGCTCGCCAAGAGCCTCTACGCCGACCTCTGCCGGCGAGCCGTGGCGCTGGGCGGGAGCGTGAGCGCCGAGCACGGGATCGGCAAGCTCAAGCGCGCTCACCTGGCCGAGATGGTCGGTCCGGACGTGCTGCAGGCCTTTGCACGGCTGAAGCGGCACCTCGACCCGGCGGGGATCCTCGGGCGCGGCAACCTGCTGGATCCAGCCGACCTGTAAGCTTGGCGGGTCCTCGGGCGTCGTGTGGGCGCCGGAGGTGTGGAGATGCGGCTCCTTGCAGCAGCGACATCGCGGAGATCCAACCGACGACGCCGTCGCGCTCGAGCGCGAACGGGAGGTCGTCGCGCGGCTCCGGGAAGGTGACCGTGCTGCCCTCGCGACCCTCTACGAGTGGTACGGCGACCGCCTCTTCCGCGCCGCCATCCTGCCCCGGCTGCCGATCACCGATCTGGCCGAGGACGTGCTGCGGGACACCTTCCGACTCACCCTCGAGCGGATCCACCAGTACCAGTCTACCGACCGGAGCATCTACTTCTGGATGCGGCGGATCGCCATCAACCGTGCCATCGACGTGCACCGTGCGAACGCGCGGCGCCGGAAGCTCGCGGAGGCCGTTCGGCCGGAGATCGAGCGCACCGTCGGCAACACCGGGCCGTCGCCCGAGCGTGCACAGGATCAGGCCGAGACCAAGGATCTCGTGGAAGAGACCCTCGCCCTCCTGAACCCCCGGTATGCCCAGGCCCTGCGCCTGCGCATGCTGGAGGACCGCGACCGCGACGAGTGCGCGGCGATGATGGGGGTGACCATCGGCAACTTCGACGTCATCCTCCACCGGGCCTCCAAGGCCTTTCGAACCAAGTACCCCCCTCGCTAGATCGTGAACGAAGAACGCCAGGCCCAGCTCCTCGCTCAGTGGCTCGACGCCCCTGCGGGCACCCCTGCGCCCGAGGGCATCGACCAGGACGTGATCGAGGCCATGTTCGTGCTCCGCCCGGAGCTGGCGCCGGCACCGAAGATGACCGCCTTCGATCTGCTCGCCTCGCTTCCAGCGGCCCCGGAGCAAGCCGCCGCGGCGGCCGCTGCCCCGGAGCGCGAGGTCTCGGCGGAGGTGGTGGATCTCGGAGCGCGTCGCCGTCGGCGTCTCTGGTACGGCGCCGGGGTCGCGGCCGCAGCCGCCATGGCGCTGATCGTCATCGTTCCGGGCGCCGGCGACCTCGCCCAGGCGCCGACCGCGTCGCCCGCCCTCTCCATGTCGGACGGCGGAGACGAGCTCGCCGACCTGGGTGCCGCGCTGGCCGAGGCCGAGGCGCCGGAGGCCGCGCGCGAGCTGATGGACGAGCTGGCCTCGGCGGCCGAGCAGGCCGAGGGTGAGACGCCCGCCGGTGGGGACTTCGCGCAGCTGACGCCGGCCGACGGTCCCGCCCGGACGGCGGCCCCGGCCCCGGCCCTCGACCAGCGCACGCGCATGGCGGCGCCGAGCCGAAGCGCGAGCACCGGCGCCACGCTCTCGCTCGGCGGCTCGGAGCCCGCGTCCGAGGAAGACGCCTTGCCTTCCCTGGACGGCGCGGTGGTGGCCGACGCCGAGCTGGAGCTGGCCGACTTCGACGCTGCGCCAGCCGCCCGCTTCGAGGGTTGGACCCAGGACACCGGGCTGGGTGCGGCGCCGGCGGCCGAGCCGGCTCTGGTGCCGGCCAGCCCGGAAGGCTCGGCGGTGGCGACGGACGAAGGCGGCCTGGACGACGCCTTCGAGCCCTCGTTCGAGGCGCCCGATCCATACGGCAATGTGGCGGCGAGCAAGACCTCGTCCAGCGCCTCCAGGAGCGAGAAGAAGGAGCTTCGTCGCGCCGAGCGTGACGATCTGGCGGCCGCTGAGGCCGCTCCAGAGCAGGAGCCCGCCGGCACGCCGTGGCCTGCCGACTACAGCGCGTCCTGGTACCTCTCCGGGCTGTCGGGTGAGCTGGAGAGCCAGGTCGTCGCGGCCTTCGCCGCCGCCGACGAGCACCGCGCTGCCGGCCGCGTCGACCAGGCCGTCGACACCCTGGTGGTGCTCCTCGCCAGCGGCAACACCCACGTGGCCCAGGACGCCGCCGGTCGGGCCGCCGAAGCCCTCCGAGCCGCGGGGAGGCTGGACGAGGCGGTGGACATGTGCCGGCGCGGGCGCGCGGTGTCCAGCGCCAACACGGCCTTCCTGAGCCGGCTCTGGGCGCTCGAGGGCGCGCTCCACCAGGCCCGCGGCGACCTGGCCCAGGCCACCCATGCCTACACCACCGCGTCGAACCTCAACACGGCGCGCGCCAACGTCAGCTACTGAGGGCCGGCAAAGCAGGCCCGGGCGCCCCGACGGTCCTGGCGCACCTGCAGGCGGCCGCCGCGGCGCTCGGCCCGATCCGGTGAGGGTGCCGCGGGCCTTCTTCTGGTAGTCCATGGACAGCTTCACCAGGAGGCCGCGGACCCCGGAGACACCAAGCTGTCATTGGCGGACCACCGTGCCGATGGGGTACAACAGGGTCCCCCGCCTCGGCGCTGTCCATCGAACAGCGCCTGACATCTCCTTGACGAAGCAGCCGTAGACACCTTGTATGGTTGCCGCGGCACCGACCCGAGCGCCCATGCTCAGCCTCCTCGCCCTCGCCTGCCTCGACACCGCCGGGTCTCGCGCGACCGACGACGCGCAGGAGGGTCGGCAGGACAACGACGTGGTGGGCCCCGACAGCCAGCCGTCCAACCTCATCGTCATCGGCATCGACACGCTGCGCGCCGATCGCATCGGCGGGCTGGGCGGCCTCGGCGACATCATGCCCAACCTCGATGCGGTGCTCGGCGAGACCCTGCTGCTCACCGACCATCGTTCGTGTTCGAACTGGACCTTCGGTGCCCTGACGTGCCTGTGGACCGGGGCCTACGGAGAGGACGTCGGCTTCGTGCCCGAGGGCAGCTACTCCACCCCGGAACCGGCGCCCGACGACCTCGGCACCATCCCCCGCTGGCTCAGCGAGAAGAAGGGCTTCACCTCGGTCCTCGTGGGCACGAGTCCCTGGTTCGGCAACACGTGGAAGCTCACCAACGGCTTCGACATCGAGGCGATCTCGTCGACCGCGAGCGGCGCGGAGATCGGGGAGTGGGTCGAGAGCATGGTTCCTTCCCTCGGAGAGGACGGCCAGCCCTGGATGCTGCAGGTCCACCTGCTCGACCCGCACATGCCGTTCACGGCGCCCCCCGACTACCGGGAAGGCATCGACGTGGACCTCGCCAACGCGTTCGACCTCTCCACGGTCGCCGGCATCAACAAGGCCATCGAGGCCTACGAGGGCATGGGCACGGTCGGCCAGGAGCAGATGCGGGTCTACTTCAACGCCGTCTACGACGCCGAGGTGCGGGAGGCCGACGACTACTTCGGTCGGATCTGGCAAACGCTGGAGTCCAATGGGCTGCTCGACGACGCCGTGGTGGTGTTGTTCAGCGATCATGGCGAGCAGTTCGCCGAACACGACCTCTGGGCCCACGGCCAGAGCCTGCACGACGAAGAGACCCGCGCCGTGGGGGCTCTGTGGGCGCCCGGCCTGGCCGCGCAGACCTGGACCGAGCCCACCAGCGTGATCGATCTGCTGCCCACGGCGCTCTCGTGGATGGGCTTCGATCCCCCCGGCTACGTCGGCGGCGTGCGGATCGGCGACGCCGACCCGGATCGCCCCCGCTACCTGGTGCAGGGTGCCGCCGAGAACACCGTGCAGGGCGTCGACATGGGGTCGCTGCGCTTGATCTACGACTGGTCCGAGGGCATGAGCCTCTACGACCTGTCCAGCGACCCCGACGAGCTCGACGACCTCTGGGTGGGCTCCAGCGAGGAGACCGCTGAGCTCGAGAGCCTCCTGCGCGAGCAGGAGGCCAAGCTCGACCCGCTCATCGACCGCTGAGGCGGTCTACAGGGTCTGCTCGTAGGCCGCGAGCAGCGCGTCGATCTCCGCCAGGTCGCTGTCGCTGGGAGCAGCAGCTCGGGCGCGGTCGATCAGGGCCTGCGCGTCGTCGATCTGCCTGGGCTCGCCGTCGCGACCGACCTCGAAGATCGCCTCGGCGTAGGCCACGATGGCGTCGGCCTTCAAGAGCTCGCGCTGCTCGCCCTCGAGCAGCTCGGACACGCTCCGCGTGATGCTCGTCTCGTGACGTTCGCGGGTCTGCGGGTCGTCCCAGCTCACGTGGAAGGTGAAGGTCTCGGACCCGTCGTGGAGCTCGGCGTCGCAGTCGCTCAGCTCCTGGTGGTAGAGCATCGCGTCGTTCGGCGCGAGGTGCTGGGGGTCGACCTCCTGCGGGTCCGTGGACATCTGCTCGCCGTGGAACTCGGTGATCAGGTAGCCGCCCGGCAGGGTCACGCGGAGCTGCAGATCGCGGGCGGCGATCTCGGTGTTCGCCACGAAGCGCTCGCCCTGGAACATCGCGTAGGCCTCTTCTTCGCTGTCGATGTAGAGGTACGCGCCCTTGCCCACGTCGGTCACCGTGTCCATCAGCTCGTCGCTGTAGCCCCCGCCCTCGCTCATGCCGATGCCCAGCATGTAGAGGCCTTCGCCGTCGCCGTCGTCGGCGTGGCGCGCGATCAGCTCCTGGTCGGTCACGCCCGTGTTGGCGCCGCCGTCGCTGAGCAGCACCACGCGGTTGATCCGGTCCTCGGAGAAGTTCTCGCTGGCGAGCTGGTAGGCGGTCTCGAGCCCCTGCGAGAGGTTGGTGCTGCCGCCGGTGGCCATGCTCTCGATGGCCTGGAGCAGGCGGGGATCGTTGGGTCCGGAGACCTGGACGCCGTCGAGCAGGATGTTCGTCTCGTCGTTCCAGGAGACGATGCTCACGATGTCGCCGCTCGTCAGGCTGCCGGCGGTCGCGCGCAGCACGTCCTGCACACGGTCGAAGGGATGGCCTCCCATGGAGCCGGAGGTGTCGACGGAGAAGGTCAGGTTCATCGGACGTCGGCTCTCCGCGGCGACCTGGTGACCGACCACGCCGATGAGCAGCGAGTAGCTGCCGGTCTCGGCGTCGTAGCGGAGCTGGGGCTCCACGCCGACCTCGCCGGACGCGGGCGCTTCGAAGTCGAAGTCGTAGTAGTTCAGGAACTCGTAGAGGCGCGGGGAGCCCGAGAAGCGCTGGCCGTCCTCGATCAGCTGCCTCACGATGACCGCCTGGGCCTGGGAGTTCGAGTCGTCGGCGGACAGGTAGACGTCCACGGGCTCCGAGGACACGCCCGCGCACTCCTCGTCGTCCGCGCTGGCGGTGTCGCCCTCCAGCGACGCGGTCTGGTCGCCATAGCTGCCGGCGCCGGTGTCGCCGCTGAGCTCGTAGTTGGCGTCGTCGAAGCCGTTGCAGGCGATCAGGGAGAGGAGGAGGGTGATGGGGGTCATGGCGTGCTCCTGGCGCGTCTTGGGTCGCAGGGGACAGAAGCAAGCTTCGGGCCAGCCTCGAATCTTCTACGATTCAAGCGGGTTGTGGGCTGCGTCGTTGCCACGGGGCCCCAGACCGCGACCTGGCTGTCAGGGCTCGGCGCAGTGTCCCGCGACCCCGACGCGCACCTGGTCGGGCCTGCAGCTGGGGCGCGCGGACGGGTCGCCGCGCACGCAGGCCCAGTCCCAGCGCTCGCCGTCGTGGCAGCCGGCTTCCGAGGCGCCGCTGAGGTCCTCGCAGTGCTCGACGCCCTGGTCGGCCTTCCACGCGGTGCAGAGCGCCTGGTCCTCGGGCGAGCCCGTGGCTTCGGAGTCGGGTTCGGGCGCCTCGAAGGACCGCCGCTGGGGGCTTGCCGTTCCGTCGAGCACCAGGCGCTGCGTGCGGTCCCGCCAGCGGAAGTCCGCTTCGACGCGGTCGCCGCCGAGCAGCGGGACCACGAGCGTCGCCGCGTCGCTGCTCACCACGGTCATGGCCTCACCGCGTGGGTCGGAGACCAGGTCGATGGCCACCGGCTCCACGCCGCCGAGCCGGGTCTGGCAGCTCACGCGCAGCCACTCGCGCACGGCCTTGGTCTCACACCCCGCGGCGCTCGACCCCCGGACGAGGTTCTCCCGCTGGCGCATCCACTCCGTGGGGGAGGGCGGTGCGCTCCGTCCCTCGTCCAACGGCGCCCAGCGGCTCGTCGGGGGCGCTTCGTCGAGGGCCTGGGCGAGCCGTGCCGCCACCGCGGCGTGCCCCTTGGGCGTCATGTGCAGGTCGCCGTCCAGGAAGGCGCCTGGGAGGGCTCGGGTCAGCGGGAGCGCGAGGTCCACGGCGTGCACCCCGAGGTCTCGGAGGTCGCGCAACAGGGCGTCGTTCAGGGCGGTGTCGAGGGGCACGGGCTCGACGCCGTAGCGGTCCCAGGCTTCGGGATCGATCTGCACGTCGAGCGGCAGCACGGCCACCAGCAGCCGGGCTCCAGCCTCCTCGCAGAGGCGATGGGCTTCCAGCAGCGGCACCGCGATGGGCGACAGGGCGGCGAGATCGGGCGTGCCCGGCGACGACCGAAGCGCCAGGAGCTGCGCTTCCGCGGCCTCGACCGCTTCGACGGCCTCGGCGGCCGCCGCCCCCCGGCGCCGCATGGCCTCGTGCACCTTGGCGCGCGCCTTGGCGCCCTCGCGGAGGTGGCGCGCGGTGACCTCGATCGAGCGGCTGGGTTCGTAGTTCTGGTCCAGCACGATGTCGCCGGGGTCGGCCTCCGCCCCCAGGAAGGCCAGGTAGTCGTCGTCGGAGCCGCCAGCGTCCTCCCACCAAGCGCGCTCACGGACCTCCTTCCGCGCGGCCATCAGGGTGGCCTCCACCTCGCTCCGGTCCGGCTCCTGCCGAGCCTGACGCACCGCCGCTCGCTCCGAGGCGCTCAGCAGGTCGTGCCAGCCCCCCTCGGAGTCGAGGCCGGCCCACAGATCCGCGCGCTCGCGAAGCAGGTAGACCGCGCGCCGCACGGCGAACACGAGGTGGCTCTCCCGCATCAGCCAGGCGCGCCCGGGAAAGGCGGTCACCCGTTCCGGGGCGGTCTCGGCGCGGACCGACCAACCGTCCCACACCGCGTGCCGCTCTCGGTTGGGCTTGCCGACCTCGAACAGGTCGTTGCCCACGTTCACGGTCCAGATCACCACGTCCGGGTCGGTGGCGAGCATCTGCTCCACCTGGAGCAACATCTCGCTCGGGCCGTAGGTGGGCACCCCGACGTTGGCCACGGCCAGGCCGGTGCTGGCGGCGAGCACGTCCGAGAAGCGCTCGTCCTCCTCCACGCCGAGGCCGAAGACCTGGGAGTCGCCGAGCACCATCACGTCGACCGCGTCGCCCCAGGGTTCGCCTCGGTGCCCGTGAGCGCCGATCGCGACCTCCGTCGCGGGGTTGTCGCCCAGCTTCACCCGCTGCTCGGCCCCCGGCCGGAGCGCAACGCCGAGCCGCTCGTCCGCTTGGTACACGTTGAGGTGGGCCCAGGCGAAGTCGTCGCGCCAGGCGAAGCCCAGCTCGGCCAGCGCCAGCAGCACCGCCAGCCCGGCGAGCAGCTTGCCCAGCGAGCTCAACCGGGGCTCTCGCTGCCGTGCACCTCGAGGTCTCGGTACGCGCGGTCCGGGCCGCGCACCCCGGCGGCTGCGAGCGCTCGCTTGGCGCGCTCGGTGACGTCGGACGCGAAGGCCCGCTCGTAGCGGGCATCGAACACGTAGGCCTTCAGGGTGATCACCGTGACGAAGCGCTCGCCCAGGAAGCGGTCTTCCACCAGGGTCGAGACCGGCTTCTCCAGGTACACGTAGCGACTGGTGACACACGCCTCGGTGATCAGCTTCCGTGCCGTGCTGAAGTCCTCGGCGGCGGCGATGTAGAAGGGCGTGACCACCATGCAGTCCAGAGCGCCCGCGTTGGCGCTCGCCACCACGTCGGTGAGGAACTTGGAGTTGGGGATGGTGACGAGGTTGTCGTCGAGGGTGACGAGCCGGACGCTGCGCAGCCCGATCTCGGTGATCTCGCCGTATTGCCCCTCGAAGCTGACCCGGTCACCCACCTGGAAGGGCTCGTCGATCAGGAGGATGATGCCGGCCATCAGGGACGCGAGCAGGTCCTTGAAGGCGAAGCCGACGGCCAGCCCGATCGAGCCGGCCACCGCCAGCAGCGCTTCGCGTTCGAGCACCAACAGGCTGGTGCCCGCCACCACTGCGAGCAACAGGTACACGGCGAAGCGGGACAGCGCGGCGATCTTCTTGAACAGCAGCCGCCGGTCGCTGATCCGCTCGCCGAGGTCGTCCAGGAAGCTCGTCAGCACCCTCAGCGCGATCAGGCCGACCACCACGACCGTCACCACGAAGGGAAGCTGGTCCAGATCGATGAAGCTGAGCAGCTGGTCGAGATCCATCAGGCCCGCCAGTGGAGGAAGTGGCGGCGCGTGAGCACCCGGTGCACGGCCGGCAGCTTCCGGTAGGGGATGGCCACCTGCTCGTCCCGCTCGCGGAGCAGGCCGCGGTCCAGCAGGCTCCGGACGACGGCGCGCGCCGCCGGGGTGGGCAGGTTGGTGACCTGGGCCAGCTCGTGCACGTCCATGATGTCCTGCATCCTGAGGGCGGCGAGCACGAAGAGGTCGTTGTCGGACAGGCCGGCCGGGAGCTCCCGCACCAGGCGTTCGCTGAGGCGGACCTCCAGCGTCCGGGCGTCGGGTCCTGGCGCCAGGCACTCGTTCCACATGCGCAGCGCGATGGCGGGGTTGCCGCCCGAGGACTCGGCCAACAGGCGGAAGAAGGTGCGGGCGGCGCGCTCGGCTTCCGCCTCGGCGTCGGCCTCGGTCAGCACGCCACCGCGCTCCATCGAGCCGTAGCAGACCGCGTAGCCGGCTCGGCGCGTGCGGCCTTCGAGCAGGCGCCGCAGGTCGGACTCTTCGAAGGGGGGCAGCTCCAGGACCTCGCTGAAGATGCGTGTGTCGAGCACCGCGTGCAGGCGCGACAGGTAGCGCCAGGCTGGCAGGTGCATGCTCAGCACCCAGAAGTGCTCTTCGGCGCAGAGCTGGGCCACGGCGAAGAGCGTGCGCAGGCCCTCGAAGCCGCCCACGCGACGGAGGAACGACCGCTCCAGGTGATCGAGCACGATGATGCGGCGCGGGAGATCCTCGATCCTGTCCACCGCCTCATCGAGCGTCGCGGGCGGGTCGATCTCGAGCAGCTGGGCCAACCACCTGAGGGCTTCCAGCTCGCTCCCGAGGCGCGTGCTCGGTGCCGCTCGGAGCACCGGCAGGTCGTCCCGGGCCAGCACCTCGAGGTGGCGCGCCACCCAGGTGCCCTTGCCGGCGCCTCGGTCGCCGGCCAGCAGGACCAGGCCGGGACGGTGGTCGTCGCGCCAGCGGCTGAAGACGGCCGCGAAGCGGGCGTCGATGTCGTTGGCGCCGTCGATCACGAGGTGAGCGCTCTCCGGGTCGTCCTCGAGCAGGGCTTCCAGCAGGCCCGCCGGCGGCTGCACCGGCTCGGTCGTGGTGGTCGGCGCGAGGCGGCGGCGCGCGATCCAGTTGACGAAGCGCCCCGTGACCGAGCGGCTCGACGCCGACAGGTCCAGCAGGCGCCACGCGCTGCCCGCCAGCAGCACGAGCCCGCCCGCCGCTGCCCTGGGAATCCTCGTGAAGCCACGCTTGGGTGCCTGGGTCAGCCCGGCCAGGACGCCGCTGCTCGCTCGTCGTGACAGCTCGGCGCGCACAGCGGGCTCCCAGAGGTGCAGCAGCCACCCGACCAGGCCCACCAGGATCAGGTCGGCGAGGCCGGTGACCAGCCCGTGCAGGGCATCGGCCTCCAGCAGGTTGAGCGTCGCGAAGGCCAGGAACTGCCGGACCACACCCCAGAGCACGAGCACCCTCACCGTGCGTCGCGCCTGCGACCAGGTCTCGTCGCTGAAGCGGAGCAGCGCGGGTCGTGGCTCCGTGCGCTTCACCACCGCCAGCTCGAAGAGGCCGAAGAGCAGCCGCACCAGGGCGACCTGCAGGTAGACCAGCAGCAGCAGGCCCAGCTCCGGAAACGCCTGGCTGGCGGGGCCGACGAGGAGCAGGCCCACGGTCAGGTCGACCGCGGCGGTGGCCACGGGCACGGCTGCGGCCGGGATGCGCGACAGGCTGCGTCGTCGCCAGGGCGGGAGGCGCTCGCCCAGACGTCGCAAGAGCACCTCGACGGCAGCCGGTGTGCGCGGGCGCACCCAGCCCCAGGCCAGGAGGAGGGCGAGCAGCCCCAGGCTCCCGACCACCACGCCCTGCAGCCACCCCAGGTCCAGCAGCTTCCGGGGCAGCGACCGGAGGTCGGCCAGCCGGGACTGGACCAGCGCATCGAGCTCCGGCCCGAACAGCCGGAGCTCCTCGGAGAGGTCCTCGAAGAGTCGGGAGCGGTCTTCGGCGGAGAGCTCGGCCGAGATCTCGGACTTCAGGTCCCGGCGCAGGTCCCGCGCCTCCAGGAGCAGGTGGAGCACCGCCGCGCGGTGGGCCTGCTGGGCGGTGACCGCCTCGGTCAGCGCCGTGTCTTGAGCAGCGAGCGCCCCCTCCATCGCCTGCCAGGCCTCGGCATCGTCGCTGAGCGTGGCGAGGGCGGTCAGCCGGCTGTCCCGGTGGGTGGCGAGCACCTCCCGCTGCTCCACGAGGCGACCGGAGGCCTCCGTGGCGCTGGAGGCGGTGTGCCGCAAGTCACCCATCAGGCTGCGCAGCTGCCGGTACGAGCCGTCGATCCCTGGACCGCGTTCCGGGTCGAGCCGGCCGCGCTTGAGCGCCTCCTGCGCCTCCGCCCGCAGCACGCCGAGGCGGCCCTGGAGCGCGGCGCGCGCCTCGGCGTCGGCGGCGTCCTGCTGCTCCAGCGTGGCGAGCCGGCCAGCGGCCGCGGTCTCCTCGTCCGCCACGAGATCGAGGGCCTGGGCGTAGAGCCGAGCCTGCGCATCGGTGGCTTCTGCCTGGGCCCGGTCTGCCTGCTCGCGGGAGGCCGCTGCGCGCTCCTTCGCCTGGCTGAGCTCGGCCTCGGAGGCGGCGTTGGCCGTGGACTGCAGGCCCTGCGCGAGGGTGGTGGCCTCGACCTGGAGCCGCGCGCGGTCGAGGGCGTCGAGGGCGCTGGCGATCCGGTGCACGTCGCCGCTCCCCGAGGGCGGGGGCGCGACCAGAGCGGCGTTGATCGCCCCCAGGCGCTCCACGGCGTCCTCCGCCGGCCCGATGGGCTGCAGCAGCGCTCGGTGCGTGGCCAGGTCCGCGACCAGGGCCAGGTCGGCCTCGATCGCGTCGTCGAGCGGCCGGTTGGCCGCGTCGAGCGCCGCGCTTCGAAGCCGTCGCACCGCGGCCGACAGCTCACCGGCCTTGTAGGCGTGTGACGCCGGCCCCGGCTCGTACGACGCCGGCGGGTCGTGCACCACCTGCGCGTCGAGCACCGCCTCCAGGGGCTCGAGCGCTGCCAGCACCGGGTAGCGCTCCACCACGGCATCCACCGACAGCAGCACGCGCCGCTCCAGAGCGGCGGCCTCGGACTCCGCGGCGTGCGCTGCGCTCCGCGCTCCGCGCACGGCCTCGTCCGCGGGCTCCAGCGCGTCGAGTGCCCGCGAGCGAGCCTGGTCGTCCAGCGCCAGCAGGCGCCCGCGGATCCAGGTGCGGCTGTGGAGCGGCGCGCCCTCGAGCTCGCCGAAGGCGTCGGTCAGGGAGGCTTCGCCCCGCAGCCAGGCTTCTGCCGCTCGGGTGCGCGCCTCAGCGCCTTCCTGCCGCGCGTGCAGCCCGGGCAGCACGGTCTGCTGCACCTCGGCGGTGCCTGGCCCTTCGGCGTGGACCGGAGTGAAGAGCAGCGAGAGGGCGAACAGGGTGTGCAAGGTCCCGGATTCTACGGCGCGTGCTTGGATCGGCCCATGGCGCGCGCTCTGCAGGTCCTGTGTCTCGGCGCGATCGCCTGGGGTCTCGTCGATGCCTGGCGCTTGGCGTGGGTCTGCGACGACGCCTTCATCAGCTTCCGCTACGCGCAGCACCTCGTCGCGGGCGAAGGCCTGGTGTTCAACGCCGGCGAGCAGGTGGAGGGCTACACCAACTTTCTCTGGACGCTCCTCGTGGCGGGCGCCATGGCGCTCGGCGCCGACCCCGTCGTCGCCGCGGTGGGCATGGGCCTGGCCTCCTTCGCCGGCGTCACGTTCGTGCTGCTCGCGGCGAGTCGGAGCATGGGGAGCGTGCTGCCGCTGGCCGCCACGGGGCTCGCGCTGCACCTCCACGCGCGCACCTTCGCCACCTCGGGGCTGGAGACCATGTTCTTCACGCTCTGGGTCACCCTGGCCCTGGTCGGTGCGGTCGGCGCCCAGCGCGAACGCGACTGGTGCTTCGTCGGGCTGTTCGGGGCGCTGGCCACCCTCACCCGTCCCGACGGCGCGTTGTTCTGTGCGGTCGCCTTGTTGCCCGCCTTCACCCATGGCCGGCGGGCCGTGGTGGCCGGCGGCCTCCCGGGAGCGGTCCTGGTGCTGCCCTGGGTGGCCTGGAAGCTCGACTACTACGGCCACCTGCTGCCGAACACCTACTACGCCAAGGGCGCGGGGGAGCCGTGGTGGGACCAGGGCCTCCGCTACCTGGGCCTGTACTTCGGCATGTACGGCGTGCTGCTGCTCGCGCTCGTCGGCCTGCTGGCGATGAGCCTGCGAGGGTCCGGTGCCGGTTGGTCGGGCGCCCGCGCGCCGCGGCTGTGGGGCCTGGCCTGCGTGCTCTACCTGCTGCACGTGGCCAAGGTCGGCGGCGACTTCATGTTCGCGCGCTTCGTGATCCCCGTCACGCCGCTGCTGCTCCTCGGCGCGGAGTGGTTGGTGATGCGCCTGGACCGGGGCCGGGCGTTGGTCGGCGGCGCGTTCCTGGCGGGCCTGGTCTTCGCGCCCTACCCGAGCCAGATCCTCGACCCGAGCGCCGACGTGGACGAAGAGCGCCTGGTCTACCCCTGGGAGCAGATCGAGCAGGCCGAGGTCATCGGGAGCGCGCTCGCCAACGTGACCGAGGGCCTGGACATGCGCGTGGTCGTGTACGGAAGCCAGGTCATGCTGGCCTACTACGCGGGCTTCCCGGTGGTCATCGAGAACTTCGGCCTCACCGACGCGACCATCGCGCGCATGCCGCTGGAGGCACGCAGCAAGCCAGGCCACAGCCGCCAGGTCACCGCGGAGTACCTGCGCGAGCGCGGCGTGGACCTCATCCTGGGCTGGCGGGTGCTGCTCGAGGACGGCGGCTTCACCGAGGCGGAGGTCGCGGGCCTGCCGTGTCGGATCGTGACCTACCGGGCGGAGCTGTGGGAGGAGCTCGGACGCCGCGGCGCGCGCTACACGGACTTCCAGGGGCTGCTCGACGACTACCTGGTGGGCATCGACGCCGTGTCGGACGAAGACCTCGCGGCCGATTACGCGGTCTTTCGCGATTACTACTTCCGCTTCAACGACGACGCGGCGCGCGCGGCGCCGTTCGAGGAGAGGCTCGGTGGCTGACATGAACGGACGGGTGGTGCTGGTGACCGGCGCCACGAGCGGCATCGGCGAGGCCACCGCGGTGGGCCTGGCGCGGCTCGGGGCCGAGGTCATCGTGCACGGACGCACGCCGGCCAAGCTCGAGGCCACGGCGGCCAAGGTGCCGGGCACCGTGCACACCGTGTGCGGCGACCTGGGGTCCCTGGCCGGGGTGGTGGCGCTGGCCGACGAGGTGAAGGAGCGCTTCGCTGCCCTGCACGTGCTGCTGAACAACGCGGGCGTGTGGGAGACCACGCGGCGGGAGAGCCAGGACGGGATCGAGTGGACCCTGGCGGTGAACCACCTCGCGCCCTTCGTGCTGACCCGAGCGTTGCTTCCGCTGCTGGAGGCGTCCGCGCCCTCGCGGGTGGTGAACGTGGCCAGCACGGCCCACCGGCGGGGCAAGCTGGACCTCGAGGATCTGGAGCTCTTGTCCGGCTGGAGCCACCTCCGTGCCTACGCCAACTCCAAGCTCTGCAACGTGCTCTTCACCCGCGAGCTGGCCCGTCGGCTCGAGGGCACCGGCGTGACCACCACGTGCCTGCACCCCGGCGTGGTGCGCAGCGGCCTGGTGGGGGACTCCAAGGGCTTCTTCGCGGGGGTCTGGAAGCTGGCGCAGCCGCTCTACCTGACCGAGGAACAAGGGGCGAAGACGTCGATCTGGGCGGCGTCGGACCCCTCGCTGGCCAGCGCGTCGGGTGGCTACTACGCCAGGTGCGCGCCGAGCCGTGCAACCCCCGCTGGGCGCGACGACGCCCTCGCCGCCGCGCTCTGGGAGCGCACCGAGGCCCTCGTCGCGCGCACGCTCGGGTGAGGCGTCGAGCTCACCCTCCGGGTGGCGTGAGCGGCAGCAGGCGGGAGTCGGCGAGTGCGGCCACCCGGTGACCGAGCCCGGCCAGGTAGGCCCGGTTCTGCGCGAACGACAGGAAGGTGCCCACGTCCCGATGACGCACCAGGAGCACCTGGTCCCACACCTCGTCGATCGGCCCGATGAGCGGCGGTCCGCCGTCGCCGATGAAGAGCACCTCGGCGCCGACCTCGGCGAGGAAGGGCAGGGTGTGCGCCTTGTAGAGCTCGTAGGCTGCGCGGCCCGTGATGGGCGACGCCGGGGCCAGCTCCGGGTGGGCGCTGTAGTCGGCCACCTCGCGGAACCGGAGGAGGTTCAGCATCGTGACCGGACCCTCCAGCCCGCGGGTCACGAAGGCGCGGCCGGTCTCGTGGGAGGGCTCGAGGTGCATCGCGGCTCCTGCTCGACCGACCTGCTAACGGTGGATCTCCGTCAAGGTGCGGCGTAAGCGCGAAGTAGTCCCCAGGCTCCGGCGCGAGCGCTATCGTCGCAGCATGTTCGCCCTGTTCCTGATCAGCGCCTGCTCGGACTACGAGCTCGCCAAGGAAGGCGACCTCGACGGCGGCACCGACGACCCGGGTCGACCGGGAGACGACGACGACTGTGTGGGGGCGGGTCCCGACGCGCCGGCGGCCGAGACCGACGAGGCGTGCCTGAACGACCCGCCGCCAGGCACATGGAACCCCACCATCGAGTGGCAGTGGAACGAGAACCCGCTGTACCCCGGCTACGACGACATCATGGCCGCGCCCTCGGTGGCGGACGTCAACGGTGACGGCCTGCCCGACGTGGTCTTCGCCAGCTTCTCGGGCGGCGCCTACACGAGCCGAGGCACCATCACGGCGATCTCGGGCGACGGAAGCGGCACGCTGTGGAGCTTCTACGACTCCGGCGGCCACGGCGCTTATTCGAGCTCGGGTGTGGCGCTCGGCGACCTCGAAGGGGACGGCACGGTGGAGGTCTGCTTCTCGGGCACGGCCGCTGCGGTGGTGTGCTTGAACGGCGAGGACGGCACGCTGAAGTGGGCGGCCGGGAGCCAGCTCTACGGCTACGGACGCCCGGCACTGGCGGACATGGACGGCGACGGCCTCTCCGAGGTGATCTTCGGCCCGGAGGTGCTCGCCGCCGACGGCTTCGTGCTGGGGACCGGGGCGGGCCACGGGAACTGGGCGAGCTTCGCGGTGGACTGGACGGGCGACGGCCGGCTCGAGGCCGTCACCGGCAGCACGGTGTTCGCCATGGACGGCACCACGGTGCTCGCCACCGGCGGCACCGACGGCTACCCGGCGGTCGGCGACTTCGACCTCGACGGTCGCCCGGACCTCGTGACGGTGGGCGGCAGCGCGGTGACGGTGTGGCTCAACGATGGCTCCCAGCTCTGGTCCACGGCGGTGCCCGGCTCCGGCGGCGGACCGCCGACGGTCGCGGACTTCGACGGCGACGGCTGGCCGGAGATCGGCGTGGCCGGGCTGGCCTACTACACGATGTTCGACACCGACGGCGCCGTGGTCTGGTCGAACCCGGTGAGCGACTACAGCTCCGCGTCCACCGGCAGCTCGGTGTTCGACTTCGAGGGCGATGGCTCGGCGGAGGTGGTCTACGCCGACGAGCTGCACCTCTGGGTGTTCGACGGCGCGACCGGCAGCATCAAGATGCAGGAGGAGGGCCACGCGTCGGGCACCCTGCAGGAGTACCCCCTCGTGGTCGACGTCGACGCCGACGGGCAGACCGAGATCGTGCTCGCGTCGAACAACTACGCGTACTCGGGGTGGAACGGCATCACGGTCTACGGCGACCTGGACCAGTCGTGGGCCGACAGCCGACCGATCTGGAACCAGTTCAGCTACCACATCACCAACGTCGAGGACGATGGCTCCATCCCGGCGGTCCAGCAGGACAACTGGCTCACGTGGAACACCTTCCGCGCGGGCGGCACCAACCTGGGGCTCGGACACTGGCTGGCCGACCTGTGGCCCGACGAGCCCGAGCTCTGCCTGGACAACTGCCCGGCGGAGGTGCTGGTGTACCTGCCGATCGGCAGCTCCGGCATGGCCGACGCGGGCGACTTCACGGTGGGATTCGTCGACGAAGCGGGCGTGCTGGTGCTCGAGGAAGCCCGCACCGGACTCGCCACCGGGGAAGGCCTCACCCTCGGGCCCTTCACCATCGACCGGAACACCTGGGGCGACGGGGAGCTGTGGGCCCACGTCGACGTGCTCGAGCAGGTCGACGAGTGCTTCGAGCTGGACAACCTGGTGTCGCTGGGGACCTGGCCCTGCGAGTAGCCGTGCCGGCTCTGCTCGAGATCTGGGCGTGGCCCGGCGCGCCCTCGTCGGTGCCTCCGCGCTCCAGCGCCGGGGCGTGGAGGGCGAGCCCGTAGCCCAGCGCGCGGGGGTGGCTCCACACCCTCACACAGCCGATGGCGCCGAGCACCGCGCCGCAGAACGCGCCCGAACGGGTCAGGTCCGACACACCGAGGGAGAGGTGGGACGGCACGCTCAGTCCTCCGGCAGCGCGATGTCCCAACCGCAGCCGGTGTTCATCGACGCGACCCAGTCGTCGCCTTCGGGCGGGTCCTGCTCGCAGACCGCGTCGAGCTCGAAGCTGTCCTGGAGCACGTCGTCGAGGAAGCAGTCGCAGGTCAACAGGCCGCTCCCGGTCTCCTCGCAGTCGATGCGGTAGGTGGCGCCGGAGCTGCAGTCCGAGATCTCCAGATCGCAGGCGCACGGGTCACCGTCGGCCAGCGAGCAGCTCGACCAGGCGCCGCTCGAGACCTCCGCGGTGCAGACCTCGTCCGAGCCCTGGCTGTCGCCCGAGCACGCGGTGGTCAGGAGCAGGAGGCCGAACGGGAGGAAGGTGCGCATCGAGGGCCTCTATCCTCGGTTGGCCCCGACGAGCTCCTCCTCGAGGTGTGGGGCTCCCGCCCACAGGCGCTCAGCCGCGACGTCGCTGGGTGCACCCGAGCCACCCGTCGTCAAAGCGCCCACGGCGCCCGCCCGTTGACCGGTGCCGGCCGGCGATCGGGATCGTGCCGAGCAGCTGGTCGTGGACGCCGCACGCCGGCTGGTCGGGGTCGCAAGCCGGCGGCTGGAGGCCCTGGTGGCGATCGCCGAGGCGACGGTCACCGGCGCGACCGATGCCGCGGATCGTGCCAGGGCCGTCGGATCCGGACCGACCACCTGTGCCGGGCGGATAGATCGGTCCGATGCAGAAGCCGATCACCGCGGTCCGGATCCAGCCGCCGCCTCTCGACCAGCGGGTCTCGCGACAAGCTGGCTTCGCGGCCGAGGGCGAGAAGAAGGGTCGCTACCACTTGCCCGTGAAGCTCGAGTCGGAGAGCCCGATCGGGTACCGCACGAGGGTGTCCCTCTCGCTGGACGAGGCGCAGAAGGCCCTCGATCTGCTCTCGCTCGAGCGGCCCGAGCGCTTCGCTCCAGGCCCGCCGCCGACCGAGCAGCAGCTCTTCGACGCGACCGCGCTCGGGGTGCTCACCGCGCGCCAGTCCACCAACTACCGCGGCCACCGTCAGGTCACGCTGGGGCCCCAGGACTCCGCGCGCGCAGCGGACCTGCTCCGGCAGCTCCACGGCCTGGACGCCGAGGTGCTCGACCACGCCACGCACACCCACCTCTGCTTGTCGAAGCCGTACCGAACGCCCTTCACACTCCTGCTCACCTTCGTGGGGCATGCACCGCTCGCGAGCCTCCTCACCGTGCCGCTGCGCGCCTACCAGAAGCGCTTCCAGCAGGGCGTGGACATCCCGACCATCGGCTACCTGCAGGATCTGCACGTCGGCATCTGGGCCGATGCGGTCGAGCGCGCCGAGGTGTTGGCGAGCGCTGGCAGCCAGCGCGCCAACGTGCTCTCGGCGCCCTTCTGCGCACAGGACCAGCCGCCGGCCCTGCGCGAGCTCGAGGACCTCGCCGGCCTGACCCGGAGCCAGCGGTCCGAGGGTTGGCGCATCGCCTTCGTGGCCCAGGTCGGCCACGCGGCCACCCCCGGCTTCACGCCGGCTTTGTCACGCAAGCTCGGTGCCGCGGTGGTCGCGCTGCGCTCCGAGCGCATCCAGCCCGGAGTGAACGCCGAGCACAAGGCGCCCGCCCAGTTCCATGCACGCCAGGACATGCGCGTGCCCGACGAGCTGGTCGAGATGGCCGGGCGCGCCGGCTACAACGCCTTCCACCACTGGACCGGCGTGGAGCGGGAGCGTGCCAAGGAGCTCCTGATCCTCGACCGCATCGACGTGCTCACCGACTACGGCAAGGAACGGCTGCGGTCGGTGCGGCGCGAGCTCGAGGCGGTGACCGACCGGGTGGTCGCCAGCCTGCCGTTGTGGGCCGACCTCCCCACCGGAAAGGCGCTGAGCCGGAACGCGAACCGGGGCCGCAAGGCCTTCGCGCTCGCGGGTCAGCGGATCTACGTCGGCGGGCTCGCCCGGGCCGAGGTCGACGCCGAGGGGCTCGACTGGCGCCGTGCGATCCGGGCGGTGGGGGCGGCCGCGAGCCGTGGCGCCCTGGTCGCCGAGATCGCCGGCTGCACCGACATCCCCGAAGGCTGCGATCTGCTGGCCGGCATCTGCTTGATGGCCGGTCCCGTGAACCAGAACGACATCGGCAAGCAGTTCTTCGGCATGGAGGACCTGCTCGGTGTGCGGCACGCCGAGCGCGACCCCACCAGCCTGCTGCTCTGGACCCTGAAGGCCAAGACCGTGGCCGACCCCATCGGGAACGAGCAACAGCTGCTGGACGCCGCGCGCAAGGGCGCGCTGGTCGACCTGCGTCCCGGTCCGGCGGAGGTGGCGGCACTCCGCGTGCATGGCGCCCTCCAGCCGCTGCGTCCGGGCAACACCGAGCGGGCGTTCTCCGAGCTCGAGAACTTCGTGGTGTCGGGCGACGGCCGCGGCATCGAGGGGAACGCGGGCACCGTGCCCGCCCCGCTCCCCGCCCCCTGGGGCGCTCAGTAGTACGCGCACACGTCCGTGTCGAAGGGCTCGTAGGGATGGCCCATCTCGACCGTGGCGCTCTCCGTGAAGCTGCCGATCTCCTGGAACCACGCGTGGTCGCCGTCCGAGCAGACCCCGTCCCCGTTGTGCTCCAGGTAGAAGGCCACCGTGTAGTCCACGCCCGGCTCGACCACGTCGTCGAAGACCCAGGTCGCGGACTGGTTGACGGCCACGTGCTCGGCGTAGGCCACCGCGGTCCCCTGGTCGTCGATGAGCGCCATGTAGGCGTCCTCGTAGAGGTGCACGATGTAGCCGAAGCCCGTGAGCTGCAGATCGTAGAGCCCCAGGTCGCCCTTCGCGAAGCCGCGGCACGCTCGTTCGTTCAGCTCGCTCGCGTCTCCGAAGACCTTGGCGGCCTCGATGTCGCCGGCCGTGTCGCTGACGAAGTGCCAGATGCCGTCGTCCGCGTCGCACCCGCCGTTGGGCTGCTTGTCGACCCAGAGGTCCACGAAGTAGCTCAGCCCGGCGTCGACCTCGAGCTCGAGGCTCGCCGAGCCGCCCACCACCGTGGTGCTGCCGCTCGCCGCGACCGACAGGTCCCGTCGATCGGTGACCAGCACCTCCATGGTGAGCCCTTCGTAGGCTCCGTAGCCGTCGAGGGACGCGGTGACGGTGCGCTCGGTCGTCGGGGATGCGGTCGGGACCGGGTCGGAGCCGAGCGTGCAGGCGAGCAGGCCGATCATCGCGCACCTCCCAGGAGCACGTAGGCCGCTCCCGAGGAGCTGCCGTCCGCTCCGACCGCGAGGTCCCACAGACCATCGCCGTCGAAGTCACCCGGCACGAGGTGGGTCGCCGCCTGGTCGTCGGGGTTCTCGCCCCACCACGTGGCGACCGCGTCGTCCACCGAGACGCTGCCGGAGAGGGGGCCCGCCAACAGGGCGGCCATGCCGGCGTCGCGCCCGGCGAAGTCGTTGCCGTCGCCGCCGACCACGAGGTCGGCCTGGCCGTCCTGGTCGAAGTCGGCCGAGGCGAGGCTCACGCCCACCCGGTCGCCTTCGTTGCCGGTCACGATCGCGCCGGCGTCCACGAGCCTGCCCACGCCGGTGGTGGTGCCAGCGATCACGTACACCGCCCCCTCGGCCGCGGTGCCGTACTGGGGTGAGCCGACGATCAGGTCCGCGCCGCCGTCGCCGTCGAGGTCGTCGGTGATGGCGATCTCGAGGCCAGCGAACTCCAGGTCCTCGTCGGCCTGCAGGTCGAGGTCGGCGTCGTCGAGGGTGCTGATGGCGACGGGGCCGTGCACGAGCCAGGCGCCTCCGCACTTGGTGCCGCCGTCCAGGACGTGCTCGGTGCCGCCGATCAGGAGGTCGTCCTGCCCGTCGCCGGTCACGTCGCCGATGTCGAGCGACCAGCCTGCGCGAGCGAGGTCGCTGTTGCCGCGGATGGTGAGGCTGGCGTCGGCCACCGAGGTCACGCCGCTCAGCGCGCTGGTGAACACGTTGACCTCCCCGGATGCGCCGCTCCCACCGTGGCTCCCGACCGCGAAGTCGGTGCTGCCGTCGCCGTCCAGATCGCCGCTGCCGCTGGCACGGACCCACATCTCCGTCGCGTCGCCGGCGACTGTCGCGAAGCTCGCCGTGACGTCGCCGGTGCCGGCCGCTGTGCCGTCCAGCAGGTACACCCCACCGCTCATCTCGCTCGAGCCGAAGCCTGCGCCGGCGTTGGCGTGGATGGCGCCGACCGCGATGTCGGGCACGCCGTCGCCCGTCAGGTCGTCGAGCACCTCGAGCCGCCCTCCGAGCCGGTGGCCGCTGGCGTTCGCGCTCCGGGCGAGGTCCGCGTCCGCGAGCGAGTCGACCAGGTGGGGGGCCTCGAGGCGCCAGATGCGTCCGCACCCCTGACCGCAGATGGGGTCCTGCGGCGCGGCCACGAGCAGGGCGTCGGCGCCGTCGCCGTCGAAGTCGCCCGCCGCCAGCCGCTGGCCCAGGTGGGTGTCGGCCTCCCCGTCGATCCGGTTCGAGGCCGCGTAGAGGGACCAGCCGCCCGTGAAGAGGTCGCTGGTCGCCGCCGGTTCCCCGGTGTCGTCGACGGGCTCGGAGTCGCTGTCGGAGCCGCCGGGCTCGGAGTCGAGCGTGTCGGAGTCGGTCGGGTCGGAGTCGTCGGAGCCCGCGGTGTCGACGGCGGTCTCGCCCGCGGGGGCGGTGTCGATCGGCCAGCCGCCGTTCTCCTTGGGCTCGCCGGCGCAGGCCAGCATCCACACGATCATGTGTTCTCCTCAAGCCAGGTCTCGAGCAGCTCGAGGGCGTCGACGGCCGAGCTGATCGACAGGTTCCGCGCGGTCTCTTCGTTGACGCCGGCGTACTCCGCCTCGGTCCAGATGCCGTAGAACCGCCACGTGCCCGACCCGGCCTCCAGGTACACGTCGACCTCGTAGTTCTGCCAGATGTGGTTGGCGTCGCTGTCGCCGTTGGCCGACTCGGGGATCCAGCCGCGCGCCAGCACCACCCGGCCGCGCTCGGTGTCGACCCAGCGGTAGTCCTTGTTGAAGTCGTACTCCATCTGGAAGAGCCAGGCGTCGCGGTAGATGTGGTTGTCGGTGTGCATCACCGGGCAGCTGCCGTCCTCGAAGCACGCCGGGTCCACGTCCATCGTACGGTCGTAGACGACCGCGGTGGTGGAGATCACCGTCAGGTCCTCGAGCACCATGTAGGCGGTGTGGTCGTCGAGCCCGAAGGGGCTCTCGGCCGCGATGGCCAGGGTCTCGCAGTCCTCGGGCGGTCGGTCGGGCCGCTCGAGTCCGGCGAGGTCGGTCGTGTCCAGGTCCGCGAGCTCGTACACGCGGTCGTCTGGATCCGCCGTCAGGTCGATGCCGTCGAGCAACCCGTAGAGGTTGACCAGGCCCTCTTCCAGGGTCTCGTCCTCGCCCCCGAACTCCCGGAGCAGGAAGCGAGCGAGATCGTTCATCTCGGTCGGCGCCGGGGGAGGCGCCGTGCAGGCCAAGAACAACAGCATGCGGGCAGCTTACGCTCTGTCGCTCCGGTCAGGCGTCGGTCGGCTCGCCCGCCTGGCGCTCGAAGGTGAGCACGTCGTCCACCACGTCGACCTTCACCGTGTCTCCCGGGAGGAAGCTCCCCGCCACGATGGCCTTGGACATCGGGTTGAGCAGGTGGGTCTGGATGGCGCGCTTCAGCGGGCGCGCGCCGAAGGCCGGGTCGAAGCCGGCTTCACACAACGCGTCGGCGGCCGACGGGGTCAGCTCCAGCCCGAGCTCCCGGTTGCCGAGCAGCTGCCTCACCCGCACGAGCTGGATGTCCAGGATGGCTGGCAGGTCCTCGCGCCCGAGGGCTCGGAAGACGATGGTGTCGTCGACGCGGTTCAGGAACTCGGGCCGGAAGGCGGCGCGGAGCTCGGTCATCACCTTCTCCTCGGCCTGCTCCTGGCTCTGCGGCTCCAGCAGGTGCCGGCTCCCGACGTTCGAGGTCATGATCAACACCACGTTCTTGAAGTCGACCGTGCGTCCCTGGCTGTCGGTCAGGCGGCCGTCGTCCAGCACCTGGAGCAGGATGTTGAACACCTCGGGGTGGGCCTTCTCGATCTCGTCGAGCAGCACCACGCTGTAGGGACGGCGCCGCACGGCCTCGGTGAGCTGACCGCCTTCTTCGTACCCGACGTAGCCCGGCGGCGCGCCGATCAGCCGGGCCACCGAGTGCTTCTCCATGTACTCGGACATGTCGATGCGGACCATGGCGCGGTCGTCGTCGAAGAGGAACTCCGCGAGGGCGCGGGCGAGCTCGGTCTTTCCGACCCCTGTGGGCCCCAGGAAGATGAAGCTCCCGATCGGGCGGTGGGGGTCCTGCAGGCCCGCGCGTGCGCGACGCACCGCATCCGAGACCGCCACGACGGCGCGCTCCTGGCCCACCACCCGGCGATGCAGGTTCTGCTCCATCTGGAGGAGCTTCTGCTGCTCGCTCTCGACCAGCTTGGTCACCGGCACGCCGGTCCAGCGGCTCACCACCAGGGCGATGTCTTCGTCGGTGACCTCCTCGCGGAGCAGGCCGCCGTCCCGCTGGAGCGCGGCCAGGGCCGCCTGGGCGGTCTCGATGTCGGCGGCGGTCTGCGGGATCTCGCCGTACTTCAGGCGGCTCGCGGTCTCGAAGTCGCCGCCGCGTTCGGCCGCGTCCGCTCGGAATCGCAGCTGCTCGGCCTTCTCCTTGAGCTCTCCGATGGTGTCGAGGTGGCCCTTCTCGGCCTGCCAGCGAGCCGTGATGCCGCGGTCTTCTTCCTCGAGGTTGGCGACCTCCTCGCGCATCTTGTTCGCGCGCTCGACCGTGGCCCGGTCCTTCTCGCGCGCCAGCGCGGCCAGCTCGACCTTGAGGCCGGTGATCCGCCGCCTCAAGACGTCGATGACCTGCGGCAGGCTCTCCACCTCCATCTTGAGCCGGCTGGCGGCCTCGTCGACCAGGTCGATGGCCTTGTCGGGCAGGTGGCGCTCGCTGATGTAGCGGTCCGACAGCGTGGCCGCGGCCAGGATGGCGTCGTCGGTGATCTTGATGCCGTGGTGGACCTCGTACTTCTCTTTGATGCCGCGCAGGATGGCGATGGTCTCCTCCACGCTCGGCTCACCCACGAACACGGGCTGGAAGCGTCGCTCCAGCGCCTTGTCCTTCTCGACGTGCTTCCGGTACTCGTCCAGGGTGGTGGCGCCGATGCAACGCAGGCCGCCGCGGGCGAGCGCCGGCTTCAGCATGTTGCCGGCGTCCATCGAACCCTCGGCCTTGCCGGCCCCGACCATGGTGTGGAGCTCGTCGATGAAGAGCACCACGTCGTCGGCTTCTTCGATCTCGGTGAGCACGGCCTTCAGGCGCTCCTCGAACTCGCCGCGGTACTTGGCGCCCGCCAACAGCGCCGCGAGGTCCAGCGCGAGGACCTTCATGTCGGCCAGGGACTCCGGCACGTCGCCGACCGCGATGCGCTGGGCGATGCCCTCCACGATGGCGGTCTTGCCCACGCCGGGCTCGCCGATGAGCACCGGGTTGTTCTTCGTGCGCCTGGAGAGCACCTGGAGCGCCCGCCTCACCTCCTCGTGGCGCCCGATGACCGGATCCATCTTGCCCTCGCGGGCTTGCTTGGTCAGGTCGCTGGTGTAGCGCTCGAGCGCCTCGTAGCTGTTCTCCGCCTCGGCGCTGCCGACGGTGCGGCCCGCTCGCATCGCTTCGATGGCGCTCTTCAAGCGTCGCTCGTTGGCGCCCTGCGCGTGGAGGAGCTCACGGGCGCTGTCCTTCACCTTCTCCAGCCCCAACAGGAGCATCTCGGACGCCACGTGGGTGTCCTTGTGCTTCCGGGCCACCTTCTCGGCATGGGCGAGGGCGTCCTGCAGCTGGGAGGACATGGCGGCCTTGGCCGAGCCGGACAGGGTGGAGAGGCGCTTCAGCTCCTGGGCGGTCTGTTGCTGCAGCAACGACACGTCCACGCCCACGCGCTGGAGCAGCGTGGGCACGATGCCCTGCTCCTGCTCGATCAGCGCCATCAGCAGGTGCACGGGCCGGATCTGCGGGTTCTGCAAGCGGCCCGCCAGGCGCTGGGCCTCGGCGATCGCCTCGAGTGACTTCACGGTGAAGGTGTCTGGCTTCATCTCAGATCCCCTCGGCGAACCAGATCCAGACTCCGCCTGCACCGGACCCGCCGTCGTCGTTGTCCTTGGCGCCGACCGCGACATCGTCAAGTCCGTTGCCGGTCCAGTCGCCCAGGGCGACCGACGTGCCGGCTTCGTCGCCGGTGGCGCTGCCGTAGAAGCTGGCATCGGCGTCGGTGTTGTCGAGGCTCCCGGAGACCGGACCGTAGAACAGCGCCCCCAACCCCGCGTCGGTGGCGGCGGTGTCGTCGTTCGGGGAGCCGATCAGCAGGTCGGCGTAGCCGTCCCCGTCCACGTTGCCGGCGGCCAGCGCCGAACCGGACGTGCTCTGGGTCGTGGTTCCCACGATCGTGGCGCCGGCCCCTGCGAGGGACAGGCCCGACGCGGGACCTGCGAAGAGGTAGACGGTGCCGGTCTTGTCGCCGTTTTCGTCGTCCTCGGGGGCACCGACCGCGAAGTCTGCGTAGCCGTCGCCATCCACGTCGCCCGCCATCGTGAAGCTCTCGCCCAGGCGCGCATCGGCCTGCGGGCCATACACGATCTCGTCGGCATCGCTCAACGACAGGTCGCCGCTGACGGGGCCGCGCAGCAGGTAGAAGGCGCCCGCCTTGCTCCCGCTGGTGGATTCTTCGCGGGCGCCGACGAGGAGGTCGTCCCAGCCGTCACCGTCGAGGTCGGAGCCCCCGGCGACCGCGCTCCCCGCCTTGTCGCCGTTGCCCACGCCTTCGAGGACCACGGCGTCGTCGAGCAACAGGGCGCCCGCGTTCGCGGGGTCCAGCACCACGTACGCGGAGCCCGCGTTGGAGACCGGGGCGTCGGTCTCGTGGGCGCCTACCAGCACGTCGGCGAGTCCGTCACCGTCCTGATCGCCCGCGCCGGCCACGCTGTAGCCCGCTTCGCCGCCGGCAGGTCCGTGGAACGACGCCGCAGCGGCCGCCAGATCAGCGGTCCCGACGGAGGCTGGGCCCAGCACGAGCCACGCGAGGCCCGCGTCGCTGCCGTACTGGTCGTCCTTCTTGGCGCCGATGAGCAGGTCGGCAAAGCCGTCGCCGTCGACGTCGCCTGGCGCACCGAGGGCCTCTCCGGCCTTGTCGGTGTTGGCGTCGCTCCACGCGGTGGCCGTGAGGTCGGAGAGGGTCACGGTCCCGGTGAGGGCCCCGGTCAACACGTAGACCGTGCCGGCGTCGCCCGCTGCGTCGTCCTGCTTGGGGGCGCCGGTCGCAAAGTCCTCGAGGCCGTCGCCGTCCATGTCGCCGAGGAAGTGGAGCGCGGTGCCGGCTTCGTCGTCGGTGGCCCCGCCCAGCGCCACGAGGTTCGCGGCCGACGCGGCGTAGTCGCCGGCCAGCGCGCAGGCGGCGTCGGAGCTCGCGTCGCAGTCGTTGTCCAGGCCGTCGCCGCACACCTCGGTCTCGCCGGGGCTCGTGGTGGGGTCGTCGTCGTCGCAGTCCGAGCTGTCCGACACGGCGTCGCTCGGCTCGTCGCACGCCTGCACCGTGCTGTCCGCGTCCCCGTAGCCGTCGCCGTCGGCGTCGACGTACCAGGTGTCCGCGTCGGTGACGTCGTCGTCGTCGTCGTCGACCAGGCCGTCGCAGTCGTCGTCCGTACCGTTGCAGATCTCGTCACCCGCGGGGTGGACCTCGGCGTCGGTGTCGTCGCAGTCGTCGTCGGTGGCCGCGGTGCCCGACGGCTGGCTGCAGGCCTCTGCCGCGACGGTGGTGCTGCCATAGCCGTCGCCGTCGCCGTCGCCGTACCAGGTGGTGGCGTCCATGACCGTGTCGTCGTCGTCGATCAGGCCATCGCAGTCGTCGTCCACGTCGTTGCAGGTCTCGTCGGCGTCCGGGCTCACGGCGGCATCGGTGTCGTCGCAGTCGCTCTCGGTCGCGGTGGTCGCCGACGGTTGCACGCAGGCTTCGGTGGTCGTGGTGCCGCCGTGGCCGTCGCCGTCGCCGTCGACGTACCACGTTGTGCCGTCGGTGACGTCGTCGTCGTCGTCGTCGACGAGCCCGTCGCAGTCGTCGTCGCTGCCGTTGCAGACCTCGTCGGCGCCCGGATGCACCTCGGCGTCGCCGTCGTCGCAGTCCTCGGCGGTCGCGGTGGTGCCGCTGGGTTGTGTGCAGGTACCTGTGGTGGCCGTTCCGCCGTAGCCGTCGCCGTCGCCATCGACGTACCAGGTCGTCGTCCCCACCACGTCGTCGTCGTCGTCGTCCACGAGCCCGTCGCAGTCGTCGTCCCGCTCGTTGCAGGCCTCGTCCGCGTTCGGGTTCACGGCGGCCTCGCCGTCGTCGCAGTCCTCGTCGTTGGCCACCGGGTGCTCGGCGGTGGCGCTGCAGGCGCTGGTGCTCACCGTGGCATCGCCGAAGCCGTCGCCGTCAGCGTCGGCGAAGAAGAGCCCCGTGCCGGAGACGTCGTCGTCCTCGTCGTCGACGAGGTCGTCGCAGTCGTCGTCGTAGCCGTTGCACACCTCGTCGCCGTCGGGGTTCACGCTGGAGCTCGAGTCGTCGCAGTCGTCGGCCTGGTCCGCGGTCCAGGCGCCCGTCGCGTCGCACGCCACGGTGCTGTCGGCCGGGTCGCCGTAGCCGTCGCTGTCGTCGTCGGCGTACCAGCTCGTCTTTCCTTCCGCGTCGGGGTCGTCGTCGTCCACCGCGCCGTCGCAGTCTTCGTCGACGTCCTCGTCGTCGCACACCTCGTCGGCGTCGGGGTTCACGGTGGCGTCGTCGTCGTCGCAGTCTCCATCCTGCTGCACGCCCTCGTCGCTGCCGCAGGCCAGGAAGCTCTCGCCCCCCCAGCCGTCGCCGTCGTCGTCGCGGAAGCTGCTGGTGCCGTCGACGGCGCCGTCGGGGTCGTCGCCGTTCGCGCCGCCGTCGCAGTCCTCGTCCACGCCCGCGTCGTCGCAGACCTCCTCGGCCGCGGGGTTCACGTTGGCGTCGAGGTCGGCGCAGTCGCTGGCGTCGGCCACGTGGCCGGCGGGCTCGCTGCACGCGGCCAGGGTCGCGTCGGGATCGCCGTAGCCGTCGCCGTCGACGTCGGCGTAGAAGGTGCTCGGCCCCCCGATCTCCAGGCTGCTGTCGTCGCAGTCGTCGGCGTTGTCGGCGAGGGTGGTGTCGCAGGCTTCGACGAGCTCACCGGCTCCCAGGCCATCACCGTCGGCGTCGACGTAGCCCGACACGATCTCCGTGCACGGCCCGAGCGGTGAGAGGCAGGCGAACAGCGACCAGGCGATCATAGGGTCTGCCAGAGGGAGAGCTCGAGGCCGCCTCGCCACGCGGGGGCCGCCTGGCTGAGGGTCGGGCCCGCGTAGAGGGCGACGCCGAGGCGCTCACCGTGTGTGCGCACGCCCAGGTCGACGTTGGCGTGGGCGATGCTGGTGGTGAGGCCGAGCGACGGTCCCAGCTGTCCGAGCGGCGTGTCCCAGGACAGGCCCACCGCACCGCCCAGGAGCGGCAGCGCGCGGAGCATGGTGAGCTCCGCTGTGCTGCCGTCGGTGCAGGTGGTCGGCTGGTCCATGGCCCACGCCGACTCGGCGGTGAGCCCGGTGACGAGCCCGATCTGGGCTTCGGCGAACCAGGCTTCGGCGCGGGTGGCGGCCCGAAGGCCGATGGGCACCAGGAGCTTGACGGGCCCGTCGGCGGCGGTGGTTCCGCAGGGGTCGGGACGCGGGAAGCCCTGCTGGGACCAGGCCGCCGCCCCGAAGGCCACGCCGAGGTGGGCGGAGGGCGCCACGGCCGACGACGGTGCCAGCATGCGGAGGGTGTGGTGGCCGTCGCCGTCGCGGAGCGTGACCTGGGGCGTGCCGAGCTCCTGCCAGAGGAGCGCGGCGAGCGCGTCGGGGACGTCCGCTTGCCCGGTGGCGGTGTGGCGGAGCGCGTCGAGATCACGGGCGAGCTGTTCCAGGCCCTCGTTGTCGAAGACTCCGGCCCGGACCGGTGCGCCGATGGGGTGCCAGCTCAGGGTGTGGCGACCTGGCAGCACGGTCACGGGGCCCTGGGCGACCGCGCCGTCCACCCGGACCTCGCCTGCGCCGCCCAGGTCGAGCTCGGTGCCACCCACCGTGAGCAGCACCGTGCGCACCTGTTCGTAGACCTGTTGCCGAAAGGCCTCGCCCGGGCTGGTGGGCGGCCGCCCGGGTCGGAGGGCCATGGCCTGGACCCACGGGCGCGGAACGGGTTGTCCGCCCACCACGACGGCGTCACCGGGTGCCCCGAAGCCCGCGCTCTCGTCGAGCTGGAGCACGCCCTGGAGGTAGAGCGCGTCGGCGAGGAGGTCGCCGCTGCCTTCGTCGAGGGTGGGGAGGAGGCGGGGGAGGAGCAACTCGATCCGGCTGGTCGCGTCTTCGTTGTCCAGCTGGGCGCGCTGTTCCCAGGCCATGTCGAGCTCGGCACGGAGCTGGTCCAGGGGGGCACCTGCCGCGGGGGCCGGCTCGGTCCACAGCGTGAACGCCGGCCGTTCAGGGAGCGCGGCGCGCCCGTCTGCCGGCTCGAGCACCGTGCCGGCGTGAGCGACGATCAGGCTAGTTAGGAACACAGGACAGGTCCGTGCCGCCGGCGGTACGGGTGCAGATCACGCGGACGCTCTGGGCGGCTTCCAGCACGACCTCATCCTGCCCCAGCTGCTCTCCCGATGCCACCAGGGTCACGGTGAGCGGCCCCGCCGCGACACCCTGCAGGCGCAGCTGGGAGGCGCGGACGCTGCGGTGGGTGCCGTCCGCGGCGCGGACCTCCAACGCGGCCTCCAGCGGGAGCTCGCCGCGAAGTCCGACGCGCACGTCCTCCACCGTGCCGGTCGGCGTGGGGGGCGGTGGCGGCGCGGCCTCCTGCACCGCAGCGGCCGCGGTGGGAGCAGCGGCCGGTCGCGGAGCGGCCGCCGGGGTCGGAGCGACCTCTGGGGTCGTGGTCGAGACGGGGGTCGGGGGCTCGGGCTCGGGCTGGGAGGCTTCGGGCGCCGCCATGGGCGCGGGCGCGGGAGTCGACGCCACGGGCGGCGGAGCGGGGGCTGGGCTCGGCATGGATGCTGTGACCGGCGGAGTAGCGGGTGCCGGCGCGTCAACCTCGCTTCCGAGGCCGACGGCCACGGCCAACACGGCCACCAGGCTCGCCGTGGCGATGCCCGCGGGCAGCCACGTGCGCCTGCTCGAGGCCTTGTGCGACACGATGGGCGGCAGCTCGCCACCGTCGAGCACCGCGCGTACGGTGTCGAGGTCCGGGCGCTGGTCGGGCTCGTGGGCGAGCATGGCCACGATCAGGGCCACCAGGTCGGCCGCTTCCTCACGCAGGGCCTCCGGGAGCAGCGCGCTCAGGCGCTCGGGGTCGGCCTGGGTGGTGCCCGCCTCCGGCTCGGGGTGCTGCCGGGTGAGCAGGAACCAGCCGAGCGCGCCCAGTCCGTACACGTCGGTCTTCGGCCCGAGCACCCCGGCGCGGTGTTGCTCCGGTGCGGCGTAGCCCAGCGTGCCGAGCGTGGTCGTGACCAGCGTCTCGCCCTGGCGCATCGATCGCGCCACCCCCAGATCCGCGAGGATCGGCTGGGTCCGCTGGTCGGTGCGTGGGCCCATCAGCACGTTGGCGGGCTTCAGGTCGCGGTGGAGGATGCCTTGCTCGTGGAGCGCGTGCAGGCCCGCCGCCAGCTCCTGCAGCATGCGCCGCACCTCCCACGCTTCCGGCGCATCCACGCGACCTCCCCACTGGGCACCGAGCGTGCCCCCGGGCACGTAGTCGGTGACCAGGCAGGTCAAGCCCACCTCGGGAAGGTCCACGCAGCCTCGGTAGCGGACAACGGCGCGGTGCTTCACGCTGGCCAGGAGGAAGGCCTCGCGCAGCTGGGCCGCATGGAGCTTGGGGTCCGCCGCGCGGGGGATGATCTTCAGCGCCACGCGCACGCCGTCGGGCACGGTCACCGCGAGCCAGGTCTGCCCGCCGTGCCCCGACCCGATCGGCTTCTGGATCTTGTAGCGACCGAGCAACACCATGCCGGGCGCGACGCCGCCGGTGGTGAAGGCGCTTCGGACGCGGGCCAACGGACCTCCTGCGACGTCATGGTACCGCGTCTGGGGCCAGCTACCAGCCGCCCCAGCCCTCGGGCATGGCGACCCGGACGGCGGGCGGGCGATGGTCGCCCAGCTCGATCCTGAAGCGACCACCCGAAGGGGCGCCGTCCAAGCGGATCTGGCAGGCGATCCGCCAGAGCACGCTCAGCTCAGCCCGAGGAGCTCGACCTCGAAGATCAGGGTGCTGTCCGGCGGGATGACGGGCGGGTAGCCGCGCGCGCCGTAGCCCATGTCGGGGGGGATGGTGAGCTTGCGCTTGCCGCCGATCTTCATGCCGGCCACGCCTTCGTCCCAGCCCTTGATGACCCGGCCACGCCCCAGCGGGAAGCGGAACGGCTGACCGCGGACCACGCTGGAGTCGAAGGGGTCTTCCTTGGTCTTCGTGGACAGCCAGCCGTGGTAGTGCACCTCCACGCTGTGACCCGCTCGGGCCTCCAGGCCGTCGCCGACGACCAGGTCTTCGATCTGCAGGGACATTCATCCTCCTCGTGCGGGCCGCATAACGCCGGGGAGCCCAGCGCTCAGTGCACCGTGGGCTGGAGGAAGGCGCGAAGCTTGGGGAAGTAGTGCTTCTCCCAGCCAAAGCGGAACGGCTCCATGAGCGCGTGCGGGATGAGGTCGTGGGTGACGCGGAAGAGCGTGCCCTTGGGTGAGGTGTCGAGGCGGAGCTCCACCCGCGAGTCGTCGTCGCCGAAGCCGAAGTCCTCGGTGCGCCAGGTGAACACGATGCGGTCGGGGCGACGCAGGAACACGAACTGACCGCTGACGCTGCCGCCCCACAGGCTGTAGGCGCCCCCGACGTTCGGGTCGATCACGGCCACGCCCTCGCTCATCAGGGAGTGCTGCGTGGCGTTCATCCAGGTGTCGTAGACCCTCGCCGGTGGCACGAGGAGATGGAGCTGGCCTTGGATCTGCATCCGGTGTTCCTCCCTGGGCCCAGGCGTACCACGCGGGACGTGCGTCTCCGGTCAGTAGACCGAGTCCGCGGTGAGCCGCTGCACCGGCCCGTCCAGTGTGACCATGAACAAGGCCGGGCTGCCGTCGCCGTCGAGATCGGTGGCCGCCATGATGACCAGCCCGTCGGCGCCCGCCTTCGACCAGAAGGCTCCGCGGGTGGGGCCCATCTCGGCGAGCTGCTGCACCCGCTGCCAGCTCGGATCGTCGCTGCTGAAGCCCCTCATGTCGGCGTTGAGCTCGGTCTGTGGCCGAGGGTGGGCGGCGAGCTCCGGCAGCGCGCCCTGGGCGTCGACGTACAGCGCAATGCCATCGCGCAGGAGCTGGAGCTCGCTCCGCACGATGCCGCGCGCCTCGCGCTCCGTGAGATCGCGGCCCAGGATGGCGGTCTGGCTCCGCATGTCCTCGGCGTGGGTCCACATGTCCCAGGAGAAGCCGCTGAAGCATGCCGCCCGGCTGTCGTTGCAGCAGAGGAGCATGCCCGCCGTGGGCTCGGCGACGCCCACGGCAGCTTGGCCGACCAGGCCGGCTCGCCGGGTGACGTAGAGCTCGAGCCGGGTCTCCCACTCCGGCGGGACCCACCCTCGGCTGAACTGGGCCTCGACGCAGGGGTCGGGGTTGCCCTGGCGCTTCGCGGGGTCCGCGGGGCAGAGAGCGGGCTGACACAGCTCGTAGACTTCGCCGGCGTCGAGCCATCCATCCAGCGCCAGGCTGTACCAGGCGCCCTGCTCGTCGGGCTTCACCCGTGCATCGAGCGAGACCTTGGCGACCTCGAGCTGCTCGAAGCGGTCGTAGAGCCAGGTCTGCGACGCGTCCATCGCGAGGTAGCCCAGGGCGAGGAGCACCGGTGCCCCGGCGAGGCGCAGGAGGCGCATGGTGCCGCTGTGGGTGGCGGCGACCCAGGAGGTGAGGGCGGTGACCGGCGCCGCGACCAGCACCCAGCCGAGCACCGCGTAGGTGACCAGCGTCTCGTCGATGCCCAGGGTGTTGTGGGTGGCTGCCACAGCCGCCATGCCGACCAGGAAGCCGAGCTGGGTAGCGGTGAGCACGTAGGCCAGCACCCGTGTGGACTCGGTGCGCAGCTCGCGTGGGCCGAGCAGGGCCCCCACGCGTGCTGTGGTGTAGACGAGCCCGGCCTGCAGGATCGCCGACGCGAGCAGGTAGAACGTGTCCTCGTCGAACTCCAGCGCCTTGATCGCCTGCTCCGCGACGTCGGCGAGCCAGCTCGGGATGTGGGCGAGGTCGGGCGGGCTCGCCACGCCCAGGCCGACCAGGATGGCGCCGACCACCACGAAGCTGGGGGCGCTCACGAAGCGATCGTGCCCGGTGTCCGCATCGGCGAGGAGCATGCGCGATGCGCGGTGCGGTGCGAAGAGCTGGAGCGCCCAGGTCCGGAGGAAGGCCAGCAAGAACCCGCTGGTCTCCGCGATCAGGCCGTCGAGGCCGTCGGGTCGGTTCTGGGCCTCGCGCCCGTCGCTCACGGCAGGATCGCCCGGGTCCGGTCGAGCGCCTCCGCCGCTTCCTGGAGGGCGTCGGCCAGCGTGCCGATCCGCTCCACGACGAGCTCGTCGTCGCGGCAGCGCGCCATGGCCTCCCGCAACAGACCGAACGACAGCTCCAGCTCGGCGGCGAGGCGGGGGCCCTGGTTCCTGCGGATCAGGACCTCGAGCTCCGGCTCGAAGCTGCCTTCGTAGGTGGCTTGCACCAGGGCGGCGGCCTCCTCGCAGCGCTCCGCTCGGAAGAGGCCCAGCGCTTCGGCGATGCCGCTGCCCACGGTCATCGACCGCTGGACCCACAGCCCCTCGGACCACGCGGTGGCGCCTACGGGCTGCCCGGCCCCTTCGTCGACGGTCGCGCAGGCGAGCCACCACCACAGCATCAGAAGCTGGCCTGCTTCACGGCGCGGGGGAAGGGGATGACGTCGCGGATGTTGGGCACCCCGGTGGCGTACTGGATCGCGCGCTCGAGGCCCAGCCCGAAGCCGGCGTGCGGCACGGTGCCGTAGCGCCGCAGATCCCGATACCACCAGTAGTCCGAAGGCTCCAGATCGAGCTCCTGGATCCGCCGGTCCAGCACGTCGAGCCGCTCCTCGCGCTGGCTCCCGCCGATGATCTCGCCGATCCCGGGCGCGAGCACGTCCATGGCCGAGACCGTGCGCTCGTCGTCGTCCAGCCTCATGTAGAAGGCCTTGATCTCCTTCGGGTAGTTCGTGACGGCCACCGGCCGGCCGACCACCGTCTCGCAGAGGTAGCGCTCGTGCTCCGACTGCAGATCGGCGCCCCAGTGCACGGGGAACTGGAAGCGGGCGCTGGCCGCGTCGAGGTGGCCGATGGCCTCGTCGTAGGTCATGCGCGCGAAGTCCTGCTCCACAAAGTCCCGCAGCCGCGCCGCCACGCCCTTCTGGACATGCCTGTCGAAGAACGCGAGGTCGTCGCTGCGCTCGTCGAGCACGGCCTGGTAGATCGCCTTCAGGAAGGCTTCGGCGAGGTCGATGTCGTCGCCCAGATCGGCGAAGGCGATCTCGGGCTCGACCATCCAGAACTCGGCGAGGTGGCGACGGGTGTTGCTGTTCTCGGCGCGGAAGGTGGGCCCGAAGGTGTAGACCTTCGACAGCGCCAGGCAGTAGGTCTCCACGTTGAGCTGGCCCGACACGGTCAGGAACGCTTCGCGGCCGAAGAAGTCCTGACCGAAGTCGACCGCGCCGTGCTCGGTGCGCGGGAGGTTGGCCAGGTCGAGGGTGGAGACGCGGAACATCTCTCCGGCGCCTTCGCAGTCGCTGGCGGTGATGATCGGGGTGTGGATCCACGCGAAGCCCTGCTGGTGAAACCAGTGGTGGATCGCGTGGCTGATCGTGTGCCGCACCCGGGTGACCGCACCGACGAGGTTGGTACGCGCACGGAGGTGTCCTTGTTCCCGCAGGTACTCCATGGTGTGGCGCTTGGGCTGCATCGGGTAGGTCTCCGGGTCCTCGACCCACCCGAGCACCTCGATGGCCGTGGCCGCGACCTCGACCGACTGCCCCTTGCCGCGGCTCTCGACCAGGGTGCCGGTCACCCGGACCGCGCAGGCCGTGGTCAGGCGCTTCACCTCGGACTCGTAGTTGTCGAGCCCGTCGCGCGCGACGACCTGGATCGGGGAGAAACACGAGCCATCGTGCACGTGCACGAAGCTCATGCCGGCCTTGGAGTCCCGCCGGGTGCGGACCCAGCCCTCCACGACCACTTCGGATCCGAGCTCGGCCTGGCCGGCCAGGAGCTTCGCGATGGCTACGCCGGACATGGCACTCCTCCGGGCGCGGAACCTAATGGCTTTCGGTAGGCTGCGGGCATAGAAGATGCCTGCCTACCTCGCGCTCGGAGTGTCGCTCGCCGTGGCCATCGTCGCGGTGGTCTTCGCCCTGCAGAACGCCGACGTCGTGACCGTGCGCTTCCTGGCCTACGAATTCCAAGGCTCGGTGGCCATGATGATGCTCACGACCTTCGCGGCCGGGGCCCTGTCGGCGGCGCTGGCCGTGCTCACGTCTCTGGGCAAGGGCGCGCTGCACAACCGCACGCTGACCAAGCGGATCCGGGATCTCGAGGCGAGGCTCGTGAGCGGCTCAGGCCCCGACGAGGCCTGAGCGGTCGCACTCAGCCGCAGTCGGTCACCTCGACGAGCGCCACACCGGGCACCAGGTCGAGCTCGAGGTCTTCGATGGTGAGCCCCATGCAGTAGGTCCCGCCGTCGGTGCAGGCGGAGACCGACACGCCGAACGCGCTGACGAGACCCACGAGCTCATCGGCGCCGTAGCCCACCGCCGGAGCGACCTCGCGCAGGTCGAGGAAGCCGCTGAAGAAGCCGTCCTCGATCTCCTCGTAGGAGGCGGTGAAGGTGCCCGCCACGGTGAGGTCGGCGATGGTGACCGCCGTGCCGCCGAAGTTGATGACCGTGGTCGCCGGCCCCAGCTCGAAGTCCGGGTCGGTGGTGAAGTCCGCGGTCGGGAAGCCGATCGTGCACTCGGCCAGATCCTGGTCGTCGTCGGCGGTCGGCACCGCGCCCAGGAAGTCGATGGTCGTGGCGTCGTATGCGGTGACGCCCAGGAGCAGCTTCTCGCCCTCCATGTAGCCGCCGAGCAGGGAGCCGATGCCCGCGGGCTCCGTCACCTCGCCGGTGCCCAGGTCCATGACGAAGGTGTCGCCGGCCTGCAGGTACTTGTCGGAGTTGCCGCCGTCGCCGCCGTCGCCGCCGTCGCCGCCGTCGCCGCCGTCGCCGCCGTCGCCGCCGTCGCCGCCGTCGCCGCCGTCGCCGCCGTCGCCGCCGTCGCCGCCACCGTCGCCGCCGATGCCGCTGTCGCCACCACCGTCGCCGCTACCGGAGGCGGTGTCGCCCCCATCGTCGGTCAGGGAGCCGGTGTCGTCGGCCGTGATGTCGCCGCCTTCGCAGGCGGCCAACAAAGCCAGGGAGGAGAGTAGGACAAGACGCATGGTGCCACCTCGAGCGTTGCGGAAGCGGGGTTTTAGCCGACCTCTCTAGGGGTCGGCACGGGATTTGAGGGCTCCTCTACCAGGGCAGGGGGAGCGTTTCGATGCCGGTCGGGTCGAGCGCCGGAACCGCCTCGGCGTGCAGGACGAAGCGCTCGAACAGCGCCCGCATGTCGGCGTAGGCCTGATCGACGCGCGCCAGCTGCCCGGGCGTGTGGGCCTGCGCCAGCTCGACCGCGAGCCCCTCCAGCAGGATGCGGATGAGCACGGCCATGCGGTCGGGCGGCACGGCGAGGCTGTCCAGGTCCTCGGCGAACACGCGGCGGATCCCATCCTCCAAGAGCGCCGTGGACTCCACGTAGAAGCGCCCCATGCGCGCCTGCAGGGGGCCCTGACGGCATGCCAGCGAGAGGGTCTCCACCACGAACGGCGCGCCGTCCTGGAGGGTGCGCACGCTGTTCCACAGGCTGTCGAGCGCTTCGAGGGCGGCCGGCAGCCCGCGGCGGCCGGAGTTGGCGCGCTCCACGAAGCGGCGGTGCAGCTCGGCGAAGGTGAGCGCCTGCGCCTCGACGAGGAGCTGTTCCTTGGTGGCGTAGGTGGCCTTGACCGAGTCGGCGGAGACCTCGGCGTCCCGCGCGACCTGGTCGAGGCTGGCACCCTCGAGCCCGCTCCGACCGAAGCGGCGCACGGCGGCGCGGACCACGCGACGGGCGGCTCGGCGGGAGAGACCTTCGTCCATGGAGGAGGCTTAGCCGGGTGACCTCCACGAAGCGAGTGCTGTCTCCGCGCTACGATGGCGGCATGCTGTGGTTCGTCATCGCGTGTGGGGCCCCCTGCGGCGAGGTCGCCGGCTGGACCTCGTATGCGGCCGGCACGGAGGCCCAGGATGGCACCTTCACCGGCTGCGTCGACGTGGCGGTCGACGGCGAGATCGAGGGGGAGAAGCACCACTGGGATCTGTCCTGTGCCGGGGCCTTCAACCGTCTCGACGGGGAGGTCGACTGGGCGGTGGTCTGCACGCCCGAGGTGAAGGAGCAGGAGGCGGCGGATCTGCTGCTCGGCTCCGAGCTGGTCATCGGACCGCACCCGGACGATCGGGCGGTGACCGGGGAGACGTGGGAGGGGTGGCTCTTGATGGAGTCCAGCGGCGGCTGGGACAGCGAGGGCGAGTCGGGGCAGGCGATCTGGGCCGACGACGACTCGGTGGACCTCACGTTCCGACGCGAGACCACCTTCCTCACGGTCGACGGCTCGGCCACGCTCCACCGGTCGGGTTGAGGTGCGGCACGACACGGCGCGTCTCTGCCTGCGTCCGCCTGCTCGTGGCGACTTCGAGGCCTGGCGGGTTGGGCACCGCGCGATGCAGGTCGACGGTGCCTTCGACCTGCCGCCGCGCGGTGAGGATCGCCTGACCCGGCGCGCCTTCCGCGAGCTGCTCGACCACATCCACCAGCAACACACGCGGGATCAGGGGCACGTGTTCTTCGGCTTCCGCGACGGTGCGTGGACGTGCACGGTGTCGCTCTTCCACGTGCTCCGGAGCGAGCTGAACCTGGCCTGGATGGGGTGGCACGTGCTCTCGCCGTACCGACGGCAAGGGCTGGCGGTGGAGAGCGTGCGCGGGCTGCTCGACCTGAGCTTCGGCCCGCTGGCGCTGCACCAGGTGGTCGCGCTCTGCGAGCTCGAGAACGAGCCGTCCCAGCGGGTGGCGGCCGCGGCGGGTCTGCGCTTCGAGGTGGAGGCGCCGCGAGCGGTCTACCAGCGCGGTGCCTGGCGCGACGTCCGGCGCTATGCGCTGACCGAGGAGGAGTGGCCACCCGGTTGACAGGATGCTGAAGAGCCGTCCCGTCGGCTGCTCGGTCCGACCGTCCAGCAGCCTGTTAGCGGGAGCCATGCTCGCCCTGTTGCTCGCCTGCTCCGATCCGCCTCCCCCGGGCGAGCTGATCTTCGTCCGCGACGGCGTGCTGATCGACGGCGAGACCCGGCGCTTCGTCCCTCGGCCCTGGGTGCCGGGGGAGGCCGTCACCGTCGAGGGGATCACCGACACCGCGCCCGCCCGAGCCGAGTGCGTGAAGCTCTTCTCCGAGGCCTTGGGAGACGTCGACGCGCTCGTCGCCTCCGGAGGCGCGGCACCGCACTCCTCGGTGGCCTTCTCGCCCGATGGCGAGCGGCTGGCCGTGGGCTCGTACCTCGGCGAGGTCGTGCTGCTCGACGGCTGGACCGGGCAGGTGCTGGGGCGGCGCCAGCTCGCCGAGACGATGGTGAAGCACGTGGTGTGGAGCGCCGATGGCGGCACCCTCTTCGTGGGTGAGCAGTCGCCCGACGCCAACCTCTACGCCCTCGATGCCGCCACCCTGGAGCCGCGCTGGACCTGGCGCGGCGCCGACGTGGTGGAGAGCTCCTCGCCGCCCGCCGGCGAAGACCTGTACGGTGTGTACAGCCTGCCGGGGATCTACGCCCTGCAGCGCCTCGATGGCGGGGAGCTGCTCGTCACGGTGGTGCACGGCTGGAACACCGACGCCGCTCGGCGGAACGCCAGCCAGGTGCTGCGCCTCTCGGCCTCGTCTGGCGAGGTGCTGGCGAGGTGGCCGGCCGACGGGGTGGCCGACGCCACGCTCTTCGGAACCCGGACCGACGGTCGGCACGTGGTGGTCGGCGTCAACCGATCGGCCGACGGGCCGGACCCGGACCTGCCGATCCACGGCGTGCAGGTGCTCGAGCTGCCCGGCCTGGAGCCCGTCTTCCGGCACGTCGAAGCGCCGCTCGCGCCGCACTACGACAAGGCCTTCCTGTGGGAAGCGGTGGATGTGCGCGATGGGCGCGTGCTGCTCGTCTACGGCGACGGTCGCGTGCGCCTGGTGGGCCTGGACGGCACGGTCGGCGGCGTCGACGCCGGCACGCCCATCCTGGCCGGCGACGTGCCGATCGGCGCGTCGGTGGGCTTCGGGGTCTGGCTGGACGAAGGCTTCGCGTACAGCACGTCCGGCACCGTGATCCCCTGGGGAGCCGCGGCACCCGAGCTGCGCCCGCCCACCCTGCACCCCAACGAGAACGCCATCTGGGTGCATGGTGCCGATGGGGAGCTCGCGTGGACGTGGCGCGGCGAGCAGCAGGTGGCCGGCTTCGTGCGGCGAGGCGACCACCTGGTGGTGGGCGCGGCCGACCGGCGCACCGACGCCCGCCGCGACCTGTACGGCGCCGTGGTGCTTCGCCTGTCCGGGGAGGGGGCCGGCGGCGACCGGCTGGAAGCCTTCTGCGCCACCGAGGGCCCGGTCTTCTTCCGCCAGGACATGAGCGAGGATGGCCGCGTGGCGGTCGTGGAGTACCCCTACGTCGAGAGCGAGGGCGTGTTGCGCGGCGGCTACCGGGTCACGGTGCTGCGCTGAGCCGCTGGGCCGCCGCGCTCCTGGCCTGGGCGGCCCTCTGCTTCGTCGGCTGCGGTGGGGTGCCCTTGAGCGTGCACGTGGAGGCGGTGGACGGCGGCTTCGCGGTGAGCGCGTCGGAGCCGCTGGTCCGGGTCACCCTCGAGCGCGACGGCGTGCCGTTGGTGAAACGGCGCCTGCCCGCACCGACCGCGGAGCTCACCGTGGCCTACGACTGGGAGCAGGGGCGCTACGACGTCGTGGCCGCCACCGCGCGCGAGTCCGTCCGGGTCGGCGTCGACGCACCGGCGCCGAGCGCCTCGGTGACCGTGCAGGCCCCGGTGGGATCGGCCCCGCGCGCGGTGGAGGACGGGGACCTGGTCGAGCTGCAGCTCGTCGAGGGCGAGACGGTGCAGGTGGCGGTTCGTGCCACCGCCCGGACGGCGGGAACGCTCTCGGTGCGCGTCGGGGACCAGCTCCAGCAGCGGGCGGCGCGGGCCGGCGAAGACCTGCTCCTGCTCACGCGCATCGACGCGGCGACGTCGGGCACCGTGACCACGCCCGACGGCGTGCGGCACTTCGAGCTCGCGCCGCGCACCGTGAGTCGCGAGGACCTCGCCGAAGAGCTGGCGGTGGCGCGCACCGCGTTCCCCGTGGGGGCGTCCGGGGGCGTGGACCTGGCCCGTCCGCAGGGTCGGGTCACGCTGCCTGCCGGGTGGTGGCGGACGCTCATGGACACCTTCGATCTGGGGTTCCGTGCACGCGACGACCACCTGCCCTGGGCCTGGCGCGACATCACCCTGCGCAACGACGGCAGCGAGACCCGCGACGTGGTGGTGACCCAGCGGGTGCTGCTCGGCGACGACCACGACCCGGTGTTCCGCCCCCAGATGCGTGGGGTCGACGATGGCACGGGCCGGACCTCGGCGTTGTTGCGCGTCCCTGCGCTGTCCGAGGCCACCGCGCGCCTGCCCGTGTTCGTCGACGACGACCGCCTGGGTCCTGGCGTGCCGGCGCCCCGCGTTCTCGAGACCCGCGTCTCCCTGTTGGGCACCAGCGGTCACGTGGCCGAGCACCGGGTGCCGCTCTACATCTCGCGCGGCAGCGACGTCGCCAGCCTCGGGGTGGCCGGGGCCTTCGCCATGGCCCTGGCCGGCGTGGTCCTGCTCGCCCTTCGGCTCCGCCGCTGGCTCGCCGCGCCCACCAGCGAGCTGGTCACCATCGCGCTCTTCGCGAGCCTGATGTTCGTGGTCGGAGTCGCTTCCCAGCTCGTCGGGCTCGGCTTCGCGGCGGTGCTCGGGCCGTTCAGCAGCGTCTTCACAGCCCTGATCGACGACGCGCTCCGGTACGCCCTGTTGGCCACGCTCATCGGGCTCCTGCCCCGCCCCGGCGTGGCCGCGCTCGCCACCTTGCTGGTGTTCCTGCTGCGCGGGATGGCGCTCGGCTCGCTCGACCCCGTGGGCCTGATCTACGTCATGGCCCGGATCGCGTGGCTCGAAGGGGCCTTGTGGCTCTTCGGGCTCACCCGCGGACGGAGCTGGCTGGACCGACCGCGCACCACGCGGCTCTTGACCGTGACCCTCGGGTTCTCACTCGCGGCGGTGTGCAGCGCCGCGACGGGGCTGGTGTTGCACGTGGTGCTCTACCGGCTCTTCCTGGCACCCTGGTACGTCGCGATGATCCTGCTCGGACCGAACCTGCTGTACGTGGCTCTGGCGTGCTGGCTCGCCACCGGCTTCGGCGACGCGCTGCGGAGGGTAGAGGCGTGATCCTGCAGGCGAGGGGTGCCGGGTACCGCTACCCGTCGGCGCAGGAGGCGGCGGTGACCGGCGTCGATCTGGAGGTCGACGCCGGGCAGGTCGTGCTGGTGACCGGGCCGACCGGCTGCGGGAAGAGCACGCTCTTGCGGCTCTGCGCGGGCTTGCTCGGTCGGCACGGACAGGGAGAGGTGCTCGGTGCCGTGGCGGTGGCCGGCCGCGAGCCCGCTTCCACGTCTCCGGCCCGGCGGGTGGCCAGCCTCGGCTTCGTCTCCCAGGTGCCCAGCGACCAGCTGGTGACCGGCACGCTGGGGGACGAGGTGGCCTTCGGGCTGGAGTCTGCAGGCTGGACCGCCGACCGCATGGAGCAGCGGGTGGCCGAGCTGTTGCTGCTCCTGGGCCTGCCCGCGGAGCCGAGCCGGAGCGTGCGCGCGTTGTCGGGCGGTCAGCAGCAGCGCCTGGTGGTGGCGTCCGCCCTGGCGGGCGGCGCACCGCTGTTGTTGCTCGACGAGCCGCTCGCGCAGCTCGATCCGGTGGGGGCCCAGCGCCTGTTGCAGCGGCTGCGCGCCCTGGCTGACGACGGGGTGGCGGTGGTCGTGGTGGAGCACCGCCTGGAAGCCTGTTGGCCCGTGCTGGACCGGGTGGTGGTCCTGGACGACGGGCGCGTCGTGTGCGACGCCGCCGTCGACGAGGTGCCCTTGGGCGTGTTGCGCGGCCTCGGGCTCACCGTGCCCGGGTTGCTGGATCTGGCCGACCGTGTCGGTGACCTCGCGCTCGTCGAGGCGCGCGCCCACTCGGTCGCCCCCGTCAGCGACCACAGCGAGATCCGACCCTTGGGCCCGATCCTCCAGGCGGGGCCGCTCACGTGGTGCTGGCCGGGTGCCTCGGCCAGAGCGCTCGTCGACGCCGCGCTGATCCTGCGCCCGGGCGACCGGGTGGCCATCGTGGGGGCCAACGGATCGGGCAAGAGCACCCTGCTCGGCGCCCTGTCGGGTCACCTCGACGCCGGCGCGGTGCAGTGCGACGGACGGATCGTGCACGTCCCCCAGGATCCAGACCTGGCGCTCTTCTGCGACTCCGTGCTCGAGGAGCTGGCCTACGGGCCGCGCGAACAACGGCTCGGGCCCGGCGAGGTGGCCGCCAGGGTGGCGCGTTCGGCCAGCGCGCTGAGCCTGGAGGATCTGCTGGATCGCGCGCCACAGGCCCTGTCTCGCGGTCAGAGGCTGCGCGTCGCCGTCGGCGGAGCGCTGGCCTGCCAGCCGACGATCCTGATCCTGGACGAGCCGACCTCCGGGCAGGACCACGATCAGGTGGAACGCATGATGCGGGCCTTGAGGCTCGCGCTCGCCGACCGTGCGCTGGTGTTCGCCACCCACGACCTCGACCTGGCGCTTCGGCACGCGAACCGGGTCATCGTGCTGGACGAGGGGCGCGTGATCGAGGACGGTCTGCCCGCGGAGGTGCTCGCGGCGCTGCCCGAGCGCCTGCCGTTGCGCCTCCCGCCGCTCGCCGCCCACTGCCTGGCCCAGGGTTGGCCGCTGCTGTCCGCCGAAGCGCTCGCCGAGCTGCTCCGCTGATGGACCCGCGCACCCGCATCGTGCTGCTCGCGTGCGTCGGCGTGCTCGCCGTCACGCTGGACCACGTGGCGTCGCTCGGCGCGCTGGCGCTCCTCACGCTCCTGCCCTTGGTGGCGCTTCGCATCGAAGGCGTCTGGTGGCGCCGGGGTGCGATGGCCGTCGCCACGATCGTCTGGAGCACCGTGCTCTCGCAGGGGCTGTTCTACGCCCAGGAGCCCCGCGTGGCGCTCGCCACGTTCGGGCCGCTCACCCTCTGGGCAGAAGGGGTGCGCTGGGGCCTCGTGCAGTCGCTCCGGTTCGTGGCGGTGAGCCTGGCGGGCATCGGGCTCGCGGTGTCCACGCCTCCCGATCGCCTGTTCGCGGCCTTGCTCCGGCTCCGCGTGCCCTTCGGCCTCGCCTTCCTGGGCGTGACCGCGCTCCGCTTCGTGCCCGAGATCACGCGGGAGTGGCTCACCGTGCGGCAGGCCCGCGCGCGCCGCGGGCGACCTGCCTGGCGGCGCCCGCCCTGGGCCTGGCTGGCCCTCGAGGTGCGCCTGCTCCGTCCGGTCGTGGCGCGCACGCTTCGCCGGGCGCGGGCCCTCGCCGAGTCGATGGATGCGCGCGGCTTCGACCCGTCGGCGCCGCGGACGGTGCGCCGTCCGCTTCGCTGGGCGCGCTGGGAACCGCCCTTCGTGGCGCTCTCCATCGCGGTGACGTCGGGCGTCGTGTGCCTTCGGATCGGCTACCTGCTCTACACCACCGACGTGCTCTACGTCGGTGCCTGGCGGCCGGTCTACGGCTTCGTCCGCACCTGGCTCTGAGGACCATGAGCGACCACGCTTTCGAGACCGCGGCCCGCGAGGCCGTGTACCAGGCGATCTACACCCGGCGCGACATCCGTCACTACCGCCCGGACCCGGTCCCTCCCGCACTGCTCCGCCGGGTGCTCGACGCCGCCCACCACGCCCCCAGCGTGGGCTTCATGCAGCCGTGGAACTTCCTGGTGGTGCAGAGCCGCCCGGTCCGGGAGGCGGTGCATGCGCACTTCCTTGACGTCAACCATGCCGCAGCCGAGGTCTGGAGGGACGACCGGAAGCGGCTCTACCAGGGCTTGAAGCTGCAGGGCCTGCTCGACGCGCCACTCTCCGTGGCCGTGACCTGCGACCCGACCCGCGGCGGACGCCAGGTGCTCGGCCGGCACACGATGAGGGAGACCGACGTCTACAGCACCTGCCTGGCGGTGCAGAACCTCTGGCTCGCGGCGCGCGCCGAGGGTCTGGGCGTGGGCTGGATGAGCATCATGCAACCCGAGGTCGTGAAGCGGCTGGTCGGGATCCCGGACCACGTGGTGCTCGTGGCCTGGCTCACGGTGGGGTGCCCGGTCGAGGTGCCCGACGAACCCATGCTCCAGTCGGTGGGGTGGCGTCGACGGGAGCCGCTCGACCCGCTGGTCTTCCTCGATCGATGGGGCGCGACCTACGACGGCCTGCCGGAACCGGCGGCCCCCGCGAGCGAGCCGGACCGTGCCGCACCCACCGCGGCCGTCGATCGGCTGGCCGCCCTCACCCGGCCGCCGGGCAGCCTCGGGTTCCTGGACCAGGTAGCCTTGCGGATGTGTGGCCTCCAGGGTCGCCCGGATCCGTCGGTGCGCCACAAGCACCTGCTCTTGCTCGCCGGGGATCACGGCGTCACCGCGGAAGGCGTCAGCGCGTACCGGCCCGAGGTGACCGCGAAGATGGTGCTGCAGTTCGTGGCGGGTGCGGCGGCGGTCAACGCCTTCGCCCGCCAGCATGGCGTGGAGGTCCACGTGGCCGACCTGGGCGTGGATCACGACTTCCTGGGCGCGACCGGCGTGATCGACCACAAGGTGCGCCGAGGCACCCGCAACCTGACCGAGCAACCGGCGATGACCGAGGGCGAGCTGGCGGCGTCGCTCGCGGCCGGGGCGTCGCTCGTCGACGGGTTGGAGGCCTGCGATCTGCTGGCGGTGGGGGAGATGGGCATCGGGAACACGACGGCGGCGGCGGCCCTGGCGTGCGCGCTGCTCGACGAGCCGCCGGAAGAGCTGGTCGGCATCGGCACGGGCGTCGGCGAGCGAACCCGTGCCCGCAAGCGCGAGGTGGTGCGTCGGGCGCTCGATCGGCACGCCACCACCGATCCGCTCCAGGCGCTCCGCTGCCTCGGCGGCTACGAGATCGCGGGGCTGGTGGGCGTGCTGCAAGCCGCGGCGCGGCGGCGGGTGATGGTGGTGCTCGACGGGCTGATGACCGGTGTGGCGGCGCTCGTCGCGGTGCGCCTGGATCCCGACGTGCGCCACCACCTCGTGGCTGGACACGTGAGCGCCGAGCCGGCGCACCGCCGGCTGCTCGACGAGCTCGGCCTGCGCCCCCTGCTCGACCTGGACATGCGGCTCGGCGAGGGCAGCGGTGCCGTGCTGGCCGTGGGCCTGATCGAAGCGGCGTGCCGCACGCTCACCGAGATGCGCACCTTCGAGGAGGCGGGCATCGAGCATCCGCTCGCGCCCGGCGGCCGCGACTGATAGTCCCGCTCCATGCTGTTGTTCGTCGCCCTGTCCTGCAAGAGCCTCGAAGAGGACGCCTTCGGCGCGGAGCTGACCACCGCGAGCTGCGCCACCTACGAGCGCTGCTCCGTGCTCTGGCTCTGGGACGACGACCTGGCGGCGTGTGAGGCGGCCGCCCCGGTGAACGCCGAAGTGCTCGGCGAGAGCTGCGAAGCCTACGATCCGGAGGCCGCCGAGAGCTGCCTCGACGCCTGGACGGTGTTGAGCTGTGAGAGCCTCTTCGCTGGCGACACCCCCGAGAGCTGTGCTTCGGTGTGTGCGACCGATGAGGTCGTGGAGGACACCGGCGCATGATCCTGCTCCGGTGGTATGGCCTGCCGGCGATCGACGCGGGCTGCTGACCGGGCTCAGGCGCTGTGTCGCCTGTCCAGGGCGTCGCGCACATGCTGCTGCAGCTCCGGAGGCCGAATGGGCTTGGGGATGTAGGCATCCATGCCCGCGTCCAGGCACTGCTGCTCGTCGCCCTCCATGGCGTTGGCGGTCATGGCCAGGACGGGCACGTCGATCCCCGCGGCTCGCAGCCGGCGGCAGGCCTCGAAGCCGTCCATCACCGGCATCTGGCAGTCCATCAGCACCAGGTCCCAGCGCTCCCTCAAGACCCGTTCGAGGGCCTGGCGCCCGTCGCCCACCACCACGACCTGGCAGCCCATGGCTTCGATCACGAGTCGGGCGAAGTGTTGGTTGACGGGGTTGTCTTCGGCCACCAACACCTTGCGACCGACGGCGAGCGGCACGATGGCTTGGGGTGTGCGGCGGCGCTTGCTGCTGCTGCTGGTGACCTCCAAGGGCACCGTGAACCAGAAGCTCGATCCCAGGTGGAGCTCGGAGCGGAAGCCGATGCTGCCGCCCATGAGCTCGACCAGCCGCGCGCTGATCGCCAGGCCCAGGCCCGTGCCGCCGAAGCGGCGGGTCGTGGAGCTGTCGGCTTGCCGGAAGGGCTGGAAGAGCCGGCGCTGCACGTCGCGCGGGATGCCGACCCCCGTGTCGTCCACGGTGAAGGTGACGCGATCGTCGGCGAAGGTCGCGGAGACGCGCACGGAGCCGTGCTCGGTGAACTTCACCGCGTTGCCGACGAGGTTGGTGAGCACCTGCACCACCCGGACCTGGTCGCCGAGCACCCAGTTCGGGCAGTCCTCCGCGAGGTCGACCACCATCGCCACCGACTTCTCATCCGCGCGGCTCCCAGCGAGCCGGGCGACCTGGTGCACGACGTCGTGCAGCGCGAACGGCGCGTGCTCGAGCTCCACGCGGCCGGCGTCCACCTTGGAGAAGTCCAGGATGTCGTCGACCAGCCGCAACAGGGTCTCGCCGGAGCGGCGGATCAGCTCGGCGTGGGAGCGCTGGTCGGCGTCCAGGGTGGTGCCGAGCAGCAGCTCCGTCATGCCGATCACGCCGTTCATCGGCGTGCGGATCTCATGGCTCATCGTGGCGAGGAACTCGGCCTTGATGTTGGCGCTTCGCTCGGCCTCGTCCCGAGCCTGGGCCAGCGCTTCGTTGGTGCTGTTCAGGGCGGAGAGCGCGCGGGCGCGGGCGTTCTCGAAGAGCACGCCGTAGCTCAGGAGGAGGATCGCCACGATGCCGGCGCTCAGGTAGTCCACGGTGGAACGCCAGCCCTCCGGGAGCAGGTTCGGGTAGCTGTGCCCGGCCTCGCCTGTGCCCCAGAACGCGGCATAGGCGAGCAGGGTCGCGCCGCACCACCCCACCGCGGCGCGACGTCCGAGGAGCAACAGCGACAGGAGCGGCACCGGCCCCAGCCAGATCAGGCCAGGGGCCGCTGCGCCGCCGGTGAAGTACGAGACGCCGATCAGGCCCGCGAAGCCCGCGGCCATCAACAGGTGGGTGGCGGGTCCGACCGTGCCCGTGCGACCGAGCAGCGTGGGCACGAGGCAGGCGGCGGCCATCGCACCGGTGACCAACGCGACCAGCGGCCACGCGCCCGCGAGCGCGTACACGACCACGAACGGCAGCGCGCCGATCTCCATGCTCAGCCACGCACCGACCAGGATGCGCGACCGCCGGAGCACGTCGGCGTCGTGCCGGACCGCTTCCGGCACGAACGGGTCCACCCCCTCCAGGATCTCGTCGAGCCAGGGATCCGCTTGTGGGCTCACGGAAGGCGCCCTCCAGGATCCGTCATCGGCCGCCGCGAAGTTGCACTTGAGCGAAGTGTTCGCGGCGTCGGCGCGCGGCGACCAAGGCCAGGAGCAGCCACCAGGCGGGAGCCGGGCTGGCCCTCCCGCAGGCGCACCCCGACGCGGGTTCCTGGGGGCCGGCGGTGCGCGTGTACGCGTCGGTTTCGGCCGTGTCGGTCGGCTCGGCTCCTTGCTCGGAATCGTGGGCGCCCGTGTCCTCCTCCGGTGCGTCCTCCTCATCGTCGACCGGCTCCTCCTCCTCCGGGTCCTTCTCCTCGTCTTCGGGCTCGTCCGCAGGCTCCGTGGTGCAGGGCCCGAGGTCGGCGATGACCTCGGCGTAGGCGTCGTAGACCCCGGTCGTCTCGAGGTCCTCGTCCAACAGCCCCCAGCTGTAGCCGCTCGGGTCGTCGTGCAGGTCGTACCAGAAGATCGCCTCGAGCTCGGGCCAGGTCCCGTAGGCCTGGCGGTGGGCTCCATCTGGAACCAGTTCATGTCGAAGCGCAGCCGTCCGAGCCCCGCTTCGGCGGCCAGGTCCAGGGCCTCGTCGGAGGCCTGGTGGGCGTTGACGCCGTAGGGGCGAGCGCGGCGAGTGCAGGAGCGAGCAGCCACACGGCCGAGCCCGTCGGTGCCGGGACCCCGAGCCTATCGGGCTGCGCTCATCACTGCACACCCGCCATGCGGCGGCCGTGTTCGACCGGGTGCTCGTACGAGCGGCGCGTCCAGGGCTCGTCTTCGCGTTGGAGGGTCCACGCCAGCTCGTCTGGCGCCTCCACGTCGCCGAGCGACCAGAGCACCAGGGAGCCGTCGATCGCCGTGGGCTCGCCCAACGCGGTGGCGACCATGCGCTCCGGACGGTGGTGGTGTTCGCTCACCGAGGAGCGGTCCAGCAGGATCCAGCGCACGTCCCAGCCTGCGAGTGCTGCGCGGTCTTCGGCGTCGAGGGGCTCGATGCGGCCCTCCAGCAGCCGCTCCAGGTGGCGCACGGTCGGATGTTCGAGGCGCTCGCGGTAGCGCTCGGGCCAGTACACGGGGGCGTTGTCGAGAGGCCCCCCGAACAGGGGCCGGTGGTGGTGCGCCTGCCAGACGTAGGTGAGACCCGAGCGGTTCAGGGGCAAGGTCAGCACCGTGCCCTCCTGGGTCCCCAACCAGGTGACCAGGGCGGGCGCCTCCAGCGACCGGGTCGTCAGCGGGAACAGCCCGGCGGACGCGTACTGGGCGGCGGTGCCCGCAACGAGGCCGACGACCGCCGGCAGCGCGAGCCGCGGCCAGCGCGTGAGCAGGAAGCCCACGCCCAGGCTGGAGGCCAGCGCCGCGATGGACAGGAAGCGGTACGGGTGCCAGAGGCGCTCGAGGAAGGGCAGGCCGTGCCAGGCGATGAGGTAGTGCGGCATCGAGAAGCGCTGGCCGGCCACCTCGACCAGCGGGCCGACAGCGAAGGCCGCAGCGGCGACGAACACGAACGCCCAGGGCCCGCGTCCGGGGCCGAGGAGCAGCCAGAGCAGCAGCGGCACCCCCGTGACCACGGTGAGGTAGAGCGGTGGTCCGAGCGCCTCCAGGGCCCACCAGCCCTGGGTCGAGTCGATGACGTTGTCGAGGTCGCTGGGCAGGTCGAGCCAGCCCCCGCCGCTTCCGCTGCCCGGGATGGCGCCGGCGTCCCACAGTCCCTGCATCGCCAGGGCCGCTGGGGCGATGAGCACGCTGCAGACCGCACCGGCTGCGAGGTAGCGCCGCCAGAGTCCCCGTCGATCGGGGTGGCCCACGGTGGTGTGCAGCGCGACGACGAACAGCGCGAGCGCCAGGAACCAGCCGTTGAACCAGTAGATCAGGGCGTGCAGGGTGGTCAGCACGCCCGCGGCGAGGGGCGCCCGCCATCCCGGCTCCGAGCAGCGGACGAAGGCCGCGACCGCGAGCGGGGCGAACGCCAGCAGCGCCTGGCTGGGGCGCCCGTAGCTGAGCTCGTACAGGGCGAAGGGGTGCAGCTCGAAGGCCACCGTGGCGGCGACCGCCGGAGCCGCGGGCAGGAGCCGGCGCGCCAGCACGTCGAAGGCCAGGGCGTTGGCGAAGAGCACCAACGCCACGTGCCACGCCTGCCAGCCCGGGTGCCCGAGCAGCGCGACGAGCGGCGCGGCGAGCAGGGCGTCGAACACCTGCCCGCCGTTCTCGCGGAACAGGTCGTAGCCACCGGGCGCGTAGACCAGGTCCACGTGGAGCGGGTTCTGCAGCACCGAGAGCGCGTGGTGGACCCACCAATAGAGCCAGATGGTGCCATCGGCGTCGTAGCCGGTGCCCACGACCGTGTCCGGCCCGAGCCCGCGCATCACCGCAGCGAGCGCGAGCGCGGCGTAGAGAGCGCTCGCGCCCCAGCGTCCGGCCATCCTGCTCACACCGGCATGCTACCGCTCGGACCGCTACTGCTCGGGCATCAGCTCCGAGACCGCGGCCTCGACGAGGCTCTCGCTCCGCCAGCCGACCCGTGTGGAGAGGTCGTCCCCGTCGTCTCCGCTGGGGTCCGCGATGGCCAGCGCCGCCATCTTGACCTCCCCGTCGTCGGTTCCGACCCGGCTGACGTTGAGGGACACCCGGGCGTCGTCTTCGCCGGTGATGGCGTCGACTGCGGCGCGCAGGGTGTCGTCCCAGGCTTCGGCGTCGCCGCCCTCGATCAAGGCGATGCAGGGGTACTCGGAGCCGTCGACGTCGAAGAGCGCGAGGTCCTCGGACCCGGCCAGACCGGCCGGCTGCCATCCTCCAGCAACAGGGTGGGGGCATCGGTGGCGCCCATGAACCAGACCAGGAGCACGGCGGCGAGGGCGGCGAGGGCCATGCCGGCCGACGGTGGCTTCCGGTTGGCGCGGGCCGGGCCCACCACCCGGTGGTCCAACACCGGCGGGGCCTCCAGCTCGCCCAGACCCGCGAGGTGCTGAGGGAGCGCCCGCATGGCCTCCCAGGCCGCAGCGAGCTCCGGGTCCTCCGCGATGGGGGCGTGCAACGCCGCCGCGTCCTGGCCGTCCAGCTCGCCGTCCAGCAGGAGGGAGAGCTTCTCGAGGTGGGTCATCGGGTGCCTCCCATCAGCTGCGCGAGGCGCGCCCGTGCGCGGTGCTTGCACGGAGGGGTGCACGCGGCAGGGGCTCAGGAGGTTCCCACGTAGGCCTGCTCAGCTGTCGAGGTGACCCACGTCGCTGTCGCCCATCTCCACGCCGCCCGCGGGGAAGTACTCCGCCCAGCGCGCGTGGACCAGCTTCGCCGTGTCGGGGTCGCAGAACAGCTCGTCGGGCAGGTTGGGCTTCTTCCGGGCGTCGAGCAGCACCGGACCGGTGTAGACCAGGTGGTGGCGGTGCACGCGGTGCCTGGCGTGCAGGTCGGCTGCAGGCTCGAAGCGCGTGAAGGTGGTCCAGAGGAAGCGCGCGTCGCTGCGTGTGGCCTCCTCCACGTCGTCCACGAGCACGACGAGCGGCCAGTCCGGAGCGCGGTCGGCCAGCTCGAGCGGGACCTGCGTCATGTCCTTCCACCCGGGCGCCTGCACGACCAGGCAGCCGCCGCAGTACGCCTTGGCCGGACCGAAGCCGGGGGGAAGCTCGCCCTGGAACTGCCGGGGCAGATCGCGGACCGGCTCGCCGATGCCGAGCATCACGCCCTTGCTGCCCTTGTTCACCTCGGGACCGGTGTAGTCCAGCGTGTCCATGCTGAGGTTGGACAAGACGTAGAGGTCCGTCTCGGGCCGGAAGCGCGCGAGCACGGCTTCCAGCGTGGCGGGGAAGTCCTTCAGGTCCACGGGCGCGTCGGTGAGCAGCAGGAACTTGGTCAGCGACAGCTGACCCTCTCCCAGGATCCGGAAGGCCGAGGCCATCGCCTCGCGCTCGTAGCGCTCGTGCACCACGGCGGCCGAGAGGCTGTGGTAGCCCGTCTCGCCGTAGCTCCACAGGCTGCGCACGGCCGGCATCACCAACGGGAAGAGCGGACTCAGCAGCTCGGTGAGGAAGTCGCCCAGGAAGAAGTCCTCCTGGCGCGGCTTGCCCACGACCGTCGCTGGGAAGATCGGGTCCTTGCGGCGGCAGAGCGCCTTGCACTGGAACACCGGGTAGTCGTGCTCCAGCGAGTAGTACCCGTAGTGGTCGCCGAAGGGGCCCTCGGGCCGTCGGACGTGCGGGGGCACCTCGCCCACCAGCGCGAACTCCGCGTTCGCCACCAGCGGGTGAGGCCCGACCGGGTTCGGCGTGCGGGGCAGCTTGCCGCCCAGCGCGAGGGACGCGAGCAGCAGCTCGGGCACGTTCTCGGGCAGCGGCGCGATGGCCGAGAGCATCAGCGCCGGTGGCCCCCCGACGAAGACGGTGACCGGGAGCGGCTGATCGGCGGCCTCCGCGGCCGCGTGGTGGAACCCGCCGCCCTTGCCGATCTGCCAGTGCATGCCGGTGGTGCGGTCGTCGTAGCGCTGGACCCGGTACATGCCGAGGTTGTGGCCGCCGTGCTCCGGGTGCTCGGTGTAGACCAGGGGCAGCGTGATGAAGGGGCCGCCGTCCTCCTTCCAGCAGTGCAGCATGGGCAGGCGGTCGAGCGCCGGCGGGTCGTCGACCACCTCGGTCACCGCGCCGCCCGAGCGCGTGGCCATGCCGACCTTGGTCGCCTCCCAGAAGAAGCTCCGGTTGTCCCAGAGCTTGCCCACGGTCGGCGGCACCAGCTCGTGGGTGAGGTCGACCAGCTTCTGCACGAAGGCCTGCGGCCGCTTGCCGAAGGCCAGCTCCACCCGCTTCGCGTTGCCGAAGAGGTTCGTCACCACCGGGAACGAGGCGCCGCTCGGGCGCTTGAAGAGCAGGGCGGGCCCCTCGGCGGCGATGACCCGGCGGTGGATCTCGGCGATCTCGAGGTGGGGGTCGCACGGCACGTCGATCGCGACGAGCTCGCCCTCGCGGCGCAGCAGATCGACGAAGGTCTGGAGATCGGGGATCACAGGGGCCTCCGGGCCGCCCGCTTAACGTGCAACCCCGACGCAATCGGTGGCGCTGGTCGCCCGTGGTTCGCTTAGGATGTCGGAGTCCCCGTGCTCTTCTTCCTGCTGACCAGCCTCGCCCTCGCCGATGACTGTGACGGTGTGGCCAGCCTCGACGCCGCGGTCAGCGAGATCACGGCGGTGGTCCGCTCCAACGCGCCCCGCACGAAGCCCGGCACCTTGCCCGCCGGCACGCTGAGCGCGGACCAGCTCGAAGGCTACTTCCAGGCCATGCAGCGGCGTGGTGGCACGATCAACGACCTCTTCAAGGCGCTCGGGGACGGCCAGTCCCGGGTGCTGCCCGGGTCGGTGGTGCGCGACCTGCTGAAGAAGTACGGCGTGGACAGCGGATCGCTTCCGCTGCCGATGGATCGCCTGGAGCAGATCACGAGCGACGGCTCCTCGCTCGACATCACCTTCGAAGGCAACGCGCCGATCGAGATCACCACCCCCGACAGCACCGTGACCTACCTACGGAACGGCAAGCTGCGGCGCACGACCGAGGACGGGGCGAAGATCAAGGTGCAGCCGTCGATCCGCTTCGAGCTGGGCGCTTCTGGGCTCACCGGCGTGCGGCAGGGCGACATCAAGGCCTACGGCGGCTTCCTGGCCGGCTGGGTCAACATCGACATCGTGACCGAGAACCGTCCCGGTGAGGTCGCGAAGCACAAGGGCAGGTACCCGGTGGTCGCGACCGGCCCCGACGGCCGGCCCGTCACCCAGGGAGGGCGTCCGGAGCTGGCCCGCTTCGACGACTGGGTCGTGATCACCGGGCCCTTCGGCTACCGCTCCGACATCGGCATTCCGGCGCTGGAAGCTGGTCGGTGAGCCTCGGGGGTCTGGGCGCTGCTGGCGGCGTTACAGGTCTGGGGGAGGTCCTCCATGGACGGACTGCTTGCACGGGTAGAGCACCTGGAGCGAGAGCTGAGGTGGTGGCGTCGAAGTGCCGCCGTGGCCGTGTTCCTGGGCTCGCTCGTCGTGGGCGCGGGCTTCGGCAAGCCCGTGCGCGACCTCGTGATGGCCAAGCGCCTGGAGCTGGTGGACGAGCTCGGTCGAACGCGGATCGTGCTCAGCGCCGACTACACGCAGCCGGGGATCGTGCTCAAGGATGAGCTCGGTGAGAACCGGCTCGAGCTCACCCTCGACGAGGAAGCCGACCCACACGTCTACCTCTTCGACCAGTTCGCGCGCAGCAGGGTCGACATCCGTCAGAGCGAGAGCTTCGGTCCCGCGCTCATCCTGAAGGACGCGTCAGGCGGGAAGCGGGCCACCTTCGCGGCGCACCCCAAGGGCACCGGCTTCGTGCTCTTCGACCGCAACGGCAAGATGCGCCTCGGAGCGGTGGTCGACGACACCGTGGGCCCGTCGATGCACATGTTCGACGAAGGCGGCAAGCTGCTGGTCCGGCAGCCCGCCGGGCGCTGATCGCTACGCCCCCACCTCGAGCGGCATGAGGTGGTCGGCCACCCGGTCGGCGGGCCGGACCCTCGCGAGGAAGTGCTCGAGGGTGCTGCCCTCCAGGACCTCCTCCTCCAGGAGCTCCGCGCTCATCGCTTCGACCAGCTCCATGTGGTCGACCAGCACGCCGCGGGCGCGTTCGTGGGTCTGCTCCAGGATCGCGCGGATCTCCTCGTCGATGATGACCGCGGTCCCGGCGCTCGGCCCCTCTCCGGGCGTCGTGTAGCCGAAGGGTCCCTGGCGCTCGCTGGTCCAGGTGACCGCGCCGAGCCGTTCGCTCATGCCGTAGCGGGTGACCATGTTGCGCGCGATCTCGGTGGCGCGCGCCAGGTCGTTCCCGGCTCCGGTGGTGTAGTCGCCGAACACCAGCTCCTCGGCCGCGCGCCCCCCGTAGAGCGTGGTGAGGCGATCCAGGAGCTCGCCCCTCGACGAGAGGAAGCGATCCTCCTGCGGGACCTGCAGGGTGTAGCCGAGCGCGCCCACACCGCGGGGGATGATGCTGACCTTGCGCACGGGGTCCGCGCCCTTGCAGGCGGCCGCGCAGATGGCGTGGCCGACCTCGTGGAAGGCCACCATGCGGCGCTCCCGATCGCCGAGCCTGCGGGTGCGGCGCTCCAGACCGGCGATGGTGCGCTCCACGGCGTCGAACAGGTCGCTGTGATCCACCGCGCTCTTGCCGCGCCGGGCGGCGAGGAGCGCCCCCTCGTTCAGGAGGTTGGCGAGATCGGCGCCAGCGAAGCCCGCCGTGGTACGCGCCAGCCGCTCCAGGTCGACGTCGTCGGAGAGCTTCACGGTCTTGGCGTGCACCTCAAGGATGGCCAGCCGACCCTTGAGGTCTGGACGGTCGACCACCACCTGCCGGTCGAACCGGCCGGCGCGCAGGAGCGCCGGATCGAGCACCTCGGGACGGTTGGTGGCGCCCATGAGGATGACCCCAGCGCGCGCGTCGAAGCCATCCATCTCGACCAGGAGCTGGTTCAGCGTCTGCTCGCGTTCGTCGTGCCCGCCCACGGGCCCCGCGCCGCCTCGCGCCTTGCCGATCGCATCCAGCTCGTCGATGAAGATGATGCACGGAGCCTGCTTCTGGGCCTCCTCGAAGAGGTCGCGCACCCGCGCAGCTCCCACGCCCACGAACATCTCCACGAAGTCGGAGCCGGAGAGCTGGAAGAAGGGCACCTCGGCTTCGCCCGCGACCGCCTTGGCCAACAGGGTCTTGCCGGTTCCCGGGGGACCGACGAGCAGCACCCCCTTGGGGATGCGTCCGCCCAGTGCGGTGAACCGGCCGGGGGTCTGGAGGAACTGCACGACCTCCTGGAGCTCCTCCTTGGCCTCGTCGATGCCGGCCACGTCGTCGAAGGTCACCCGTTCCCCGTCGTCGGCGGCGAGCTTGTGGCGCGAGCGGCCGAAGGTGGCGGCCACGCCGCCCGCGCCGCCGCCCTTGCTGACGCGCGAGAGCACGAAGAGCAGGCCACCGAACAACAGCACGGGCACGATCAAGCCGCCGACCAGGGCGCCATAGGCGGAGGGTGCGGTGGCGGCGTAGGCCACGCCGTGGTCGTCCAACAGGGCGATGAGCGCCTCGTCCCCCGGCACGGCCACCGCCTCGACGCGGGTGGTGGGGTCGCGGAGCGGGTCGACCACCTGTTCGGCGGCGAGCTGTGCTTCGACCGTCCCGCCGTCGAACAGCACGCGGTCCACGTGGCCTTCGGCGACCAGCTCGCGCAGCTCGGAGTAGGGCACCTCGACCGGAGGTGGGTGCCAGCCGGCCCAGGCGAAGGCGCCCACGATGGCCGCGAGGAGGGCGAGCTGGAGGTAGAGCAGGCGCTTGCGCATGGAAGGTCTCCTGACCAGAGCGAGCTAGGCACTCACGCCCAGGAGACAACTGCGGAGCCTGTCACCTTCCGTCGGTTCGCTACCCCGCGGTCTCGCGGTCCAGGATCTCCACGGTCTTCTTGTAGAGGAACTTGGCCTGTTGCGGGTTGTCGCCGATGCAGACCACGCCCAGCTTTCCGAACTCCGAGAGGGCCCCGATGAGGTGGAAGACCACCCCCCGTTGGGGTGCGCCGTGGAAGTGCAACCCGTGGTACACGGCGATGTCGATCAGGTCGTCGGGCGTGAGGCCCTTGTACTGGTCCTTCTGGAGCGTGTCGGACGCGTAGTAGTACTTGGGGTCGCCGTTGGGGGCGCGGAACAGCCCCGTCTCCTGATCGTAGTGACCGTCGGTCAGGAACTTGAGGGTGAGGAAGGGGTGGGTGGTGCCGCCCTTCCGCAGGTTCACCTCGATCGCGTAGTGCACCCAGGCGCCTCGCTCCTTGACCGAGATGAAGTCCACGCCGAAGCGACCGACCACCCCCTTGGCCGCCAGCACCCGGGCCACCTTCATGCCCTCCTCCTGCACCTCGGTGCGGTAGGTGTCGTAGGCGGGGAAGGTGCACCCGAGGAAGACCTGGCCGCTCGGACCGCCCAGCACCTGGTCGTGGGTGCTGATGATCTGGGCCTCGCCGAGGGGGTTCACACGGCACTGGGCCGAGGGGCTCTCCTTGATGCCGTCCTCGCCCTTCTCGATGAAGCACTCGACGATGCCCTGCATGTCGGGCCACTTGCCGAAGAAGCTGTCGAAGGTCTCGGTCTTGGCCTCGAACTTGATGCTCGCCGGGAGCTCTCGGGTGACCCATTCCCTCAGCGCGGCCTCGTCTCCCGTAGGGGCCCGGTCCATGTAGAAGAGCGCGTTGCCTTCGCCGGAGAAGCCGTCGTTGAGCTTCACGACCGCGCGCCGCAGGCCAGGGTTGCGCAGCTTCAGGCTGGTCAGGGACCCGATCACGTCGTCGAGATCGCGCAGGCGCTCGAAGCCGTCGGCCAGGGCCACGCCGGCTTCCCGGAAGGACTCGCGGCAGCCGCTCTTGGTGCCGAGGTCCAGGAGCGCCGGATCGGTGGCGTAGAGGGGCAGATCGAGCGCGACCGCGAGGGTGCGCTCGAGCTCGGAGGCGTTGAAGCACACGAGGTGGGCGCGCTCGCGGTCGGGGATGGCCTCGAGCACGGTCTGGCGGAGGCGTGGCCGCGCCAGGATCTTCTCGGTGAGCGGTGTGGCGGAGGCGTCGTGGCAGGCGATGAGCGTGAGCCGCCGGCGCGCGTGGCTGGACGGCACGCCGCTGAGCAGGTGCAGGTAGTAGTCGACGATCGCCGGATGGATCGGCTGGCTGGTGATGTAGATGAGGCGTGTGCGCGGCCGACGCAGGAGCATCAACAGGAAGAGCAGGCGCTCCTCGTAGTGGTGCACACCGGTGATCTTCTTGAGCTCGCTGGGGTGCATGCTGAGGCTGGGCACGACGACGGCGGTGTTGGGGTGGCGGCCGTCGCTCGTGACCTCGTTGTAGAGCTTGGGCAGCGCTTGCTTGAGGCGTTCGAAGGCCTCGAGTTCTTCGGCCGAACCGGGCGCGGGCAGCGACATGTCCCGAGCCTACCAGCCGACCGCGACGGCGCGGCCCCCTACGACGCTCCGGCGCCCACGACGACCACCGGGATGGTCTTGAGCAGGAGCTTCACGTCGAGCAGGAAGCTCCAGTTGTCGATGTACTCCAGGTCGAGCTTCATCCAGGTCTCGAAGTCGATGTCGTTGCGCCCGGACACCTGCCAGATGCAGGTGATGCCCGGCCGCATGGACAGGCGGCGCATCTGCCACCGTTCGTACTCGGCCACCTCGGACGGGATCGGCGGGCGCGGCCCGACAAGGCTCATCTCCCCCACGAACACGTTCCAGAGCTGAGGCAGCTCGTCGATGCTGGTCTTGCGGAGCAGCGCGCCCACGCGGGTGATGCGCGGGTCCTTCTTGATCTTGAAGACCGGACCGTCCATCTCGTTCGACGCCGCGAGCTGCCCCTTCAGCTCCTCGGCGTTGGTCACCATGCTGCGGAACTTCCACATGGTGAAGGGCTGACCGAAGAGTCCGGAGCGCTCCTGACCGAAGAACACGGGCCCCTTGGGGTCTTCGAGCTTCACGGCAAGCGCGGCCAGCCCCAGGAGCGGGGCCAGCGCGAGCAGTCCGAGCCCGGCTCCCAGCACGTCGAGCATGCGCTTCATGGCCATGGCTTCGCCGTTGGTGGACGTGGACGCGAACGACAGCACCGACCAGCCGTCGAAGTGTTGCAGCTCCGCGTGGGCCACCCGGAGCCCGAGGAAGTTGGCGTCCATGGAGAGCTCGACCCCCACCTCCTCACAGCAGTCGGCGATCCAGCGGAGCTTGCCCGTGTCCCAGGTCCGCCCCGTGAGGAACACCTGGTGCACGGGGTTCTGCTCCAACACCGCCGGCAGCTGGTCGAGTCGTCCGAGCACCTTGACCGTGCGGCCGCCGACGTCGGTGTCGGTGCGCCCGGCGCCCGGGTGCATCACGCCGATCACGCGGAAGCCCCACTCGCTGTGCCGCTGCAGGGCCTCGATCAGCGGTTCGGCCTCGCGCGCCGCGCCGATGATCAGGATGTTGTGCCGGTCCCAGCCCACCCGCTGCTGGTACGCCAGCATGCCCATCCGGGTGAGGAAGAGCGTGACCACCGAGAAGAGGGGAAAGAGCACGAGCAGCGAACGGCTGACCTGAGCGGTCAGCTGGGTCACGAACAAGAGCCCGATGACCGCCAGGGTCCCCATGGCGGTGGCCCGCAGGATCTTGAAGAAGATGGTCTCGGGCCGCGCCTTGCGCAGCCCGGAGTAGCTGCCCACGCGGCGCAGGCAGAAGAGCCACGCGGGCACCACCAGCACGCCGAGGATGAGGTGCATCTGCACCGGCAGGGGCTGCAGGATCTTGTCGCCCGGGAGCAGGTCGTAGGCCCAGGCGCCGTGCAGCCAGTCGCGAAATCCGACCGTGAAGACGTAGGTGGCCGTGAGGACCACGAGGTCCAGGAAGGGACCGAACACGCGGGGACCGGCAACCTGGGCTCGCTGCATCACCTCTTCGTGGCCTCGGTGAGCTCTGAGTACGGCCTGGGAGCGAAAGGGATCACTCCGGGGTACATCCCGATAACCAGATCTGCGCGGAAGGAAGCTTGCAAAGCGTCGTCGTCCAGGACCTCGTCATCGGACAACCCGGCTCGGAGTTCACCCTCATCGCGGGCCCGTGTGTCATCGAGGATCGCGAGCTGGCGCTGGATGTCGCGCGGGAGCTGATCGCGCTGGGCCAGCCGCTCATCTTCAAGGCGTCGTTCGACAAGGCGAACCGTTCCTCGGCCTCGTCGTTCCGGGGTCCGGGGCTGGCGTCGGGCCTCGAGACCCTGGCGCGGGTGCGCGAGCTCGGGGTGCCCGTCACCACCGATGTGCACCTGCCCGAGCAGGCGGCGCCCGTGGCGGAGGTGGCCGATCTGCTGCAGGTGCCCGCGTTCCTGTGCCGGCAGAGCGACCTGCTGGAGGCGTGTGCGCGCACCGGCACCCCGGTGAACGTCAAGAAGGGCCAGTTCCTGGCGCCGTGGGACATGGCGCAGGTGGTCGAGAAGCTGCGCGCCTACGGCGCCCAGGGCGTGATGGTCACCGAGCGTGGCACGAGCTTCGGCTACAACCGGCTGGTGTCGGACTTCCGCGCGCTCCCGCAGCTGCGTGCGCTCGGGGTGCCCGTGTGCTTCGACTGCACGCACTCGGTGCAGGAGCCGGGCGGGCTCGGCGCCACGTCCGGGGGGCAGGGCCGGTTCGCGCCGGTGCTGGCCCGTGCGGCCGTCGCCGTCGGGGTGGACGCTCTGTTCATGGAGGTCCACCCGGATCCGTCGGCCGCCCTGTCCGACGGGCCGAACATGATCCCGCTCGCCAACGTGCCAGCGCTCCTGAAGCGTCTCCGTGCGCTGCACGGGGTGTTGACAGGATGCTGAACAACCCTCCCGTCGCCTGCTTGTTCAGCAGCCTGCTAAGGGACGCCTGATGTTGCTCTCCTTCCTCGCCTGTGCCCAGAGCCCCAGCGGCGTCTGGATGTTCCAGCTGGCCGTCGAGCCGATCGACGACGACGCCTGTGCCCAGAGCGTCAGCCACAACTTCGAAGACGCCGAGACCCCGGCCGAGGCCGAGGACGAGAACGACTGGCAGGAGAGCGAGGACGCGACCTGGTCCGAGCAGATCTTCTTCGGCCTCATCGAGCAGACCGAGTCCGGCGCGGTGTTGTTCGTGGGCGACGAGGCCTGGCCCGGATCCGGCGCCGACGGCAGCTGGACCTTCGGCTGGTCCACCGAGAGCTGGGACGAGCGGCGCGTCGTGCATGCCTCGGGGTACCAGTTCGAGCACACGCTGGAACAGAGCCGCCTGACCGAGCTCCAGGGCACCTTCGACGGGCCCACGATGACCGGTGAGTGGCACGACCAGTCCGAGGACTACGCCAGCTACCTCGAGAGCGACGTGTGGTCCGAGGAAGCGGCCGACGTGATCGGCGACAACGGCGAGCTGCCCGCCGGCGACCACCTCGTCACCGAGGAGTGGGTGAAGACCAAGGAGGGCGGCAAGGCCACCGAGGTCGCAGCCCAGAACACCCGGGAAGGGGAGGAGTGCGGTGGCAGCACCTGCACGCTGTCCATCACCGACAGCTGCGCGTGGCAGCTCCAGCTCACCGGGGAGCGCACGTCGCTGGAACCGGCCAGCTTCGACAGCGTGAGTGAGGCCGGTCAGGCCTCGGGAGGTGCCTGATCCTCTGGCTCTCGGTTCCGGCCTTCGCCGGGGGGTACTTCACGAGCGACCCCGGGCTCGAGTCCGCCGGCCGCGCCGGCGCCTTCACTGCGGGGGTCGACGACCTGACCGCCCAGCTGCACAACCCGGCGGCCTTGGTGCGCACGGAGGCGCTCACCGTGCAGCTCGAGGTCGCCGGTGTGCACCAGTACGTGCGCTTCGACCGCCTGGACGAGGGCGCGGACCGCGTGTTCGATCCGGTGACCAATGCCGGCCTGCCCATGCCGGTCCCGGGCTTCGCGGTCGGCGGGGGTGGCGACACGCTGGGGTGGGCCTTCGGCTTCTACCCGATGTACGGGCCGCGCTTCAGCTACCCGGCATCGGGCGCGCAGCGCTACAGCCAGATCAGCTCGACCGTGCTCGAGACCACCCTGGGGCCCTCGGTCGGCGTGCAGGCCACCGACTGGTTGTCGGTCGGCGCCGGTGTGCAGGCCCGCGCGCTCGGCGTCACGCAGGAGCTCACCCTCTCCACCTCCGGTGAGGACGGTGAAGAGAGCGACATCGACGTCGCGATGGAAGCCTGGGACACGCTCCAGCTCTCGTGGAACGTCGGCGTGCTGGTGGAGCCGGCGGAGGCCTGGGCGGTCGGGCTGAGCTTCCAGCCCGGCAACACCTATGCGGCCGTCGGCAGCCTCGACACCGACTACGAGACCAACTTCCTGTACACCGCGGGCATGCTGGCCGACTCCGCCTTCAGCGACGACGACATCACCCTGGTGGCCGAGTTGCCGTTCATCCTCCGCAGTGGCGTGTCCTGGCAGGTCCGAAAGCAGCTGGAGCTCGAGCTGGGCGTCGACTGGCAGGGATGGGGCCGCGTGGCCGACCAGACGATCACCGAGGTCGATCTGGCGCTCGACCTGGACACCACGAACGGGAACGTGCCCGAAGGCCTCGAACAGGTCCTGGTGACCGACGACGTGGCCCTTCCCGCGGAGTACCGCGACACCGTGGCCATCGCCCTGGGGGCCGAGTGGGCGCGCACCGCCGAGCTCGACCTGCGCGCCGGCCTGTCGTTCGAGACCGGGGCCGTGCCCCGCGAGCACCTGCACCTGATGTTGATGGATGCCCACCGTGTGGGCTACGCGCTCGGGCTGTCCCGTCGCTGGGGCGCCTTGGACCTCGACGCGGCGCTGGCCCAGCAGTTCTTCCTGCCCGTGGACGTCGACGGCGCCTCGGAAGCCCGCCAGGTGAGCGTGCTCATCGACACCCACGACCTCGCAGCCCCGCCCGAGGTGAAGGCCGGCAAGGCCGTCGGCAACGGCGCCTACCGGTCGTTCACCACGGTGGCGGGTGTCGGCCTGAGCTACCGCTTCGGCGGATGATGGGCCCGAAGGAGACGGCGGCCGGTAGAATCTCCGTCCGGTGAGCCAGCCCCAGCCGATGTCCGACACCCCCCACGAGGCGCCCGACGAGGCCGCTCCGCCGTCCCGGCTCGCGCTCGTGCGGGAGATGCAGCTCGTGTGGCGCCACCGGCACCTGCTCGGGTCGTTCGTGATGAACGACCTGAAGTACCGCTACGTCGGAAGCTCCGTCGGCTTCTTCTGGACAGCCATCAACCCGCTCGTCGAGCTGGTCACCTACACCTTCGTGTTCGCGGTCATCCTGCAGGTCCGGTACCACCCGAGCGGCGGCACGGTGCACTACGCGCTCTTCCTGTTCTGCGGCATGGTCGCCTGGATGGCCACGGCCGAGGGCCTCCAGCGCGCCACCATCTCCATCACGGGCAACGCGCACCTGATCAAGAAGGTGAACTTCCCCGCTGCCGTGCTGCCCGCCCACGTGGTGCTCTCCAGCGTGGTGAACCAGTTCGTGCGCGTGGGCATCCTCGGGCTCGGGGCGATCTTCCTCGCGGACGGCATCTCTCCGCTCTTCCTGCTCGTGCCGCTGTTCATGGTGCTGCAGGCCATCTTCACGCTGGGGCTGGGCTTCCTGCTCGCCACGGCCAACGTGTACTTCCGCGACGCGGCGCACTGGCTCAACGCCGTGCTGCCGGCGTGGATGTTCATGTCGCCGATCTTCTACCCGCCGGCCGCCTACCCTCGCGAGTTCGGCCTGTTCCTGCAGCTCAATCCGATGGCGCACATCGTGGGCATCTACCAGGAGCTGATCCTGAACCTGCGTGTGCCCGACGCTCGCCAGGTCCTGATGGCCGCCGTGTGTGCCGGCTTCTCGCTGGTGATCGGGTACAGCGTGTTTGCCCATCACCGGAAGCGCTTCGCCGATCTCGCCTGAGGAGGACTCCGATGACCTTGATGTTCCTCACCCTGTCCGGCTGCGGAGGCAAGGATGAGCCTGCGCCCAGCGACACCCAGGCGGAGGCCGACACGGACACGGACACGGACACGGACACGGACACCGACACCGACACCGACACCGACACCGACACCGACGTGGCGGTGTACACCGTGAGCCAGGCCTTCGTGTTCGTGGAGGGCGGCACGGTCGACAACCTGTACTCGACCGAGGACTACGGCACCTTCGAGCTCACGGAGGACCAGCTCCCGTTCTGGATCTTCTTGCGCTACCGGCACCTGGCGGACTTCGCGGAGTTTGGCGACGAGGTGGGCCCGTATGGCGAGGACGGGGACGGCCACTACACCCTGTCGAGCCTGCACGACAGCGACTGGGACAGCCTCTCGAGCTTCATGCGTGCCGACCACCAGCCGGACACGGGCTACGCCACCCTGGACGACCAGCTCCAGGTGGTGGTGGAGACCGCCGACGGTACCGAGCTCGATGCGCTCGTGGGCGTCCCGCCAGACCTGACGAAGACCGGCTTGGGCTACGTGCGGTTGGAGCTGGAGGTCACGCTTGCGGAGTGACCCCAGAGCAAGCGAAGCCCCCGGAGTCCGAGGGCTTCGAGATGGCAGGGGCACGAGGACTCGAACCCCGGACCTGCGGATTTGGAATCCACTTCCGTGCGGGGCGATCACCCCCCTGAGCGGGTTCGGGGCGCGGATCCGGCACCACTTGCAGACCACTTGCAACTCCCCAGAGAAGGGCGGGTGCGCGGCGCTGAGATGCCCAGCGGGAGAGCGAGAGCGGACGTGGCCTACCGGAAGGCGAGGACCGCCTCTTCCAGCCTCGGCCCGAGCGGAGAGCGGGCCAGCTTGCCGGTGTTCCGCGCCAGGTCCAGGAGGCTGCGGGGCAGGGGGCGAACCCGGGGGTCGCCTCCCGCGCGTCCGATGACCAGGAGGTCGTGGCGGTCCAGCGGGAAGAGATGGTGGAGCGCCTCGACGTCGGCGATGACGCTCCTGGAGAGCTCCCAGCGGACGACCCTCGCCTCTTCGAGTGCGCTCGGCCGCGGACGTCCGCGCCGGTCGAGTGGCCAGGCGACGACCAGCGCGATCGTGGCGTCGCCGCGCTGGCTTACGGTGAGGGAGGTGCGGTCGTCTGCCCAGGAGGCCCAGGAGAGGCGGTGTAGGGTCGCCGGTCGGGTCGCCAGCGGCTCGCTCTGGGCTACTATGGAGAGGGGGAGGAGCACGGGACGCTCGAGGAAGGTCGAGCACAGGCTGCGGCGACGGCGGGTGTGGAGCACCCCCCGACAATTCAGGTCATGCGCCGGAGGGGTTTCAACGACGACCGGCGCGCCGTGGGGTAGGCCCTGCCGGCATGCACCTCTCGACTGCGCTGACGAGCGCGAAGTTGCCGGGGAGCTGGGCTGAGGTGGCTGGGTGTGCTGCTCCTCGGGTGCGTGCCCTCCTGGGACGAGTATTCCGGATGTCGATCCGGAGGCGCCGGCGGGTCGCCGGCGCCCGTCATCGGCCTCGACGGAGAGCACGGCAGGGACGTCGACTGCGGGCTGTCGGCGTCATGCGGCCAGCCGAGTTGCCGTAGGGTGGCGTGAAGGTCCGACAAGTCCTCGCCTGGGAACAGCTCGCCGCTCCGGGGACCGCTCCGGGGGGAGTGTCGGCTGTAGGCATGAGCTCGATGGCTGTCTGCCTGCTAGCGTCCTGACAGCGTTTGAGATCAGCCCAACGTGGAGGTCCGCCCGGGAGCCCGGCGTGGAGCGTGCCGTAGATCCAGCTCGCGCCTGGAGCGTCGGGCGTGCTGAGCGTCAAGAGCACGTCGCCTTCGTCGTGTGCGGGGATAGCCTGCGGTGCAGGCGGCGGGGCTCATCTGCTCAGGGGGTACCCGGCCGCGGCGGCACGGTCGAAGGCCGCGGCGCCGTTCGATGCTGATGCTGCTCGTGCGTTGCTTGCTGCTGGGGCGGGGTACCTCGTGCGAGGCCCTGGTACGGCGGGTGCGAACTCCTGGACTGCAGCGCAGCCGCGGGCAACCAGTCGTTGCAACTTGGTGGCGTAGTCGCCGGCCAACTTCGAGAGGTTCGCCGGTTGCTTGTGCGGCTGCCTGCTCACTGAGGGTGGAACAACCGCAGCACCTCATCGTGCTTCCGGCCCCCTCCGGGGAACACGAGCAGCTCGAAGGGCTCCACCCCCAGCCGCTTCGCGATTGCTGACAGCGCATTGAGCGACGGCAGCTTCTTCCCCGCCTCGATCTCGGACAAGTAGCCCTTGGAGCTGATTCCCTCGGCCGTGTAGGCAAGCTGCTCCTGCGTGAGTCGCCGCTCCTCACGGAGTGCCCGGATTCGTTTGCCGAGGGCCTGTGCGAGCTCCATCCTAGGCGCCGAGTGGGAGGGCCGCTTGAAGGTAGGCGTCGCGCGGTGGTATGTAGTTCGCCGTCAGCGAACCTGGCGGGCCGGACGCTCCTCGCGCTCGCCAGCACGAAGCCACAGGAGCTGCCGTGCATCTTCTTCTCTCCCTCTCTCTCATTGCTCCCGGCTACGCTGGCGCGTTCTCCGCCTACGAGTCGTGGAGCGTGCAGTGCGCCGATGGCCGCAGCGTGCGTCCGTTGAAGCCCGGGCGCGCCGCACGGGTCTGCCGCGGAATGTTCGTGGACTTCCAACGCACCTACGACCTCGAGGCTGCTGCCAGTGCGGCGGAGCGATCGGGCTCGCTCGAGGTCTCCAGCGATGTCGTGTTCGCCAGTATCGACCAGCTCGACCGCTTCCACCGCGACGCCATGGTCGGCGCGTGCACGGGCATGGCGTTCGAGCCATGCGACGGAGCCACACATCTTCGATGACGCGCGACGCCAAGCACAGGAGTCCTACGCCACGATGCTCCACGTTCTCCAGGGGCCGCGCGTCACCGCCAGCGACATCGAAGATGAGGTGCCGCCCAAGCCGGGTCCTACGGACACCTGTCGGACTCTGGACCTCCAGGTCGAGGGCGCCGAAGTCATCCGCCTTGAGCCTGGGCGAAGCTGGCGAATCAGCGCGACCGTCGCCGAGGATTACTCCTACCTCCAGTGGGAGGGCATGTCCTGCCAGAACCCCGTGACTGGCGCTGGTGTGGTTGCAGCGTCCAGCCACGAGAGGAATGGGAGCTACGAGCTCTTGTGCTCCGGGCCCGGTGCCGCCGAGCTCAGCATCGGGCTCGACCACGGATTGCTGACGCCTACGAGAAGCACAGCCGCGGAGGTCGTGGTTTGCAGGACACCCTGAGCCGCTATCGGTCGCCTGGACGCGACCCTGGACTTCCCACCCAGCCGACATACTTCACGTCTCGCGACGGCCGGCGCACCCGGATGTATGGACGCCGGCCAGTTGGCGACACCAGACCCGTGATCGTCACCCCCCGTAGGGAGAGCGCGCTTCCGTGGCGGTGCAGGACGTCCGACAGCCCCAGCGCCGAGAGCAGTCTTCTGCAGCGACTCACCGCCGTGTCGAGGGCCGCCGGCAGGCTACCGACGCCGATTGCCGCATCCTTGGCTACGCCGACGTTCACTTCGTCGTGCTCCGCGAGCACCGTGATCACCCGGAGCAGCTGCGGCTGGGCCGGCTGGGGTGCGCGTCCTCGGGCGCAGATCCATGCGGTACCGGTAGCCGGCAGGCAGTAGTAGAGGTCGGCCGCTCCACGCCGCTGCTGCTCGCGGAAGTCCTCGAGTGCCAACACGTCGGGCATCGGCATGCCCGCCGTGCCACGACCGACGCCGATGACAGTCCAGGCTCCGCTCGGCCCCCATCCCAGGGCAGCAGGCGGACAGACCGCCAGGCCGCCAGTGAGTGCCACGCACGCGACCTCGCGTGCCATGGCGAGCAAGCTGACGGCGTCGAGCCCCGCGCAGGCCTGGCCGGCGACGGAGGCGCTCAAGCGTTCCCGGGCCTCCGCACTGTCGCCCAGGCGTCCCGCTAGCGCGGCCAGGAACAACTCCGGCCACGGCCGGAGCACGGCGTGACCATGTGCCTCTAGGAAGAGTTCAACTGCGTCCCCGGCGGCAGCGGGTGTGTGCGCAAGCCTTGCCCGTGCAAGATCGAAGGCGACAAGCTCAGCCCATGGGCCAGACACGGAGGACGGGGACTCCTGCACCAACCTCCACGCGACCTCTAGCTGGCGTCGTCGCTGCCCGGGATCCTTCTTCGAGAGGACGGCACGCTGCGCTGTCACGCGAGAGGAGAAGGCCATCGCCCCAGCCTACGCCACCCTCGGCCTTACAGTAAGGATTCACTATTGACAGGGAATGCCAGCCCGCCATAGGCTTCTGCGGTCTGGAGGTCTCCCGTGTCCGACTGGTGCTCCGAGGTGCGCGCCGCTCGCGATCTTGGTCCCATCGTCGCTGTGGATGCCGTGCGCGGCCTGGCTTCGTCGGCCACCGGCGAGGAGCTCCAGCGCGGCCCCCTCGCCCCGGACGAGCCTCAGCGCGTCTGTCCGATGGTCCCGGCGCACGAGGGTCACGAATCTGGTGGCGACGTCCTGCCCGCCCGCATGCGTGAGGCCTGGCGTTGGGGCGTCGCCAAGGGGCTCGTACCTGACCGCGTGCTGGCGCCATACCGGATCAAGGTCGACGAACGGGAGGTCGCGATCTGCCACGGCACACCGCAGCCCGTCGAGGTCGAGGCGGTCCTTGCCAGGACCTTCGGCGAGCCCGGCCTGGCGCTGCTCATCCTGGCCGTCATAGGCGCTCGAGTTGGCGAGGCGTTCCGCTTGGTAGGCGCGGATTTCGACCGATTCTATGGCACCATACGCCTTGGCGAGAAGACCAGCCCTCGGTGGTTTCCGCTGACGAGCTCGGACCCCCAGCTCTTCGCCGAGCTCGCCACATGAGTGGCGAGGAGGGCACCCTTTTCAGGGTCAGCAGGCCGGGGATGCCTTGGGACAGTTGGCTCTACGGAACGCTCCACGCAGGGCTCGGGGGCCGCCCGCCGCGCTGGCGCGACCTGTTGGCCTGTTTGACGAACGTCGACCGAGTTGCGCTCGAGCTCGCACCCGACGTGACGCTCAAGCCACAGCAGCTACCCGGCCCGAAACTGCGCGACGTGGTGGAGCCGGAGGAAGTGCGGCGGGTGGAGGAGACCCTGGCCGTCTTCGCGCCCGCCTGGACCGGTGTTGACAGTGCTGTCGTGGCCCTCCTCGCCTTGTCCGCTGCCTTATGGACCGTGCCAGGCAGCTCCGTCGACCGCTCGATCGAAGACCGCGCCCGTGCACTTTGCCTGCCGTTAGTGGGCCTGGAGACTCTGTCGGAGCAACTCGAGGCCCTGGCCGAGGCGACCCCGGACGAGCTCCGTCGCTGTATCCGGGCTCAGCTGGTTGCCATCGATGCTCCCGAGGCCACGCGAGTGGCTCTCGCCCAGGACTTGATCGCTCGCTACCGCCGGGGGTGGCTGGCCGAGCTGCTCGATGGCTTCCGAGCCGCCCTCCCGCAGATGACGCAGCACCTGGTCGATACGCGAAACGAGCGGCTTGCACGCCGCTTCGGAGCGCTCGCTTTGGAGGGACCGACCCTCGGAGCGATCGGCGCCCTCCATCTCGCAGGTCCACGAGGCGTGGTCGCGCAGCTCGCCACCGATGGCTGGACGGTCAGCGTGGCGCCATGTCCCTGCGTGGCGTGGATGTCTGGCGTTGGAACGATGATGCCTTCGCCGAATCGTGACGGTCAGCCTGCCATTGGCAGGTCAGGCCGACCAGCAGGCCCGATTGGACGGACTCCCTTTCCGAGCGGATCCGGCTGAAGCCTCCGGACCCACCAGACATCGAGTCGGGCGCCCGGAAAAAGTCGTCCTCAGCTCCAGCCTGCTCTTAGCAGGGCGGGCCTCGCAGCAGGCGGAACGTAACGGATGTCCCGCTGGAGCCGATCCGCGTCTTGGGGGCGGCCAGAACGCTCGACGAGGTCCGGCTCATGGGCTCCGACCGCCGCACGGCCGCCGCGCTCGAGCCCTCGGACATCACGGTGACGAAGCCGCCCATGTGGTCGGAGTCGCAGTAGGTGAGCAGCGCGCGGTCGAGCCGGTCGATGCCGAGTTCCTCGAGGCGGAGCTCTGCAAGTTCGTCAGCTTCGAGTAGGCGACGCCGAAGAGGCGCAGTGTTCTGAGGGAGGTGCCCTATCGAAATGCTCTGGATCTCGGGGTTGATCCCTGGGATCCTGCGTGCGGATCAGGTCGGTTCTTTCCGAACAGCGGGGGAGCTCGTGGGAACGCACATCAAGTGGCGTGTGAGCGCTGGCGCCGCTCGCAGGTTCGCTCGGACCGAGCCGGGACGCTCGTATCGGGGCGCTCGCGGCGGCCATCATCGGGACGAGGTGTCGAGATTGCGCGCGCGTTGCGAGCACCTCGGGGAGGCTGAGGCGCTCGACCGCGCCCTCCGTGCCGAAGCAGTTGGCGTTCCGCGCGGCGTCGACAACCCGGTGGCCGTGGTCTACGAACGTGTCATCGGCGGCGTCGACTTCCTCCCGACCGGCTTCCTGTCCAAGGGCGCCCGCGTGGCCCGGTCGGTCGGCCTGGTGCAGATCGGCAGCTTCGGGAGCGGCACGGGGTGTCTGGTCTCGAGCCGTCTGATCCTCACCAACCACCACGTCCTCCCGGATCCGGAGACTGCGGCCCGCGCCACCTTCGTGCTCGACTACCGCGAGGATGGGCTGCCCAGTCGCCACCGCCTTGCGCCGGCGGTGTTCTGGATGACGCACCCCAGGCTCGACTACACCCTCGTGGCACTGGGCCCCAGCTACACGGAGGACGAGTCGCTACGCCGTGGGTGGCTGCCGCTTGTCGCGGCGTCCGGAAAGACCCTGGTGGGGGAGCGCGTCAACATCGTCCAGCATCCGCAGGGCCGGCACCAGACCGTGACCCTGCGCCAGAACGGCGTACTCGGGGTCTTCGACGACTGGTTGCACTACGCCGCCGACACGGAGCCGGGCTCCTCCGGCTCGCCCGTCTGCAACGACCAGTGGCAGCTCTCCGCCCTCCACCACGCGGGCGTGCCCCGCACGGACGAGCAGGGGCGCATCCTGTTGCGCGACGGCTCTCCCTGGTCCCAGACCCCGGTCGACCAGGACCGCATCGACTGGGTCGCCAACGAGGGGGTGCGCATCAGCCGCATCGTCGACGACATGCTCCGCCAGATCCGGCGGCTCGACAGGCCCACCGCTCACCTCGCGGAGGCCTGCCTCGAAGCCCCGGGGGCGCCCTCGTGGGGCCGAACCGGCGCCAGTCCCACGCCGACCGGTCCCATTCTCGGAGCCGACGGCCTCACCTGGACCCTGCCCGTCACGCTCTCGCTCCCGATCGGCGCCGCTCTCGGCGGCGCGATCGTCGGTGCAGCCCCGCCGCCCGCGCGTACCGTCCGGGCGGCACCCGTGCCTCGGGAGCTCCCACCCCTGCCGCCACGCTCGCCGGCACCCCAGGCCGAAACTCAGCTCACGGAGGCCCAGGTAGAGGGCATCTGGGTCGCTGGGGAGGCGCCGGAACTCGAGGGCTGGCGACCCGAGCCCTTCCCCGGGGGTGGGCATCTGCTCGTGCGTTCGGGCGACGAGGCTGTCACCCCGAGCGGCGCCTGGGCGCTGACCCACGACCTGCGGGCCGAGCTCGGCGACGAGGCCATCGAGCCCCTCTTCTCGACGACATGGATCGGCGACGTGCCCTCCCTGCAGACCGGCGAGTCCGCCGCGCCCGGGGACCCGGAGTGGAGCGTGAAGCTCGTGAAGGCGAAGGCGGTCTGGGCTCGCGGGTTTCGCGGCAAGGGCGTGCGGGTCGGGCACCCCGACACGGGGTGGTCGCCCCATCCTGAGCTGCTCGAGCCCCCCGGTCGCCTGCGTAGCGACCTTGCCCACGACTTCTACGGCGACGGCGATGGCGAGGACCGAGACGGCTACCACGGGACAGGAACCGCCAGCGTGATCTTGAGCGGGCTCGGCGAGCGCGTCCGCGGGGTCGCCCCTGAAGCCGAGCTGGTGCCGCTCCGCGTCGCCCAGAAGGTGGCCGTGGTCCCCTCGCCAGTGCTGCGACCACGGGGCACCCGAGCCCTGTGCGCTGCGCTTCACCACCTGGCCGAGGAGACACACCCCGAGCGGCGCTGCCATGTGGTGTCCATGAGCATCGGCTGGCTGCCCACCCGTGCCCTCGCGCGGGCCATCCGGTCGGCCTGGGAAGCCGACCTCATCCTGATCGCGGCGGCCGGCAACTACACAGGCTTCGTCGTCGCCCCGGCCTGCTACCCCGAGACCATCGCCCTGGCCGGCTGCGACCATCGGCGCAAGAAGTGGTGGGGCTCCAGCCGCGGCCAGGCCGTGGACTTCACCGGGCCGGCCGAAGACGTCTACCGGGCGAGCTGGGCCGAGGACCCCCGCCGCCCAGTGGTCGGGCCCGGCACCGGCACCTCGCACGCAGCGGCCACCACTGCCGGCATCGCCGCCTTGTGGCTCGGACGCTGGGGGGGCTGGCAGGCCCTTCGTGACCGCTACCGGCCTCACGGCGTACGCGTGAACGAGGTGTTCCGCTGGGTGCTGGCCGCGTCCTGCAGCGACCCGCCCGCACGTTCGCACGGTCGCTTCGGCCTGGGCATCGTGGATGCCCTGGCTGCCATCGACGTTCCGCTCCCGCCGCCCGACCAGGTGGCCCGGTTCCAGGGCGCCGTCTTCCAGGAGCTGGGGCCGTCCATGGACCCCTTCGCCCCGACCTGGCGACAGCTCGGAGTGAGCGCCGAGCGCGGCCGAGCCGTGGCGAGCGAGAGCCTGGGGCTGGGCGCAGACGCCCTCGACGGCCTGGCCGATCTCCAGGACGAGCTCGCCTTCCACCTCATGACGACGCCGGCGGTGCGCAGCGCGCTCTCGGGCGAGGCGACCCTTCTGGAGCGCACCGGCTCACCGCGCCTGCCGATGGGCCTGCTCTCTCCCCAGCTGCGACGGAGGCTCTGAAGCCGATGGAACCCTTCGAGCCCCTGATCAACCTCCTGGCATTGTTGACGGCGCTGAGCGTGCCCGCAGAGCGCATCACCAACACCTGGAAGCTGCGGCTGGAGGTGCGGGACGGTGGCCTGGGCCGGAGTACCGACGCCGATCGCCGGTCGCGGGAGTACGGCGTGAGTGGCCGGAGTCTCTGTGTCGGCGTCGTCGTCGCGTTGGTGGCCAAGGCCGACCTGTTCGCCATCCTCGACCAGCTCGATGCGCCCTGGGAGACCCTCGGATGGCTCCAGTCTCAGGGCACCTCATGGGTGCGTGCGCGCGCGACCTCCGGGCCTGGGAGCCTGATGCACGCCCTGGCTGGCTGCATCTTGACCGGGGTGGCGCTCGGCTTCGGCTCCAAGTTCTGGCACGACGTGCTCGGCACGGTCTACGAGGCCAGAAGCCGGCTCCGCCGAGGCAACGAACTGGGCGACGAGGCGCCCTGATGCCGAACGGCACGCCGCTCCGGGACAGGCTGGCCGAGCTCCTCGGCGGCCTCGTGGTGCTGGCGGTGGGCACAGGCTGGCTCCTGGCGCCGCCGGCGGGCTTCGACGGCGAGCTGAGCCTCTTCTTCGTCGACATCGGGCAGGGCGACGCGACCCTCGTGCTCGGACCCGAGGACTCCGCCGGCCACCGCCGCTCGCTGCTGATCGACGCCGGGGACCGCCGACCGGATGGTGGCGCCATCGTGGGCGACCTGCTCGACGAGCTCGGCATCGACCGGCTCGACTACGCACTGCTCACCCACTACGACTCCGACCACATGGGCGGCTTCGTCACGGTGCTTTCCGGGGGGTCGAGCGCCTCGACCTCCTTGCTCTGGGAGCGGGACTGCCAAGCACAGCCGACGCTACCGTCCGAGGCCATCGTCGACCTGGGACCAACGAACAAGGACAACGCGTCCATCCGGGAGTGGCAGCGCTGCGTGCCGGAAGTGACGGTGGCGCAGGGCGAGCCAGGTACCGAGCGCGTGGTCGTCGGCGACACCGACGGCGACGGCGCGCCCGAGAACCTCGGCTACACCATGAACCTCGGCGGTGGGGCGCAGGCCATGGTGGTCGCAGGCGATGGCTGGGTGCTCGGACACGAGGAGCGGATTCGCTGGGTGAACACGGCCAACGAGCGCTCCATCGCCGTGTGGGTCTCGGCGGCCGAGGACGGCTTCGACGCGCTCATCACGGGCGACCTCATCGGACAGAGGGCGGGCGCGGAGAACGCTCCACTGGAGCCGGCGCTCGGCGAGACGCTCGCAGCGGTCGGGATCGACATCGAGGTCCTCCAGGTCGGACATCACGGTGCCGAGAACGCCAGCGAGGAGGGCTTCCTGGCGGCCATCGCGCCGGAGGTGGCCGTGATCTCGGCGGGAGATGACAACAGCCACGAACATCCACGCTGTGCCACCTACCAGGCTCTGGCCGAAAGCGCGTCGGTCACGTTGGTCGCGCAGACAGAAGCGGGAGAGACGGACTGCCCCGGCTCGCTCCCCCTCCAGCCTCGAGTGGCGAACGGCACGGTCCGGATCGACGCACACGCCGACGGATACATCGTCCGCACCCACGGAGGCGTCTCGCCCGTGGATGGCACGGCTGTGGAGCCCTTCGAGCTCACCTGCACGCTGGACGCGGGGTGCGACGAGACCCCAGACTGCTGTCGCACTTGCACCACCAGTCAGGCCTGTGGTGATGGCTGCATCCCGCTCGCCAGCATGTGCCATCAACCACCGGGCTGTGCGTGCCAGGGCTGACGTCCCGCGCGACGCTCGCTGCCCTGATTGGACGGCCTAAGTCCATCGACCCACGAAGAGCTGACGCGCTGCCGTATGGGCCTCACGTCGTCGCCCTGCGCTGACGAGCCGCCCCAGGCCACCGAGCTTCTTGAGAGCGCTCCGGCAGGCAGCAACGAGCGCAGCCCGATGATGCCGCGTCAGCTTGTGCGTGAGGTTGTTGCCCGAGATGGGCTCGATCAGCGTCACGGCACCGAGCGCCTTCCACGTGGAGCCCAGCACCAGCCGTCTGCCAGCATGGGCCCCCGCAACTTCGGCAAAGAAGGCCACGACAAGGTCATCGAGAGGCAGGTGTGTGAACGAGGTCTGAGACCCGCGCCTATTCGGTGAAACCCGCGAATCAGGCTCATCCGCTTGCAGTGGGATCCGGGGCCGCCCGCAGGGAGCGAAGCGACCGAGGACGGCCCCCTCGATCGGGCCGGGGTAGAAGCGAGGCCCACCCGGGCGCGATGATCGAGAGTTGGTCACGCCGCATCCTGGCTCGAGGCTCGTCGGAGCCGTGCCGTTGGGCGCCAGCCTGTGATGCCGAGGACGGTCTCCTCGAGCTCCCGCCAACGGCCGCTC
>Ga0114932_10000160_pt1 | contig 77591 bp, 65 predicted proteins | sample 2SBtaG_2_FD_87286 | JGI IMG/M metagenome (GOLD analysis project Ga0114932, IMG submission 87286) | Deep subsurface microbial communities from Kolumbo volcano to uncover new lineages of life (NeLLi) - 2SBTROV12_ACTIVE470 metaG | ecosystem: Environmental > Aquatic > Marine > Volcanic ...
CATAAATGCGGCCCATGCGGTAAACGAATTCCAGTTTCTCTTCTTCGCGCGTAAAGTCGCGTTCTGTCTTTCCATGCAACAGTGCCAATGCATCGTGATGGTAACCGCCATCATTCAGCAAGCGGGTCTTCAATAACAATACATTGGGCCATCTGCCCGATTGGGCATCTTTCAACGCCTGCTTATCGGCATCGGAATCGGTAGCGCCGAGCGACAGTACATTTTTCCGCGCAGCCTCTGCCGCCTGCATATTGCCTTGCAGGTAATAACACCAGCTCAGTTTCTGGTAAGCGTCTTTCAGGTAGAATTTTCCTTTGAAACTGGATACAAACCTTTCCATGCAGGAAGTGGCTTCGGGCAATTCGAGGTGATAAAGCCGGGCAAAGCCCATTTCAAAATCCCATACAGGGGTATGCAGGTATTCGTCGGACTTATTCCTGTTGAGAATGATGTTCCTGGTCAAATCGGCCTGCTTATTATTCAGGGCCAGGTTGGCAGCCATATAAGCGTGCAGGTGGTTGTTCACCAGGTCCAGCTTACGTTGGTTGATGAATTGTAAAGCTTCTTCTTTTTTGTTTTCGAGATAGAAGAGGAGGTAGGGGTATATGAAGTTGGCATCAGCAGCCATTAATCTTCCCCAGGGATCGTTGCTGTAAACGAAGCCGTGCACGATGCGCATGCCTTCTGTAAGCGAGCCTTTCATGCCAAACAGGGAAGCCAGCCATTTATATCCCTTTGGAATAGTACCCACCACGGCCTGCAATGCGCCATACATGAGGTCGTTGGGCATGAAAGTGGGAAACGCTTTCCTGTTTTCTTTGATGGCCTGATAGGCTCTTCTGAATTCCCAGCCTGCATCCCAGAAATGACCGAACTTGATGGATACGGCTGCTTTATGGGTACGTACGGTGCTGAGGCAGAAATAATAAAAAGGGGAGCTTTGCGGACCTTTCTCCAATTGGCTGATGCGTTGCGCAAACCGCGGATAGCGGGTGGCATATTCAGCAGGGTCTTCGTTGAAAAAGAGAAGATAGAAATCGGCATAGCTCTCCAGCACAACCGGTATGAGGTTATGTGGATTCTGTTGCCTGGCTTTTTCAATGAGCGCCAGTCCGCTGTTGATCTTTAACCTGGTGATTTCCTGGTAAGCCTGTTGGCAGGTGGTATTGAATTCATACACTTGCTGTGTTTGCCCTTGCAGGAAACTGCAGCACAGTAACAGGAGAAACAGGTAGTGTTTCATTTCCTATTTTACTTCAACGCTGTCGTTCAGGTCGGCATCAACGAGAATGCGGCCGCAGTTCTCGCATACGATGATCTTTTTATGTAAACGGATCTCGCTCTGGCGTTGAGGAGGGATGGCATTGAAGCAACCACCGCAGGCATCTCTTTCTACCGGTACAACGGCCAGGCCATTGCGGTAGCTTTTGCGGATGCGGTCGTAGCTGTACAGCAGTCTTTCATCGATACGGCTGCGTGCAGCATCGCTGTCTTTGGCAAAATGAGATTCTTCTTTTTCGGTATCTGCGATGATCTTCTGCAGTTCACCTTTTTTATGATTGAGAACGCCTTCTTTAACGCTCAGTTGTTTTTTGGCAGATTCCAGCGCCTTCACTTTATCGGCCAGTTCTTCATTGGCGTCGCGAATGTGCTTCTCGGCCAATTTGATCTCGAGCTGCTGCATTTCGATCTCTTTGTTGATGGCTTCGAATTCGCGGTTATTCTTTACGTTCTCGCTTTGCTTTTCGTATTTGCTGATGAGGGCTTCGCTTTCCTTGATGGCAGTTTTTTTGCTTTCAATGAACTCGGTGATACCGTTGAGTTCTTCTTCAACACGGGTCTGGCGGCTCTGTAAACCATGCACTTCATCTTCGAGGTCGCTCACTTCCATGGGCAGTTCGCCTTTCAGGATCTGGATCTCATCCAGTTTGCTGTCAATCTTTTGTAACCTTAAGAGGGCTACCAATTTTTCTTCAACAGAGAAATCTTTAACTGAAGCCATATAGTGTTTTGTCGTTTGTAGCTTTAAAAATACCGAACAGGGTTGGTATTGATTGCTGATTTGAGGACGGCAAAGGTAGGGAATTTAGCCTGTAAAAGTTCAACCAGGAGCTCGCTGGTATATTGTTCACTTTCCCAGTGGCCGATATCGGCAATGACCAGCCGGTCGTTGGCATCGAAAAACTCGTGGTATTTAACGTCGGCCGTAACATAAACATCGGCTCCGGCCGCCAGGGCCCGGCCGGTTAAAAAGCTGCCGGCGCCCCCGCAAAGTGCCACTTTTTGTATCTTTTTCCCCAGTAAAGGCGTGTGACGTACAATACTTAATTCAAAAGCATTTTTTAGTATATGTAAAAAGCCTTCTTCGGTTACCGGTTCGGGCAGTTCTCCTATAAGGCCGCTCCCCACTTCGGGGTGCTCATTGGCCAGGGGGATGATATCATAGGCCACTTCTTCGTAAGGGTGAGACTTGAGCAGGGCTGCCACCAGCCTTGACTGGAGATGGGCCGGGAAAATGACTTCCAATTTGACCTCTTTTTCCCTGTGCAGCTCACCCGGGTTGCCTGCAAAAGGGTTGGTGCCGGCCCCGCCTTTGAAAGTACCGGTTCCTTCCACATTAAAACTGCAATCGCTGTACCGGCCAATATGCCCGGCGCCTGCTTCGAACAGGGCGGTGCGCAGTTCATCGGCTTGTGCCAGGGGGACAAAACTGCAGAGTTTCATCAGTTGTCTGTCTTTGGGGGCGAGGATGCGCCTGGAAACCAGTCCAAGACGGTCTGCTATCCGGTTATTCACCCCATGCAATACATTATCGAGGTTGGTATGTATGGCATAGATGACGATATCGTGTTTGATGGCGCTGATAACGGATTTTTCTACATAATTCCTTCCTGTTATTTTTTTCAATCCCCCGAAAATAATAGGGTGGTGGGCCACGACCAGGTTGCATCCCCTTTCTTTGGCTTCCATGATCACCTGCTCAGTGGCGTCGAGGGTACAGAGTATGCCGGTGCAGTTCCAGTTGCTGTTACCGGTGAGTAATCCCGCATTATCATATCCCTCCTGGTAAGAAAGCGGGGCGGCCTGTTCCAACACCTGTATGGCTTCCATTATTTTCATGGTTGCTAATTTACCTTCATTCTATCTTTATTGCATGGGAAACGGAGATTTTCTTTTTTACAATGGCAAACTGATGCGAGACAACGGGCCGTTGATCGACGCCTCCAACCGTTCATTCCGGTATGGAGATGGCTGTTTTGAAACGATGAAAATGGTGAACGGAAAATTATGTCTCGCTTCCTATCATTTTGAACGGCTGTTCAACTCGCTGGACCTGTTACGGTTTGAATGTCCTGCACATTTTACACCGGCCTACCTGGAGCAGCGCATTTTGACGGTAGCGGAAAAAAACAAACACACTGCATGTGGCCGTGTGCGGCTGACGATTGCCAGGGGGAATGGAGGTTTGTACGATGCGGCAAATCATTTTCCCAACCATCTTATACAGACATGGGCATTGGAAAAGCCGGCAACGGGTTTGAATGTGAACGGCATGGAAATGGATATTTTCCCTGATGCCAGGAAAGTGTGCGACCTTTATTCGATGCTCAAGAGCAACAATTACCTGCCCAATGTGATGGCAGCTTTATGGGCGAAGGAACGCCGCTTGAACGATGCTGTTTTACTCAATCCGTATGACCGTATTGCGGATGCGACCATCGCCAATATATTCATAGTGAAGGATGGGGTTATTGCAACGCCTTCCCTTGCAGAAGGAGCGGTCAACGGCGTGATGCGCAGGCACCTGCTGCATTGTTTACACCAGGCGGATATGCCTGTTGAAGAAAAACAGATCACGGTGCATGAACTTTTGGAAGCATCGGAAGTTTTTCTCACGAATGCCATCGCGGGTATTAAATGGGTGAAACGTGTGGGCGCAAGCGAATACGGTTGCCAGCTGGCACCAGCATTGTATGATCGATTTATTGCCAACATTCATGAATGAGATGAAGAAACCGCTTGTCAATATCCTGTGGTTGAGAAGAGACCTGCGGCTGCGCGACCATGCAGCGTTGTACCATGCCTTGAAAAGCGACCGGCCCGTGCTACCCATTTTCATCTACGACCGGCATATCCTGGACAAGCTGGAAAACAGGCAGGACCGGCGGCTGTCTTTTATATACCAGGCTTTGGAAGCGATGCAGCAAGAGCTGGTGACGATGGGCAGCAGCCTCGCCGTATACCATGGGTATCCTGTGGAAGTATTCGACAAGCTGTTGCAGCAATTTGATATAGGCGCTGTATTCACCAACCACGATTATGAACCGTATGCCATAGAAAGGGATGCGTTGGTGGGGCGGCTGTTATCGGGTGCTGGTGTGTTGATGTATACGTATAAAGACCAGGTGATTTTTGAAAAGAACGAAGTGCTGAAAGACGACGGAAAGCCTTACACGGTGTTTACACCTTACAGCCGCAAATGGAAAACACTGCTGAATGATTTTTACCTGCGCTCTTATCCCGATTCGGTTTTGTATGACCGGTTTTACCGGCAGGAGGCCATGGCGTTGCCCAGCCTGTCGCAGATAGGCTTTGAATGGCGTGGAAATGATTTTCCGTCGAAAACATGGGACCTGGCAAGGATGCAACAATATGGAGCTACCCGCGATTTCCCGGCGATGGACAAGGGCACTTCGCGTTTGGGCGTGCATTTGCGTTTTGGCACCATCAGTATACGGGAACTGGCCAGGGCGGCGAAAGCTACGAGTGAAGTGTACCTCAATGAGCTGATCTGGCGTGATTTTTATCATGCCATCCTCTGGCATTTTCCACAGGTGGGTAAAGGCGGCGCTTTCAAACCTGAATACGACCGCATTGTTTGGCGGAATAACGAAGAAGAATTTACGCGATGGTGCCAGGGATTAACCGGCTACCCGCTGGTAGATGCCGGTATGCGTGAGCTCAATGCTACGGGCTATATGCACAACCGGCTGCGCATGATCACGGCTTCATTTCTGTGCAAGCATTTGCTCACCGACTGGCGATGGGGTGAAGCATATTTCGCAACACAGTTGCTCGATTTTGACCTGGCCGCGAACAATGGCGGCTGGCAGTGGGCGAGCAGCAGCGGTTGTGATGCCGCACCTTATTTCAGGATATTCAATCCGGCCCTGCAAGCGGAGAAATTCGACAAAGCGCAGCAGTATATTGAAAAATGGGTGCCGGAAAGGAACGGGTTCCAATATCCGCCACCCATTGAGCAGCATGAACTGGCGAGGCAACGCGCGTTGGCTGCTTATGCGCTCGCGCTGAAATAATGCGTTGTATGAATTTGATCTTAAGTATCCTTCGGTCGTCATCCCGAGCAACGTCACCCTGAGCGAGCGAAGCGAGTCGAAGGGGCAGCCGAGGGATCTGCCCGAAGCTTCTGCAGGTCCTTCGACTCGCTTCGCTCGCTCAGGATGACGGCTATTTTCTGCTGTAGTTCGGCGCCTCTTTGGTAATATCTATGTCGTGTGCATGGCTTTCTTTCATGCCTGCATTGGATATTTTTACAAAAGTGGCTTTCTGCAGTTCCTGTATGCTCCTGGCGCCGCAATAACCCATACCGGCGCGGAGTCCGCCTACATACTGGTAAACGATCTCACTGAGATTGCCTTTGTAAGCTACCCGTCCTTCTATGCCTTCGGGTACGAATTTTTTTACATCGTCTTCCACATCCTGGAAATAGCGGTCGCCACTGCCCTGGCTCATCGCGCCGAGGCTGCCCATGCCGCGATATTCTTTGAATTTACGGCCTTCGTAGATGATGGTTTCACCGGGGCTCTCTTCCACTCCTGCAAACACGCTGCCCATCATCACCACATTGGCGCCGGCTGCGAGTGCTTTTACCATATCGCCGGTATAACGGATACCGCCATCGGCGATCAGCGGAATGCCTTTGGCTTTCAGTGCGTGACTGGCTTCCATAATGGCTGTGAGCTGTGGTACGCCTGCACCTGCAACAATGCGGGTGGTACAGATAGAACCGGGGCCGATGCCCACTTTTACACAGTCTGCACCAGCGTCTGCCAGTGCTTTGGCGCCGGCAGCAGTGCCTACATTACCGGCGATAATCTGCAGGTGCTTGAAATTTTTTCTCAACGATTTCAGCGCATTGATCACTCCTTTACTATGACCATGGGCGCTATCGAGCGTAACTACGTCAACACCCACTTGTTGCAATGCTGCGGCGCGATCCATGAGATCGCGGGTAATACCCAGTGCAGCGCCTACCAGCAATCTGCCCAATGAATCTTTAACAGCATTGGGGTTGTTGCGTAACTGGAGAATGTCGCGGTAGGTGATGAGTCCGATCAGTTTGCCCTGCCTGTTCACCACGGGCAGTTTTTCTATTTTATACTGGCGCAGGATCTTCTCTGCTTTTTTCAGATCGGTACCTTCAGGTGCAGTGATGAGGTTTTCTTTGGTCATCACTTCTTTCACCTGCCTGCTTTTATCAGTTTCAAAACGCAGATCGCGGTTGGTAAGGATACCTACCAGTTTGTCTTTGGCATCCACAATGGGAATACCACCAATCTTATACTCTTTCATCAGCTTCAGTGCATCGCCGATGGTAGCTTCTACCAGGAGGGTGAGCGGGTCGATGATCATGCCGCTTTCACTGCGCTTTACCTTGCGAACCTCATCTGCCTGCCGTTCTATGCTCATGTTCTTGTGCAGTATACCGAGGCCGCCTTCGCGCGCCAGCGCAATAGCCAGGCTGGCTTCGGTAACGGTATCCATTGCTGCCGAGAGCATGGGTACGTTGAGGGTAATGTTTTTGGTGAGCTGTGAGCGGATGTCCACTTCACGGGGAAGTACCTCACTGTAAGCGGGCATTAATAATACATCATCGAAGGTGAGCCCTTCGCCGAATAACCTGGATGCTGCCGTCTTGTTAATAGGGGAAATATTTCTTGTTGCCATGTGCAAAGATAGGCCAATTTTTTAAACTTAGCTTTGCACCATGGAAAAAACCCTTGCAGCGCCCGATCAGCCCTATTTCAATTTGCAGTTTGCGTTGTTGTGTGCCAGTAACTTTTTATTCGCGGCCAGCTTTACCATGATGATTCCTGAATTGCCGGGATACCTTACCAAACTGGGAGGAGCTGAATACAAGGGACTCATCATTGCGCTCTTTACATTGATGGCGGGTATATCCAGGCCTTTCAGCGGTAAATTAACCGATACCGTAGGGCGTGTACCGGTAATGATCTTTGGGTCGCTGGTCTGTGTAGTATGCAGTTTGTTGTACCCCGTGCTGACTTCCGTTTCCGGGTTTTTATTGCTGCGTTTTTTTCATGGCTTTTCTACAGGATTCAAGCCTACCGCCACTTCGGCTTATGGGGCAGATGTAGTGCATGAGTCGAGAAGGGGAGAAGCGCTGGGTGCATTATCTATTGGTTATACGGTGGGTATGTCGCTCGGACCATTATTGGGAAGTTACCTGGTGAATGCATTTTCTTATAACATCATGTTCTATGCATCGGCCGGACTGGCGCTGGGCTCTGTGATCATCCTGTATAATATCCGTGAAACGCTTCCCGATCCGAAAAAATTTTCTTTGCAGGTAATACGCGTACAAAAACATGAAGCGTTCGAAAGAACGGCGTTGAAGCCGGCCATCATCATGTTCCTGCTGGCCTTTTCCACCGGCAGTACTTTAACGCTGGCGCCGGATATGAGCGAATGGCTGGGCGTGCAGAACAAAGGATTGTTCTTTGCGTGGTATACGGTTTCCTCTTTGCTCATCAGGTTGTTTGCCAGCAAGTCTTCCGATAAATATGGAAGAGTACCTGTGTTGATTATTTCCTCCCTTGTGTTGGCTGCTGCGATGGCCATACTGGCATTGGCGCATTCGCCATTCATGTTGTTATTGAGTGCTACCATATTTGGTTTGAGCTGGGGTATGAACGGCCCTACCATTGCGGCCTGGACGGTAGACCGCTGCGCACCTGAGAACCGGGGGAAAGCAGTTGCCTCCATGTATATAGCGCTTGAAGCAGGTATTGGTATAGGCGCTTATTTGTCGGCCTTGATTTACCAAAATCTGTCTTCTCATTTTGTGTATGCTTTCATGATGCCATCTGTATTGGCGTTGGTATCGTTTGGATTGTTGATGGTATGGAGAAAGAAACAAGCGTTGTTGGTTGTAAGATGATAGTTGTTAGTTGTTAGATGTCAGTTGATATATTTTGCCTGGTAGTGAGATGATCAATTGATATAGTTCAAGCGTCAACAAAATAGCAATGACGGTGTTGTAAGTGAGTGTTGTTTGTTTGCATATTTCATCGAGTGATACAGGTGCATTTTTTTCCTGCATAACCGACATTACTTTTTGTTCTTCATTCGAAAGGGAAGGGAACAAAGTGTTTTGCATTTTTGCGGTTGGTTTTTTAATTTCTTCCCATCCCATTGAAGCGGCGAGTTGTGCGGCATCTGTTAATAATATGGCTTTGTTTTGCTGGATGAGCTGCAGGCAGCCGGTGCTTTTCCCGTCGGTTATTTTGCCGGGAACGGCAAACACATCGCGATGGTAATTACAGGCGAGGTTTGCGGTGATCATACTGCCACCTTTGATGGCTGTTTCTATAACAATGGTCGCATGGGAGACGCCGGCTACGATACGGTTCCGGCGGGGGAAGTTGTGTTTATCCGGCGCCGTATCTTTCCCAAATTCTGTTAAGAGTCCTCCTTTTTCTATTAATTCTCTTGCCAACGCATGGTGCTGCGATGGATAGATGGTATTGAACCCATGCGCCAGTACGCCCACTGTTCCGAGTGATTGTTTCAGCGCGGTCTTGTGTGCAATGGCATCGATACCGAAGGCTAGTCCGCTTATGATCAGTGGTTGCCATGGCTTTAATTCTTCGATGAGTTTTTCTGTTACCTGTTTACCATAAGTAGTATTGCTCCTTGTTCCAACAATGCTCACAATCCGGTGATGGTTAAGCGGTGTTGAGCCACGGTAGTATAATAAAACAGGCGCATCATAGCAATGCAGCAGCAGTTGCGGGTAATCCGGGTTCGACAGGAATAACGGATGTATCCCATGTTTTTGACAGAATCTGATTTCTTTTTCCGCTGCTTCGAATTGCCGGTATCCTTTAATCTGTGCAGCTCTTATTTCACCGATGCCTGGCACCAGGCTCAATTCTTTTTTACTTGACTTGAATACCTGTAATGCCGATCCCAGGTGTTCTATGAGCAGCCTGCTATGAACCGGCCCCAGTTCGGGTACTTGTGTAAGTGCTACCTGGTATAATAGTTCCTGGCTCATGCCAGCGAATATCTGCTATAAAGTAAGTAACAGCATTAGGTATTACTACTTCAATTTTTACTTTTCAGTATAGTATATTGATACCTGCAGAACGTGCTTTAGTCACTATAACCCTTTTAGTCAGATAACTATGCCCATCGGAGGTAAGATACTTTGATTCTTTTGGGGATTTTTTCTTTGCAGTCCTCATATCACCGATTTTTCATCATCTAAAGATACAACGGAAAATGCATTTTTGTTGCTTTTAAATGCTATTGTGTCCATCCAGAAATTATTTAAAATACATAATTCTCGCTGGTTACATGCCAGTAATAGTGAAGGAAGTACGCCTGTTGAGGGCTCTTCCCGCTTCGGTACTGTTGTCGGCAACAGGTTTGCCGGCGCCATATCCTTTATAACTGAGGCGTTTGTTATCGATGCCTTTGCTCACCAGGTAATCTACAATGGCTTTGGCGCGGTTGGTAGACAATACAAGGTTATCTTCAGCTTTGCCCACATTGTCTGTGTGACCGCTGATCTGCACTAGTAAACCTGCATTATCTTTTAATACCTGAACCAGTTGATCGAGCTCGGCAAGTCCCGTTTCAGGCAAGCGGTATTCGTTGTTAGCGAACAGGATATTGTGGAAAGTGAAAGAAGCATTGAGTGCAACCGGCTGCAAGAAAATGTCTTTTCGATAAGTACTGTCGGCCTCTTTTTTACTCAGGCCGTAGACTTCACTGTAAAACAGGTATCCTTTGCGGTTAACGGTAAAAGTATAGTCCTTGCCAATGGGTAAGGTGATGAAATAATCACCCACTTCATCGGTCTGCACTTTCATGAACGATAGGTTGCTGCCGTTATCAATAAGCTCGATATTAGACGGAAGTGGCTTTTTAGTTTGTGCATCGGTCACTTTTCCTTTTACATAGATGGTGCGATAAGGACGGATATCGGGTCTTAATTCAAATTTGTAGAGATCCAATCCTCCTCTGCTGTCACTTCTGTCACTGGCATAATAAGCAGTGAGGCCATCTGCCGATACAGCCAGGCTTCCTTCGTTCTCAATAGTGTTGATGGGATAACCCAGGTTCTCAGGCGTTCCCCATTCTCCATTGGAACTTTTGCGGAGCACAAACAGATCCGAACCGCCATAACCGGGTAATCCGTCTGAATGAAAGTAAAGGGTTTGGTTGTCGGCATGGATAAAAGGTGCGAATTCATCGCCGGCTGTGTTGATCGCAGGTCCCATGTTCACAGCAGGTGTCCATTTGCCATTGGCTTGCCGGTAGCTTACATACAAGTCGCGCCCTCCATAACCACCGGGACGGTTACTACTGAAATACAACGCGCGCTTATCCGGACTCAACGATGGCGAACTTTCCCAGAATTCGGTATTGATGCTTTCGCCCATGTTCTGCGGCTCGCTCCATCCCTGCGGTGTGTAATACGAAATATAGATATCGAAGCCTCCATATCCCTTGCCAGAGATATCAGCGGCAAACAACATCCATTCACCATCTTGCGATACGGTGATGGCTCCTTTGGCGGGTTCAATGTTGATGTCTCCTTTAATAAGCCTGGCTGCAGCGAACCCCTGTTTGGTAATGCGGCTTTCAATAAAATCTTCGCGTTGCGCTCCTGTTCTCCTGGTAAATACCAATAGGCTGTCGGTAACGGTAACCGATGGATAGTATTCGTTCAAGGGCGTGTTAACACTGTCGCCCAGGTTAATGGGTATAAAGTTGTAATTGTTGTTGGGATGTTTTTTGGCATAGTCAATAGCGAAATCATAGCAACGTTTGCGGTAAGCAGCGCTTTTTTGTCCGCGTTCACTGATGCGTGGAATATTGGCGAAGACCGTTACGGCTTTCAACGCTTCTTCAAAGCGACCCAATCCGGCCAGGTTGATGGAATAGGGCAGGTTGAATACTTTGAAATAATTGCTGTCGATACTTCTTGCTTTCTCATAGAGTGTAACAGCCTGCTGGTATTTTTTTAATTCGCCGCAAGCGCCCGCTAATGAGAGATAAGCCTCCATATAATTGCTGTCGATCTTGATGCAATCGGTAAGCATGGGTACGGCGTTCCGGGTATCACCTGCCTGTAACAGATCAAGCGCTTTTTCGTATAAGGGAATCGCTTTTGGATTGATCTTTTGAGGCTGGTATGATTGAGCAAAACTGCCAATGCCAATGAAAAGGACGATATAAAAGAGAATTGGTTTCATAGGGATTTGAAAGTAGAGATTTAAACCAAGAAGTCAAAATATTTTAACTTTATAAAAAAAGATGAAACAATTTTATACCATTGTTTATTGCTTGCTTGCAACAATATATTGCTGCCATGCGCAACTGCCGGTGAGCAAAGAGCCCCGGCACCACAATGTATTTGAGAATGCCTGGGTACGGGTACTGGATGTGCGCATTCCTCCCCGCGATACTTCACTTTTTCACAGGCATGAAATACCTTCTGTATTCCTGGTATTGACCAAAACCAAAACGGGCTCCCAGGCAATTGTTGAACCGGCCAGGCCAAACCTTTCTTCGGGCAATATCTGGTATGAAAGTTTTGAAGAGAAACCACGGGTACATCGTGTATGGAATAATGATACTTCTGAGTTTCATGCGATGGACATTGAATTGTTGCGTCATGCACATGGCGATACAAGTCCGCTGCCGGAGATGGATCATTTCACTTTGTTGTTTGATGAAGCACCTGTAAGGGCTTACCGGATAATGGTGGATGCGCATACCAACCTGCACCTGACGAAGCGGGCAACACCTGTTTTGATCATCAAATTAACAGATGAAGGAAGCGAGGTGAATGTGAATGGCAAACTATATAAAAAAAGAGGCGACTTCAGTTTTATCGACGCAGACCAATCTATTGATCTTAACTACAAGGGAGCCGGGCGTGTGCCGCTGGCTTTTTTTGAGTTGAAATAACAGCAACAGTGAAGACCTGCTGCATCAGGGAACATGGATGTATTTGTGTACCTGCAAGCTCAATTCCCATTGAGGGTTTGATTTGATATAATCGATGATCAGCGGTGTTACTTTATCGGACTGGTCCCATTCAGGTTGCAGGTAAAGCTTGCAAGTGGGATTTACTTGCGCAGCATAAGTTTCAGCCCATGTAAAATCGTGTTTGTTGTATATGATCACTTTGAGTTCATGGGCCAGGGGTACGATTTCAGGTAATGGCGCTTTGAATTTTTTAGGAGAGAGACAGATCCAGTTCCAGTTACCACTGAGCGGAGAAGAGCCGGATGTTTCGATATTGGTCTCGAAACCGGCTTCCTGCAAGGCATGTGTAAGTTCATCCAGCGAATGCATCAAAGGCTCTCCGCCTGTTATAACGGCGAGCCGGCCGGGATATTTTTTTGCTTCCCCAACGATGGCTTCTACCGATAACAATGGATGTTGGGATGCATCCCAGCTTTCTTTCACATCACACCAAAAACAACCTACATCGCATCCGCCCAGTCTTATGAAATAAGCGGCACGACCCTGGTGGAAGCCTTCACCTTGTAAAGTGTAGAAGGACTCCATAACGGGGAGGAGGGTGGTATGGGAGTTGTGAGTTGTCAGTTGTGAGTTGTTAGATATGCTTGCATGGTATTTTTCAAAAGGCCGGCGATGGTCATCAGGCCTACACCACCGGGTACAGGTGTGATGGCGCTGGTTTTTTCGGCTGCTTGTTCATAAGCCACATCGCCTTTGATACGGAATCCTTTTTTAGCAGTGGGGTCGGCTACACGGGTAATGCCTACATCGATCACTACAGCGCCTGGCTTGATCATATCGGCTGTTACGAAACCGGGTTTGCCCAATGCGGCTACCAGTATATCTGCAGTGGCGCAAACTGCTTTAATATCGGGCGTATGCGAATGACAGATGGTAACGGTGCAATTGCCTTGCGGAAGATTGCTGCTGAGCAGGATGCTCATGGGGCGGCCAACAATATTGCTTCTGCCAATAACTACAGCGTGCTTGCCTTTTGTTTCAATACGAAAATGTTCCAGCAGCAGCATGATGCCATAAGGAGTAGCCGGTACGAATGTGGGCAGTCCCTGTACCAACTTGCCTACGCTGATGGGATGAAAACCATCCACATCTTTGGAAGGGGCTATGGCTTCGATGACTTTCTGTTCGCGGATCTGTTTGGGCAGGGGCAGTTGCACGAGAATACCGTCTACCGAAGGATCGGCATTGAGTTCGGCAATTTTTTGCAGCAGTACAGATTCTTCAATGTTTTCATCGAAACGGACTAGGGAAGACCTGAATCCGGTTTCTTCACAGTTTTTCACTTTGCTGGCCACATAGGTTTCACTGGCGCCATTGGTTCCCACCAGTATGGCAGCTAAATGCGGGGCGCGTTTACCTGCCTGTACCAGGGCAGTTGTTTGCTGGGTCAATGCTGCTTTTACAGCCGCAGAGGCGATTTTTCCGTCGAGTATCAACATGGGCGCAAAACTAATCTTAATTCGTTGTAACACTGTCAGGTGCATAAATGTTTATGCAAGCGTGCGAAACAATGAACATATTGTTAGATAGAGAGGACTTATTATACAAATTAGGTATTTTGATCATGTTGCCAGTGTTTTTCTCCGCCTCCACCCCAATATTGTACCACATGCCCTTATTGTCTAGCCCATCCTGATGATATCCATTGTCCGTAGTTATGGAATAAAGTTTTAATCATAGATAACGACAGAATCAAAGCGCATCACCATACAAACAAAATGGTATGCGCTTTTTTGTTAGTGATAGCCAACAGATAGCACAGTTTTTCAGTTTGCTGGCCACGCAGAAATTTGTGACCCTATTTATGCCCATTTAAGATTCTTGAATTGTGCATATTCGCAGTAAAACTTGTTTTTATATCTGCGAAATCATTTTCTTAAGCCGCTCATTAATATTTAGTTAGAGCCTAAAAGATTAAAATTTGATTAAAAATAAAACTATTTGATGAAATACGCAGCCTTTTTGAAATAAAATCAGTCTTTTTGAAGTACGAAAATTAAGGTTTTGTTAACTCGGCCTATACGAACGTTTGTTTACTAAGTCGATTTAGCATATTTTTCGTTACACGTTACAGTAACTAATTAATAAAAACTAAAGCACATGAAGAAAATGTCATCATTGTTTGTGTTGCTGCTATGTATTTGCATCATGGCTAGCGCTCAGACAAGACCGGTTACAGGAACCGTGACCGACAAGAAAGGACAAGCTATTCCGTTTGCATCGATCATTGTGAAGGGCACCAGAACAGGTGTTACTGCTGATGCGGAAGGAAGGTTTATCATCAAAGCCAAAGCAGGGGACGTTTTAGAGATAGAGTCCCAAGGGCAGATCAAAAAAGAAATATCCGTTACCAGCGACAATTCTGTAACAGTAGTGATGGATAGAAATGAGAAAGAAACGCTGGCAGAAGTTGTAGTAACGACTGCTTTTGAAATCAAGAAAAGTGCAAGAACTACTCCTTACAGTGCGCAAACCATCAGTTCCGATAATTTGAACCTGATTCGTCAGCCTAACCTGAACAATGCTTTGGCTGGTAAAGTAGCCGGTGTACAGTTCAGAGGTCAATCGCCCATTGCGCTCGACAGGGATGCATTGCTGCGTATTCGTGGTGGTTCTACACTGAGTGGCGATGCGGGTCCGATCTATGTAATGGACGGAACGATTGTGAACTCTATAGATATTAACCCTGACGATGTTGAATCGCTGACTGTTCTGAAAGGAGCCAATGCTACTGCGCTGTTTGGTGGTCGTGCTGCCAATGGTGCCATAGTAATTACTACCCGAAAAAAAGGAAGCGGCAATGGTATTGGTGTTGAAGTGAATACCGGTGTTACTTTTGACAGGGTGTATGTACTTCCTAGGTACCAGGATAAATATGCTGGTGGTGCAAGTCCAACCCTGATGACTTATACCTGGAAAGCCGGCGATCCGGTAGAATGGAAGGCATTGGACGGTAAGAAATTCCCCGATTATACAGATGACTCCAGTTGGGGACCTGCTATGGATGGCTCTGAATACGTACCCTGGTATGCATGGATTGGCGGTCACAGCCGTTCATTCAAAACTGCTTCACTGGTACCTCAGCCGAATAACGTCCGGGATTTCTGGGAAACTGGTGTTACTACCAATAATAACATCAACTTTACCAAGAGCGGGCAAGGATACAATGTACGTTTGTCTTATACCAAGCAATACGTGAAAGGTATATTGCCTTACTCTAAATCTGACAGAAACAACATTAACCTGTCTGCTTCATTTGATTTAGACCAGCATCTGACTGCTTCTACTAATATCACTTATTCACAGCAGCAGATCGATGGTATCTTCAACGACGGGTACGCTAACGCTTCTTCTGGTAACTTTAACCAGTGGTTTCACCGCGATCTGGATTTCAAGATCATGAAGGAGTTAAAGGACCTTACTACCCCCATCGGCACTTATGCAAGCTGGAACTTCTCTTCCAACCCCGATGGTTATGATCCTGCTAACCCATTGAATTTTTATGGTGGAAACTATTGGTACAACCACTATACCCGTCTCCAAAACAATACTACCACTCAAAACAGACAACGTTTGTTTGGAGATGTTTCGTTGAAATACAAGTTCAACAATCACTTCTATGTGAAAGGAACTGTTCGTAAAAACCAGTTGACAACACTTTATGAAACCATCTTCAGTTCTAAACTGGCAGCAAGTGCCACTCAAACAGGAGATCTTGCTTCGTTTGGTACCGGTTATAGCAATTACCAGGAAGACAACTTCGAATTACTGGCTGGTTATACACAAAGGTTTGGTGACCTGGATGTGAGCGCCACCATCGGTGGTAACAAGTTGTCGATCCGCCAATATGGGCTTACGGCCTTTACTGAGAAAGGATTGAACGTGCCAGATCTTTACTCCATCTCTAACTCTGTGGCACAGCCTAACATTGGTAGCACCCGTAATAACTGGGAAACCAAGTCACTGTTTGCTACCGGTGACTTTGAATATCGCAAATTTGCCAGTATTACCTGGGCTATCAGGAGCGACTGGTACTCAACTTTGCCACAAGTACCCCAGGGTAACAATAGGCTCATATCTCCTTCACTGGGTGCCGGATTGGTATTCAGTGAGTTTACCAAAAGTTCGTTACCATGGCTCAGCTTTGGTAAAGTGTTTGGCAGCTGGGGTAAGAAACCCAGGGATTTGGATGTGTACAAGAATAACTTCCTGTATGGTGTAAACCCCAATCCTTGGAATGGCAACTTCTTGATGGCAACTCCCCGCCAATTATTGGATCCCGCATTGAAAGGTTCTTTGATCACTACCTATGAAGCTGGTATAGATCTCCGGTTTTTCAAGAATAAACTGGGTTTGAATGTGGTTTACTATAATGAAGACAACAACGGAGAACCAGTAAGTGTGGCTCAAAGCGGTGTGAGTGGATTTACTTCTAAGCTGATCAATGCAGCGCGTATTAAGAAACAAGGGATAGAGGTTATCCTGAGTGCAACGCCGATTAACAAGCAGAATTTCAGTTGGCAGGTCAACCTGAACTACAGCTACCTGATAAATAACCCTGTGGTTGCTTTGCAACCCGGTGCGGCTGCCGGAACCAGGCAATTACTTGCTGGCGGTGCATTCGGCACCCGTTTTGCACGTGCCTTCCAGGAGTTGGGTTCAGATTGGGGCCAGTTGATTGGTGGCGGTATCAAACGTAATGATGCCGGTGACCTGGTAATCAACCCGAATAACGGTAACTATGTGGCAGATGTGAATAAACATTGGGGTTCGGTTGTACCTAAAACCAACGGTGGTATCGTGAACACATTCACCTACAAGCGGTTTACTTTAGGATTTAACCTTGATTTCCAGTCAGGCGGTAAGTTCTTCTCTTTATCTGAAATGTGGGGTGGTTTCTCCGGCATTACGGAGGCTACTGCCGCTACCAATGATAAAGGAAAGAATGTACGTGATGCTGTATCTGCCGGCGGTGGTGTACATGTTAAAGGTGTAAGTTCCGTTGACCTGAAAACGGTGGTAGATACATACGTACCTGCCGATGCTTATTTCCAGCAGTTCTATTTCAACAGGATTGCGGAACCTTATGTACATGACCTGACCTTTATCAAACTGAGGGAAGTAAACCTGGGCGTAAACCTGCCTGTAGAAAAGTGGGGATTAGCTAAATACGTGAAATCTGCGAATTTCTCAGTTATAGCTCGTAACCCCTGGCTCATCTACACGAAGACCAAGAGCTTTGACCCCTCCGAAATTTCTGCTATACAGGGTGAAGATGGACAATATCCGGGTACTCGTTCACTGGGCGTTAACCTGAGACTCAATTTCTAACCCTTATAAACTCAATGATCATGACTAAGAAAATAAATAAAATTATATTGATGTTGGGACTGGGTTCAACACTCATTGGCTCAACCGGTTGTTTCAAGCAGTTGGGAGATTATGGAAAAATGAATAGTAACCCCAATGCGACTACCTCGCCTATTACTTCCGCCCTGCTAACCAATGCATTGGTTAGCTTGAACGGTGGTGTTTGGGACGAGGGTGGTTTTAGAACAGTGAATGGATTGTATGCGCAGTACTTTTCAGAAACACAGTACACCGATGCGTCGCGTTATGCAAGACCTACGACTAATTTTGATGGTTTTTATGCCGGTCCTATTTACGACCTGCAAAATATCATCAATTATAATTCAGACCCTGCAACAGCAGCAATAGCGGCAGCGAACGGTTCCAACAAGAATCAGATTGCTATTGCGCGCATCCTGAAAGCTTACTATTTCTGGACCATTACCGATACCTGGGGTGATATTCCTTACAGCAAGGCATTGAAAGGAGTAGGCGCAATCCCTTATGATGGGCAAGATGCAATCTATAAGGACCTGTTGAAGGAGTTGAAGGAAGCAGTAGCCCAGTTTGAAAATTCTACTATACCTTTTAAAGGTGATATCCTTTATGGTGGTAATACTGCCGGCTGGAAAAAATTTGCCAACTCACTTCGTTTATTCATTGCGTTGCGTATGTCAAAAGCCGATCCGACAACAGGTAAAACGGAGTTTGCAGCTGCCCTGGCAGATCCTGCTGGTGTAATAGATGCAGCATCTGATAACGCCAAGCTGACTGCCCCCGGTGGTACTTACACGAACCCATTTTATGACTATTATGTAGTGGTACAGCGGAAAGACTATGCCGTGAGCAAAACCATAATGGATATTCTTTCATCTAACAACGATGAGCGCATTAATGCTTTCGCTTCATCCACTGTTGGGTTCCCTTATGGGCTGACAAGAGCCGATGCGGTTACTTTTGCCAACGCCAATGTGAACTATGCAAGGATTCTTGAACCTACACGCAGGAAAGAAACTACCCCCACTGTACTGGTTGCATCTGAACAGGTGAAACTGGCGAGGGCAGAAGCTGCTGCTCTGGGATGGACTGTAGAGGACATGATTACATTATACAATGGCGGTATTCAGGATAGCTGGACAAGATGGGGTGTGTATGATGCTACTAAATTTGCTGCATACATAGCGCAACCCAATATTTTACTGGGTGTAAACAACATACAGAAAATTGCGCTGCAAAAATGGCTGGCCTATTATCCTGATGGAACACAAGGCTTTGCAGAATGGCGCAGGAATGGTGTGCCGGCTTTAGTACCTGCACCCGGACTGACAAGCATTCCCAGAAGGACACCTTATGGTCCGAATGAACCACAACTAAACCCTGTGAATTATGCAGCAGCAGCTGCTAAGTATACTGATGCATCGGGCCCCGATTCTCAGTACGGTAAGGTTTGGTGGGATAAATAAGCATGTTCTATGGGGATAACTACATCCCATCCATCAATAAAAGAGGCTACTCGAAAGAGTAGCCTCTTTTATTGATGCTACAACATCAGCGAATTGAGGTATTGGATATTTGAAATACTTTTGTGGCTTCAATCATCAAGCATGGACCAACAACCACCCAACCAATTGAATATCGAGATCAGTGAAGAAACGGCAGAAGGTTCTTATGCCAACCTGGCCATCATCACCCACAGCAATGCAGAATTTGTGATCGATTTTGTGAACGTAATGCCGGGTACTCCCAAAAGCCGGGTGAAATCCAGGATCATTTTTACGCCCATGCATGCCAAACGCTTTATGAAAGCGCTGGAGGAAAATATCGAAAGGTTCGAAGCGGCCAATGGCCCCATTAAAGACCTGGAACATATTGAAATTCCCATGAACTTCGGTGGTCCCAACGCCCAGGCTTAACGCAGCAACCCCTCATCGGCAAAACTGAAATACCCCTCATTGCTTACAATGATGTGATCCAGCAATCGTATGTCGAGGCAAGCGGCCGCAGCTTTTATTTTCTGTGTGAGCATTTCGTCGGCCGTACTGGGACGAAGGTTGCCACTGGGATGATTGTGGCAAAGAATGATACTGGTAGCGTCGTATTCCAAGGCTTTTTTTAAAACAACCCGTGGATCGGCAACGGTTCCGGTGACGCCCCCCTCACTAACAATCTCAAAACGCAATATTTTATTGCTGTTGTTGAGGCACACTACAGCAAAGGCTTCTTTTTTACGGTGTTCCAGCCTGGCTCGCAGGTAATGGGCTATATCGGCGCTCTGTTTCACCCGGGGCCTGAAGCTGGCGGCCATATTGCGCCGGATACCCAATTCCAAAGCCGCTGCCAGTGCAATGGCTTTGGCTTCACCCAAGCCCTTAATCTGCAGTTTTTGGAGGTCCTTTACAGACAGGCTGGCCAGTAAAGACAGATCATGGTGCACATGGGACAATAATTCCCGGCAAAGCTCCATCACATTTTTTCCGGGTGCACCATTGTTGATCAGGATGGCCAGTAATTCTGTATCTGTAAGGGCTTCGGCACCCTTCAGGAGCAGCTTCTGGCGCGGTTGTTCGGCAGGCGCCCAATCCTTGATTTTTAATTTCGCCATAATAAAAATTACTAAAAAATCAAATCATAATTTCTTAACCTAATCTATATCTTCGCCGCATATTCCCGCTATATATGAACCCTTCCGTTAAGATTTTTTCCGGCACCGGGTCGCAGCAACTGGCAGAAAAAATTGCCCAGCGCTTTGGTGCCCCCATTGGCAAAATCAATATCCAGAAATTCAGCGACGGTGAGTTTCAACCCATTTTCCTCGAAAGCATCCGAGGCGATTATGTGTTCCTTGTGTTGAGTACTTCGGCGCCCACCGATAACCTCATGGAACTGCTGCTGATGATCGATGCGGCTAAAAGAGCCAGCGCTTACAAGATCATTGCAGTCATTCCTTATTACGGTTTCGCGCGGCAGGACCGGAAAGATAAGCCACGTGTGGCAATCGGATCGAAATTAATCGCCACACTTTTACAGGCAGCCGGGGCCGACAGGATCATTACCATGGACCTGCACGCACCCCAGATACAGGCTTTCTTTGATGTGCCGGTTGACCACCTCGACAGTTCTGCCATCTTCATCCCGTATATCGAACAATTGAAACTTACCAACCTCACGTTTGCAGCGCCGGACGTAGGCAGTACCAACAGGGTACGTGAAGTGGCCAGCTATTTCAACGCGGAAATGGTCATCTGTGATAAACACCGCAAAAGGGCCAACGAGATCGCCAGCATGGTGGTTATCGGTGATGTATCGGATAGAGATATTGTACTCATTGACGATATCTGCGACACAGGTGGTACACTGGCCAAAGCCGCCGGATTGCTGAAAGAAAAAGGAGCCCGCAGCGTAAGGGCCCTGATCACCCACCCGGTACTCAGCGGAAAAGCCTACGAGAACATCGAAAACAGCGTACTCGAAGAACTGGTGGTTTGCGATACCATTCCGCTTAAACAGGAATCCAGGAAGATCAAAGTGGTCTCAGTAGCGGATTTATTTGCGATCGCTATACGTAATGCCTATGAAAATAAGAGTATTACGAGCCTTTTTATACATTCCCAACTCAGGGGGAGAGACAAATAGAAAATTTCCTTACCTTCGCCGTCCAAAATTTTATTTTAATGAAAACGATTACAATCGAAGGACAACTGAGGACCGATTATGGCAAAAAAGCCGCCCGCCAGATTCGCTCTCAGGAAAACGTGCCAGGTGTAATTTACGGGGGTGCGCAGGAGATCAATTTTTATGCTTCTGCTAAGGCTTTCAAGCCTTTGGTATACACCGGTGAATTCCAATTGGCCGAAGTAAAAGTAGACGGCAAAGCGTACAAATGTATCCTGAAAGACCTGCAGTTCGACAAAGTAGATGATTCCCTGACACATGTTGACCTGCTGGAACTGGTAGATAACAAGAAAGTGGTTGCCACACTGCCGCTGAAATTTGTAGGTACTTCTGCAGGCGTGAAAGCCGGTGGTAAACTGGTAACCAAAATGAAGTCTTTGAAAGTAAAAGCTTTACCCAAAGACCTGAAAGAAACCATCAATGTAGACATTACCAACCTCGAACTGAATGGTAACATCCGCGTTGAAGATGTAAAAGCAGAGAATATGGAAATACTGAACTCACCCCGTATTCCCATCGCTTCTGTAGTAATGACCCGTCAATTGAAACAGGAAGAAGCTACAGCAGTAAAAGAAGAAAAGAAGAAATAATCTAATTTTTTTAAGTAGCGGTTATACTTGAAAAAGCCCGGCAATACTGATTTGCCGGGCTTTTGTATTGAGTGATATATTGTATTTTTACCCGTAGTATGAATCAATTTCTGATTGTTGGACTGGGAAATATTGGTGCTGAGTATCATCATACCCGGCATAATATAGGATTCGATGTGGTCTCGGCCTTCGTGCTGAAGCATGGCGGCCTTTTTCAGACCGGCCGGTTGGCAGAAGTGGCTGAAGTCAAATGGAAGGGTCGGCAGTTCACCTGCATCAAACCCACCACCTACATGAACCTGAGTGGCAAGGCATTTAAATATTGGCTTGATAAAGAAAAGATAACATTGGACGCTACCCTGACCATTGTAGACGACCTGGCCCTGCCATTGAGCAGGCTGCGACTGAGGGGCAGCGGCTCTGATGCAGGGCATAACGGACTCAGGGATATCCAGCTCACACTTGGCACCGACCAATACCCTAAACTGCGGTTTGGAATAGGGAATGACTTTCCCAGGGGCAGGCAGGTAGATTTCGTTTTGGGTAGGTGGGATCCCGTGGAAATACCTATCGTAGAGCAGAAAATTGCCAAGTGTGTAGAGGCCATCGAACTGTTCGCAACAGTGGGTTTGGAAAAGACCATGAATCTGTTAAATAATTTGGCATTCAAGTAAAAAAGCACGTATTTCACAATTATATTGGAAGGAAGTATAATACAACCGATGGGAACTCGATCGAGGATGCTTTACCCTGTATCACTTGATAGTATTCTAAACGAAACGACTTATGAAGATTTTTTGCGTAGGCAGGAATTATGCCGAGCATGCAAAAGAACTGAACAATTCCATTCCGGATGAACCAGTTCTTTTTATGAAACCCAAAACAGCACTGCTACAACCTAATATCCCTTTTTATTACCCTGAGTTTTCAAATGAGCTTCATTACGAAGCAGAGCTGGTATTGCGTATCTCGAAGAATGGCAGGTATGTACCTGCGAAACATGCCGCGCATTATTATGATGCCATAACGGTTGGTATTGATTTTACTGCCCGCGATATACAAAATGAACTGAAGAAAAAAGGCCTGCCCTGGGAAAAAGCCAAGTCCTGGGACCATTCTGCCGTGATTGGAACCTGGCTACCGCTGCAACCCGAAATACTCAAAAAACCCTTGCTCTTCTCACTGAAAAAGAACAAAGAAATTGTACAGTCAGGCTCCTCGGCCGATATGTTGTTTTCATTTGAACAGATCGTAGCCAATATCTCTCATTATTTCTCACTCAACATAGGCGATCTGGTTTTTACAGGTACCCCCGCAGGAGTAGGTGAATGCGTGGTAGGAGACCTGCTGGAAGGATACCTGGGCGAACAGCAAATGTTCACGCTCGAGGTAAAATAACTTAATATTGCCAGCCAAGATACGCACTTCAACATGTTAAAACCCGCGATACTATTGCAGGCTTATGAGCTCATGGCTACCGCAAGGGCTATGAGTGATCTATACGATACCAACCGCGCTGTTTGCCGCTATGTTCACTCCACTTCGCGCGGGCATGAAGCCATCCAACTGGCAACAGGCATGCAATTGCAGGCTTGTGACTGGATGAGTCCGTATTACCGCGATGACAGCCTCTTACTGGCAACAGGTTTCACGTCTTATGAATTGATGCTGCAACTATTGGCTAAAAGGGACGACCCTTTCTCTGGCGGCCGGTCCTATTATTGCCATCCCAGCAGCAAAGCCCCGGACAAACCATCGATCATACACCAGAGCAGCGCTACGGGCATGCAAACCATTCCTACTACCGGACTGGCGCAAGGCATACAGTTCCTGGAAAAAACCTTTCCTGAAAAATTGGGCAGAACCACCGAAGGATATTTACCTATTGCACTTTGTTCTTTTGGTGATGGCAGCGCAACAGAAGGAGAGGTGAGTGAAGCCCTTCAATTCGCCACTTTGAAACAGTTGCCCATTGTATACCTGGTGCAAGACAATCAATGGAGCATCAGCGCTTCGGTGGATGAAGTAAGGGCCATGAATGTATTTGATTACGCAGCGGGCTTCAAAGGACTGAAGCGCCTGCAATGTGATGGCAGCGACTTTGAACAGGCTTATGCAACCATGCAGGAAGCGATTGATTATGCCCGTACAGAACGGAAGCCGGTATTGGTTCACGCAACCGTTCCTTTGCTGGGACATCATACCAGCGGCGTAAGAAAAGAATTTTATCGCAGCAAGGATGACCTTGCTGTACACGCATTGGATGATCCCTTTCCCAAACTCAGGCATATATTACTTGCCAACGGTTTCACGGAACAGGAACTGGAGCTGATAGAAACAGAAGCCATTTCCAAAGCGGCACAGGATTTTGACAAGGCGATGCAGGCAGCAGAGCCTTTGCCTGGTACCGTTACAGATCATGTATTCGCGCCAACGATGGTAACTAAAGAGAGTGGTGAGAGAACACCTGCATGCGGAGAAAAAGTGATGATGGTTGATGCGGCGCTGCATGCGGTAGAAGAGATCATGGAAAAATACCCCGAAGCGATTTTGTATGGGCAGGATGTGGGCGCCCGCCTCGGAGGCGTTTTCAGAGAAGCAGCTACACTGGGAGAAAAGTTCGGCGCGCACCGGGTATTCAATACAGCTATACAGGAAGCTTATATCGCAGGCTCTACTGCCGGGCTATCGGCCCTTGGCCTGAAACCCATAGTAGAAGTACAGTTTGCCGATTATATCTATCCTGCTTTGAACCAACTGGTGACTGAATTGTCGAAATCCTGTTACCTCACCAATGGCAAGTTCCCAGTACAAATGGTTTTGCGTGTACCCATAGGCGCTTATGGAGGCGGCGGACCGTATCATAGCGGCAGCATCGAGAGTACCCTGCTTAGCATCAAGGGCATCAAAGTAGCTTATCCGTCGAACGCTGCCGATATGAAAGGATTGATGAAAGCCGCCTTTCTTGATCCCAACCCCGTTGTTATGCTTGAGCACAAAGGTTTGTATTGGAGTAAAGTACCCGGAACAGAAGAGGCCCGTACCATTGAACCGGACGAGGATTATATTTTGCCCTTGGGCCAGGCCAGCCTGGTATTACAAGCCAATGCAGATAAGATCCAACAAGGAGAAACGGTTTGTATCATCACTTATGGCATGGGTGTTTACTGGGCAAAGGCAGCCGCAGAAAAATACCCCGGACAGGTAGAAGTGATGGACTTGCGCACACTGTATCCACTGGATGAAAAAGCAGTGTATGAACTGGTACAAAAACATGGTAAAGTATTGGTATTAACCGAAGAACAACAGTCTCATTCATTTGCCGAATCACTGGCCCTGCGGATCTATAATCATTGCTACCATTTCCTGGATACCAGGATTGAAGTACTGGGGGCGCTGGATTTGCCGGCAGTACCCATCAACCTTGCATTGGAAGCGGAAATGTTGCCCAGCCCGGCCAAAGTGGCGGAAAGAATTGCCAAACTTTTGCAGTCTTAGGCTTTTTTTAGCCCCCAAACACCCCTATATTTGCACCCCATTAATGAATGCGGAACGCGGCGGGGTAGCTCAGGTGGTTAGAGCGTTGGATTCATAACCCAAAGGTCTCGGGTTCAACTCCCGATCCCGCTACTACTCGGGAATTTTCAATAAAAAATTGAGAATTCCCGTTTTTATTTTGAGGTATTGCGGCGGTTGGTACGAAGCACTAATTCAGCATTGATTTCCATGATATATTTACAGTCTATGAGTTATTCAAGACATGTTGCATTTATTATTATGGGTGTTTCAGGCGTAGGCAAAACAACCATTGGTAAGTTGTTATCTCAAAAAACGCATATCCCTTTTTTTGATGCAGATGATTTTCACAGCGAGGAAAATATTGCAAAAATGAGATCAGGGGAAGCGCTTACCGATGAGGATCGCAGCGACTGGTTGCATAAGTTGAATACTATGTTGTTGAAACAATTGCAACAAGACTCCTGCATATTGGCTTGCTCTGCGTTGAAACAATCATACAGGGATACTTTATCTGCTAACTGTACAAGCCAAATAAAATTCATTCATTTGTTTGGTTCATTTGAAAAAATTTCGGCACAAATGAAGTCGAGGAAAGATCATTTTATTTCCCCTTCTTTACTTCAGTCGCAGTTTGATGCGTTGGAAAACCCGGTTAACGCAATTCATATTTCAATTGATCAAAATCCATCGGTTATGGTAGAAGCCATTCATCATCAATTGTTCAGCAAATCTGAAATAGGTATCATTGGTTTGGGAGTGATGGGTAAAAGTTTGTGCCGGAATTTTGCCGGGCATGGATTCAATATTTCCATGTACAACCGCCACCTGCAAGGTGTTGAAGAAAATGTGGCGGTTCATTTTCAACAGCAATATCCTGAATTAAATAAGGCTTTGCCTTTCGATAACATCGAATCATTCATCAACTCGCTTCAAACACCAAGGAAAATCATCATCATGGTGAATGCAGGCGCTGCAACAGATGATGTGATCCAAAAAATCACACCTTATCTTTCCGCAGGCGATGTGGTGGTGGATGGGGGAAATACATATTTTGAAGACACAGAAAGGCGACAGGCCGCTTTCAGCTTGCAAGATGTTTTCTTCATCGGCTGTGGCATATCGGGTGGAGAAGAAGGCGCTTTAATGGGGCCATCCCTGATGCCCGGGGGTAATAAAGCCGGATATGAAATGGTACAGCCTTATTTGGAAGCCATTGCTGCAAAGGATCACCAGCAAAATCCTTGCTGCACCTATATTAGCGAAGGAGGCAGCGGTCATTTTGTAAAAATGATCCATAATGGGATCGAGTACGTGGAAATGCAATTGCTGGCTGAAGTGTACCAGGTATTGAGACAGAATGGAAAGAACCCCGATGCCATCGCTGCTGTTTTTGAAGCATGGAAAAAAGAAGGGGCGGACAGTTATTTATTGGACATCACCATTGATATTTTAAAAGAAAAAGAAGGGGATAAATGGCTGCTCGATCAAATCGTCGACGAAGCCCAAAGTAAGGGAACCGGTAATTGGGCTGCCATTGAAATAACCAAACAACATGTTCCTGCTACATTAATTGCAACATCGCTTTATGCGAGGTATGAATCGGCATACAAAGACCTCAGGGTAGCATTGAATGCATTGTACCCGGTTCCTCACAATGCTGAAAGTCCCATTGCTGTTGAGCTGTTGAGAGAAGCATACGAACTGGCAAGGATCATTAATCATTTCCAGGGTTTCTGGGTCGTTACCGAAGCCTTCAAAAACCACGGCTGGCAAACCAATATGAGTGAGATCGCCCGGATATGGACAAATGGGTGCATTATCCGGTCGGGTTTGATGCAGGAATTGATAACAGTCTTCAACACTACAGATAATATGCTGTTATCAGACCTGTTGCATCAAAGGATCGGGCAGTTAAAACCTTCCTTAAGTAAAGCGGTGAGCTATGCAATAGAAAATGAAATAGCTGTTCCCTGTCTCAGTGAAGCCATCAATGCGTTCAACGCAATTACAACGGCCCAATCACCGGCCAATTTATTGCAAGCACAGCGGGATTATTTCGGGGCGCATACATTTCAGCGTTACGATACTCCCGGCGGAAAGTTTTTTCATCACCAATGGAAAAAATCATAAGAAAGCATTCAATAACATCACGCCTGCTAACCCCACTACCGATACAATGGTTTCCATTAAAGACCAGGAGCGGAAGGTATCTTTCAGAGAGAGATTGAAGTATTCTTTGAACATCCAGAATCCAGGGTCGTTGACATGAGAAAACATCAGGCTCCCCGAGCCGATGGATAATACCATGAGACTGGGGTTGATAGCCGAGTGGCTCATCAACGGCAAAATGATGCCCGCAGCAGTGAGTCCGGCTGCAGTAGCCGAACCGATACAAACCCTCAATGTAGCGGCAATGATCCAGCCAAGTAAAAGCGGATTCACCTGTGATTGTTTAAAGAACTCAGCGATCTGGTTGCCGGCACCGCTATCGGTGATCACCTGTTTCAAAGCACCGGAACAAGCAATGATTAAAATAAGTACAGCTATTTCTTTAATGGCTTCTTCAAATAAACCCATTACCTGCTTCATGGTTTTACCCAAAAAAACGCCTAAAGAGAGACTACAAAACAAAACCGACAATATCATCAAAACAGAAGGCTCACTGATAAAGGAAGCGGCCTGTCCGGCTAGTGACTGATCTGGCACCAGGTATTTGATAAAAGAAGTGAATATCAATAAAAAAACAGGCAGTAAGGCCGAAAAAAAACTGTTGAATACAGAAGGAAGCTGATCAGGTTTTTTTAAATGAGTTATCAGCGGTGGTTCGCCAACTGGTTGAATATTTTTGATCATAGAAGAAAAAACAGGCCCGGCCAGAACCAGGGTAGGAAAAGCAACGATCAGTCCCCATAGCAAGGTTTTTCCCAAATCAGCGTGAAATATAGAAACCAGCGCAGAAGGCGAGGGGTGAGGCGGCAAAAAACCATGTGCCACCGATAAGGAGGCAAGCATTGGTAAGCCAACAAAAACAATGGGTAATTTATATTGATGTGCCAATGTAAATATGATGGGCACCACTAAAACAAATCCTACATTATAAAAGATGGGAATGCCAATGATGAAACCGGTAAACAGCATCCCCCACTGGATATAACGCTCTCCAAAAATACGCATCATCCTGCTTGCGATGACTTCTGCAGCACCGCTGACAGCCACCAGTTTGCCGATCATGGCGCCCGAACACAATACGATCAATGTAGAACCGGCCATGTCGCCAATCCCTTTCTGAACAGAGGAAGCGAGTTGCTGAAAAGGTATTCCCAACAAACGGCCGGCTATAAAAGCAACGATCAAAAATGAAATGAAAGGGTTGATCTTACAAAAACTAATAAGCAATACCAATAGTAAAATCGTGGCAAGGAGGATGGCAAGAAAAGACATAATGAATGTTATTCAGACTTTTGGTAAAATTGAATTTTATAAATATTGTGTTGCAGTATTGAATGAAATGCCTGCTGACAGTGTTTTCAATACATCCGATTCACTGCCTGTAAAAGGCCCCGATGTTTCAATGTTCAAAGTAGCTATTGCAGCGGCAAACTTACCTGCATTTTCCAGGGTTGCTCCTTTTGTACGCATGTACAGATAGCCTGCCATGTAAGTGTCTCCGCATCCGGTGGCGTCTACAACAGCGCTTGGCTTGTATGCCGGAATAGCAATGAATGCTCCATCTTTACAAATAACCGATCCGTTGCTCCCCAGTGTGATCACTATTTCATTAGCACCCCAATTCCATAATGCCTGTGCCGCAGATGCTATATGGGTGTGACCGGTAATGGCTTCCATTTCGGTTTCATTCAGTTTCAGAATGCTTATATAAGGGAGGACAGTTTTTTTATCACTCCAATCGACAGGATACACTTTTCCATCTTTTACATTTCGCAGGTAACCTTGTGCGTCGAGAGAAACGATTCCTTTTTCGGACAAAGTTTTGATCACTGAAGCGGGTATATCGCCGGATAATAATGGGCCAAGATGGTATATGCGGGCGTTGAGACCTGTTATTTGTTCAACAGAGAAAGCATCGGCCTGCTGGGCTACTTTTTGTTCCCGATGGTCCTGGTTACTTGTATAAATATTCTCGAAATAAACGGTATTCCTGCTGGAGCAAGCCGTAATGGAGATTCCCCTTTCATGAAGTGAAGAAAGAAGTGCTGCTTCTTTTTCCGCCAGCGCGGTAACCAGGTGATAACGGACAGGCAGGTTTCCAATGGCGTGGGAGAAATAAAAAGCAGTGCCGCCAGGCAAATGGGCTACATGGTGTGGTGTTACAATTTTATCGAGTGTAATATGTCCAATGCAGCAGATATCGTACATGATGAATAAACAAGTGTTTTTACTTTGAACTGGTAAGTTAACGAGTTATATCGTTTTAGGCATCAATTTGACAGGATTTGTGTGTGATGGAACCACTCATTATAATGTATCTGTACGAATGCTCCAAGAGCGGCAGAATGAACGGTTATTGGGGGCAGTCAAGCCGGGAAACCACTTTCTTTTTGCTGAAAGGGTGGATGCTGAGCATCAGGTATCCGCCTCCATTCAGGGAAGGGTCTTTTTTCAATAACCCAAAGTTGTGAATACCCAATAGAAGCGGACCCAGTTTGACTGCCGCTCCTATCCAAAGTTGCCCCTGTGTATTATATTGTATGGGCAGGTATGCGCCCCAGGCCAATGTTTCCCATCGTGGTGTGATCGTAAGCAGGTTCAATTCCCTTGTGCGCAGTTTGTTGTAGCTGGAAGTAGAATAGAAATTCAGGCTAAGGTCGGCATTGACATAAAAATTGTTACCCAGCTTCCGGTCAACATTGATCACCAGCCTGGTTGGATTACTGATGATGAAGTTTTCGCCAATGGATGATGCAGTACTGAAAATGGTAGCCAGTGTATCGTGTAATCCGTTGATGGATTGAACACCGCGCATCTTAACGGCGATCACAGTATCGGTGATATTGGGATTGACATTGCTGAACTCACCGGAATAAGTACTGGCCTTATATGCATTGGATCCGAGATCCATGATGGAAGCGCCGATCTTCCAGGTATAATTCAGGTTTTTATTGATGTCGGGATCATCGTTTTCTGTATCGTAAACCAAGTATTCCACACCAAAGCTGAGTCCTAAATGGGTAGATGTATTCCGCAGAAAATCTTTTATTGTAGGATTATTGGAAGTCGTATTATCGTAATTGGCCGAATAGCCGTAAATGGCATAAGCATTGGTAAGCTTGTAGGCGGTATCTGTACCCTTGGTCAGCTCCTGGTAAGTAAAACGCCTTACTTTTCCGAATCCCCCCGATAACCCGCGCATGATCTGTAATGTAATGCCCCCGCTTAATTTTCCACTGGGTGTTTCGCTCAACACCTGCGAGTAATTAAGATTGCCTTCCAGCCAGCCGGTATGGATAGCGAAACCTTCCAGGTAAGGGGTGGTGCGGTTCATTTTAAAAAACTCATTGAAACTATACACATTGTCGGACGACCAGAGTGGTTGTGTTTTGATGTGGTTGTAGGTTCGGGCACGCAGTCCAACCGCCAGGGCTTTTGTGTCGGACAACTTATAATGGAATTGAAGCAGGTCAACATCTGCATTGGTATGGATAAACCTGCTGGAATATTTATTCCCGAATTGCAGAAAAGTACTGTCTTGCGAAGAGAGCGAAAAATTACCCAATGCCAGGGTGTTGGTACTTTGGGTAACCTGTAAAGAGAAAAGGTTAAGATCCCACCGGTAAACCGAATTGACCGGCGACGCAGGATTATTGCGGATGCCGGCGCTGCCTGCAAAAGGCGATCCATTGATGGCATGGTAGCTCTGTGCCTTTGCGCTATAGGAAAACAGGATGAACAGGAGCCATAAAATAATACCGCGTACTGGTTTCATTGAAGCAAAGAGTCGGTTGGTTTGGTATTAGTTGCCTGGAGATACAGTTTTGATTATCCGATGGAAAGATAGGGGGAAAACTCAAAAGACTATATAAAAAAAGCCCCCTGTAGAAACAGGGGGCGTCTTCGATTGCTTGCCATATGAAAAAAGGTAAAAATCACTTAACAGCCACTTCAAATCTGGCATAAAGTATGCGCTTATGTTTGAAGCCAAAACGAAGATAAGGGAAAAATTGAAACAAAGTATTTTTTTGTGTAATTAATTTAATATTTCCAAAAAATTAATAAAAAGATAAAATTTTTGATAAAAAATAAAACATGTAAAAATATATAATTTGATTATTTTGCCTAATTTTTCCTCTTCTAATACATGCTTAAGACTGCAGTTTAACAATTAAATTATTTATAATCAATTATTTAGGTTGATTATATACCTTTAACGCCTGCTCCAGGCAGTCCATCGCCAAATTAATATTATTTATATTTAATACGTATGCCAAACGCACTTCGCGCTTGCCTAAGCCGGGTGTTCCATAAAATCCACTGGCGGGCGCCAGCATCACAGTCTGGTTATTATAGCTGAATTTTTCCAGCAACCACTGGCAAAATACATCGGCATCATCTACTGGTAATTGAGCCATGGCATAGAATGCACCTCCCGGGGTGGGACAAACAACGCCTTCCATAGCATTGAGGCGCCGTACCAGCAAGTTGCGCCTTTCCCTGTACTCCTCACGGGTGTGATTAAAGTAATCAGCCGGGAGGTCGAGCGCAGCTTCGGCGGCGATCTGCGCAAAACCAGGGGGGCTGAGCCTGGCTTGTGCAAATTTCATCACAGTTTCCAGCACGGCCACATTTTTTGTTACCAGTGCACCGAGCCGCGCGCCGCAGGCGCTGTACCTTTTACTGATGGTATCCATCAGCACCACATGATTTTCCACACCTTTTAAATGCATGGCACTTACCTGGTGTCCTTCATAACAGAATTCGCGATAGGCTTCATCGGAGAACAGGTAAAGATTGTATTGCAGGATGATCTCTTTCAACTGCTGCATTTCCGCTTCGCTGTACAAATAACCGGTAGGGTTATTCGGACTACAGATAACGATGGCCCTGGTACGAGGGGTGATCTTTTCGACAAAAGCCGAAATCGGCGGAAGCGCAAAACCGGTGTCGATGCTGGATGTTACGGGAACCACTTTCACGCCCGCCGCTACCGCAAAACCGTTATAGTTGGCATAGAAGGGCTCGGGAATGATCACTTCATCGCCCGCATCCAGGCAGGCCATAAAGCCGAAGAGGATGGCTTCGCTGCCGCCGGTGGTTACAATGATCTGGTTGTAATCCACATCAATACCCACGCTTTTGTAATAACCTGTGAGCTTGCGCCGATAACTTTCATTGCCCGCACTGTGGCTGTATTCGAGTACTTTCAAATGACTTTCCCTCACCGCTTCCAGCATCAAAGGAGGGGTTTCAATATCGGGCTGACCTATGTTGAGGTGGTAAACAGTAGTGCCTTTTTTCTTGGCAGCTTCTGCGAAGGGCACCAATTTTCGTATGGGAGAGGCCGGCATGACCTGTCCGCGTTGACTGACTTTAAGCATGGCGCAAAGATAACATGCCCGAAGCTACACCAACAAAAAAGCAGCCCGGAGGCTGCTTTTCAGCGAAAATGAATAATGTAATTATTTAGATGATTTGGTAGTAACGGCGTCTACTACTTCTCCTTCAATACTCAATACCACCGGCTGTTGCGCGCTGGCAAACTTAACGGTTACATCTTTTTTGAAAGCTCCCATGTTGGCAGCATTGTAAGTTACTTTGATGGTCGCAGTTTTGCCCTTAAGGATCGGATCTTTTGAATACTCAGGCGTGGTGCATCCGCAGGAAGCACTCGCGAATTCAATGATCAGGGGTTTGTCGCCCGTATTGGTAACAGTGAAAATATGTGTGGCCGGAACATTGTGCTTGATCTTACCGAACTTGTAAACAGATTCGCTGAACTTAGCGTCTTTCACTTCATTCTGCGCAAAGACAGCAATAGTAGTCAGCATAAGAACAAATGTGAGCACTTTTTTCATAGTATGATTTTATTTGTGTTGAAGAATGAATCTTCCGTAAAACTAACCCCTTTCACTCAACTAGCGGAAAAATAATGTTGGATGGCTGAAGAGGCCATTATTTATGGCATATAATTAGTGCTATTTCCAAGTCATTTTTGTATTTTAAAGCCATTTTAATGCCGGGCGGAACAGGCCAAAACTAATTTCTGTTAGCCTTTCATCTTGTAGTATTATTTTTGTTTTATGGAATCGACGACCACAGTTGAACAAAGAACAGATATGCTTTCTTTCGATGGCTTCAGAAATGCAGTAATGCAAGATTACCGCATTGCTGTGGTAAGCAGGGAAGTAAGTCTTTTAGGAAGAAGGGAAGTGCTTACCGGCAAAGCCAAGTTCGGCATTTTTGGCGATGGCAAAGAAGTGGCGCAGGTAGCCATGGCCAAGTTTTTTCAGAAGGGCGATTTCAGAAGCGGGTATTACCGCGACCAGACTTTCATGTTCGCAACAGGACTGGCAACGGTTGAACAATATTTTGCACAATTGTATGCCGATCCGGATATTGAACACGATCCGTTCAGTGCAGGCAGGCAGATGAATGCGCATTTTGCAACACCTTTTGTGGATGAAGCGGGCAATTGGTTAGACCTGGCCAATCGAAAAAATATTTCATCAGATATTGCACCAACAGCCGGACAAATGCCGCGCTCATTGGGATTGGCATTCGCTTCCAAATGTTTCCGCAGTTCTACGCATAAAAAAGAACTGGAGCACCTGAGTAACAATGGTAATGAAATTTGTTTCTGTACCATTGGCGATGCCAGTACTACTGAAGGTCATTTCTGGGAAACCATGAATGCTGCAGGCGTACTGCAAGTGCCGCTCGCTGTTTTTGTGTGGGATGATGGTTATGGTATTTCCGTTCCCAAGAATATACAAACCACCAAAGGTTCCATTTCCACTGCGTTGAGAGGATTTCAGAAAGGAGAAGATACCAATGGTATCAACATATACAAAGTGAAGGCCTGGGATTATGCCGGCATGTGTGAAGTGTTTGAAGAAGCATTGCATCAATTGAGAGATACTCATGTACCCGTTTTATTTCACGTAGAAGAAGTAACACAACCGCAAGGGCATTCAACCAGCGGAAGTCACGAAAGATACAAATCGCCCGAGCGGTTGGAATGGGAAAAGGAATGGGATTGTTTAAAGAAGATGAAAGAGTGGATGATTGAAAACGAACTGGCAACGGCAGATGAATTGGCCGAACTGGAAGCCGAAGCCAAAACCCATGTGCGCGAAAGCAGGAACCTGGCCTGGGAAAAATACTTAGCGCCCATCAAAGCACAGGCAGCCCAAGCTGCTGAGCTCATCAGGGGCACCATGGTCAATGATATCGATCTCTATGGCAAGCTGCAACAACAGGCAAAAGATTTGCAGAACAATAAAGAGCCGTTGCGCAGGGATGTGCTTCGCACGCTTGCACTGGCCATGGAACTGGCGCCGCAATCGCCTTCTGTTGCTGAGTTGAAAGCGCATAGCCAGTCGTTATGGGAAGAAAGCAAAGCGTTATACAACAGCCACCTGTACAACGAAGGGCCCAAGAGCGCCATGAACGTGCAGGAAGTAAAACCACTTATTCCATCAGACGCTCCGTTGGTGAACGGTTACGAAGTGCTCAATAAATATTTCGATGCTTTGTTTACATCCAATCCCAAAGTCTATGCTTTTGGTGAAGACGTTGGACATATCGGTGATGTGAACCAGGGTTTTGCTGGATTGCAGGATAAACACGGGAAAGACAGGATACTGGATACCGGTATCCGCGAACTGACCATTGTTGGACAGGGTATTGGTATGGCGTTGCGCGGTTTGAGACCGATTGCAGAAATACAGTACCTCGACTATCTCCTGTACGGATTGCAGCCATTGAGTGATGATGTAGCAACTACGCATTTCCGAACGAAAGGACAGCATAGTTGTCCGCTCATCATACGTACCCGCGGTCACCGGCTCGAAGGCATCTGGCACAGTGGTTCGCCGTTGGGCATGATGATCAATGCACTGCGTGGTCTCTATATCTGTGTTCCCCGGAACATGGTGCAGGCCGCCGGTTTCTATAATACTTTATTGCAATCGAACGATCCGGCCATTGTGGTGGAATGCCTGAACGGGTATCGTTTAAAAGAAAAATTACCTTCCAATCTGCTTGAGTTCACTGTTCCGCTGGGAATACCCGAAGTGATCAGGGAAGGAACAGACATCACAATAGTATCTTATGGTTCCACACTGCGCATCATACAGGATGCGACAGACAGGCTTGCAAAAGAAGGCATCAGCTGTGAAGTGATCGACGTGCAAACCTTGTTGCCTTTCGATATCCATCACCAGATCGTTGAATCTTTGAAAAAAACAAGTCGCATTGTTTTCATTGACGAAGACGTACCTGGCGGCGCTTCAGCCTATATGTACAACAAAGTGATGGAGGAACAGAAAGGATACCAGTGGCTCGATGCCGCCCCGCGTACCATCACCGCCAAAGCACACAGGACGGGTTATGGAAGCGATGGTGATTATTTTGGTAAACCCAATGCCGAAGAGATCATCAACGTTATCCGGGAAGTGATGGCGGAATAACTTCAATCAAAAAAAAGATCATTTAATTCTGGTGTGGGAACCCAACAGGCGTTTCTTTTTCCAAACCAACGGTAGCGGTTACGTGCAACAACATGATATATCCCATCACGTAAAAAGCGGGGAATGACGATCAATGCATATAAGACCGGCCATCCCCCGTTTAGTTTTTTTATTACGTGCAGCGCTGCGGTGGAACGGGTAAATACGCTGCCGTTTTCAAATAAAATAAAACTGTTGTAATCGTTTTCAAGCAAATGATGTGTTGACAGGAATTTTTTGCCGAATTCACTTTGCAGGGAAGCAAAACGAAACCGCCTCCCGGGGTCCCTGCGGATCACGAACTGCACACTGTTATTACATAGGTTGCATAGTCCGTCAAAAAGAATCACATCATTCATGGCTTATGCCATATTATGGAACACTTTGTTCACGTCTTCATCCTGTTCCAGGCGTTCAATCAGTTTACTCACATCTTCTGCCTGCGCATCACTTACGGGTACGGTAGTAGTAGGGATCCATTCCAGCTCAGCACTGATAGGCGTAATGCCTTTATCTTCCAGCGCTTTCTGCAATTTGCCGAAGTCAACAAAAGCACAACGGAGTACCAATATTGCATTGCCATTATCGTCGGTACTTTCACCAAGCTCTTCCAGGCCGTGATCAATCAATTCCAGTTCGAGCTCGTCGGAATCCAATCCTTCGGGCTTCAATTTGAATACGCCCATCTTTTTAAACTGAAAACTTACGCTGCCGGTATTGCCCATGGCGCCATTCCCTTTGTTAAAATGGCTCTTCACATTGGCTACGGTACGTACATGGTTATCGGTAGCGGTCTCCACCAATAAAGCCACTCCGTGAGGGGCATAACCCTCATATAAAATTTCTTCGTAGTTGCTGGTATCTTTTCCCTGCGCTCTTTTGATGGCTGCTTCCACGCGGTCTTTAGGCATGCCCACGCTTCTGGCGTTCTGGAAACAACGGCGAAGGGCGGGATTGGTGGCAGGGTCGGGGCCGCCGGCTTTAACAGCTATCACGATCTCTTTGCCAACACGGGTAAACTGCTTGGCCATCCGGTCCCAACGGGCAAACATGGTGGCTTTACGAACTTCAAAAATCCTTCCCATAATTAAATGATGATCTTGTTATCTGGTGATAATGTCTGGAAACGTGCAAAATTAACGCTTACAAGCCCATCCAACAAAAAACAGCCCGCCGTAGCTTTAGCGAAGGCGGCCAGGCTGTTTTTTGTTGAATAAGATTGACAGGAGAGAATGGTTATTGTCCCAGCAGTTTACTGTTTTTCTTACTGTATCCGAAATAAACCACCAGGCCAATGATCATCCACAGGAATGCACTGAGCAAAGTCTGGTTGGGCAAAGAAATGATCATCGCTGTGCACACGAGCATACCCAAGATGGGTACCAGCGGCACCAACGGGGTTGTGAAAGGTCGTACCCTGTCAGGATCATTTTTACGCATGATCCATACACCTGCACACACCAACACAAACGCAAAGAGTGTACCAATGCTGGTCAGGTCGCCCGCCACACTACCCGGAACAAATGCAGAGAAAGCGCCAACAAAAACAAAAAGAATGAGATTGGATTTATAAGGCGTTCTGAATTTCGGATGCAGGTCTGAGAATACTTTGGGGAGCAATCCATCGGTAGACATGGTATAGAATACGCGGCTTTGTCCCATCAGCATCACCAATATCACCGAAGAAAAACCGGCCAGGATTGCAATGGTTACTGCCTTGGCCAGCCAGCCGTAATTGTGCATATAGGTCTCAATAGCATAAGCAACAGATGCTTCCTTACCAGATTTTACGAAATCGGTATAAGGAGCCACGCCGGTAAGCACCCAGGAGAACAGTACATATAATAAGGTACAGATCACCAGCGAACCCAATATACCAATAGGCATGTCTTTCTTGGGGTTCTTGGCTTCCTGGGCAGCAGTAGATACCGCGTCGAATCCAATGAATGCAAAGAATACGATTGCGGCACCGGTGAGTACACCACCCCATCCGTGTTTGAAGAAGCCGGAATAGGAGTACATGGTCCCATCAGGTTTCATAGCAGGTGGTGCATCGGCAGGGATCAGGTAAGGCGTATGGTTGGCGCCTTTTACAAAATGCCATCCTACAAAAATGAATACCAGTACGATCGTAACCTTGATGAATACAATGATGCCGTTAACGATAGCCGATTCCTGGGTACCCTTAATAAGCAGGAGAGACAACAACAAGAGAATGAACAGAGCAGGTATGTTCATAATGCCCTGGTGCATGACGTTAGCGGCATCCAGCGCCTTTTCAAAAGGAGAATGACACCACTCGTATGGTATCGAGCCAATGTTGAACTGCTCTAATAACTTATTCAGGAATTCACTCCAGGCAATGGAAACGGTGGCAGCGCCCAAGGCATATTCCAATATGAGCGCCCAGCCGATGACCCAGGCAACCAGTTCGCCCATGGTAGTGTATGCATAGGTATAAGCACTACCGGCAATAGGGATCATGGATGCAAATTCTGCATAACAAAGCCCGGCAAAAGCACATCCGATGGCTGCAACGAGGAAGGAGAAAGTAACGGCCGGGCCGGCATGCTCACCTGCAGCAGCAGCGGTCCTCACGAAGAGACCAGCGCCAATGATGGCCCCAATACCCAGCGCTACCAGACTACCGGGACCCAGCGTTCGCTTCAGTCCTTTTTCCGAATCAGCAGCCTGGGCCATTAAAGCGTCCAAAGACTTCTTTCTGAATAAACTCATAGTAATAGTTAGTTGATTTTTAATAAAAAGTTTCGGAAAAGTAATGATTTCTTTATTTCGCCTCTATTTCGCTATAGAAAACTTTTGCAAATACTGCCGGCAGCTACATAAATGAGGCTGTTTCAACATAAGTCTTATATTGCGACCCTAATCAAGGGTGCCCCCTATGAAGCAATCTAACAAGCTTACCATATATATTATTATTTCCATGTTAGCCGGTATCGCACTTGGGTACCTTGTTCACCTCAATGCTTCCTCAGATACCATCCAGGTCTTTTCAAAAAATATCAAATTACTCACCACCATTTTCCTCCGGCTGGTGCAGATGATCATTGCCCCACTGGTATTTTCCACCCTGGTGGTGGGGATTGCCAAACTGGGCGACCTTAAAACCGTAGGCCGGGTAGGGGGTAAGGCATTGCTGTGGTTCATATCTGCATCACTGATCAGTCTTTTGCTAGGGATGCTGTTGGTGAACCTGTTTAAACCGGGGGCGGGCATCGATCTGAGTAATGCAGATGTGAGTGGCGCAAAAGACCTGGTGGGCAAGACACAGGAATTCAGCCTAGCTAAATTTGTGGAGCACGTTTTTCCCAAGAGCGTGATAGAAGCCATGGCCACCAATGAAATACTGCAACTGGTGATCTTCAGTATTTTCTTTGGCATTGCAACGGCGGCTTTGGGAGAAAAAGCCAAAATAGTGGTGAAGGGCTTGGATGCCCTGGCCCATGTGATATTGAAAATGGTAGGCTATGTGATGAACTTTGCACCCATTGGCGTTTTCGGCGCCATCGCCGCAGTGATTGCTACCAAAGGACTCGAAGTGTTCTGGTTCTATGGAAAATATCTTTTGTTCTTTTTGATGGGCATTGCCTCACTCTGGTTGGTGTTGCTGCTCGCCGGGTTCCTCATCCTTAAGAACAGATTGCCTGCGCTGCTTAAAAGAATCGTTTCACCTCTGATCGTGGCGTTCAGCACCACCAGCAGCGAAGCGGTATTCCCCAAACTCACCGAAGAACTCGAGGGCTTTGGCTGTAAAGACAAGATCGTATCCTTCATATTGCCGTTGGGTTATTCTTTTAACCTCGACGGCAGCATGATGTACATGACTTTTGCCAGCCTGGCCATTGCACAAGCTTATGGCGTTCACATTGACCTGGGCACGCAGCTGACCATGCTGATTGTACTGATGCTGACCAGCAAAGGAATTGCAGGTGTTCCCCGCGCTTCACTGGTAGTGGTAACCGCTACCTGTGCCATGTTCAATATCCCGCCGGAAGGAATTGCACTCATACTCCCGATCGATCATTTTTGCGATATGTTCCGTACAGCCACCAACGTGCTGGGGAACGCACTGGCTACTACCGTTGTAAGCAAATGGGAAGGAGCGCTTGAACATTCTGTTACCAACCAATAATACCATTTTATGTTAGAGACGATGTTAGCGGCGGGATTTCACTGGAGCCAGTTATTGCAACCACAATTCTATATAGAACATGGCGGACTATGGCTCCTGTTGTTTGTAGTGTTTGCAGAAACCGGACTTTTCGCAGGTTTTTTCCTGCCGGGCGACAGCCTGCTTTTTGTAGCAGGTATCTACAGTTCCAATCTCGCCAATGAAATATTTCCAACCGGAAACGAATACCTCGACCTGGTGGTGTTATTGGTACTGATTGCTGCAGCCGGTATCATTGGTAATGCTACAGGATATTGGGTTGGTAAAAAAGTAGGTCCAGCCATGTACGGATGGAAAGAGAACCTGTTGTTCAAACAACGCTACCTCACGCAGGCGCATGATTTTTATGAAAAATATGGCGGAAGGGCCATCATCATCGCGCGATTTATTCCCATCATCCGAACTTTCGCACCCATCATTGCAGGGATCGTTGGAATGGATGGAAAAAAATTCACTTTTTTTAATATCATAGGATGCGTGTCATGGGTGTTCAGCATGCTGTTCGCCGGCCATTTCCTGCAGAAATGGATACTGACACAATTCGGTTTCGATTTGAAACAACACCTGGAAGTGATTGTATTGGGTATTGTACTGGTGACCACAGCGCCGGTATTGATCAAGTTGTTCGCAGTCAGGAAAACAAAAGTTTAATACCAATCACAATATGACAGAAAAAAAATACGGCGTTTTCTCACTCCCGGTGATCGTTGCTGCACTGGGTTATTTTGTAGATATCTACGACCTGCTGTTGTTTACGATTGTCAAGAAACCCAGTATGCTGGCAGTAGGTGCCACTGATGCTACCATGCTGTCTGACAGTACGAGGGTGATCAACTGGCAAATGGTGGGACTGTTGCTGGGCGGTATTTTGTGGGGCGTATTGGGCGATAAAAAAGGCCGGTTGAAAGTATTGTTCGGTTCTATCATACTTTATTCAATGGCTAATTTCGCTACAGGATTTGTGCAAACGGTGAACCAATATGCGATCTGCCGTTTTATTGGTGGATTGGGACTGGCAGGCGAATTGGGCGCTGGTATTACTTTGGTAAGTGAATTGCTGCCTAAAAATAAAAGAGGTCTCGGTACTTCAATGGTAGCGGGCATAGGATTGAGCGGAGCCATATTTGCCTACCTGACATTCCAGTACACCAACGACTGGCGGCTTTGTTATAAGATAGGCGGCGGCCTGGGTATTGCACTGCTGCTGTTGCGTGTAAGTGTTGCCGAGTCGGGTATGTTCAAAGAAGTAAAAGCGCAGGAAGTAACACGCGGTAATTTCTTTATGCTCTTCAACAACGGACCAAGATTGAAAAAATATGTATGCGCCATATTGATAGGTTTACCCACCTGGTATGTGATTGGCATATTGGTGAACCAGAGCGATCGATTTGGTAAAGCCATGTTTGGCAGCACCACCATCGATTCGGGCCGCGCCATCATGTTTGCTTATGCAGCGATTGCTGTGGGCGATATGTTTGTGGGGCTCGTGAGCCAGTATTTCAAAAGCCGGAAGAAAGCGTTGTTGTTATATTATTTGCTGTGCATTGTATCGCTGATCTTATTTTTCAGCGGTTATAATCGTTCAGATGCTTCCATGTACACCATCTCGGCACTGCTGGGATTCAGTACGGGCTTCTGGGCCATCTTCATTACCATGGGCGCCGAACAGTTCGGCACCAACCTGCGTGCTACTGCTGCCACCACCATTCCGAATATGGTGCGCGGTGCATTGCCATTGACCAACATCCTGTTTCTCGATGTTTTCCAGAAAAGTTGGGGCTGGCCGTTGGTGAAAAGTGGTATTGTAACGGGTGTGGTGGTGATGGGTATTGCATTGGTTGCTTATTATTTTACAGAGGATACTTATCATAAAGACCTCAATTACGTGGAAAGCTAACCGAAGTTGTTGAATGTTATGAAGTTTCTAGTTATCCGCTTTTCATCTATTGGTGATATTGTACTCACCACCCCCGCTATCCGCTGTCTCAAACAGCAGGTGCCGGCTGCGGAAGTGCATTTTCTTACCAAACGATCATTCAAAGCCGTAACAGAAACCAATCCATATATCGATCGTTTTTTTTATTACCAGGATAACCTGGGCGAATTGATCCATCAACTTAAACAAGAACGGTACGATTATATTATAGACCTGCACAAAAATTTCAGAACCTATCGTATCCGCTGGTCACTGAGAACAAAAACACTGGCTTATCACAAAGAGAGCATCCGGAAATTTTTACTCACCAAGCTTCACATCAATTGGATGACGGGCAGGCATATCGTTGACCGCTGCCTGGATGCATTGCAACCGCTGGGAGTAAAAGATGATGGGAAAGGAATGGACTATTTCATCCCGGAAGAACAACATACTTCTGCGAAAGATATACCAACTGCACATTCCGCAGGATTTGTAGCTATTGTGATCGGTGCTTCTTACTATACAAAGAAATTGCCGGTTACCAAATTGCAACAGCTTTGCCTGGAATTAAAGTACCCTGTTATACTGGTCGGTGGAAAAGAGGATGTGTTGGAAGGAGAGCAGATAGCGAGCGTAGATCCGGTGAGTATTTACAACGCCTGTGGCAAGTTCAGCCTGCACGAATCGGCCGACCTGGTAGACAAAGCGAAGTTGGTGATCTCGCACGATACCGGCTTGCAATACATTGCCTGCGCATTGAGTAAGCCGGTGCTGGCCATCTGGGGTGGTACATCTCCCTTGCTCGATGTAGAACCGTATTATGGTACGAACCAATTACAACCTGGCTATACCAATTTCATCGTACCTGGATTGCGCTGTCAGCCCTGTTCCAATTTCGGAACCAATACCTGTCCGAAGGGGCATTTCAAATGTATGCAGCAGCAAGACATCAGCGCTATTGCAAAAAAGGCCCATCAATACCTGCTTTTGCCCCGGGCTTAAGCCCGGGGCAAAAGAGGCAATTACACAATCAACTGTTATCCTTTGATACGTTTCGATTCGCTCTCGAGACCGGTCTGGCGCTGCCTTGCATCTTTTACCTGGCTGCTGCCAAAACGGTAAGTGAAATTCACACGGAATGTCTGGCTTTCCCAACTGCCGCTGCCATTGATGTTCAGGCCACCGAACACACTGTGCGCCCTCCAGGGACTGGCCGTATGGAAGATATCGGTAGCGCTGAGTTTGATGGTGACTTTTTTCTGCAGGAACATTTTCTGTATGCCCAGGTCAAGCGCCCCTTGTGCATTGGTTTTCCAGGTAGCGCCCCAGATAGAAGGGCCATTGAACCAACCACTTGCTTCAGCCGTATAATCATTACCCAATGTAAAACTGTGCTGCATATAAGCTCCGAACAATGGAATGCTTGTTTTCAGTTCATTGTTTCCGATCATACCTTTGAACATTTGATAGTTGTACCAGAAATTGGCATAACCGTTCCACCATTTTTTAATAGGCAGCGGAGATCCGATGCTGAAGGTCAGTATCTGTTGTGTAGCCAGGTTTTTTTGTTGTACAAACGTGGCGTTCTTGACGGTATCAGTGGTCATGGTAGAATAATCTTTCACATGGCTATAACCAACTGAAGTAGTGATCATATACATGAATGTGTGTGATAGCTCTACATTATCAGTATACTGCGGCCTCAGGAAAGCATTGCCTTTTTCATAAGTCAGTTCATCGAGTTTGTTCTCAAATGGATTCAGATCCTGGTAAGTAGGTCTGTCGATCCTGCGGCTATAGGTAAGGTTAAGGGTATTCTTTTTATCTACTGTCCAGGTCAATGCAGCGCTGGGGAAAAGATCGAAATAATTACGCTTTACGTTGTTATCATCCTGCACAAGGCCATCTGCCCTGGTGAGTATGCCCTCACTGTTGGTTTGTTCTGCACGAAGACCTGCCTGCAAGCTCCATTTAGGATTGAACTGCCTTTGGTAATTAACATAAGCTGCATTCACATTCTCTTTATAAGAAAAGCTGTTGCTGCGGCTCAACACTTTAACAGGCGAACCATTGGCATCTGTAAAGAAATCAAAAGTGTTGTCTGTCTTTACATAAGAGAACTTGGCGCCAAATCCGAGCTTACCCTTCCACTTAGGCATCTCTACATCCACTTTAGCTGTATAAATATCAATGTTGGTAGGTGTGTAATTTCGGTTGATCACCTGTGAAAGAATGTTGCCATTCATATCCTGGTAATAGTTGGGCTGATAACTGTTACCCCTGCCGCGGAACTGGCCATAGTCTCCATCGAAATTGATCTCTTTGCCACTGGTATCGGCATAACGATAGTTCAGGTTGGCATCTATATTGCTCCTGTTGCCGGGAATAGTATTGAATGCTTTCAGTGTTTTCTGGTAAGCGTTGGTAGGATAGTAGGAGATATCCGTATTGCTCGTACTGGTCCAGTCATTGGTACTGAAATTGGTAGTGATCAAACCGCCGATGGTATTCCGGCTATCCAGGAAAAAATCGGCGCCGGTCTTGATGTTGATGCTCTTATTGTTGTTGTAGTTAACGGCGTGCTGATCATATAACGTATCTCGCTGGATACGATAGAGGTTCATATCGTTCTCATAACGGCCGATATTGCCGCTGACATTACTGAACAGGTTCACTTTCTTATCGCGGTAGTTGAGGTTCACCGAACCATTGCCTTTGGGCGTTACGCCCTGCTCGAAACCAGCGGTCATGCTTCCGTTGGTGCCGAATTTTTTATTTTTCTTCAGGCGGATGTTGATGATACCTGCGTTACCACTGGCATCGTACTTGGCGCTGGGGTTACTGATCATTTCAATGGCTTCAATATCATTGCTGTTGATGCTGCGGAGATAAGCAGCCAGGTCTTTCGAATTCAATTGCATCATCTTGCCATCAACATACACTTTAACACCGGTTTTTCCTTTCATGCTGATGTTGTCGTTGTTATCGACTTGCATACCCGGACTCTTCTGCAACAGTTCGAGTGCGTTGCTGCCGGTAGCATTGATACTGTTCTCAACATTAAAAATGGTTTTATCTGCCTTCACTTCAATCATAGGCTTGCGTGAAGTGACCGTTACATCCTGTAATTTTTTAGGAGCAGCGTTGAGGCTTACTGCACCGGCGTGAAAGCTTTGTCCTGCCTGCAATTCAAAATGGTCGGAAAATTTTTTATCGTATCCAACGATGCTGTAACTGAGTAAAAATTTTCCGCCTGCAGATGCAGACAATTCAAATTGGCCGTTGGCATCGGTGATATCTGTCTTTACAAGGGTGCTGTCTTTTGCTTTTAAGAGGGATACGGTTACTGATTCTAATGCCTTGCCATTATTGTCTTTTACGTTTCCGTCCACTGTAGATTTGTTCTGTGCAGAAATTTGGGTAGTAGTCATTAACAATCCCCATACTGTCATACTAATAAGCCGTCTCATGGTAGTAGTTTTATATTCTATCAGACGCAAAGCACTTACAATTGTTACAAATCGGAAAAGTAAATCAGGACGAAATGCTGGAATCACAGGACGAGCGGTAACTGCTACGGATATAAAAATCCCCGGCATTATCAAAAAACACCGGGGATTTATTTTTACTGCAAAGCTGCAGAATACTTGTGTTTACAGGGTTTTCAGCACATCATTCATGCTGCGAACGGCATCGGCGCTTTTGTTGAAAGCGGCCTGCTCTTCTGCGTTGAGGTTGAAATCAACGATCTTCTCCCATCCGTTCTTACCAATCACTACAGGAACACCGAGACAAATATCTTTTTGTCCGTATTCGCCATCGAGACTTACACAACAAGTGAACAATTTCTTTTCATCGCGGAGAATGCTTTCTACCAGTGCAGCACCTGCAGCACCGGGTGCATACCATGCAGAAGTACCGATCAGCTTGGTCAGTGTTGCACCACCTACCATGGTATCGGCTACGATTTGTTTTTGTTGTTCTTCGGTCAGGAACTTGGTAACAGGTACACTGTTCCAGGTTGCCATGCGAATGAGGGGGATCATGGTAGTATCACCGTGACCGCCTACCACTACTGCATTGAGATCAGCGGGGCTGCAACCCAGGTGCTGACTCAGTTGATATTTGAAGCGGGCGCTGTCGAGCGTACCACCCATACCAATGATGCGGTTCTTGGGTAAACCGGTAGATTGCAACGCTAGGTAAGTCATTGTATCCATCGGGTTGCTGATTACAATGATGATGGCATTGGGAGAATATTTGAGGATGTTCTCACAAACACTTTTCACAATACCGGCGTTGGTGCCAATCAGTTCTTCCCTGGTCATGCCCGGTTTACGGGGTAAGCCCGATGTGATCACCACTACATCAGAACCGGCAGTTTTAGCATAGTCATTGGTGCTTCCGCTGATACGGGTATCGAAACCCAGCAAGGCGGCAGTCTGCATCATGTCCTGTGCCTTGCCTTCGGCAACGCCTTCTTTGATATCCAGTAATACCAGCTCCTGGGCCAGCTCTTTCCGGGCGATATTGTCGGCACAGGTAGCGCCTACGGCTCCGGCACCTACTACGGTAACTTTCATGTGTCTAAATGATTTATTGGAAATGAAGATTTTTAACGGGGCAAAGGTAGTTATAAATAGTGCTGGGCCTCTATTTTTTCGATTCTCTTAAAAGCGCATTCAGTTCAGCCATTTCAACCCCTGTTTCATAAGCTTTCACGAACATGCCCTTCTTATCATATACGGCCACAAAAGGCGTGAAACGTACCTGGTAAAAGCTGGGCAGGGCGTAGAGGGGGTCCCGGCCAATACGTATATTCTTGTGTTGATCGAGCCCGTAGTGCTGGGCAAACTCGCGGATCTCTGTAATACTTTTATAGCTCACCCATACCATGAAGGTATTGCTGAGGCTGTCTATGTTTTTGATCACTTCTTTGGCCTCGTACTGGCAGTGGCCGCAATCGGGACTGAAATAAATGATGATGGTGAAATCGCGTTTTGGTAATTCGCTTTTGGTAAACCAAGTGGCGCTGTCGGTTTGAAGGATGCGGAAGGCGGGCAAGACGGGATCCTTTTTATAAGGAGCATTGTCCTCTGGGTTATTTGTTTGCGCCATAGCAAAAGCCGTGAAGATCAGGCATGCCAGGAATAACGAAAACTGCTTCATTTTTTTTTATTTGATTCCATCATTCGCATTTGTTTGGCGTCTTGCAGGAACTCAGATGCGAAAATGAATTTGTTCAGTAATTCATCCTTGCTGAATATGATATCCTTGTTAGATCCTTCCCATTGTTTATGTCCCTGGTGCAGGTAAACGATGTGATCGCCGATTTCCATTACACTGTTCATATCGTGCGTCACGACAATGGTAGTGATATTGTATTCGGTGGTGATCTCCTTGATGAGTTTATCGATCACGAGGGAAGTCTGGGGATCGAGGCCTGAATTCGGTTCGTCGCAAAAGAGGAAACGTGGGTTCAGTACGATAGAGCGCGCGAGACCCACTCTTTTTTTCATGCCACCGCTGATCTCGGAAGGATATTTTCTATTAACGCCTTCCAGGTTCACACGGTTCAATACTTCATCCACTCTTTTCTTTTTGTCGGAATAGGAGAGGCTGGTAAACATATCGAGCGGGAAAAGTACATTTTGCTCTACAGTCATGGAATCGAAAAGGGCATTACCCTGGAAAAGCATACCTATTTTCTGACGCAGCAGTGCCAGTTCTTCGGTCTGCATTTCTAACATATTCTCGCCATTGTAAAGAATATCTCCTTTGTCGGGTTCAAAAAGACCTACTATGCATTTGGTGAGCACCGTTTTGCCGCTGCCGCTGGTGCCAATGATGAGGTTGCACTTGCCCGATTCCATCACTGCAGAGATATCGCTCAGTATTACCCTGTCGCCAAATGATTTTTGTATGTTCCTTATCTCTATCATGCCAATGCAAACTACTGTTTTGTTCTATAAGACCTCCACCTGGTTTCTTAATAAATCATCAAAAACATCTCTCTTCCTGATCAGGTGATGGGCACCGTCTTTTACCAGTACCTGTGCAGGCAGGTAACGCGAATTGTAATTGCTTCCCATTTCAAACCCATAAGCGCCGGCATTGTGAAAGACCAGGAAATCACCTTCCCGCACTTCGTTCAGTTCCCTGTCCCACGCAAACGTATCGGTCTCACAAATATTTCCCACTACCGCATAATGCTTTTTATCTCCTTCAGGGTTACTGATATTGGTGATGCGATGATACGATTCATAGAACATAGGACGGATAAGATGATTGAATCCGCTGTTGACACCGGCGAAAGCAGCGGCGGCGCTCTCTTTGAGCACATTCACCTGTGTGATGAAATAGCCCGCTTCGCTTACCAGGAATTTACCGGGTTCAAACCAGGCCTGTAAGCGGCGGCCATATACCTGCTGAAGTTTGTTCAACACTTCTGCTACTTTTTGTCCGAGTAGTTCAATATCTGTGCCGGTCTCATTTTCTTTATACGGTACTTTAAACCCACCGCCCAGATCGAGGTATACCAGGTCTTTGAAATGCGGCGCCAGCTCTAAGAAAATATCGGCCACTTTCATGAATACTTCCACATCCCTGATCTCGCTGCCGGTATGGATGTGCAGACCGGCAATGCGCAGGTCGTATTTTTCTACCAGCGCTAATATGGCATTGAGTTGTTCAACCGGGATACCGAATTTGCTTTTTTCGTGACCGGTAGAGATCTTGAGGTTGCCACCGGCCATGATATTGGGCCGCAGGCGAATGCCTACCGGGTAAGTGCCGCCGTAACGGCGACCAAATTTCTCCAGGTTGGAAAGACTGTCGATATTGATGTTCACGCCTTGCCCGGCTGCTTCTTCTATTTCCGAAAAAGCAATGCCATTACTGGTGTACAGGATGTTCTTCGGATCAAAGCCTGCTTTAACGGCCAGGTGCACTTCGTTCACAGAACTACAATCCACATTGCAGCCCAGGGAGCGGATATGTTTTAAGATATTGATATTGGTCAGCGCCTTGCAGGCGTAAAAGAAGCGACTGTCGGATGATGCGAAAGCCTCGGTAAGCCTGGAAAATTGCTGGGTTATTTTTTCGGCATGATAAACATAAACAGGCGTGCCGTAATGATCTGCGATACGGTTTAATTGCTCGGTCGATAATGTTTGTGACATGCTGCGAAGATAATCATTGCGGCGTTTCTTCTCCCGGTTCGGCAGATTCGGTGGAAGGATTATCTTCATGCTCTTCCTTCTCCACCAGTTCCCCGTTTTCATTTACGGTCAGTGCATGCTCATCGGCAACGATGGCTGCGGCATGGTGGTCGGTAAAATCTTCGGGGTTGATAACAGTGCCTTCTACTGCCTGTTCTGCCAGCACTTCCTTGATGCGGGGAAGGTCATCGGCAGAATTGATACCGAAATAATCCATGAAATTGCGTGAAGTGGCATATACCAGTGGTTTGCCGGGAAGGTTTTCATTCCGGCCACTGATCACAATGAGTTCTTTTTCGAGCAACTTCTGTATGCTGTAATCGCTGTTAACACCCCTGATCGATTCGATCTCTCCTTTGGTGATGGGTTGTTTATAGGCAATGATGGCCAGGGTTTCCAAAGCCGCATTGGATAAACGCTTGAGGAACTTATCGCCATTCAGTTGTGCGATGGTCTTGTGGTAATCTTTTTTAGTGAGGAACTGCCATCCGCCGCCGCTCTCTTTCACTTCAAAAGGATAAAATTCGGAATTGTATTTCTCCCGGATACCATCCAGCGCTGCTTCTATCTGGTCGAGGGTAACTCTTTCCTCCAGGAACCCGAATGCATTATTGATGAGTTCCACAATATCCAGGGCCGTAAGGGGTTTCTCACTTGCAAAAATGAGTACTTCTATATGAGGGATGATTTCGCTGAGATCCATAAGAGCATTCAGAGTTAAAGTTGAAAGATAATAAACTTATCCTTGCAATGCAGCTGCTCCGCTCACAATCTCAGTCAACTCAGTGGTAATAGCCGCCTGCCTTGCACGGTTATAGCTGATCTTAAGCGATTTCAGCAACTCGTTGGCGTTTTCGCTGGCCTTGTCCATGGCAGTCATGCGTGCGCCATGCTCGCTGGCATTGCAATCCAGCACGGCTTTGTATAATTGGGTATTCAATATTTTAGGCATCAGCTCGGCAACCAGTTCTTCCTTCGCGGGTTCGAAGATGAAATCCGATTTGCGCGCACTGCCGGTAGCAGTTATTTTGGGAATGGGCAGGAACTGCTCTGCCTGGTAAACCTGTGAAGCGGCGTTTTTAAATTCGCTGTAGATGATCTCCACGGCATCGAACTCCCTGTTTTCAAATGCCTTCATGGCAGCCTGGGCAGCAGCCTGTACCTGTTCGAATTTCAGGTTCAGGAAAATATCTTTATAGGTAGCGTCGGTCTTATAGCCGGCTTTGGAAAGACTTTCAAAACCTTTCTTACCAATATTCCAGATCGTAACATTACCCTTTTGGTATTGCGCGCTGTATTTATCGGCAATGGTGGTCTTGGCCAGTTTGATCAGGTTGGCATTGTAGCCGCCACAAAGTCCGCGGTCGCTGGTGATCACAATTAACAATACTTTTTCAACCGTTCTTTCTTCGGCCAGTTTGATGCTCATATCACCTTCCGTACTGCTCACAATATTGCTCAACACTTCCTGCAACTTCTGGGCGTAAGGCCTCATTTGTATAATGGCATCCTGTGCGCGGCGCAGTTTGGCGGCACTCACCATTTTCATTGCTTTGGTGATTTGCTGGGTGCTCTGTACACTTTTGATACGGTTACGGACTTCTTTTAACTGACCTGCCATTGTTGGGTTGATTTCAAATTTGGCTGCAAAAGTAGCAGAAATGGCGCGTCTCCCCAAATTCTTTACCTTTGGCCGCTTTCAGTTGGGGTGTCAAAATGACCTGTAATTTTTTGAGCATCCTTTTTGAATGTATCATCGTTTTATAATAGACCAGATCCAACCATAATATGTTGAAATTCATTGCTAAATTATTCGGCGGCAGTAAGAGCGAAAAAGATGTACAGCAGATATTGCCCATCGTTGAGAAAGTGAACCAGTTTTACGAACAGTATCAGTCGCTCACGAACGACGAACTGCGCCATAAAACAGTGGAATTCAGGCAGCGTATTCGTGAATACCTCAGTGAGATCGATACCGAGATCGAAGCCAAAAGGCAGTCTGCCGAAGCCCTTCCCGAAGGAGATATCCATGGCCGCGACGCCATTTACCAGGAGGTGGACAAGCTGAAAAAAGACCGCGATAAAAAACTGGAAGAAATACTGGTAGAGATCCAGCCCGAAGCCTTTGCCGTGGTAAAGGAAACAGCCCGCCGGTTCACCCATAATACCGAAATAGCCGCTACGGCCAACGATTTCGACCGTGAACTGAGCGTGAAGAAGGATTATGTGCAGATCAGGGGCGACCAGTCGGTATTTAATAATACCTGGTTAGCAGCCGGTGGTAAAGTGACCTGGAACATGGTGCACTACGATGTACAGCTGATCGGTGGTAGCGTGCTGCACCAGGGCAAAATTGCCGAGATGGCCACCGGTGAGGGTAAAACATTGGTGTCTACCCTGCCTGCTTATCTGAATGCGCTTGCAGGAGAGGGGGTACATATTGTTACCGTGAACGATTACCTGGCCCGGAGGGACAGTGAGTGGAACGGCCCCATCTTCGAATGGCTGGGCCTGCGCGTGGATTGCATCGACAAACATGAACCCAACAGCGAAGCGCGGCGCAATGCTTACCTGGCAGATATCACGTATGGTACCAACAACGAATTTGGTTTCGACTACCTGCGCGATAACATGGTGCACACACCGGAAGAAATGGTGCAACGCAAACATCATTTTGCCATGGTGGATGAAGTGGACTCAGTATTGATCGATGATGCGAGGACGCCGTTGATCATATCGGGTCCCATTGGTCACAATACCGGCGAACAACAGTTCTTTGAACTGAAACCCCGTATCGAGAAGCTGGTGGAAGCACAGAAAAGAGCCACCAACCAGTTCCTGAATGAAGCCAAGAAAAAAATTGGAGAAGGCAACGACGACCCGAAAGACGGCGGATTGGCCCTTTTCCGCGCCCATCGTGGTCTGCCCAAGAATAATGCACTGATCAAATTCCTCAGTGAGCCCGGCATGCGTGTGAAATTGCAGAAAGCAGAGAACCATTACCTCGCCGATCAGCAACGCGAAATGCACAAGGCCGATGAAGAACTCTTCTTCTACATCGACGAAAAAAATAATTCGGTTGAATTAACCGATAAAGGTATTCAACTGATCACCCGTTCAGGAGAAGATCCCAACTTCTTTATCCTGCCCGATATCAGCCTATCGCTCGCTGCAATTGACAACAATGCGCAAGCTACTACAGAAGAGAAGCTGCACCAGAAAGAGCAGATCATCAGCGAATATGCCGTGAAGGCCGATCGTATCCACACAGTACAGCAATTATTGAAAGCGTATACGCTGTTCGATAAAGATGTAGAGTATGTGGTGATGGATGGTGCGGTAAAGATCGTGGATGAGCAGACCGGACGTATCCTCGATGGCCGCCGTTATTCAGACGGTTTGCACCAGGCTATTGAAGCGAAAGAAAATGTGAAGATAGAAGCGGCCACGCAAACCTATGCTACCGTTACCCTGCAAAATTATTTCCGTATGTACCACAAACTCGCGGGTATGACGGGTACGGCAGAAACAGAAGCGGCAGAGTTGTGGGATATATATAAACTGGATGTGGTTTCCATCCCTACCAATATTCCTGCGATCCGTAAGGACGAGCACGACCTGGTATACAAGACCAAGCGCGAGAAATTCGGCGCTGTGATCGACGAGATCGCAAAACTGCGCGATGCTGGTCGTCCTATACTCGTGGGTACCACTTCAGTGGAAGTGAGTGAATTGCTCAGCCGTATGCTAAGACAGAAGCAGATCCCGCACAATGTACTCAACGCCAAACAGCACGCTCGCGAAGCACAGATCGTTGCAGAAGCAGGATTGGCCGGCGCTGTTACGATTGCAACCAACATGGCCGGACGTGGTACCGATATCAAACTCGGACCCGGTGTGAAAGAAGCAGGTGGATTGGCCATCCTGGGTACGGAAAGACACGAGTCGCGCAGGGTAGACAGACAGTTGCGCGGACGTGCCGGTCGCCAGGGAGACCCCGGTTCTTCTCAATTCTTTGTGTCATTGGAAGATGACCTCATGCGTATGTTCGGCAGCGAACGTATTGCCAAAGTGATGGATTTTGCAGGATACAAAGAAGGTGAAGTGATACAGCACAGCATGATCACCAAATCTATCGAACGTGCACAGAAGAAAGTGGAAGAGAACAATTTTGGTATCCGTAAGCGCCTGCTCGAATACGATGATGTGATGAACAAGCAGCGTACCGTGATCTATACCAAACGCAACCACGCGTTGTTCGGAGAAAGGCTGGCGCTTGATTTAGACAATGCATTTTATACCGTAGCAGAAGACCTGGTGATATCATTCAAAGAACAGAATGATCACGAAGGATTCCGCCTGGCAGCCATCGTGGATTTTGGTATCGATACAACCATTACCGCTGAAGAGTTGAACAAGTTCACCGATCAGCAACTGACCGAAAAATTATACGGCGAAGTGATTGCCAACTATGAGCGCAAAAAACGCGAACTCATGGTACAGGCTTTACCGGTATTCAAGAATATACGCCAGCAGCAGGGAGCGCATATCGAGAATGTCATCGTGCCCTTCACCGACGGAAGAAAAGGCATGCAGGTATTGGCTAATATGGAAAAGACCCTGCACACGCAAGGCGCGGAACTGCTCAATGCATTGGAAAGGTCTGTTACATTGGGTCTTATTGATGACGCGTGGAAAGAGCACCTGCGGGCGATGGACGACCTGAAGCAAAGTGTGCAGACAGCGACTTACGAACAAAAAGATCCGCTGGTGATCTATAAAATGGAAGCATTCGGACTGTTCAAGAAAATGGACAGCGAAGTGAACCGCGATATCGTTCAGTTCCTTTGTCACGCCGGCATTCCTTTGAATGAAGGCGATGAGTTGAAAGAAGGCCGTCAGCAAAAGACCGATATGAGCCGCATGAATGCCAATAAGGACAATGCAGATGGAGCTCCTTCAGAGAATGATTACTACGATCCTACACCTGTTAAACAACAGCCTGTTCATGTAGCGCCGAAGATCGGAAGGAACGATCCATGCCCTTGTGGAAGCGGTAAGAAGTACAAAGCATGTCATGGCAGAGAGGCATAACAGATAAGGATATGCATATCAACCGGTATATCGATCACACCATACTCAAGCCCACTACATTGATAGCCGATGTGGAGAAGCTTTGTGCGGAAGCCAGGCAATATGCTTTTGCCGCCGTATGCATCCCACCGAATTTTGTAAAGACTGCCAAGTCTTTGTTGCAGGAAAGTACGGTGAAGACAGCCACAGTGATCGGTTTCCCATTTGGTTATTCCGCAGTAGAAGCCAAGATCGCAGAAACGGTGCTGGCCATGGTAGACGGAGCGGATGAGCTGGACGTAGTGGCCAATATTTCAGCCATTAAAAACGGCGACTGGTTATACATTGCCAATGAGATCAATCACCTCATGCCGGTGATCAAAAGCAAACACAAGACCATCAAAGTGATCATTGAAAGCGGTGTGCTTACCAATGATGAGATCATCAAATGCTGCGATATTTATGGTGCAGCGGGTATCGACTACCTGAAAACTTCTACCGGTTATGCAGAAAAAGGCTCTACGGTAGAAGCTGTACAGCTTTTCAGGCGGTATCTGCCCGGGCAGGTACAGATCAAGGCATCGGGTGGGATACGCGATTATGCCTTTGCCAAACAATTGATAGAAGCCGGCGCTACCCGCCTGGGTTGCAGCGCCAGCGTAGCCATTATGCAGGGAGCGCCTGCAACAGAGGGCTATTGAAAATAAATGACAGATATCTACGGTGTAGAATTGGTATTTTTGGTGTATGGGCAGGATAAAACATACCACCATACTGTTGCTCCTGGCTGCATGCTCTGAACAGGCAATGGCAGATGGCCTGAAGGCCGACTCTGTTATCCTGAGCAAGGATCACCGGTTGGATATCCTCACAGCCAAACAGGTACAGATCAATAAGCGGACGGCCATGATGACCAGCTCCGGCTTATACAGGGGTTACCGGATACAGGTGATCAGCACCAATAAGCGCGACCTCGCATTCAAGATTAAAGCAGAGTTACTGGCAAGATTCCCCGATCAGAAAAGTTATGCCATGTTCCAATCGCCCTATTTTAAAGTACGCATTGGAAATTTCATCAGGAAAGAAGAGGCAGAGCGACTGAGAAAACAATTGATGAAGTTTTACCCCCAGGGCGTATATGTGGTGGAAGATGCCATAGAGTATACGCCTAAAGATGAAGAAGAGATCATTCCACAATAAAGCAAGCGCATGTTACAGCAAAAGATCAAAGACCTGGCAGGCAAATATGCAGAAGAGTTTATTTCGGTTAGAAAACATTTACATGCTCACCCGGAGTTGAGTTACCACGAATTTGAGACCAGTCAATTCGTACAATCAAAATTGAAAGATTTCGGAATACCCTTTACCGTAAAAGCAACAACAGGTGTGTTGGGTATCATCGAAGGAAAAAATCCCGGCAGCAGGGTAATCGCTTTGCGTGCCGATATGGATGCGCTTCCCATCCAGGAAGAAAATGAAACATCGTACAAATCACAAAACCCGGGCGTTATGCACGCTTGCGGTCACGATGTACATACGACCATATTATTGGGCGCTGCTAAAATATTGAATGTGTTGAAATCGGAATGGGAAGGAACCATCAAACTGATTTTTCAGCCTGGCGAAGAAAGAAACCCGGGAGGCGCCAGCTATATGATCAATGAAGGTGTGCTGGAAAATCCGCAGCCTGCCGGTATCATAGGATTGCACGTGCATCCGGGCCTGGATGAGGGTAAACTGAGTTTTCGCAAAGGCAGGGTAATGGCCAGCGCAGATGAAATTTATATTACCATCAGGGGTAAGGGCGGACATGCAGCGGCGCCCAACCTTACAGCAGATACTATTTTAATTGCATCTCACCTGATCGTGGGCCTGCAACAGATCATTTCGAGGAACAGGAATCCGCTCACACCATCTGTACTGTCTATCTGTTCTATACAAGGCGGACATACCACCAATGTTATTCCCAGCGAAGTAAAACTGATGGGCACTTTCCGCGCCATGGATGAACAGTGGCGATTCAAAGCGCATGAGCTCATACGCAAGCAGGCCATAGGGTTGGTAGAATCGATGGGAGGAGAAATAGACCTGCATATCGATGTAGGATACCCTACCGTAGACAATGATCCTGTATTCACAGAAAAAGCCTGGCGCCTGGCAGAAGCTTATATGGGAAAAGAAAAGGTAGAAGAAACCGAAATGCGTATGGGCGCCGAGGATTTTGGGTATTATACGCAGAAGATACCGGGATGTTTTTATCGATTGGGCGTACGCAATGAAGCCAAGGGCATCATTCACAACGTACATACACCCAAGTTCGATATCGATGAGCGTGCTATTGAAACAGGTATGGGAATGATGGCCTGGCTTGGGTCCAGCGTACAGTAATTGACAGCCGCCAATACGCATTAAATTGTATTTTTGCAGCCCCGGAGCATCTCTATAGCTGCCAGCATATCAGGATCGTTCCGCAGCGAATAAAACGCTGATGGGCAGTTGCACCACTGCAGTCGACCGTGGTGGTGTTGCTGATAACCAAAAAAGCAAATATGGCCAAACAGAACGACCTCAGGAGGGAGCAGGCATTGGAATATCATTCCAGCGGCCGCCCCGGGAAAATTGAAGTAATTCCTACCAAAGAATCTAAAACACAAAGAGACCTTTCACTTGCTTATAGTCCAGGCGTAGCAGAACCCTGCAAAGAGATCGCCAACAATCCCGAAGATGTTTATAAATACACTGCCAAAGGCAACCTCGTAGCAGTCATCAGTAATGGAACAGCTGTGCTCGGATTGGGCGATATTGGCCCCGAAGCCGGCAAACCCGTAATGGAAGGAAAGGGCGTATTGTTCAAAATATTCGCCGATATCGATGTATTCGATATCGAGATCAATGAAAAAGATCCTGAGAAATTTGTACAGATCGTTAAAGCGCTGGAACCAACATTTGGCGGCATCAACCTGGAAGACATCAAAGCGCCGGAATGCTTTTATATCGAGCGCGAGCTGAAAAAGCAAATGAAGATTCCGGTGATGCACGATGACCAGCACGGAACGGCTATCATCAGCGCCGCCGCCTTGCTGAATGCACTGGAACTGCAAAAGAAAAAAATTGAGAAAGCCCGGTTTGTGGTGAATGGTGCGGGCGCTGCAGCCATGGCTTGTATTGAGTTATATGTAGCACTCGGCGCTAAATACGAAAACTTCATCCTGTTCGATAAAAGCGGCGCTATTCACCAGGGAAGGAATGACCTGAGTGAAACAAAGAAAAAGTATGCAGTGAAGAAGAGCGATTGGACGCTGGAGACTGCGATGAAAGATGCGGATGTATTTGTGGGATTGAGCGTAGGCAATGTGATCACACAGGATATGATAAAAGCCATGGCCAAGAACCCCATCGTGTTTGCGATGGCCAACCCCGATCCTGAGATTGGTTATGAAGCGGCTACAGAAGCCCGCAAAGACATCATCATGGCCACTGGCCGTACCGATTATACCAACCAGGTAAACAATGTACTCGGCTTCCCTTATATTTTCCGTGGTGCATTGGACGTACGTGCTACGCAGATCAATGAAGCCATGAAACTGGCTGCAGTAAAGGCATTGGCCGAGTTGGCGCGGAGGCCGGTACCCGATATGGTGAACCTGGCTTATAACCAGACACACATGTCATTCGGACCTGAATACATCATTCCCAAACCGGTAGACCCGCGCTTGTTATCCACCGTAGCGCCTGCCGTAGCGAAGGCGGCAGTAGAGAGTGGTGTGGCGCAGAAAAAGATCGCCAATTGGGAAGCGTATGAACTGGAACTGAACAAAAGGCTTGGTCTCGATAACCAGTTGGTAAGGGCCATTGGCAATAAAGCGAAGAAAGATCCGCGGCGACTGGTATTTGCCGAAGCGGATAACCATAAAATACTCAAAGCGGCCAGCATATTGTATGATGATGGTATTGCATACCCGATCCTGTTGGGTAACGGGGAGAAGATCAAAAAGATTGCAGAAGCACATGATATTGATTTGGCCGATATTCCCATCATCGATCCGCGGAGCGATGAGATGGAAAAGAAAAGAGAGGAATACGGCGAGATATTCTTCAACAAAAGACAACGCAAAGGATATAATAAGTACGAGAGTCTGAAAGTGATGAAAGACCGCAACCATTTCGGTTGTATGATGGTGGAAACAGGAGATGCAGACGCGATGTTGTCGGGCCTGACCAAAAACTATGCAGAAGCCATCCGCCCTGCATTGCATATCATCGGCACCGAAGAAGGAGTGAAGAAAATAGCGGGCATGTACCTGCTGCTCACCAAGAAAGGCCCTTTGTTCCTCGCAGATACTACGGTGAACTTCAATCCAACTGCAGAAGAGTTGGCAGATATTGCCCTGATGGTGGCCAAAGAAGTACGCAACTTTAATATCACGCCCCGTATTGCCATGCTCAGCTATAGCAATTTCGGTAGCAGCGATTCACCCGAAGCGCGGCTGGTGGCCGAGGCAACGCGCTTGTTGAAGCAACGCAATCCTTCCCTGATCGTAGATGGAGAAATGCAGGCAAGCCTCGCTTTCAATAAAGAAATACTGCGGGATAATTATCCGTTCAGCGAACTCGTGGATGAAGATGTTAATGTGCTGATATTTCCTAACTTAACGGCAGGGAACGTAACTTACAACCTGCTGAAAGAAGTAGGAGGTGCCGATGCGATCGGTCCGATTTTGCTGGGTATTAAAAAACCGGTACACGTATTGCAATTGGGCAGCGCCGTGAGAAGCATTGTGAATATGGCTACGGTAGCAGTGGTGGATGCGCAGATCAGGTGCCGCAATCATGTAGTAGCACCTGTAGAGCAAAGCAGCTGGTGGAAACGTTTAAAAAAGAAAAAGAAATAATCAGACATGTCTTTTTTCACTCATCTCGGTTCTTATCTTTTAATGTTGAAGGGCATGTTTACCAAGCCCGAGAACTGGCGCATGTACTGGAAGGAATTCATGACCCAATGTGTGGAGATTGGCGTTGGAGCTTTGCCTATCGTCATCATCATTTCGTTGTTCCTGGGAGCGGTAACTACTGTGCAGACTGCATATCAATTGGTGAGTCCATTGGTGCCGCAGGCAACCATTGCCCAGATTGTGAGAGACAGTATGATACTGGAACTGGCGCCTACCGTTGTGAGTATTGTTCTGGCGGGTGTTATTGGTAGTAAAATTGCGAGTGAGTTGGGGAATATGCGTATCAGCGAGCAGATTGATGCGCTGGAGATTATGGGCATCAATACCAAGAGCTATCTTGTAATGCCGAAAATATTGGGCGCGCTTATTGTAATCCCCTGCCTCATCGTTATTTCGGCGGTCCTCGGTATCTGGGGCGGGCGTACAGCAGCCAGCATGGCTGGGATACTGGCTACAGATATCTTTGACATTGGTCTTCGCCAAAACCTCAATTTATATAATATCACTTTCGCTCTGTATAAATCCTACACTTTTGCATTTATTATCAGCAGCATTTCTGCTTATTACGGCTACCATGTGAAAGGAGGGGCGCTGGAAATAGGAAGGGCCAGTACCAGCGCCGTGGTGGTAAGTTGTATCCTGATTCTTCTTGCCGATTACGCACTGGCAGCGCTGTTGCTATAATGTTTTTTCATGTGCGGTACACTTACTACATTTAAGTACGAATCTGTTACACATGAAAATTGCTTTTCACGGAGCTGCGCGTACTGTTACCGGCTCCAAACATTTGCTTACCCTTAAGAACGGGAAAAAAATATTACTCGATTGCGGTCTTTTCCAGGGAATGGGAAAAGATACCGAGACACTGAATGGAAGTTTTGGTTTCGATCCGTCTTCTGTCGATTATCTCGTATTGTCGCATGCACATATAGACCATTCCGGGCTCATACCCAAGTTGGTGAAAGATGGGTTTGCAGGAAAAATATTTTCCACGCCTGCTACAAAAGAACTGGCCATCATCTTACTGGAAGATTCGGCGCAGATACAAAGAGATGATACCAAGTTCATCAACAAGCGAAGGGCCAAACAAGGATTGCCTCCCTATCAGCCATTATACGATCTCGACGATGCAGCCAAAGCCGCCGACTTGTTCGAAATAGTTGAATACGGTAATTGGAAAAACATCACAGAAGAGGTGGAAGTGATGTTTACCGATGCAGGCCATATCATTGGAAGCGCTGCAGTACACCTGCGCATAAAGGAAGACGGAAAAGAAACGCACCTAACCTTCAGCGGTGATGTAGGACGTTATAACGATGCCATCCTGCGATCACCGCAGGATTTTCCGCACCAGGCAGATTATATCATACTGGAAAGCACTTATGGCAATAAGCTGCACGATGATGTAACCGGCACTTCAGATGCACTGCTGCAATGGATCGAAAAAACCTGTATCCAGAAAAAAGGAAAACTGATCATACCTGCCTTTAGTGTGGGACGCACACAGGAATTGCTTTATGCACTCAATCAATTGGAACTGGAACACCGCTTGCCGGCCATTCCATATTATGTGGATAGTCCGCTGAGCCGCGAAGCCACCGAAGTGCTGAAGTCATACCCCGAATATTTTAACAAGCGCATCAAAAAAGTAATGCAGGAAGACGATGATCCTTTCGATTTCAAAGGGCTGAAGTTCATCAAAACAGTGGATGAAAGCAAGGCCCTGAACGATCTTCCACAGCCCTGCGTGATCATGTCGGCCAGCGGCATGGCCGATGCAGGACGTGTGAAGCACCATATCATGAACAATATCAGCGATCAAAAGAATACCATTTTGATGGTGGGTTACTGCGAGCCGCATTCGTTGGGCGGACGATTGGCCAGCGGCGCGAAAGAAGTTAAAATATTCGGTGAGATGTACAATGTAGTAGCTGACGTGGGACAAATGCGCAGCATGAGTGCTCATGGCGATTACGATGATCTCAGCCAGTTCATCAGTAAACAAGATCCCGCTGCTGTTAAAACATTGTTCCTGGTACATGGAGAATACGATGTGCAGCAAGACTTTGCCAGTCGCCTCTTGCGCAAAGGCTTCAAAGAAGTGGTGATCCCGGAAATGCATTATGAAACGGCTTTAACCTGATTCTCTCCATTATATGCGAAATTATTTTTTGATCATTTGTGTGTTATTATTATTGCCCGCTGCAATATGGGCACAGAAAAAAGAAACCGATCCGAATACATGGCATGGATTCAAACGGATCCATTTTACGATCGATAGCACGCCGGCTTATATGGTAGTACCGCCAAAAGCATTGCCAGGCAATCCCTGGCTCTGGCGATCCTATTCACCCGACTTTCACATAGAGATCGACAGCATACTGGTGGCCAAAGGCTTTTATATTGGTTTCCTGGATGTAAATAACAAACTGTTATACGGACAGCCGGCACTGATGCAACAGTGGGAAAGATTTTATGACTACCTCGTTAACGAAAAACATTTTGCCGCTACGCCGGCATTAGAGGGAGCCGTACGCGGCACTTTGTGTGAATTCGCCTGGGCCAAAAAACATCCCGATAAAGTAAGTTGCATTTATTCAGAGAACCCGGTGAGCGAGATCAAAAGCTGGCCTGGCGGTAAATTAAAAGACGCTGCCTTCAAAGGAAGCGGAGCGCTCGATAACTGGAACCAACTCAAGAGCGCTTATGGGTTTACAGAGGAAGAGGCCCTGCAATATCACGACAATCCCAAAGACAACCTCGAACAACTTGCCGATCACCAGGTGCCGCTTTATTTCAGCTTCGGCCTGCACGACCAACTGATACCCATGGATCAGAACGCATTGGTGATAGCCAATAATTACGTAAAACTGGGTGGTCCCGTTACGCTTCGCCCCATGACCAAAGGCAAGCAGGAAGCCAACGGACACCACGTAACCATTGAAAACCCCGAAGCCATTGCGGATTTTATTATCCGGGCTTCTATGACTAAAATTGCAGAAAACAAGCATTGATGAGCCTTATGAAAGAAAGAGTAACGGAATTGTTCCGCGCACAGTTCGGAGAACCCGCTGTTATTGTAAGATCACCCGGAAGGATCAATTTGATAGGAGAACATACCGATTACAACCTTGGATTCGTATTACCCGCCGCAGTTGATAAAGCCATATACATAGCCATCGGCCCACGCAATGATGAAGCCATTCATTTATATGCCGGCGATTTGGATGAATCGTTCACTTCATCCCTGCATGACCTGAAGCCCACTGCAAAGCAATGGCCCAATTATTTATTGGGTGTGGCAGACCAATTGGAAAAGAACGGACACAGATTGGCCGGATTCAACGCAGTAGTGATAGGTGATGTGCCGCTGGGAGCCGGACTGTCTTCTTCCGCTGCAGTGGAATGCGCTACGATTTTTGCGATGAATGAAATGTGGTTGCTCAAACTGGACCGTCTTTCTATGGTTAAGATGGCACAGAAAGCGGAGCATGAATTTGCAGGTGTAAAATGCGGTATCATGGACCAGTTTGCCAGTATGTTTGGACAAACCGGTAAAGTGATCCAACTCGATTGCCGTTCTCTTGAATACACATACATTCCTTTCAATATGGAGGGGATCCGGATCATACTTTTTGATACAGGCGTAAAGCATTCGCTGGCCTCATCGGCTTACAACAAACGAAGAGAAGAGTGCGAAGCAGGGGTGGCGTTGATACAGCAAAAATTCCCCGAAGTAAAAAGTTTGAGAGATGCTACCATTGACATGGTGGAGACATGTCTTGCCGGTAAAGAGGTGGCGGTATATCATCGCTGCAAATACATGGTGGAAGAAATAGACCGGCTGCAAAAAGCCTGCACCCGGCTGGAGCAGGGCGATATGGCAGGTTTTGGCGAATACATGTTTGAAACACATGAGGGATTGAGTAAATTGTATGAAGTGAGCTGTAAGGAGTTAGATGTGCTGGCTTCACTGGCGAGAGACTGCAAAGGAGTACTCGGCGCCCGCATGATGGGAGGCGGTTTCGGCGGTTGTACCATCAATCTGGTAAAAGAAGATCAGGTGGATGAAACCATTGCATTTATAGCTGAACAATATGCCAAAATATTTGAAAAATGGCCACAGCACTATATTGTAGCCATTGATAATGGGACCTCGTTGCTGTAAACAGACAGGACAAGATTGTTCCTAACGGTTGTTAGCGCATATTTTTTTCAGGAAAACGAATGAATAACGAATATTGTGACCGCTTATTAAAATGAATAGCTGCCGATGAAAAAGTCGAATAATTACCTCCTTCCGTTTGTGCTTGTCACGAGCCTTTTTTTCTTATGGGCTTTTTTGCACAACATCAATCCCATATTGATTCCGCACCTGAAAAAGGCATGTCGCTTAACGGATACCGAATCGGCGCTGATCGACTCGGCAGTTTACCTGGGTTATTTTACCATTGCTCTCCCCGCCGGATGGTTCATGCACCATTATGGGTACAAAAAGGGAATCCTGTTCGGACTACTGTTATATGGCATTGGCACCATATTGTTTGTGCCAGCTGCCAGCGCCCGCAGTTATGAATTTTTTCTTGTAGCGCTTTTTATCATAGCAAGCGGCGCAACATTCCTCGAAACAGTAGCCAACCCTTATATTACTAAGTTGGGCGATAAAGCTACCGCAGAACAACGACTCAACTTTGCGCAATCGTTCAATGGTGTGGGCGCATTCCTTGCACCGATCATTGGCGGTAAATTCATTTTGTCGGGTATAGAGCATACACCACAGGAACTGGCTGCCATGACACCGCAGGCCCTGAGCGATTACCTCAGTTTCGAAGCAGGGATGGTGAAAATACCCTATATCGTTATAGCGGCAATTGTATTTGTGGTATTGGCCCTGTTCTTTGTAACACATATACCGGAGATTAAAGAAGCCGATGAAAAAAGTGAAAGCAGTTTTTCATGGAAAGTCTTCCGGCACAAACACCTGCGAGGCGCTGTGATAGCAGAGTTTTTTTATGTGGGCTCACAGGTAGGGGTAGGAAGTTTTTTCATCCGCTTCTCTAAATATGTCATGAACATGCCCGAAAAAGACGCAGCTTTCCGCTGGGGCTCTATTGCCATGGTAGGATTCATGGTGGGACGGTTTACCGGAACTTTCTTCATGAAATACATCCGCCCGGCCAGGCTGCTTTCGTTGTATGCCTGCATCAACATCATTTTGTTGCTCGTGTCAATTTTTGCGCATGGGGCAACAGCTGCTTATGCGCTGATGGCGGTTCCTTTCTTTATGTCCATCATGTTCCCCACCATCTTTGCACTGGGCATCAAAGACCTGGGAGAAGAAACCAAGATCGCATCGTCTTTCCTGGTGATGTCGATCGTTGGGGGCGCTTTTGTGCCGCTCGTTATGGGCAAGATTTCAGACCTTACCGGTGGTAATATCCAATTGGCATACCTGGTACCTGCCATATGCTTTGCGGTGATCCTGTTTTTTGCCAGGAGCCAGGATACGAAAGGAAACAATGTTCAAGTAAAGAATACACATTAATCATCACGCATGAAGAGATATTGTCTGGCGCTGGACCTGGTAGATGATCCGGCATTGATTGCCGAATACGAAGCTTACCATCAGTCGGTTTGGCCTGAGATCAAAGCAAGCATCCTTGATTCGGGGATTACCAACATGGAGATATACCGCCTGGGAAACCGGCTTTTCATGATCATGGATACCACAGATCTTTTTAGCTTTGATGCCAAATCGGAGATGGACAGGAACAACCCCAAAGTACAGGAATGGGAACAACTCATGTGGAAATACCAGCAGGCATTGCCACAGGCAAAGCCCGGGGAGAAATGGTTGCTGATGAACAAAATATTCCAATTGTAATTTGTAACTGATATGTTAAGTCTGAAAGGAAAAAAAGCCGTGGTAACCGGCGGTGGGAGCGGCATAGGCAAAGCCGTGTCGGTGGTATTTGCCAAGCAGGGCGCAGAAGTATGCATACTGGAACTAAATACCGATCATGCCGCAACTATAGTGGAGGAGATCAAAGCACAAGGCGGAAAAGCCACGGTGTACGCCTGTGATGTGAGCAATCAACAGCAGGTGATGGAAATTTTTGGACAGATAGGCCGGCACGATATACTGGTGAACAATGCAGGGATATCGCATATCGGAAATGTGGAGACCACTTCCGAAGCAGATTTTGAGAAGCTGTTCAATGTAAATGTCAAAGGCGTGTATAACTGCCTGCACGCTGCAGTTCCGCTGATGAAACAGCATGGCGGAGGAGTTATCCTGAATATGTCATCGATCGCTGCTGTAACGGGACTGAACGACCGTTTCGCTTATTCCATGACGAAAGGAGCGGTATATGCCATGACGCTTTCTGTTGCGAAAGATTATCTGAAACACGGAATCCGGTGCAACTGTGTTTCCCCGGCACGTGTGCATACTCCTTTTGTAGACGGGTTCCTCGCAAAGAATTACCCGGGCAAAGAAGCAGAGATGTTCGAGAAACTTTCACAGTCGCAACCGATCGGCAGGATGGGCAAGCCCGAAGAAATAGCCAACCTGATCTTGTACCTGTGTTCGGATGAAGCTTCATTTATCACAGGTTCGGATTACCCGATCGATGGAGGGTTTATCAAACTCAACGGGTAACGTGAACGAATTTTTTTAAAGTAAAAAATAAAGTGAGATAGTATATGAAACTGATACGTTTTGGTGAAGCAGGAAAAGAGAAACCCGGTGTTTGTGTAGATGGACGTTATTACGATGCATCAGGATGGGTGCGCGATTACGATGAAGATTTTTTTGCCAACGGAGAATTGGCCGCTTTACAAAAGAAACTGAACGAAGGAATAACAGCTTTGCAGGAATTGCCCGCCGGTACCCGCCTGGGATGCCCGGTAGCAAAGCCTTCTAAGATTGTTTGTATCGGATTGAATTATGCCGATCATGCAAAAGAAACCGGAGCCGCCACACCAAGCGAACCAATCATTTTCATGAAGTCAACCACAGCTATTGTTGGCCCGAATGACGCGATCATGATCCCCAAAGGATCGGAAAAAACAGACTGGGAAGTGGAGCTGGCAGTAGTAATCGGAAAGAAAGCAAGCTATGTTTCGAAGGAAGCAGCTTTGGATTATGTAGCGGGCTACGCATTGCACAACGATGTATCGGAACGCGCTTTCCAGTTGGAGCGGAACGGTACCTGGGATAAAGGAAAAGGATGCGACACTTTTGCACCGATCGGACCCTGGATGGCAACACAGGATGAAATAGCTGATGTGAATAATTTGCGTTTGTGGTTATCGGTGAACGGTAAAAAAATGCAGGATGGTACTACTGCCAACCTCATTTTTGATGTGCCGTTCCTGGTTTCCTATATCAGCCAGTTCATGACCTTATTACCCGGCGATATCATTTCTACCGGAACACCCGCAGGTGTGGGATTGGGGTTCAATCCTGCCATTTACCTCCAGCCAGGCGATGTGGTGGAATTGGGTATCGACAGTTTGGGAACATCAACACAAAAGGTAGTAGCGTATGCTGCGCATTGATGCACACCAGCATTTCTGGCAATACGATCCGGTGCGTGATGCCTGGATCGACGATACCATGACGGCGATCCGCAGAGACTTTCTGCCGGAAGACCTCCTGCCTTTATTGAATAAGAACCAGGTAGATGGTTGCGTAGCGGTGCAGGCCGATCAATCGGAAACGGAAACGGATTTTTTGCTGCAACTGGCTGCTCAACATCCTTTTATCAAAGGAGTGGTAGGGTGGGTGGACCTGCGTTCACCTGCTTTAGAAGAAAGACTCGCACATTATAGCCAGTTCAATTTGCTCAAAGGTTTCCGGCATATCCTGCAGGCAGAAGATCCGCAGTTCATGCTGGAAGATGCTTTCATTAAAGGCATCAACCGCCTTCGGCAATTTGGTTTTACTTATGATGTGCTGATCTATGCGCATCAATTAAAGCATGCTGCACAGTTGGTAGCAGCTTTTCCCGATCAGCCCTTTGTGATAGATCATATTGCGAAGCCTGCGATCAAGCAGGGGGAAATAACAGAATGGACCAGGGATATTCGAAAGGTAGCCGGGCTCCCCAATGTATATTGTAAGGTATCTGGCATGGTGACAGAAGCCCATTGGCAACAATGGAATGAAGCAACTTTCCGGCCTTACCTCGACGTAGTAGTAGAGGCCTTCGGTATGAACCGGTTGATGTACGGGTCGGACTGGCCGGTTTGTTTGCTGGCAGCCGATTACGAGGCAAATATGAACATTGTAAAACATTATTTTTCGTCATTCAGCGCCGAAGAACAAAACCGTTTTTTCGGAGGCAATGCGATTCAATTTTATCAGCTTAGTTAAACAGCATTGAATATGGACCTTCAGTTAAAAGACAAAATCATCATTGTATCCGGCGGAGCCAAAGGAATAGGCGAGGGGATTTCACGTGTGCTGGCAAAAGAGGGAGCCATTCCCGTGATCATTGGCCGGAGCGAAGCCGATAACACAGCAACGGTTAATGCCATCATTGCCGAAGGTGGAAAAGCTTCCCATGTGGTGGCAGAGCTTACACAGCCAGAAGCCTGTGAGCATGCGGTAAAAGAGGTATTGAGCAAGTATGGAAAGATCGACGGACTTGTGAACAATGCCGGTGTGAACGACGGTGTGGGACTGGAGAAAGGTAATTACGAGGCTTTCATGGAATCCCTCCACAGAAACCTGGTACATTATTACCTGCTGGCGCATTATGCTTTACCAGCCTTGAAATCATCGAAAGGGTCTATTGTAAATATCAGTTCCAAAACAGCGGAAACAGGCCAGGGAGGCACTTCTGCTTATGCTGCTTCCAATGGCGGCCGTAATGCACTGACAAGGGAATGGGCCGTTGAATTAATACCCTACAGTATTCGTGTCAATGCCATCATTGTAGCAGAAAGCTGGACGCCGCTATACGCAAAATGGATCAACAGCCTGCCCAATCCGGAAGAAAAGCTGGCATCTATTACAGCAAAAATCCCACTGGAAAAAAGAATGACCACGACCGAAGAGATCGCCAATATGACGGCTTTTCTTTTGTCGGCCCGCTCCAGCCATACCACCGGCCAACTAATCCATGTAGACGGTGGTTATGTTCACCTTGACCGCGCCCTATAACCTGCATCCGAAACATGCACCAAATCTTTGCCCCGCCCTGAAGGGCGGGGTTTCTTTATAAAAAGTTCACAAAATCGATTTAGCTATGTAAATTGGCAGGGAATTTTATAAGCGATCGCTACCAATAAAGAAAGTATGAAAAGAAAAACGCTCTTCCTGCTGGCCCTGCTGATCAACAGCCTGGCTTCATTTGCACAGATGGTTAATAAAGTAACAGACCCTGCCGACTGGGTGAATCCGCTCATGGGAACGGATTCAAGACCAGCCTTATCCAATGGAAATACCTATCCCGCCATTGCAGTGCCCTGGGGAATGAATTTCTGGACACCACAAACTGGCCCCATGGGCAGCGGATGGCAATACACCTATAATCCTGAAGCATCGCCCAAATCAAACGGCAGCTATAAGATCAGGGGATTCAAGCAAACGCACCAGCCATCGCCCTGGATGAATGATTACGGGCAATTTTCCATCATGCCGGTGACGGGCAAACTGAAATTCAACCAGGATGACAGGGCCAGTTGGTTCTCGCATAAAGCAGAAACAGCCAAGCCTTATTATTACAGCGTTTACCTGGCCGATGCCGATATTACAACAGAGATCACACCCACAGAACGTGCGGCGCAGTTCCGTATTACGTATCCGGCAGCAGACAGTTCCTTTATTGTGATAGATGCTTTTGATAAAGGAAGCTATGTCAAGATCATTCCCGCAGAACATAAGATCATCGGTTATACTACCCGCACCAGCAGGAGCGTGCCTAAAAACTTCAAAAATTATTTTGTCATCTATATCGACAAAGCTTTCGACGTGCAGTATGTATGGCGCGGCAATGATTTGGTGAAAGATGCACTTGAAATGAATGACAATCACGCAGGAGCAGTAGTGGGCTTTAAAACCGCCCGTGGCGAAAAAGTACACCTGAAAGTGGCATCTTCTTTCATCAGCTTTGAACAGGCCGAACTGAACCTGAAAAGAGAACTGGCGAATGATGCTTTTGATGCTACTTTGGCAAAAGCAAAACAAGCCTGGAACAATACATTGGGACGTGTTGCCGTTGAAGGCGGAACCGTTGACCAGATACGTACTTTTTATTCCTGCTTTTACCGCGCTGTTTGCTTTCCGCAAAAAATGTATGAGATCAACAGCGAGAATAAGGTTGTGCATTACAGTCCATATACAGGACAGACCTACCCAGGCTACCTGTATGCAGGCACTGGTTTTTGGGATACTTTCCGCGCGCTGTATCCCTTCCTGAACCTGGTATATCCTTCCATCAACAAAGAAATGCAGGAAGGACTCCTGAACGATTACAAAGAAGGAGGCTGGTTGCCGGAATGGTCCAGTCCGGGTTATGCCGATGTAATGGTGGGCAACAACTCCGCCTCAGTGGTATCGGAAGCATGGCTCAAAGGGTTGAGGGGATATGACATCCACACGCTTTACCAGGCACTGCTGCACGGAGCCAATAATGAAGGACCGCTCACCGCAGTGGGCCGCGCAGGAGTAAAATACTACAATGAACTGGGTTATGTGCCTTACGATGTAAAGCTCAATGAAAATGCCGCACGCACACTGGAATATGCGTATGACGACTACGCCATTTACAAACTCGGAAAAGCATTGGGCAGGCCGAAAGAAGAAACAGACCTGTATGCAAAAAGAAGCCTGAATTACCGGAACCTTTTTGATCCGGAAACCAAACTCATGCGGGGTAAAAACAAAGACGGCAACTTTCAAAAACCTTTCAACCCGTTCAAATGGGGAGATGCTTTCACAGAAGGAAACAGCTGGCATTATTCCTGGTCGGTCTTTCACGATATACAGGGATTGATCAACCTGATGGGAGGCAGGCAAACATTTGTGAAGATGCTGGATTCGGTATTCATCATGCCACCGGTATTTGATGAAAGCTATTATGGTGGCGTGATACACGAGATCAGGGAAATGCAATTGGTGAACATGGGACAGTACGCACATGGCAACCAACCTATACAGCACATGCTCTATTTGTATAACTATGCAGGCGAACCCTGGAAAACACAATACTGGGTGCGGGAAGCCATGAACCGTTTGTACCTGGCCACACCCGATGGTTATTGTGGCGATGAAGACAATGGCCAGACCTCTGCCTGGTACCTGTTTTCAGCATTGGGCTTCTATCCTGTTACGCCTGCATCCGACCAATATGTATTGGGTGCTCCTTTGTTCAGGAAAGCGACCATCAAACTGGAAAATGGCAAACAGGTTGTGATCGATGCGCCGGCGAACAGCAAGGAAAATCTTTATGTACAGCAACTTCAATGGAATAATACTTCGTATAATAAAAACTGGCTTGGCCACAGCGTCCTGGAACAGGGAGCAGTATTGAAATTCACCATGGGTAACCAGCCGAATAAGCAAAGAGGTATATCGGAAACGTCCTTCCCTTATTCTTTTTCAACAGATAAAGAGAATCCTTTCCTGAAGAAGTAAATAATTATCTTCATGTTTGTAAAAAACAAAACTGCACAACCTGCATGAAGAAAATATCCCTGAAGGATATAGCGAAAATGGCCGGGGTATCTACCTCTACGGTTTCTTTTGTACTCAACGGAAAGGCTGAACAGATGCGCATCAGCAAGCCGATAGTAGAAAAGGTGCACCAGATTGTTAAGAAATCAGGTTATCAGCCAAACCGGGTAGCGGTGAGTTTGCGAACAGGAAAGTCAAAGATCATTGGATTATTGGTAGACGATATTTCCAACCAGTTTTTTGCATCCTGCGCAAAATTCATCGAAGATGAAGCTAATGAATACGGATACAAAGTGATCTTTTGTTGTACGGAAAATGACGCCCATCGCGCAAGGACCCTGCTCAATATCCTCAACTACCAGCAAGTGGATGGATTTATTATCACGCCTACGGTAAAGATGAATAAAGACATCGAACAACTGGTGCAGTATAAGAAACCTTTTGTTTTGATGGACCGTTATTTTCCGGAGATCAATACGCCGTATGTGTTAGTGAATAATTATTCTGGAATTGAGAAAGGAATGGCACACCTCATCAGGAAAGGATATAAGCGAATCGGTTTCGTAACCGTTGATCTGAAGATGATACAGATGGACATGCGGGAACAGGCTTATAAAGATGCCCAGAAAAAAGAACAACCGGCTTCGAAACAAAAACTCCTGCTAAAGTTACCCATCAATTGCACAGATGATAGAGAAGCAACTATGCAGTCGATCATTTCTTTTATCAGGGATACTGAGCTGGACGCTGTATTTTTTGCTACGAATTACCTGGGTATCCTGGGACTGGAAAGCATACAACAGATTGGACTTGAGATCCCCAGGGACATTGCCGTGATTTGTTTTGATGATAATGATATTTTCAGGCTACATACACCTGCCATTACAGTGATCAGGCAGCCCATAGATAAAATTGCAAAATCTTCCGTAGCCATACTGATGGATCAGCTGGGTGCGGGGAAGCATAAAGTGCAACGTATACAAGTTGAGATCGACCCGGAATTTGTGGTGCGCAAATCAACCTGACCTGTTCGTATTTGCATGGGAGAAGATATTTTTGTGAGACCAAACACATATTCAACCATGACAATTGCGAAAAAACTATTCATCATTGCAGCATTGCTTTACCTGCCTTTTGAATCGAATGCCTGGGGCATGCTCGGACACCGGATCGTAGGGGAAATTGCTGAAACATATCTCACCGCCCAGGCACGCAAAGAAGTAAGGGCTATTTTAGGCAACGAATCGCTGGCCATGACTGCTAACTGGCCCGATTTCATCAAGTCAGACCCTTCTTTCAACTACCTCGGCCCCTGGCATTATATCAATTTTGATGATGGGTATACCTTGGACATGATGAAAGAATATCTTGCCAAAGACACAGCTGTAGACGCCTATACCAAATTAAATTTCCTGATCAGGGAACTGAAGAAAAAAGGACTGGACCAGGAAAAGAAAAAATTGTACCTGCGCTTACTGGTGCACATTGTGGGAGACGTGCACCAACCGATGCACACGGGCAGGCAGTCAGACCTGGGCGGCAACCGCATTCGATTACAATGGTTCGGCGAACCCACTAACCTGCATGCGGTATGGGATGAAAAATTGATCGACTACCAGCAACTGAGTTATACCGAATATGTGAAAGCCATTAATTTCACCACACTGCAGGAGCGGAAACGATGGCAGTCGGCGCCCATTGCCAACTGGCTTTTCGAATCTTACGAGATCAGCCGGAAACTGTACGACGAAGCCGGCCGCTCACCTGAACTGAAATTAAGTTACCGTTATAATTTCGATCACATTAATACCCTCAATGAACGTTTGCTGAAAGGAGGAGTAAGACTGGCCGGGGTTTTGAATGAGATTTTCTCGCAGACAGCTTAAAAACGGCAAAAAAAGTGGAATGGGCCTGAATTTGGCATGTTTTTTTATTAGATTTATTTTCAAATTCAAATTCCATAACATGAAAAAGATCTTCACGCTCTCACTTGCCTTCGCGCTTTTATTAGGTGGCGTACAGGTATTCGCCCAAACAAAAGAAACAGCCAAGGAAAAGGCTAAAAAAGAAGCAGCTGATAAGAAAAAAGCAGCTGCCGACAAAGCAAAAGCGGAGGCAGATAAAGCCCAGCAAGCTGCCGCTGTAAAAAAGATGGTGCCTGTTGCAGCCAAGCCTATAACCCCGGCTCCAGCTACCGCCAAGCCAGCTGCCCCTGCCCCGGCACCCAAAGTTGCTGCCCCTGCCCCCACTGCAAAAACAGCCGATAAAGTAGTAGGAACCGATGCAAAAGGACGCACCATTTACGAAGGGCCCCGCGGCGGACATTATTACATCAACAAGAACGGAAACAAAGAATACGTTAAAAAACAATAAGTGCAACAACGCACTATTCCTACCTGATCATCATCCAATAAACTGCTGCGCATGCTATAACATTGGTACACTATTATTTTACTAAAACCAATCATCATGTCAGACTTGAAAGATCAACTGGCCGCCAAGGCCAATGAGTTCAAAAACCAGGCGGCTGAAAAACTGGAAGAACTGAAAAACAAATCGGGCGAATTAGGAGCGGAACTAAAACAAAAGGCAGGAGAGATAATGGACCATATCAAATCGGGAGAGATCAAAGATGACTTGTCGCATTTGAAAGAAGAAGCAGGCGAGAAAATGAATGAACTGAAAGACAAGGCTAAAGGTTTCTGGGATAAACTGACTGGCAAATAACCCCCGGCAAAATAGCATTGGCATACCCGAAAAGAAGGCATATCCTGGATGTGCCTTCTTTTATTTGATGCATATATAAGTTAAGACTTAGCTCGACAATTAAGATTCCCTTAATGCGGGAATGGTCTATTTTTAATGCTCCTATTCAATTAAACCAACGCATCATGTCATCAAATTCTTCACGCCGGGCATTCCTTTACCAAAGTTCGCTTGCATCTTTGGGCATATTGGTTACCGGAAAATCTGCCTTTGCGCGTAATTTCTTCCTGTCCAAACCCAACTCATTGATCCGGGGAGTTCAGATCGGAGTAACTACTTATTCATTCAGAAGCATGCCGGGACATCCGGATAAACTGTTGCAATATTGCATCGAAAGCAATATCAATGCAGTTGAATTAAAGGGTGATGAAGTGGAAGACTATTTAGGCAAACCCGTTAACCCGGTAAAAATGCAGCCACGCGTACCCGGACAACCAAAGCAGGAATTGAGTGAAGAGGTCAAAGCCCAACTGAAACAATATAAGGAACAAGTAGCTGCCTGGCGGGAATCTGTATCAATGGATGGATTCACTGAACTCCGAAAAAAATTTAATGCAGCCGGTGTTTACATTTTTGCGTATAAGCCAAACGCATTGGCGGCTGACAATACAGATGGCGAAGTAACTTATGCCATGCGTGCTGCAAAAGCGCTGGGCGCCACTTCGGTATCCGTTGAATTGCCCTCAGATCCCGCACAAACCAAAAGACTGGGAGAACTGGCCGAAAAAAATAAAGTATATGTTGGCTACCATGCCCACCTGCAGGCAACAGAAACTGCATGGGATACGGCTTTGGCCCAGTCGCCTAATAATACCATCAATCTCGATTGCGGGCATTATATAGCTGCGGGTAATACCAAAGAGAGCTTGCTGTCTTTTATCGAGGCTAAACACAAAAAAATTACCAGTATGCACCTCAAAGACCGTAAAAGCAAAGCCAACGGCGGCAAGAACACGCCATGGGGTGAAGGTGATACGCCTTTGAAAGACATACTGACTTTGCTGAAAACAAAGAAATATAAAATGCCCGCTACCATCGAGCTGGAGTATGATATCCCGGCAGGTTCCGATGCGGTGAAAGAAACGAAGAAGTGCAGGGACTACGCACAGCAGTTACTGGATGCATAACATAAAAAGCCCCGTTAGGAATGAACTAGCGGGGCTTTTTATCTCTCTTTAACACCACTTGCATGGTATTAAAATCGATTGGAGAAGAAGTGTGCTGGTGAATGATTTTCCAGGTCAGCCCTTTCTTTACAGCTACCCATGTAAGACGGTTCTCCAGGTAGCGAAGCGCTTCTCCCTGTTCCGAAGTTGCAGTAAATTTTGCTATTGCAGTAATAAGCGCCAATTCCCCCTTTTCTGTAATTTCAATATCGCTGAAAGTTACCACATCTTTATCCGCACCTAGCGCGTCAAACCAATCCTTTGCCACTTCACGCCAGGCCGTAATGCCGTCGTATCGCCATTCCTGCCACATATCAAAGACGCGTATGTTCTCGTCGAAAATGGAAGTGTAAGCAGCTGCATCTTTATGTAAAACTGCTGTTGCATAAGCTTCCAACAAATATTCCGGCCTCATCGTTTTTTACTAAATATATAAAAAGATGAAATGAGGATGTTAGGTTCCGGGAAATAAAAAACCGGAAAAGCAATAGAAATTTATGCTTTTCCGGTGGTGTAGCCCGTACGGGAATCGAACCCGTCTTTCCTCCGTGAAAGGGAGATGTCCTAGCCGATAGACGAACGGGCCGTCTATTTTTTCAATCGGGACGCAAAAATAGGATGGGACGGGGGTATAACAAAATTTTTTTTTGCCTACCACATTTGGATCCCGGTTGCATTAATTAATTTTAAAGACTTTCTCAATCCCGATAATCACGTAAATTCGCATCTCATTTTAGCATTTATACCAATCATTAAACCAATTATTCATGAGTACAGTTAAAGTTGCCATTAACGGATTCGGGCGTATCGGCCGTTTGGTGTTTCGCCAAATCTATAATATGAAAGGAATCGAAGTGGTTGCTATCAACGATCTGACAAGTCCCAAAGTATTAGCTCATTTATTGAAATACGACAGTGCGCAAGGCCGTTTTGATGCTACCGTTACTTCTACAGAAGACGCCATCGTAGTAAACGGTGAAACCGTAAAAATATACGCACAGAGAGATCCCGCACAAATTCCCTGGGGTTCACATGGTGTAGACGTGGTGATTGAGTCAACCGGATTTTTTACCGATAAAGCCAAAGCGGAAGCACACCTCACAGCCGGCGCCAAGCGCGTAGTGATCTCTGCCCCCGCTACCGGTGACCTGAAAACCGTAGTATTCAACGTAAACCACAATATCCTCGACGGCAGCGAAACCATCATTTCCTGCGCATCCTGTACTACCAACTGCCTGGCGCCGATGGCCAAAGTAATGAACGACCAGTATGGCATCGTGGCTGGTTTCATGACTACCATCCACGCTTATACCAACGACCAGAATACCCTCGATGCACCCCACGCAAAAGGCGACCTGCGCCGCGCAAGGGCTGCAGCAGCCAATATCGTTCCCAACAGTACCGGAGCGGCTAAAGCCATCGGACTGGTACTGCCAGAACTGAAAGGTAAACTCGACGGAGCTGCACAGCGTGTGCCTACCATCACCGGTTCACTCACAGAACTGACTACCATCCTCACTAAAAAAGTAACGGCCGAAGAAGTGAACGCCGCTATGAAAGCCGCCAGCAACGAAAGCTTTGGTTATACTGAAGACGAGATCGTTAGCTCGGATGTGATCGGTATGCACTTCGGTTCTTTGTACGATGGTACACAAACCAAAGTGATCACCGTTGGCGATACACAACTGGTGAAGACCGTTAGCTGGTACGATAACGAAATGAGTTATGTAAGTCAGCTGGTGCGTACTGTTAAGTATTTCGCCGGTCTGATCAGCAAATAAAAAAGACAAGAAAAAAAATGCCGGACGCTGATCCGGCATTTTTAGTTTGCATACACTATTAATAAACATTACCATGAGCCGTTTTACCCATCACTCTTTCGCCGGACAAAAAGCGTTGATCCGCGTAGATTTCAATGTACCCCTGAACGCCAATTTCGAGATCACCGATGATACGAGGATAAGGGCCACCATTCCCACCATCCAAAAAATATTGAACGATGGCGGAAGCGTGATCTTAATGAGTCACCTCGGACGCCCAAAAGACGGCCCTACAGAAAAATATTCGCTGAAGCACCTGGTTGCTCATTTACAGGAATTATTGAGCAAAGCTACGGGCCACGCAATACCTGTTCATTTTGCAGATGACTGCATTGGCGAAAGCGCTATACACGCTGCCGCAGCGCTGAAGCCCGGCGAAGTGTTGCTGCTCGAGAACCTCCGCTTTTACAAAGAGGAAGAAAAAGGCGATCCTGCTTTTGCCGAAAAACTGAGCAAACTGGGTGATGTATACGTGAATGATGCATTCGGTACCGCACACAGGGCGCATGCTTCCACAGCCGTGATCGCGCAATTCTTTCCTGCCGATAAAAAAATGTTCGGACTGGTGATGGAAGGTGAAGTGTCCAGCGCAGAGAAAGTATTGCACCAGGCATCCAAACCCTTTACTGCTATTATCGGTGGAGCGAAAGTGA
>Ga0114932_10000162_pt1 | contig 77189 bp, 73 predicted proteins | sample 2SBtaG_2_FD_87286 | JGI IMG/M metagenome (GOLD analysis project Ga0114932, IMG submission 87286) | Deep subsurface microbial communities from Kolumbo volcano to uncover new lineages of life (NeLLi) - 2SBTROV12_ACTIVE470 metaG | ecosystem: Environmental > Aquatic > Marine > Volcanic ...
ATCAGCGAACCACGCCTCGAACGCCTGCCAGGTGCCCGGATAGTCCCGCCCAGCCACAGGCATCTCAGAACCAGATCCCACACCCAGTGACCCTACTGGACTTAAGCAGAGAGGTCATACACATGTTCGACCAACAACCTCGAGGGCGAAGAAATATCCTGCCCAACCGTGAGCGCCGACCTCGTCATCTTCGACTGCGATGGGGTGCTCGTGGACAGCGAAGCGATCACGATCGAGGTCGAGTCGCAGTTGCTGACCCATGCCGGCTTTGCCATCTCGGCCGACGAGATCGCAGAGCGTTACGTGGGGCTGAGCTACGCGAGCATGATGGCGGGCCTCGAGGCGCAGTTCGGCCGACCGGTTCCCGACGGGCTGAGCGACCAGATTCAGACCGAGGTCCTCGCCGCGTTCCCTCAACAGCTGGAGCCTGTCGCCGGCGTCGCCGATCTGCTCGCGGGGCTCGACCGGCCCCGCTGCGTCGCGTCGAGCAGCGACCTCGACCGGGTCGAGTTCTCGCTCCACATCACCGAGCTCGCGCTGCACTTCGAGCCGAGCTCGCTCTTCAGCGCGCAGATGGTGGACAACGGCAAGCCGGCACCCGACCTCTTTCTGCATGCTGCGGCCACCCTCGGCGTCGATTCGGCGGCCTGCATTGTGGTGGAGGACAGCCCCCACGGAGTGACCGCAGCGCTCGCCGCTGGAATGGAGGTGGTCGGCCTCGTTGCGGGTGGCCATGCCCGCCCGTCGCTCCGCGATCGCCTCCACGCCGCCGGTGCACCACACGTTGCCGAGACAACGACGGACCTCGCAGAACTGCTGGCCCGCTAGCGTCGCCTCGTGGCCGACCTCTTCGACTCTGCCGCCGAGGACGCGCTCTCGGCCCGGGCACCGCTGGCGGCCAGGATGCGGCCCCGGACCCTCGACGATCTGGTCGGCCACGAAGAGCTGCTCGGTCGTGGCGCGCCGCTGCGCACGCTCATCGAAGCCGACCGGCTGACGTCGGTCATCCTGTGGGGTCCGCCGGGGTGCGGTAAGACAACCCTCGCCCGGTTGATCGCCAACCACACCGCCAAATCCTTCGAGACGCTGTCTGCCGTTTCGGCCTCGGTCAAGGACGTTCGGGCGATCATCGAGATGGCGCGCCAGCGGCTCGGCGAGCGTGGCCTGGGCACGATCCTGTTCCTCGACGAGGTGCACCGATTCAACAAGAGCCAGCAGGACGCGCTGCTTCCGTCGGTCGAGGAGGGGCTGTTGATCCTCATCGGCGCCACCACCGAGAACCCCTACTTCGAGGTCAATGCACCGCTGCTGTCGAGATCGAACCTGTTTCGACTCGAACCGCTCGACCTCGGTGCGGTGGTCGAACTCCTCGGTAAGGGCCTCGAGTTCGAGGAAGCGGCGGCCGTGGACGAGGCCCTCGCCCATCTCGCCGAGCGGGCGGATGGCGACGCTCGTCGCGCCCTGACGGCCCTCGAGGTCGCGATCGTTCTCGCTGGTGGTGCCGGCGCCACCGTCGAGCTGCAGCACGCAGAGGCAGCGCTCGACGTGCGGGCCCACCGATACGGAAACGACGAGCACTACGACGTGATCTCCGCGTTCATCAAGTCGATCCGCGGTTCGGATGTCGACGCCGGTCTCTACTGGCTGGCCCGGATGCTCGAAGCGGGGGAGGACGCCCGCTTCATCGCCCGGCGGCTGGTGATTCTCGCCTCTGAGGACGTGGGCATGGCCGATCCGATCGCGCTGCTCGTAGCCGACGCCGCAGCTCGGGCGGTTGAGTTCGTCGGCCTGCCCGAAGCCCAGTTCAATCTGGCCCAAGCGGTGATCCACCTCGCGACGGCCCCCAAATCCAACACCGCGAAGTCGTCGATTCTCGCCGCCATGAGCGACGTCAGCGCCGGAAGAGGACGCGCGGTCCCCACTCATCTCCGCGACGCCAGCTACCGCGGGGCGAAGGGTCTGGGCCATGGCGACGGGTACGACTATCCGCACGCCCATCGTGAGGGCTGGGTCGATCAGCAGTACCGGCCAGAGGAGCTGGGCGAGACCAACTACTACGAACCGACCGAGCACGGCTTCGAGCAAGAGGTTCGGCGGCGTCTCGATGCCCTGGGCGATCGCGGTTGGCTCCCCGATCGGTCGAGCGACGAGACTGAGCAGCGTGAACCAGGGGAACCGAGGCCAGGGCAGCAATGACGGCCGGTGACCTCGCCGCCGTCGTCGTGACGGTGTGCGTGATCGTCGTCATGTCCGTGATGTCCTTCGTCCTCTTTCGGTTGCTCCAGGTGTTGAGGGAGCTCCGCGAGACGGCCCAGCGGTTGGCGGACGAGGCCGTGCCGACGATGGTCGACCTGCGGTCGACGGTCGATGTTGCCGACGCCGAGCTCGAACGGCTCCACGGCGTGATCGACACTGCTGAGAGTGTGTCGTCCAACCTGGCGTCTGCGAGTCGGACCGCGTCGCGTGTGGTCGTCGCGCCGGCGATCAAGTCGAAGGCGCTGGTCGCCGGCGCGGGCTCTGCGTGGCGCCGCCTGCGCGGCAGATAACCTCATCGTCGTGTTCAAGCGCCTTCGATGGTTGACGATCGGCGGCCTCTTCGGTGCCGGAGGCTCCCTGTGGCTCCAGCGTCGGCTGCGCGCGTTCGCGGATCGCCACGCTGCGGTCAGAGGCACGGCGTCGGTGGCCGGAAGCGCACGCCAGATGGGTCGCGATCTGCGCGACGCCTGGAGCGACGGTCGCCGCGAGATGCGCGAGACCGAAGATCGCCTGCGGGCCGAGCACCAGTACTGAGCCCAGCACTGAGCCCAGCACCGCCACCAGCCGAACGGCGGTCCCGGGCCGGTCTTGGCCAGCTTTGTACTGGGGCTCCCGACGGCCCGATCGCTACGCTTGCCCACCTATGCACGCAGCGCAGCTCCGCGACGCCTTCTCCACCTTCTGGGCCGAACGCGACCACCAGGTGCGCGCCTCTGCGAGCCTGATTCCCCACGAGCCATCGCTGCTGTTCACCGTGGCCGGCATGGTGCCGTTCATGCCGTACTTCCTCGGTGAGGAGAACCCCCCGGCCTCGCGCATCACCACGATCCAGAAGTGCGTACGGGCGGGCGGCAAGCACAACGACCTGGACGACATCGGTCGGACCAACCGCCATTTCACGTTCTTCGAGATGATGGGCAACTTCAGCTTCGGGGACTACTTCAAAGCCGAAGCGATCCCGTGGGCGTGGGAGTTCGTGACCGGCGTTCTCGGCCTCGATGCCGACAAACTGTGGATCACGGTCCACGTGTCCGACGACGACGCCGAAGAGATCTGGAAGACGGCTGTCGGCGTCCCGGCCGAGCGGATCCAGCGGCTCGACAAGGACAACTGGTGGGCGGCGGGCGACACCGGCCCCTGCGGCCCGTGCAGTGAGATCTTCTACGACCTCGGTCCCGAGTACGGGCCAGACGGTGGTCCCGCCGAAGGTGGTGAGGACCGTTTCATCGAGGTGTGGAACCTCGTCTTCATGCAGTTCGCCAACGACGGCACGGGCGAGCTCACCCCGCTGCCCAAGACCGGCATCGATACCGGTGCCGGTCTCGAACGGATCCTGGCCGTGCTGCAGGGCGTGCCGAGCGCGTGGGACATCGACCTCTTCGAGCCGCTCCTGCGCGAGGCCGAGCGCATCACGGGTGTGTCCTACGGCGAGGATGAAGAGCGCGACGTGTCGATGCGAATCTTCGCCGACCACGCCCGCACCACGGCAATGCTGATCAGCGACGGCGTCTTCCCCTCCAACGAAGACCGGGGCTACGTGCTGCGGCGCATCATTCGCCGCGCTGTTCGCCATGCGTGGGTGCTCGGCGTCGAGGACGTCGTCATGCCGCGTCTCGTCGAGGTCGTCGCCGACGTGATGGACGATCAGTACCCCGACGTCGGCAAGAACCTCGGCTTCATCCGCGATGTGGTCTCACGAGAGGAAGAGCGTTTCCGTCGCACTCTGGCGACCGGCTCGCAGATCCTCGAGGACGCCGTCGCCGGCCTCGGCGATGGCGAGCCCCTCCCTGGCTCGGTGGCGTTCCAGCTGCACGACACGTTCGGATTCCCGGTCGAGGTCACCGAAGAGATGCTCGGTGAGCGCGGGCTCACCCTCGACACCGCCGGGTTCGAAGAGGCGATGGCCGAGCAGCGGGAGCGGGCGAGAGCTGCCAGGGCCGACGGCCCCACCGTCGCCAACGAGAACTATCGCGACATCCTCGACCAGTTCGGCCCCACGATCTTCGACCGCCAGAACTCCTCGATCGAGGACGCCCGCGTCCTCGCCGTGCTCGAGCTCGAGGACGACACGGTGGAGGTCTTCCTCGATCGCACGCCGTTCTATGCCGAGAGCGGCGGCCAGATCGGCGATGAGGGAACCATCACCACGCCGAACGGCGCAGTGGAGGTGCTCGACTGCACCTACGCGCTCCCGGACCTGCATCGCCATGTCGGCAAGATCACCTCGGGGTCGGTGGCGGCCGGTGAGATCGCGGCAGCTGCAATCGACGACGATCGCCGAGCCGCGATCCGCCGTAACCACACCGGAACCCACATTCTGCACTGGGCCCTGCGCGAGGTCCTCGGTGAGCACGTCAAGCAGGCGGGCTCGCTCGTCGCGCCCGATCGGCTGCGCTTCGACTTCAGTCACTACGAGGCGGTGACCGCCGACCAGCTGCGCGAGATCGAGAACCTCGCCAACGGCGAGATCCTCGCCAACGGCGCCTGCCGCCACTACGAGACGTCGATGAGTCACGCCACCGAGATCGGCGCGGTGGCGTTCTTCGGAGACAAGTACGGCGATGTCGTGCGGGTCCTCGAGGCCGGTCCGCACTCGCTGGAGCTGTGCGGAGGGACCCACGTCCGTGCCCTCGGCGACATCGGACATCTCCGCGTGGTCTCCGAGAGCAGCATCGGCTCCAACCTTCGACGGATCGAAGCGATCACCGGCACGGCCACCGTCGAACGTCTTCAGCACGACGAGGACGCGCTCGCCCAGGTGGCAGAGCTCCTCAACACCAACCCCGACGAGGTCCCCGGCGCCGTTCAGCGACGGCTCGAAGAGATCAAGGACCTGCGCAACCAGCTCAAGGCGATGCAGCAGCAGGCGGCCGGTGCGCGCTCTGGCGAGCTGGCCGGCGAAGCCGTCGACGGTGTGGTCGTTGCGCGGGTCGACGGCGTCGACCGCGAAGCGATGCGCGACCTCGCTGTGGCCATTCGGGACCGGGCCGAAATCCGGGCCGCTGTTCTCGCCGGCACGCCGGAGGGCGGAGGCGTCGCGCTGGTTGCAGCGGTGGACGCAGCCGGTGACCTGTCGGCCGTGGATCTACTCGATGAGGCAGCCTCGACGGTTCAGGGCGGCTTCGGTCGCAAGGGCAACCCGGACCTGATCGTCGCGGGTGGCAAGAACGCCGAGGCGATCGACGACGCGCTCGACCAGGTGAGGGCGGCCGCCGGCATCTCCGGCTGACGCGATGCGCGCCGTCGGCATCGATCTGGGGTCCAAGCGCATCGGGATCGCGCTGTCCGACAGCGACGGACGGATGGCGACCCCGTACGACGTCATCCAGCGCTCGGGCGACCGTGACCGAGATCACAGGGCAATCGCCGGTATCGTCGCCGAAGTGGAGGCCGAGATCGTGGTGGTCGGGCTGCCGCTGTCCCTCGACGGAAGCGAGGGGCGGGCCGCGCAGGGCGCCCGCCACGAAGCAGGCCTCATCGAATCAGCTGTCGGTGTTCCGGTCGTCTTCCACGACGAGCGGTTCACCACGGTCACGGCGGAGCGAATCCTCATGGAGCAGAACCTGCGGGGCCCAGCACGGCGCAAGGTCATCGACAAGGTCGCCGCCTCGGTCATTCTCCAAGCCTGGTTGGACGGGCGATGACGGCCCCGAGTCCTCCCAGCCCGCCTGGGCCGCCTCCGGGAACTCTTCCCGAGGTCCAGCAACCCGACCCAGGGCTGCACCAGGGACACATCCGCCCCACAGAGAAAGAGGGCGTCGACTACGAGGTCGTGTGGCTCCGTCGAGGGCGGGGCACGACCCTGGCGTTCCTGTTCGTGATCGTCGTGATCGCCGTCGCTGCATGGGTGGTGTGGCAAGCGTTCTCGTGGGCCCGCGAGCAGGTGGATCCACCCGGCGAACCCGGGGCGCCGATCACGCTCGAGCTGCCGCCCGGCTCGAGCACGTCTGGTATCAGCGGCATTCTCGAGGAGGCCGGCGCCATTCCCGACGCCACCGCATACGAGTGGTACGTGCGGCTCAAGGGGGGACCGGCGTTCCAGGCGGGGGAGTACACGTTCTATGAGAACTCCTCGGTGTGGGAGACGCTCGACGTGTTGCGGGCAGGGCCCGACCGGGTGGCCCAGGCGGCACAGATCAAGGTCACCGTTACCGAGGGCCTCACCCTCGATCAGATCGTCGCAGCGATCGACGACACGCCGGATCTCCCGTTCACGGGCGCACAGTTCGAGGCCGAACTGCGTCTGGGGCGTCGAACATCGGTGTACGCGCCGGCGCCAGGGGAGCTTCCCGAAGGCACGATCGAGCCGTACGAAGGTCTGCTCTTCCCGGACACCTACTTCCTGGCCACCGACGCCAGCGCAGCCGATCTGCTCGACCAGATGGTCGGGCGCATGGAGCAGGTGATGGCCGAGCTCGGGTACGGCAGTGCGGTCGAGACGGTCGGGCTCAGCGCGTACGAGACGCTGATCGTCGCCTCGCTGATCGAGCGTGAGGCGCGCGTCCCCGGCGACCGGCCCAAGATCTCGCGGGTGATCCACAACCGGATCGTCGCCGACTGGTTGCTCGGGATCGACGCCACCGTCGTCTACGCGACCGGCGACAACGTGATCACCGTGTCGGATCTCGCATCCGAATCGCCGTACAACACCCGCGCCGTTCCGGGCCTGCCGCCCACCCCGATCGCGTCGCCGGGTCGAGCGGCTCTCGAAGCGGCGATTGCACCCGCGGTGGGCCAGTGGATGTACTACGTGCTGGCCGACGAGTCCGGCCGGCATGCGTTCTCGGTCAGCGCCGACGAGTTCGAGCGCGACAAGCAGCGGTGCCAGGATTTGGGGCTCTGCGGTTGAGCCGACAGGACGCTCCCACCGGCGCGACCCGTCTGGCCGCCGTCATCGGCGACCCTGTCCGGCACTCGCTCAGCCCCACCTTGCACAACGCGGCCTTTCGCCATCTCGGCTTGGACTGGACCTATGTGGCGCTTCCGGTGCCTGACGGTTCGGGAGAAGCGGCAGTCGAGGCCATGCGCGTGCTCGGAATCGAGGGGGTGTCGGTGACCATGCCGCACAAGGAGGCGGTCGCTCGCGCCGTGGACGAGTTGAGTCCCGCGGCGGCGCGCCTCGGCGCGGTCAACTGCGTACAGCGCGACGGCGACACGCTGATCGGACACAACACCGACGGCGTCGGGTTTGTGCAGTCGGTCCGTTCCCAACTCGATTTCGAGCCTCACGGCAGACGGGTCGCGGTTCTCGGAGCCGGTGGCGCCGCGATCGCCGTGATCGCCGCCCTCGTGGAGGCGGGCGCCGACGTCGCCGTGGTCAACCGATCGAGCGATCGAGCTGAGCGGGCCGTCGAGATCGCCGGTCCGAACGCCCGGGTGGGACGCGGCGCCGACATCGCAGAGGCGGAGCTGGTGGTGCAGGCCACGTCGCTGGGAATGAACGCGACGGATCCGTTGCCGTGTGATCCCGACGCGCTGCGGCCTGGTCAACGCCTGGCCGAGCTCATCTACCACCCTGCCCAGACCCCGTTGCTCGGTGCCGCTCTCGGGCGCGGCCTCACGGGCGTCAATGGTGTCGGGATGCTGCTCTACCAGGCCGGGGAGCAGTTCCGGTTGTGGACGGGGGAGCCTGCGCCCGTGCAGGTGATGGGCGAGGCGGTCGGGCTCGCGCTGTGAGTCGCTGATCCGCCGGCGCAATCGGTGGGCAGGGGGGTTCATTCCGCCGCGTCGCGGCCGACAGGGCCGTCATGGCTCAGACCTCATCGCGCCAGCTCGGAGAGATCCTTCTCGACAGGAAGGTCATCTCCCGCGACGTCCTCGAGCTCGTCCTCGACCGGGAGGAACGCGAGGACATTCCCATGTCGACGCTCCTCGTCAAGGAGGGCCTCGTCGGGGAGAAGGACATCATCGCCGCGGTCGCGGAGCAGGTCGGCCTGCCCTTCATCGACCTCGCCGTGTACCCGGTGCGGCCCGACCTCGAAGCAATGTTGCCCGAGGAGATCGCGCTCGCGCACAGCGCCGTGGTGATCGACCGACAGAACGACACGCTCGTCGTCGCCATGGAGAACCCCAGCGATCCGACAGCGATCGAGGTCGTGGAGGGTGCGCTGGGACAGTCGTTCACCCCTGCGATCGCAGTGCGTGGAGAACTCCTCGGCCAGATTGCTCGCATGTACGGCGACGTCGAGGGCGCCAAGGTCGGCGATTCCGACGCCAAGAACCTCCACCTCAACGACCTGCTCGGCAGGATTCTCGATCTCGACGGATCCGACCTCCATCTGACGGTCGGCGTGCCCCCATCGGTGCGCATCAACGGTGGGATCAAGCACATGACCGAGTTCGGGGCCATGACGGCCTCGGACATCCGCCGCATGCTCTACGACGTCCTCACCCAGAAGCAGCGCGAGCGCTTCGAGGAGGAGCTGGAGCTCGACACGTCGCACACCATTCCGGGGCGGGGACGCTTCCGCATGAACGTGTTCCAGCAGCGAAACGCCATGGGCGCGGTCTTCCGTGCCATTCCGAGCGACATCGTTCCGATCAGCGCTCTGGGCCTTCCGCCGATCGTCGAGACCTTCGCCGAGCTGCACCGGGGTCTCGTCCTGGTGACGGGCCCGACCGGTTCGGGCAAGTCGACGTCGCTGGCCTCGGTCATCGACATCGTCAACCGCAGCCGAGACGACCACATCATGACCGTGGAGGACCCGATCGAGTTCGTTCACGACCACAAGCGCTGTGTGGTCAACCAGCGCGAGGTCGGTGAGGACACACAGTCCTTCGCGAGAGCGCTCAAGAGCGTTCTCCGGCAGGACCCCGACGTGATCTTGGTCGGTGAGATGCGCGACCTCGACACGATCGCCACCGCGATCACCGCCGCTGAGACCGGCCACCTCGTCTTCGGGACGCTGCACACCCAGGACGCACCCCAGGCCATCGACCGCATCATCGACGTGTTCCCCGCGCATCAGCAGCAGCAGGTGCGGGTCCAGCTCGCCAGCTCCCTCATGGCCGTCTGCACCCAGCAGCTGATTCCACGGCTCGATGGCCAGGGGCGAGCGGTCGCCGTCGAGGTGATGGTGGTGACGCCGGCGATCCGGAACCTGATCCGCGAAGCCAAGACGCACCAGATCTACAGCGCGCTCCAATCAGGTGGCCAGTACGGCATGCAGACGATGGACCAATCGCTGGCCCGTCTTGTGCGTGAGGGTTCGATCTCCCTCGAGGTCGCACTCGAGCGGTGTCACAACGAATCCGATGTCCAGCGCATGGTGACGAAGGGCTAGCGGGAATGTCGCAGTTCGCCTACAAGGTCAGAGACCCCCAGGGTCGGGTGCTCGAGGGAAGTCTCGAAGCCGCCTCCGCGGACCTGGTCTCGCAACGGCTCCGCGAGCTGGGGTACGTCCCGATCGCCATCGAGGCGCAGAAGGGTTCGGCCCTCAAAACCGACATCAAGATCCCTGGGCTGACCGACCGGATCAAGCTGAAGGACATCGCGATCTTCAGCCGGCAGTTCGCCACGATGATCAACAGCGGCCTGTCGTTGTTGCGGACCCTCACGGTTCTGTCCGAACAGACCGAAAACAACGCGCTCGCGCAGGTCGCCCGTGACGTCGCCGCCGACGTCGAGAAGGGCGAGAGCCTCAGCGTGGCGCTCGCTCGACATCCCAAGGTGTTCGATCGCCTCTACGTCGCCATGGTCAAAGCCGGTGAGACCGGCGGTGTCCTCGACTCGGTACTCGTGCAGCTCGCAGACACCATCGAGAAGCAGGTGGCGCTGCGGGCCAAGGTGAAGTCGGCGATGACCTACCCGGTCGCCGTCATGGGCCTCGTGGTCCTCATCCTCATCGGCATGTTGCTGTTCGTCGTTCCGATGTTCGAGAAGATGTACAGCGAGCTCGGCGGCAGCCTTCCGATGCCGACGCAGGTCCTGATCGATGTCTCCAACATCGTGAAGAAGTTCTTCATCTTCATGGCGGCCGGCGCAGGTCTGCTGGTGTTCCTCTTCCGTCGGTGGACGAACACCGACGACGGACGCAGGGCATGGGACCGGATCAAGCTGAAGTTGCCCATCATGGGTGGCCTCGTCCACAAGACGGCGATCACGCGCTTCTCCCGCACCCTCGAATCCCTGCTCCACGCCGGTGTGCCGATTCTCGAAGCCCTCGACATCACATCGGAGACGGTCGGCAACGCCGTGATGGAGGACGCCGTCATCGACGTCCTCAACCGCGTGAAAGCGGGCGAGACCATGAGCGGCCCGATGCAGGACCACGACATCTTCCCCGGCATGGTCACCCAGATGCTCGCCGTCGGCGAGGAGACCGGTGCCATCGACACCATGCTCGACAAGATCGCCCAGTTCTACGAGCGCGAAGTCGAGGCGACCGTCGAAGCGCTGACCTCGCTGCTCGAACCGCTCCTGATCGTGGTGCTCGGCGGAACCATCGGCGGCATGGTGGTCGCGCTCTACATGCCGATGTTCAACATCATCAATCTGATCGAGTAGGTGGACCGATGAGTCGGTGGACAGCTGGGAGAACGATCGCGCTCGCTGCCGCGATCGCCATGATGTTGGCCGCCTGCGCCGGGTCCACTACCCGGGACCGATCGAGCCCCACGACCTCGGGTGGGCCGCAAACCTCATCGACGACGCCGGCATCGACGACCGGGGCGACCGACCGTCCAGAGGCCCTCTCGGCGTCGACGACGGCACCTACGACGCAGGAGGAAGCGGTCTTCGCCGTCCACTTCCCGACGGCTGACATGCCTCCGCCTGAGGATGCTGTGGCGAGCGGGCATCGTGGTGTCGCCTACTACGCCGAAGAGGACGAATTCGGGTTCCTGAGCCTCGTGGCGCTCTCGCCAGCCGGCGAGGAGTTGAGTCGCGTGAGTTTCGTTCGGGAGAGCGCGCTGCCCACGCTCGCGGTGTACGACGATCGCGTCGTGCACTGGGAGACCTTCTGGGCCCGCTCCGTGACCGGTACTGATCTGCGTGGCACGATCGATTTGGGGGAACAACGGGACCTCGAGGCGTACAACACCCACCTGTTCGAAGAGCGCCGGTTCACCACCGTGTCCTCCGACGCCGCCGACGAGCTCGTCGACCTTCGAGACCTCACGATCACCGCCCTGCCGCCCAATCTCGAAGCGCGTGGGGCACCGCTCGTCGCGCCGGGAGGCCGGTGGCTCGCAGGGGTTGATGAGGATCGTCGGACCGTGACGGCGGTACGGCCGGATCGCATCTATGGCGAATCGATTCTGATCGAGGCCGGCGGTGGATGGACGGTGCGTTCACTCGCCTGGTTGAGTCCTGATGCGCTGCGTGTAGCGGCGGAGGCCGAAGGGCCCGACAGGGTCGCCTTCATCGACGTCGAGCTCGAAGGCCGGTCGGCGACAGAGACCCGGGTTCGGCCCGATGTCGGTCGCGACGTGCTGCACCCGGGCAACCGGTACGCGGCTGCAGTGGCATCGACCGACACGGGCTTCACGCTCTTCATCGAGCCCGGCACCGGCCGGGTGTTGCACGAGCGGCGCAGTCGCATGCAGACCGTTCCCGAAATGCTCAACTCGCACGCCCTTGTGCTGAACGACGATGTCTGGAGCATCATCGATCTCGAATCGGGCGAGGCTGAGGATCTCGATCTCGACCGCCGCAGGTACGGGACGGCGTTTCGCCGGGGTTCTTTGATCATTCTGTCCACGTCGAATGGGGCATCGGACGAGCCACCGTTCGTGGTCGTCGACGCGGAGACCGGCGTCTGGTACGACCTCGGTGCTGCGATCGGCGAAATCGACGGCTTCGCTGCTGTGCAGTCGATCACCGTCGGCCCCAGCGGTATCGGTTTGGCGAGGATGCGCGACGGGGACGAGATGCTCTACGTCGTGTTCGATGCCGATGGGGTGATCGTCGAACGCCGTTTCGGGCGGGAGAGCACGGCTGTGCTGAGCCCAGACGGAGGGGCCGCCCTCGTCGCCACGCTAGTTGGCAGCGTCTACCAGATCAGCGTCTGGGACTTCATGGGCGACACGGTGACTCCAGGTGACAGTCTTGGACCCGGTTGGCTCCGCTTGTGGGCGGGCGCGAGTGATCCGGATCGCCTCGAGGTCCCAGCCTCGAACTTGGCGAGCGGGCTGGAGGTCGAATACCTCGACACAGGCGAGGACGGCCCTGGCAGCCAGATCGTCGGGATCGCCAACTTCTCGGACAACACGGTCGCTCCGGTGATCGACTACCTCCCAGTTGACGGGGACGGCTTCGTTCTGAGCGATGTCACAGTGACATCTCTCTTCGGGAGTCGATGGGGCCAGCTCGTGGTGCCGCAGACCGGGTTCGTGGACGTGCTGTCATTCTCGGGGCCCGGAGCCGATCAGGTCGCGGACATCTACGGGATTCCGCTGGTGGCGGAGTCGCTCGAGCTCGATCTCACCGCCGAAGGGGTCGGCGCAGTGCCGATCGACGCGGACGGGCGGGAAGTGGACGGATCCGAGCCCTTCGTGAAGGTGCTGGTGGAGAACTTCAGCCCGCATCCGATCGAGCTACGCCACGTCTGCGTGTACTGGGTGGAATCCGAGTTCGACAGTGGGATCGAGCTCGACGCGCTCGACACGGTGTCGAGGATCGCTCTTCAACCGGGCGAAACGCAGTTCGTCGACGTGCCCGACGAGGTCCTCGAACGGTTCGAGGAAGAGGGCGCGGGCTGCGATTCGGTGATGTGGCAGCTCCTGCGACCGTCTGACTGACCGGCACCCAGACCTCAGTTTTGGTTCACCCGGCACCGATGGAGTGGCGATGCGTCTGCATCGATTCCATTCATTGCCCACAAGGGAGATACCCAATGCTTGAGCAGCTGCGTGCGCGGCGCGACGATGACAAGGGTTTCACGCTCATCGAGTTGATGGTCGTGGTCCTCATCATCGCCATTCTCGTCGCCATCGCCGTGCCCACCTTCATGGGAGCACGGACACGTGCCCAGGACCGTTCGGCTCAGTCGAACGCTCGTAACGCCCTGACCACTGGTCGGATCCTGTTCACCGATGACGGTGACTTCGGCGACCCGACGCGTGCCACGGTCGTGACCAACATGGAAGCCGTCGATCCCGCGATCGACTTCGTCGCCGGTGCCAGCACCGGTGTGTCGGAGATCAGCGTGATGGCCTTCGACGGTGCCGATGCCGACACCGATGCCGACCGCGTGGTGTACGCCGTGCTCGCCGACAGCGGTGTGTGCTTCTACATCCAGGACGACAGCGGCAACGGTGGCACCGGTGCCACCAGCTACGCGAGCCAGACCACGGCGTCCTGTGACGCCAACTCGACCGGTGGTCTCACCTGGTCGACCGGGTCGGGCTGGTAGTCCAACCACATCCGTCAGCCGGGCCGCCCCCAGCAGCCGGCTGACTCCTACGGAATGGGCCCGCCTCCCCCGGGAGGCGGGCCCACCCCGTTTTCGGGTACTTCACGGCGCGGCCTTCCCGTTTTGGGGAGGCGTGGGCGGCGCGCGCGCAGTCGTGGCGTACCCGAAAGCAGAGGGGCGCGGTGGGGAGTACCCGAAAGCAGAGGGGCGGGGCCGGCCTTCTGCCACTCGGGCGGCGGTCGACGGGGCCTCTGATGCTGGTCGCTGCCATCTCGGGGGTGTATGGACTCCTGCTCGGATCGTTCGCGAACGTGGTGATTCACCGCGTTCCGGCCGGCCACTCCGTGGTGCGCCCACCCTCGGCGTGCCCGTCCTGCGACACGGCGATCGGCGCCCTCGACAACATCCCGGTGTTCAGCTGGCTCCTCTTGCGTGGCCGCTGCCGGCACTGCGGCACCCCGATCAGCGCCCGCTACCCCCTCGTCGAGGCCGGAACGGCGATCCTCTGCGCAGTCGTGGGGGTGTCGATCGGGCTCACGTGGGAGCTCCCGGCCTTTCTGTTCTTCACCTGGGCACTCGTCGCCTTGTCGGTGATCGATCTCGACACGCACCGCCTCCCGAACGCCCTTCTGTACCCCTGTATGGCCATCTCGGCGGTTCTCCTGCTCGCCGCAGGCGTGTTGGACGGTGACACCCGTTCGCTCGTCGAGGCCGCGGCCGGTGGGGCGCTGGGGTTCGGCATCATGTTGGTGGTGTGGTTCATCGCTCGCGGCGGACTCGGCTATGGCGACGTCCGGTTCTCGGGCTACCTGGGCCTCCATCTCGGCTATCTGACCCTCGGCCACGTCCCCCTTGGGCTGTTCCTGGGCTTCTTCGCCGGTTCTCTCGCCGGTGTCGTTCTGATGGGGGTGCTCGGCCGTGGCCGCAAGCACAAGCTCGCCTTCGGTCCCTCTCTCGCGGTCGGAGCATTGGCGGCGGTCCTCGTCGGACAGCCGCTCATCGACCTCTACCTGGGTCGCTGAAGGACAGGGTGAACAGCACGTGAACCCCATCACAGAAGTGCAACGGAAAGCCTGGACCGTTCTTAACGCTTCGGTACCCTTGCCGACACAGTTGGTTGTGAATCTGACAGCGGCTCAGATGCCAGCTCGTCCTCGCGCACCCTGGACGACGTCGGAGGTGAATCGATGACCCAGCGCGTCATCGGACTCGATGTCGGTACGCATGCAGTGCGCGCCGCTGAGCTCCGACTCGGCCGTGGTGGCTCCGCGACCCTCACCAAGTTCGGGCAGGTCGCCCTGCCCCAAGGCGTGGTCAGCGGCGGTGAGGTCCTCGATCCCGGACGTCTCGCAGAAGCGATCAAGCGGCTCTGGAAAGAGGTTCGCTTCACCTCTCGTAAGGTCATCGTCGGGGTCGGCAACCAGCGGGTCATCGTCCGCCCCGCCGAGATCCCCGCCATGGGCGAGGTGGATCTGCGTTCTGCGGTCGAACTCCAGGCCGCAGACGTGATTCCGATGCCCCTCGACGAGGTCGTGCTCGACCACCAGGTGCTCGAGCGCTACATCGACGAAAACGGCGACGACACGATGCGGGTCCTCATCGTGGCCGCCCAAAAGGAAACGGTCCGCAGCCTGCTGACCGCGGTCGAGCTCGCAGGTCTCAGCCCCTCGCTCGTCGACCTCATCCCGTTCGCACTGCTCCGCTCGCTCGCCGACGTCACCGGTTTCGACGACCTCGAAGCAGGTCAGGACACAGCCGAGGCCATCGTGTCGGTCGGCGGTGGTGTCACCACCCTCGTCGTCCATGAGCGCGGCGTCCCGAAGTTCGTTCGCATGCTCATGCGAGGCGGCGAAGCCTTGACCGACGCGGTCGCGACCGAGCTCGACGTCGGTTTCGACGCAGCCGAAGGTCTCAAGCGCCAGGTGACGGCCGGTCTGGCCGACGGTGCGGCGGGCGAGGCTGCGGGCATTTTGCTCGACAACGTCAACCAGTTCGTCGAGGAGATCAGAAGCTCGCTCGACTACCACGTCAACCAGCCGGGCACCTCGCCGATCAGTCGGGTCGTGCTCACCGGCGGTGGCGCACGCGTTCCTGGACTGCTCGAAGGGCTCGCGGACCAGATGGACGTGCCCGTTCAGATGGGTGCCCCCTTCGCCCGCATCGAGCTGGCCAAGACGGGTCTGACCGAGGTCCAGCTCCGCGAGGCGGAGGATCTCGCAGCGGTCGCCGTCGGTCTCGGCCTCGCCGGTCGCCCCGTCGATCGTGGTGCGCGGCGTCTGTCTCTCCTGCCCCCCGAGGTCGACGAGCGCAACCAGGCTCGCCAGCAGGGACTGCTGGTCGCCGCAGGCTGCACCGTGGCCATCGCAGGCATGATCTTCCTGTGGATCCAGCGCACGAACGAGACCGACTCGGTCCGCGACGACATCGCCGTGACGGACGCGCAGGTCTCCGAGCGCCAGCTCCAGATCGCTGAGCTCAGCCACCTGCGCGAGATCGAGCGTGAATTCGACAACCGATCCGCTCTCGTCACCGCCGCCCTTGCGAGAGACGTGGCGTGGTCCAAGCTCATCCAGGAGCTGGCCACCGTGCTTCCCGACGACGTGTGGCTCGACAGCTTCGAGGGCAACGCGCCAGACGGCACCGGCGTGACCGGCGAATTCAACGTCGCGGGTCGTGGCGCCAACCACACCTCGAGTGCACGTTGGATCCTGCGGATCGAAGCGCTCGAATCGATCACCGCCCTCTGGGTACCGTCCTCGATCACCACCGAGGACGGCGACGGTCTCAACGAGGTGCAGTTCACCTCCGACGCCGACCTGACAGAACGGGCCCTGTCCCGCCGCCTCGACCGCTACATCGGCGAGCTGCTGCCCACAGCCCCTGAGCCCGACCCGCTGACCACCACCACCGGCGAACCCACCTCCGAAGACACATCCGAGTCGGAGGCCGGCTGATGAACCGCAAAGTGCTCCTCATCGGCATCGCAGTGCTGTTCGTGTTCGGTCTGGCCTGGATGTTCCTGCTGTATCGCCCCGCCGGCGACGAGCTGAACGACGCTCGCGACGAACTCGACCAGGTCACCGCAACGCTGGCGCAGCTCGATGGTGATCTGGCCCGGCTTCGTTCGATCGAATCCGATCTGCCCCGCCTTCAGAGCGGCATCGAGACGCTGCGCAGCGCTGTCCCCGACGAGGCGGACCTGGCCGACTTCATCCTCTCGGTCAACGAAGCGTCCCTGGCCGCCGGCCTCGAGGTGACGTCGATCGCTCCCGACCAACCCCGTATCGGCACGGGAACGGGCCTCACCGAGATCAACGTCGGGCTCAACACCGAGGGCGGCTACTACCGCATCCTCGACTTCCTCAACCGCCTCGCTGAGCTCCATCGCGTCATCACGATCGAGAATGTGGCGCTCACCGCGATTCGCGACGAGAACCCGGCACAGGACCCGCTGCTCCAGGTCACGCTGCAAGCGCGCATCTACGTGAACCCCGCGGCCGTCCCGCAACAGACCGCCGCCGCAGGTGAGGTCGCACCGACCGAGTCGGCACCGACCGAAGGTGCGCCGGCTGGGGAAGGGGAGTCGCAATGATGGATCCCTTCGACGAGATCGAACGCACGCGCCGGTTCCGTCGCATGCTGACCCTCACCGCAACGGTGTCGCTCCTGCTCTTCGTCGGCTTCGCCGTGGTGCCGCCCTTGCTGGACGATGGCGACGAGTCGCCGACCTACGACGGTCAGGTCGCGGCTGTGACGGTCGAACAGGATGCCGCCGTGCCCCCGCTCTCGCTGTCGGCCGGTGAAGCGATCGAGACCTTCGAGGTCTTCGGCGGAAAGAACCCCTTCACCCGCCCGCTGAGCCTTCCATCGACGCCGACGCCGACCACGCAGCCCGATCCCAACGCTGCGCCGACGACGACCGTCCCCGGTGTGAACCCCGCCCCGACCACGACGGTGCCGGCCGCTCCCAACCCCTCGCAGCAGCAGCCAACGCGTGGGCAGGCCGTCACGCTGCTCGACGTCTTCGACGATGCCGAGGGCACGAGGGCCCAGATCCAGGTCGGCTCGACCGTCTACCTCGTCGCCGAGGGCGACGTGTTCGCGACGTCGTACAAGGTCGTGTCGCTCGACCTGGCGTCGGGCTGCGGCAGCTTCCTGTTCGGCGACAGCCCCTTCGAGCTCTGCAAGGGTCAGGAGATCCTGAAATAGCCAGCGATCCTGAGATGGCCCAGAGATCCTGAAACAGCCCAGCCTCGGTAGCCTGCCTCTCGTGATCCACCTCGACGTTCCGCTGGGCGATCGCAGCTATCCCGTCGTCGTGGGTGACGGTGCTCGCCACGAGCTCGCTGCCCTTCTGCCCGACGGCGCCCAGCGAGCTGCGGTCGTCACCCAGCCGGGCATCGGCGTCCAGGTCGACCCTGGTGTCGAGCACATCGTGATCGAGATCGGCGAGGGCGAGCAGGCCAAGGCGCTCGACACCATCGGCACCCTGTGCTCGGAGTTCGCCCGATTCGGGCTCACGCGTCGCGACGTCGTGGTCGGCGTCGGCGGCGGGGTGGTCACCGACGTGGCCGGCTTCGCCGCGGCCGTGTACCACCGCGGCATCGCCGTCGTCCATGTCTCGACGACCCTGCTCGGCCAGATCGACGCTGCGATCGGCGGCAAGACGGGCGTCAACATCGCGGAGGGCAAGAACCTCGTCGGCGCTTTCTGGCAGCCCTCCGCCGTGATCTGCGACACGGAGGTGCTCGCCACCCTTCCGCCCCGCGAGATGCGGGCCGGGCTGGGGGAGTTGGCCAAGTATCACTTTCTCGGTGGTGGAGATCTCGACGCGCTCCCGCTCCCCCAACGGGTTGCGGCCTGCGTGCGGATCAAAGCCGACGTCGTCGCAGCGGACGAGCGCGAAGGCGGCGTGCGCGCGCTCCTCAACTACGGACACACGCTCGCCCACGCCCTCGAGATCGCCGGCCGCTTCGACCTTCGCCACGGTGAAGCGGTCGCCATCGGTCTTCGGTACGCGGCGATCGTCGCCCAGGAGATGGGCCGCGTCGACGACGAAACGGTGAACGAACACCAGCGCGTACTCGATGCCTACGAACTGCCCTCGCGGCTGCCAGACGGAACCGACGCAGACGAGATCTTGACCCTCTTCGGGCGCGACAAGAAGGCCCTCGACGGCCTCACCTTCGTCCTCGACGGGCCCGCCGGTCTCGAAGTGGTTTCGGGAGTGTCCGAAGCGCCTTTGCGGCGAGCGCTCGACCGCATGTGACCACCGATCTCTTACGCTCTCTCCTGTGGCTCGCCCCGTCATCCTCCTGCTGTCCGGTCCCAACCTGAACCTGTTGGGCGAACGCGAGCCAGAGATCTATGGCTCGGCAACCCTTCTCGATCACGTGAGAGCCGCCGGGCGCCGCGCCGGTGATGCCGGCTTCGATCTCGAGCACCTGCAGAGCAACCACGAGGGCGATCTCGTCGATTCGATCCAAGCGGCCCGCGACAGAATCGCGGCGATCGTGATCAACCCCGGAGCTCTCACCCACTACGGCTGGTCGATCCACGACGCGCTGGCGTCCTACGACGGGCCGATCGTGGAGCTTCACTTGTCCGAACCGCTCGACAGGGAGCCATGGCGTCACGTGTCCGTGGTCGAGCCTCTCGCCGTGGCTCGCGTCGCTGGAATGGGTGGAGACGGCTATCCCGAAGCGATCGCACGTGCGATCGCCGCGCTCGAAGAGTCCGGCGCCCGGGACAACGGCGGCGAGGCAACCGATGGGGCCGACGGGCCATGAGCTCTCGTGCTCCACTCGAGTTCGCCAGTCGTCTGGTACGGGCGCGCTCGCGGCTCCAACAACTCGAGGTCGATTCGCTGCTTGTGACCGATCTCGTCAACGTCCGCTACCTCACCGGCTTCACCGGGTCGGCCGGTCAGCTCCTGCTCACGGCCGAGCGGTGCCTCGTGGCGACCGACGGTCGCTATGAGTCCCAGATCGCCAATGAAGTAGTAGCGGTCGCAGGTCTGGCCGACGACGTCGAGGTGGTGATCGGCCGTCCCCCGATCCAGGACGAAGCGCTCGCGGCGGCCGCCGTCGGTCGGGTCGGGACCGACGCCGATCAGCTCACCTGGGCCACGGCCCAAGCGTGGACGGAGCGGCTCACCGACGGCCAGCTGGTCGCCCTGCGCGATGTGTTGGGGCCGGTACGGGCGATGAAGGATCCGGGCGAGGTGGAGCGAATCGAGGCCGCTGCCCGCATCGCCGACGCCGCCCTGGCCGCGTGCCGGAAGCATCTCGGAGCCGGTTGGACCGAGTTGGAGTTCGCCCGGGAGTTGGATCACATGATGCTCACCGGCGGAGCCGACGCCCTCAGCTTCGAGACCATCTGCGCCAGCGGCCCCAACGCCGCATTGCCACACGCCCGGCCATCGGATCGCGTCATCGGTCAAGGCGACCTGGTGGTTCTCGACTTCGGGGCGGTGGTCGAGGGATATCACTCCGACATGACCCGGTCGTTCGCTGTGGGCGAAGCGTCGCCAGACGCTCGGACCATGCTCGACGCGGTCGCCGCGGCCCAACAGGCGGGGGTCGAGGCGGTCGGCGCCGGTGTCCCCTGCGCCGAGGTCGATCGCGCCTGCCGGTCGTCGCTCGAAGCGGTCGGGCTGGCAGAGGAGTTCGTTCACGGCACCGGCCACGGTGTCGGCCTCCTGATCCACGAAGCCCCGTGGGTCAACGCGACCAGCGAAACGCTGTTGGAGGAGGGACATGTGGTGACCGTCGAACCCGGCGTGTACCGTCCCGGATTCGGTGGTGTGCGCATCGAGGACACCGTGCTGGTGACCGCCGACGGTGCGCGACGACTGACGGCATCTCCCAAAGACACGACCGTCGTTGCGACGGTGCCCGATTCCGGGAAGGACTGACATGGCCATCTCCACCGCTGATTTCAAGAACGGCATGACCCTGGACCTCGACGGCGTCCTGATGCAGATCAGCGAGTTTCAGCACGTCAAGCCCGGCAAGGGCGGAGCGTTCGTGCGCACCACTCTTCGCAACGTCAGGACGGGAGCGGTGGTCGAGCGCACCTTCCGTGCCGGCGAGAAGATGGAGCGCGCTGTCATCGACAAGCGCGACATGCAGTACCTGTACAACGACGGCTCGAACCTCGTGTTCATGGACAACGAGACGTACGAGCAGCTCGAGGTCGAGCGCGGCTCGCTCGGCACGGCCCCCGATTTCCTGGTGGAGGGCAACGCTGCCGTGCTGCAGATGTACGGCAGCGAGATCGTCGGTACCGAGCTGCCCGCCGCTGTTGTCCTCACCGTCCAGGAGACCGAGCCCGGCATCCAGGGTGACCGGGTCAGTGGCGCGCGCAAGCCTGCGACGATGGAAACCGGCGTGGTCGTGCAGGTTCCGTTGTTCATCGAGGCGGGCGAGCGGCTGAAGATCGACACCCGTTCGGGCGACTACATCGAACGAGCCAACGGGTGACACCCGGGTCCGACGATCCCTTCGCGCCAGACGAGGCCCAACGAAAACGCGAAGCGCGCGAGCGGGCCATCGAGCTGCTCTACGAAGCTCAGCTGAAGGACGTGTCGGTCACCGAGGTGATCGAGCACGAGCTGATCCCACCCGACCCGTTCGCGGTGGCGCTCGCAACCGGGATCGCGGCGGCGGTCCCCGAGCTCGACGAACGCATCAGCGAGCTGCTGAGGTCGGGGTGGACGATCGAGCGACTTGCGATTCTCGACCTGTGGATCCTGCGGCTCGGCATACACGAGCTCGGGCTCGGCGATGCTCCCGCTGCGGTGGTGATGAGCGAAGCGGTCGAGCTGGCGAGCGCTTACGGAGCCACGGACGATTCGTCTCGCTTCGTCAACGGCGTTCTCGCGGCAGCCGCTCGGGCGGAGTGAGTTCACCGCGGGAAAACCGCGTGGCCATGCGTCACCTGCTCGCCGCGGCTGGCTAGGCTGCACGCCTGACCGTGAAGCGAGTCCCGTGAGGCTCGCACGGACAGGAAGGACGCCGAGTGGCCGACCGCGAGCGCCGGATGACGCCCCCTTACGGGGGCGTTTTCGTTGCCCGATCGACGGTTCTCGACGCCGCTCAGGTCCAGCGCGCGCTCACCCGCGTCAGCCACGAGATCATCGAGCGCAACCACGGGCTGGATGACGTCGTCGTCGTGGCCCTGCAGACCGGCGGGGTCGAGGTGGCCGAGCGAATCGTCCAGCTCCTCTTCGAGATCGACGGCGTCGACGTGCCCATGGGCACTCTCGACGTCGCGCTGTATCGCGACGACATCGGCCTGCGCCCCGTGATGCCTGAGGCGGCCACCGAGATCCCGGTCGACCTCAGTGGCAAGGTCGTCGTGCTGGTCGACGACGTGCTCTTCACGGGCCGAACGATTCGGGCCGCGCTCGACGCACTCACCGACTTCGGGCGCCCGCGAGCGGTCCAGCTCGCGGTGGTCATCGATCGCGGCCACCGGGAGCTGCCGATCCGCCCCGACTTCGTCGGCAAGAACCTGCCGACGCGCCGCGATGAGGTGGTCGACGTCAACCCCGAAGGCGTGCTGCTGGGGGAGATGCGGAAGTGAGGCCGGAGTGACCCATCTGCTCACTCTCGAGGATCTCGGCGACAGCGGGATCGCGGAGATTCTGCGCATCACCGACCGCTTCGTCGAGGTCGGCGAGCGGGCCATCCCGCGAGTTCCAGCGCTGCGCGGAAAGACGGTCGCCACCTGCTTCTTCGAGGACAGCACCCGAACCCGCATGTCGTTCGAGGCGGCTGCCAAGAGACTGTCGGCGGACGTTCTCAACTTTGCCGCCGGGTCGTCGTCGCTCAGCAAGGGCGAGTCGCTCCGCGACACGATCGAGACGGTGCAGGCGATGGGCGTTGACGCCTTCATCGTCCGGCACCGTTCGAGCGGTGTGCCCCTCCAGGTCACGAACTGGGTCGATGAGGGCGTCTCGGTGATCAACGCAGGCGACGGGTGGCACAGCCACCCCACACAGGGCCTGCTCGACGCGTACACCCTCTGCGAGCGAATCCACGGCTCCGCCGGCGAGAACCCCTCCCTCGATGGTCTCCACATCGGGCTGGTCGGCGACATCCGCCACAGTCGGGTCGCCCGCTCCGACGTCGTCGCGTTCACCAGCCTCGGCGCAACGGTCACCGTCGCAGCGCCCCCGACGCTGCTGCCCGCGTGCGTTCGCGAGTGGCCGGTGACGGTTTCTCACGATCTCGACGCTGTCTTGCCGACGCTCGATGTGGTGGGTCTCCTGCGGGTGCAACAAGAACGCATGGACGACGCGCTCATCCCGTCGATTCACGACTACGTGCAGGGCTACGGAATCACGGCGGAGCGGGCGGAGTTGATCCGCGGCGACGCGCTCATCACCCACCCTGGCCCTGTCGTGCGCGGCATCGAGGTGGTCGCCTCGGTGCTCGACTCGCACCCCAACGTCCTCGTGACGCGGCAGGTCACCAACGGCGTTGCCGTCAGGATGGCGGTGCTGTTCTGGCTCCTGGGATCAGGGGTGGACATCACGTGAACCGGTCCTGTCTCATCAGCGGCGGCGAGGTCCTCACGCCCGCCGGTCGAACGCGGGCCGAGGTCCTCGTGACCGACGGCATCGTCGCGGAGGTGGCCGAAGGGCTCACGCCGGGCGACGACGTCGTGGTCCTCGACGCCTCCGATGCGGTCGTCACCGCCGGCCTGGTCGATCTGCTTCCTCGATTGGGCGGACCGGGACAAGAAGAACGCGAAACCTCGGTCACCGCGGGGCGCGCGGCAGCGCTCGGCGGGGTCACGACGGTACTCGTGGCCAGCGAACCGGCTGCTCCCATCGACTCTGTAGCGGCGCTGCGCGAGCGCCAGTCGCTCACCTCCGCCGATGTCCACGAGATCTACTGCGGCGCGATCACGGTGGGTCACGGGCCCGACCGGCTGGCGCCTCTCGGCGAGCTCGCGGCCGAAGGTGTGACCGCGTTCTCCGACGGCGGTTGTCCGGTCGAGAATCTCGACCTGCTTCGCAATGCGCTCGAGTACGGGTCGGTGCTCGGTGCCACGTTCTTCTTGCACCCCGAGGTCCCCGACCTCGGGCGTGGCGGTTCGATGCACGAGGGCTCGTGGTCTGGACGGCTGGGTCTGAAGGGTCGGCCGGCGATTGCGGAGATCCTGGGCGTCCAGCGGCTCCTCGCCCTCTGTGAGCTCACCGGAGCCCGTATTCATGTCCACCGGGTCTCCACCGCCGCAGCGGCGGCGCTGGTCGTCGGCGCTGCCGAGGCCGGGCTCCCCGTGAGCTGCGGCGTGACGCCCCACCACCTGGTGTTCACCGACGCCGACTGCAGGTCCTACGACACGATGCGTCGCTTCGACCCGCCCCTGCGCCCGGCCGCAGACCGCGATGCGCTCGCCGAGGCAGTGGCCTCGGGTGCGATCACCACGGTGTGCTCGGACCACAGCCCGCACACCGCACAGTCCAAGGAGCTCCCCTTCGACCAGGCGCCTGCCGGCGCGGTCGGGATTCAGACGGCGCTCGGCGTAGTGCTCGGCGACGTCGGCCTCGATCCCGAGGTGGCGCTCAGCGTGCTGGCGTGGGGCCCGGGGCGGCTGCTGGGCGACGCCGCGGCAGGGGAGATCTCGCCTGGTCGCCCTGCGGACCTCGCTGTGATCGAGCCCGAGGCGCGATGGACGGTTCGTGAGGGCGATCTGGCGTCCCGGTCCCGCAACTCCGCGTTCTCCGGTCGCGAGCTCACGGGCGTTGTGAGGCACACGGTGGTCGGTGGTCGAGCTGTGGTGGTCGACGGAAAAGGACAGTGGTGATCCAGAGGGCAACGGCCGACTGCGTGTCGTGCGAGGCGAAGCGATGAGCGACGGGATCCAGGAGGGAGCCCTGGTTCTCGCCGATGGCACGGTGTTCGAGGGTGAGCTGATCGGCGCTGAGCCCGACCGGGGCGTGGCCGGAGGTGAGGTCCTGTTCAACACGGTCCTGTCCGGGTATCAGGAGGTGATCACCGACCCGTCCTACGCGGGGCAGATCATCGCGTTCACCTACCCCCACATCGGCAACTACGGAGTCACCAGCGCAGACGAGGAGGCCCGCCGGCCGTTCTGTCGAGGAGTCGTGATCCGAGACCTCGCCCGCCGCCGCTCCAACTGGAGAAGCGAGGGCGACCTCCAGGACTTCCTGGTGGCCGAAGGGGTACCGGGAATCGCAGGAGTCGACACGAGGCGGCTCACCCGCCACGTCCGCGACCACGGCGCAATGCCTGGCGCGTTCGGTTCTGTCTCGGAGGGAGAGCTGGCTGCCGCGGCGCAGGCCGAACCCGGCACGGCCGGCGTCGACCTGGTCAGCGAGGTCACCACCCCCGAGCCCTACACCTTCGGGAGCGGGCCGCACCGTGTGGTCGCCTACGACCTTGGAATCAAGCGGGCGATCGTCGAGCAGCTCGGCGAGATCGCGACGGTCGAGGTTGTCCCGGCGTCAACGACCGCCGACGAGGTCCTCGCACGCGAGCCGGACGGGGTCTTCCTCTCCAACGGACCGGGCGATCCGGAGATGGCTGGACAGGTGGTCGACGCCATTCGCGAGTTCCTGGGAAAGGTTCCGGTGTTCGGGATCTGTCTGGGCCATCAGGTGCTCTCGCTCGCGCTCGGCGGGCGGGCCTACAAGATGAAGTTCGGCCACCACGGCGGCAACGTTCCGGTCCGCAACGAACTCACCGGTCAGATCGAGATCACGAGCCAGAATCACAACTTCGCGATCGAGGCCGGGTCGGTCCCCGACGTCGTGGAGACCCACGTCTGCCTCAACGACGGGGCACTCGAAGGGCTGCGATGTCGCGACGTGCCGGCGTTCAGCGTGCAGTACCACCCCGAGGCGAGTCCCGGCCCCCACGACTCGCGCTATCTGTTCGACGACTTTGCCGAGCTGATGAAGGCGGGGGTCTGACATGGCGCGCCGCGACGACATCGAGTCCATCCTGATCATCGGCTCTGGCCCGATCGTGATCGGCCAGGCGTGCGAGTTCGACTACTCGGGGACCCAGGCCTGCCGCGTTCTGCGCGAGGAGGGGTATCGGGTCATTCTCGCCAACTCCAACCCGGCGACGATCATGACCGACCCGGAGTTCGCGGACGCGACCTACGTCGAGCCCCTCGAGGCAGCGGTTCTCGAAGCGATCATCGAGAAGGAGAAGCCCGACGCACTCCTGCCGACCCTCGGCGGACAGACCGCGCTCAACCTCGCGATGGAGCTCGCAGACCAAGGTGTGCTCGAACGACACGGCGTCGAGATGATCGGTGCCAGCCGAGAAGCCATCGACACCGCCGAGGATCGCGACCGATTCAGGTGGGCGATGGAAGAGGTCGGCCTCCAGTGCGCCCGCTCGGGCATCGCGCACAGCCTCGACGAGGCGATGAAGGTCATCGATGAGATCGGCTTGCCCGTCATCATCCGGCCCGCGTACATCCTGGGCGGCAAGGGCACGGCGTTTGCAGAGACGATGGACGAATTCGAGAGGGTCGCGAGTCTGGGACTCGACGCGAGCCCGATCAGCGAGATCTTGATCGAACAGTCGATCAAGGGATGGAAGGAATTCGAGCTCGAGGTGATGCGTGATCACGCCGACAACTGCGTGATCATCTGCTCGATCGAGAACGTCGATGCCATGGGCGTCCACACGGGCGACTCGATCACCGTCGCGCCGGCCCAGACGCTGTCGGACGTCGAGTACCAGAAGATGCGCGATGCGGCGTTCGCGTGCATCCGCAGGGTCGGCGTGGAGACGGGCGGCTCCAACGTCCAGTTCGCTGTGCATCCTCAGACGGGCGAGCAGATCGTCATCGAGATGAACCCTCGGGTGAGCAGGAGCTCGGCGCTGGCCTCCAAGGCCACCGGCTTCCCGATCGCGAAGATCGCCGCGCGGCTGGCGGTTGGCTACACGCTCGACGAGATCCCCAACGACATCACCGAAAAGACGCCGGCCAGCTTCGAGCCCACGATCGATTACGTCGTCACCAAGATCCCTCGATGGGCGTTCGAGAAACTGCCTGGCGCGCCGGCGGTCCTCGGCCCGCAGATGCAGTCGGTGGGGGAGGCCATGTCGATCGGACGGACCTTCACCGAGTCGCTGCAGAAGGGCATCCGTTCGCTGGAGCAGGGCCGCGCCGGGCTCAACGCCGACGCGGGAGAGGCCCAGTACGCGACGCGGACCGATGCCGATCTCCTCGATTCGATCGCGATCCCCACGCCGGACCGGATCTTCGAGGTCGCAGAACTCCTCCGCCGTGGCGCGCCGCTCGAGGTCATCCACGATGCCTGCCACATCGATCCGTGGTTCCTGGATCAGATGGCGATGATCGTGGAGGAACGGCAGCATCTCGAGGGCGTCGGCTTCGAGGCGATGTCGCCTCGAGCCTGGCGGCGGGCCAAGCAGCTCGGCTTCAGCGACGCCCAGCTGAGCCACATCTGGGGTGTGCGGGAGCTCGAGGTGCGCTCTGCCCGCCTCGACGCCGGTGTGCGGCCGACGTTCAAGACCGTCGACACCTGTGCCGCGGAGTTCGACGCCCAGACCCCGTACCACTACTCGACGTACGAGGACGAGGACGAGATCCGGCCCGGCACCAAGCCGCGGATGGTGATCCTGGGATCGGGCCCCAACCGCATCGGGCAGGGCATCGAGTTCGACTACTGCTGCGTTCACGCCAGCTTCGCCCTCAGCGACGCCGGGTACGAGACCGTGATGGTCAACTGCACCCCCGAGACGGTGTCCACGGACTACGACACGTCCGACCGGCTGTACTTCGAGCCACTGACTGCCGAGGACGTCCTCGACATCGTCGACGCAGAGCAGCCCGCAGGGGTGATCGTCAGCCTCGGCGGACAGACCCCCCTCAAGCTCGCCAACGACCTCCCAGCCGAGCTGGTCTGTGGGACGCCACCGGATTCGATCGACCTGGCCGAGGACAGGGAGCGCTGGAACGCCCTCTGCGCCCAGTTGGAGATCCCGCAGCCGCCCGGCGGCACCGCCGTGACCGTCGACGAAGCCGTCGCGATCTGCGAACGGATCGGCTTCCCGGCGCTCGTTCGGCCCAGCTATGTGCTCGGCGGCCGCGCCATGACGATCGTGTACGACTTCGACGAACTGCGGTCGGCGATGGCCGAGCTCGCCTCCTTCGGCTCACTCGGCCGCGAGGGTGGGCTCACCGCCGATCGGCCGGTGCTGATCGATCGCTTCCTCGAAGACGCCACCGAGGTGGACGTCGACTCGATCCGCGACCGCACGGGCGACTTCGTGCTCGGTGGGATCCTCGAACACGTCGAGGAGGCCGGCGTTCACAGCGGTGACAGCGCCTGTGCGATACCGCCTCCAAACCTGAGCGTGGAGACCCAGACCGTCATCGAGGACTATGCGCGCAAGCTCGCCGAGCGCCTCGAAGTGGTGGGTCTGCTCAACGTGCAGTTCGCGGTGAAGCAGGGCCAGGTGTTCGTCATCGAGGCCAACCCGCGTGCGTCGCGAACCGTGCCCTTCGTCGCCAAGGCGACCGGCGTGCAGTTGGCCAAGGTCGCTGCACGGGTGATGGCGGGGGAGACCCTCGCCGAGCTGCGTGACATTGGTGCTCTACCCGATCCGATCCGAAGCGGGCACGTGGCTGTCAAGGAGGCCGTGCTGCCGTTCCAGCGATTCCCCGACGTCGACACCGTTCTCGGGCCCGAGATGCGCTCGACCGGCGAGGTCATGGGGATCGACCGCACGTTCGGCCTCGCCTTCGCGAAGAGCCAGATCGCCGCGGGAGATGGTCTGCCGACGCATGGCACCGTGTTTTTGAGCCTGGCCGATCGCGACAAGGACTCCGGGCTCGAGGCGGCCCGAGGCTTCACCGACGTCGGCTTCGACATCGCCGCCACCGAAGGAACGGCACGGTTTCTGCGCGACAACGGCGTGGAGGTGGCCACCGACGTAGCGAAGTTGAGCGAAGAGGGACGCGAGATCGGCTCGGGTGTCGACGCCGTCGAGCTGATCAGCGCCGGCCAGGTTCAGTTGGTGGTGAACACCCCGCGCGGGCGTGGGCCGCGAGCCGACGGACATCGGATCCGCACGGCGTCGACGGCGCACCGCATCCCGTGCCTCACGACGGCGGCAGCGGCGCGAGCCGCCGCAGTCGGTCTCGCCGAGTGGCTGGCCAACCCGCTGCAGGTGCGTCCGCTCCAGGAGTTCCTGTCCAGAGAGGACGCCGGCGGGTGACCGACATCGCGGTCGAGATCGGCTCGGTCCGACTCGAATCGCCGGTGATGACGGCATCGGGCACGGCCGGTCATGGGGCCGAGCTCGGGGCGTTCCAGGATCTCTCCCAACTCGGCGCTGTGGTCGTCAAGTCCCTCTCCGCAGCTCCGTGGGAAGGAAATCCGCCTCCGCGCGTCCATCAGACCTCAGCAGGCATGATCAACGCCGTCGGTCTGCAGAACCCCGGGGTGGCGACGTGGCGATCCTCGGAGCTCCCCGAACTCCTCGCCGCTGGCGCGACGGTCGTCGCCAGCATCTGGGGCCGATCGGTGGATGAGTACCGCGATGCCGCAGCGCTGCTCGAAGGCGTCGACGGGGTGGCCGCAGTCGAGGTCAACGTCAGCTGTCCCAACCTCGAATCGCGCGGCGACATGTTCGCCCATGATCCCGGGGCGACGGCAGAGGTGATCGGGGCCGCAGCAGCATGTGGCCTACCGCTGTGGGCCAAGCTCAGCCCCAATGTGACGGATCTGACCCCGATCGCGCGGGCCGCCCTCGACGCCGGCGCCGAAGCGTTGACAGTGGCAAACACCCTCATGGGAATGGTGATCGACCCCGAGACACGCCGCCCGGTACTCGGCAACGGTGGCGGTGGGCTGTCCGGTCCGGCGATCCGTCCTGTCGCTGTGCGAGCGGTCTACGACCTCGTGTCGGCGCTCGGCCCCACCCCGATAATCGGTGTGGGCGGTGTCGCATCGGCCGAACACGCCGTCGAATTCCTCGCCGCAGGGGCCACCGCGATTCAGGTCGGCACCGCCACCTTCGCCGACCCGCGGACCCCTACCCTGGTGAGTCGGGACCTCCGTGCGTGGTGTTCCCGCCACGGCGTCCGCACGATCTCTTCCCTGACAGGAGCAGCACATGACACAGACTGAGGCCCCACCCGACGTGCGCGATCGACTCGCGCTCGCCCTGGACGTCGACGATCTCGTCGCGGCCACGCGTATGGCGCGGCAGCTCCAGCCCTACTTCGGAGTGGCCAAGGTCGGTCTCGAACTGTTCTCGGCGACAGGGCCCGACGCCGTGGGCACCCTGTCGGAGATGGGCTTCAAGGTCTTCCTCGACGTCAAGCTGCACGACATCCCCAACACCGTCGAGCGCTCGGCCCGAGTGCTCGGCAGCTTGGGCGCGTCCTATCTCACCCTGCACGCGTTCGGCGGGGCCGACATGTTGCGAGCAGGGGTCGACGGCCTCAACGCAGGCGCTGACGCAGCGGGCCTCGATTCGCCGACCGCGCTCGCCGTCACGATTCTCACCTCCGACCACGGTGCTCCGCCGCACATTCTCCCCAAGCGGGTCCAGCTCGCGCTCGAGGGTGGCTGCGGTGGCATCGTCTGCGCGGCGGACGATGTCCGCGAGGCGCGCCAGTACGCCCCGCGCATGGAGATGGTGGTCCCCGGTATCCGCCCCGCCGGTGCGGCGAGCCACGATCAGGCCAGGGCCGCCACCCCGTCCGCGGCGATCGGCGCGGGAGCCGATCTCCTGGTGATCGGGCGTGCGGTTACCCAGGCCGACGACCCGCCCGCGGCCGCTGCTGCGATCGCCGAAGAAGTCGCGACCGAGCTCGGCTGAACCGGGCTGACCAGGTCAAAGACGAGCGCCCGGTACACTCGGCACACATGGCGAACCCACCGGCACTGTCACCTGAACAGCGTGCTGCTGCGCTGGAGAAGGCCGCGGAGGCTCGGCGCGTTCGCGCCGAGATGAAGGACCGATTGAAGATGGGGCTGCTCAGCTTCTCCGAGCTGCTCGACGACGCAGACAACAACGAGATCCTCGGAAAGATGAAGGTGCTCGCAGCGCTCGAATCCATGCCGCGGCTCGGCAAGGTCAAGGCGCGGCGTCTCATGGAGGACGTCGGCATCGCAGAGAGTCGGCGCTTGCGCGGCCTCGGCGACAGCCAGCGCCGCCAGCTTCTCGACCACTTCGACTCGGCGGTCTGACCCGGCACCTCATGGCCGACGCGGCACCCAACGTCTTCGTGATCTGCGGTGCGGGCGGTGCCGGCAAGGGCACGATCGTCGATCGCCTGCTCGAGCTGGAGGACCAGCTCTACCTGTCACGCTCGTGGACGACCCGCCCCCAGCGAACGGGCGAACCCGACGACGCGTACGTCTTCGTGACGCCCGAGCGTTTCGCGGACCGGATCCTCGCTGACGGCTTCTATGAGTGGGCCCAGTTCTTCGAACACCGCTACGGCACCCCCACCCCTGAAACGCCGCCGGGATGCGACCTGGTCCTGGAGATCGATGTCCAGGGTGCGGTGTCGGTGAGGGAGCGCGACAGCGACGCCGTCGTCGTGCTCGTGCTGCCACCTTCCCGCTCTGAACAAGAGCGTCGGATGCGGCACAGGGGTGACGACGACGAGCACGTCGCCAAGCGGCTCGCCAAGTCAGATGCCGAGGAGAAGATCGGCCACGGACTCGCGGATCTCGTGGTGATCAACCACGATCTCGACGAGGCGGTGGCAGAGATCCGCGAGCTCATCGCGGACACTCGCGAGGCCCGTGGGGGCGCCACCGAACCGGGGTGAAGTGCGATGGCGCTGGTAGAGTTGACCGCTGGCCACTCACCGGTCGAGGGCCCGCGGGAATCCCGCGAACGGCTGCCTGCAGGCTGCCTCTGAGGACGACACATGGCTGAACAGCAGGACACGATGATCACGCCGGGCCTCGAGGCCCTGCTCGACAAGGTGGACTCCAAGTTCACCCTGGTGAGCCTCGCCGCGATGCGGTCCAGGCAGATCAACTCGTACTACAACCAGCTGGGCGACGGCATCGGCAAGGTCGTGCCGCCCCAGGTGACCTCCACGGCCCGCAAGCCCCTGTCGATCGCCTTCGAGGAGATCGACGAGGACAAGATCAGCTACGAGCGGTTCGATCCAGACGAGCGCGCTCGTCTCGAGGCCGAGGCGGCAGCCGCCGAGGCCGAGGGCGGAGTCCTCGGCGTCGTTCCCGACGACGAGTAGACACAGGTCGGAGCGTTTGGGTGATCGCCGGGAGTCGCATCGTCCTCGGGGTCTCTGGGGGGATCGCCTCCTACAAGGCCGTGCTGCTGTGCCGGCTCTTGGTCGACGCAGGTGCCCACGTCGTCCCCGTGATGACCGAAGGTGCGCAGCGATTCGTCGGACGCACGACGTTCGACGCGTTGGCGTCTGAGCCGGTCAAGGTCTCGATCTTCGACGACCCCGACCCCATCCCACACACGACCCTGGGCCAGACGGCGGATCTGATCGTCGTGGCTCCGGCGACCGCGCGGGCGATCGGAAGCTATGCCGCGGGGATCAGCGACGACCTCCTCGGCGCCACTTTGGTCGCCACCCGGGCGCCCGTTGTGGTGTGTCCCGCGATGCACACCGAGATGTGGGAGCACCCGTCGGTCCAGGACAACCTGGCAACGCTGCGCTCCCGCGGCGTCCATGTCGTGCCGCCCGCCGAAGGACGGCTGGCCGGCGGGGACATCGGCTCGGGACGGTTGGCCGAGCCCGAGACGATCCTCGCCGCAATCGACGAGATCCTGGCCGGCGAGGCCGGCGATCTCGCTGGTGTTCGCCTGGTCGTGTCCGCCGGGGGAACCAGGGAAGCGATCGACCCGGTGCGCTTCATCGGCAACCGTTCGAGCGGCAAACAGGGATACGCCCTGGCTGAGGCCGCAGCGGCACGCGGGGCCGACGTCGTTCTGGTGAGTACGGTCGAACGCCCCGATCCACACGGCGTCACGGTGGTTCGTGTCGAATCCGCCGCCGAGATGCACAAGGCCATGACCGAGCACGCCGATGCCGACGTCGTCGTGATGGCAGCGGCTGTGGCGGACTTTCGTCCCATCGAGGCTGCGGCGTCCAAGATCAAGAAGGACTCGGGTGCGCCAGAGGTGGTTCTCGAACCGACCGAGGACATCTTGGCCGGACTCGGCGCCGCGAAGAAGCCCGGCCAGGTCATCGTCGGATTCGCAGCCGAAACCGACGACGTCATCGACAACGCGGTCGCCAAGCTGCGCCGCAAGAACGTCGACGCCATCGTGGCCAACGACGTGTCGGCACCTGAGGTCGGCTTCGCTCACGACACCAACGAGGTCACCATCATCCGCGCCGACGGCACCCATTCCTCAGTGTCGCTTCGTTCGAAGCGCGACATCGCAGACGCGGTACTCGACGTGGTCGTCGAACTCCGCGGATCCTGACAGTGCTTGGACCTCAGCGCTTCCTCCCTACTCGTGCGGCTTCCTTGGCCGACTGGATGCATCGCTGCGGCCTTCGCCTGTCGTAGATTCACATTCGCTGTACCCCACCCGAAGGGAGTCCCACGTGAGCCGTTGGACCTTCACCTCTGAGTCGGTCACCGAGGGCCATCCCGACAAGATGGCCGACCAGATCTCTGACTCGATCCTCGATGCGATGCTCGCCCAAGACCCGCGGAGCCGTGTCGCGTGCGAGACCCTCGTGACCACCGGTCTCGTGGTCGTCGCCGGCGAGGTGACCACCGAGGCCTACGTCGACATCTCCAAGACCGTGCGCGAGACCATCAACGGTATTGGCTACGACCGCGGCTCTCTCGGCTTCGACGGCAACGCGTGCGGCGTGATGGTGACCCTCGACGAGCAGTCGCCCGACATCGCTCAGGGCGTCGACGACTCCGAAGAGGTCCGCTCGGGACAGTCGGGTGAAGAAGACGAGCTCGATCGCCAGGGCGCAGGCGACCAGGGAATGATGTTCGGGTACGCGTGCCGCGAGACCGACGTGTTGATGCCGCTGCCGATCCACGTCGCACACCGCATGGCCGAGCAGCTCACCGAGGCGAGGGCCTCGGGGCAGGTGCCCTACCTGCGGCCCGACGGCAAGACGCAGGTGAGCTTCGAGTACGAAGACGGCGAGCCGATCGCCCTCAAGACCGTCCTGGTGTCCACGCAGCACAACGAGGGCATCGACCGCGACGGCATGATCCGCCCGGATCTCATCGAGCACGTGATCAAGCCCTCGATTCCCGAGCAGTACGCCGACGATGACTACGAGGTCTTCGTCAATCCCACGGGCAACTTCGTCATCGGCGGTCCGGTCGGCGACGCCGGGCTGACCGGGCGCAAGATCATCGTCGACACCTACGGCGGCTACGCCCGCCACGGTGGTGGGGCCTTCTCCGGCAAGGATCCGAGCAAGGTCGATCGTTCGGCTGCCTATGCGGCGCGCTGGGTGGCCAAGAACCTGGTTGCAGCAGGCGCTGCGGACCGGTGCGAAGTCCAGGTCGCCTACGCCATCGGCGTCGCCCGGCCGATCTCGGTTCTGGTCGAGACCTTCGGAACCGAGTCCGTCGACCGGGATCGGATCGCCACGGCCGTCGGCGAGGTGTTCGACCTGCGCCCCGCAGCGATCCTTCGAGATCTCGAGTTGCGGGCCCCGATCTACCAGCGCACGGCTGCGTACGGCCACTTCGGTCGCGACCCCGAGAACGGCGGCTTCACCTGGGAGCGCCTCGACCGCGTCGACGATCTGCGGTCTGCCCTCGGCCTCTGAGCCTGTGGAGGTCGATTCACTGGTCGTCCGGGTCCTACCGGACGAGCCGGCCATCGACCGCGAGTTCGACTACATCGTCCCAGGACGGCTCCTCGATGCCGCCCCGGGACCTCTCCAGGTGGGAGACATCGTTCGGGTCGATCTGAAGGGTCGACGCGTCCGCGGGTGGGTCACCGAGGTCGGGAGCTCGCCTCCCGCCGGCGTCACACTGGCCGAGGTTCGCAAGATCACGGGTCGCGGGCCGCCGGCGCCGCTCATGGAGCTGGCCGGTTGGGCGGCTCAGAACTGGCTCGGGCCGCGGCCTCGGTTTCTGCGGACGGCATCGCCCGAGCGGGTCGTCTCCGACGTGTCGACGCAATCGCGCGGCACCGTCGAGCTCGCTGCGCTCGACGGACTCTCGAGCGAGGCGTTCGAGCGCGGCGGGGCCGTCGTGCGCCTGCCTCCCGGACAGGACGAGTGGCCGTTGGTCGCGGCTGCGGCGAGTCGCGGCCGAGCACTGATCCTCACGCCGACGCTCAACCACGCCCAGAGGCTGGTCCTCCAGCTCCGTCGAGCGCAGGTGCCCACCGCACTCTACCCCCGTGATTGGGCCCTCTCGGCGGCGGGACATGTCACCGTGGGAGCGCGCTCCGCAGCGTGGGCGCCGATCACGAACCTCGACGCCGTTCTGGTGTTGGATGAGCACGACGAGGGCTACCAGGAAGAAGCAGCGCCCACCTGGCACGCTCGCAGCGTTGCTCTCGAGCGAGCCCGGCGCGACGGCGCGGCCTGGGTGGTTGCATCACCCACGCCGTCGCTCGAGTCGCTCACCAGCGGAGTGTCGCTCCTCACTGTCGGGCGAGCCCGCGAGCGGGCAGGCTGGCCCGTCGTCGAGGTCGCCGATCGCAGGGGCGAGGATCCCACGACCAGCGAGTGGTGCTCTCTCGAGCTCACGCGCGTTCTGCGTTCGGGCAAGCGGGTGGTGTGTGTGCTCAACCGCAAGGGCAGGGCACGGCTGGCGTTTTGCCACCAGTGCGGCGAGATGGCGAGACACGAGGAGGACGGCAGGGCGCTGGGGCTCGATGGGGACCGGCTCGTCGACCACGAGGGCGCCGATGTCCGCCCGGCCGTGTGCTCGCACTGCGCGAGCACCCGTTTCCGACGGGCGAAGCTCGGGGTCACCGGCGTGGCCGCCGAACTCGAAGCCGTGGCCCGCCGCCCTGTCGTCGAAGTGAGCGCTCAGGGCGATCGGCTCCCAGCGGGGGCCGACCTCTATGTCGGGACCGAGGCGGTGCTACACCGGGTGACCGAAACCGACGTGGTGGCCTTCATCGACCTCGACCAGGAGTTGCTCGCGCCGCGATATCGCGCCGACGAGGAAGCCGCCGCGCTCGTTGTGCGAGCCGCCCGCCTCGTCGGTCCGCGAGATGCGGGTGGTCGCGTCCTTTTGCAGACCCGGATGCCCGAGCACCCTGTGATCGACGCTCTCCGGCTCGCGGACCCCGGCCGTCTCGCTCGCCCGGCGCTCGAGGAACGGCGGTTGCTTCGCCAACCACCTGCGTGGACCTGGGCATCGGTGTCTGGCCCCGCAGCAGGGGAGTTCATCGAGCGTCTCGGCGCGCCGTTGGGCGTCGAGGTCGCCGGCACCGACGACGGTCGTTGGCGTGTGCGCGCCGAGGACCGGGCCGCCTTGCTCGACGCCCTCGCGGCGGTGGAGCGACCGTCGGGACGGCTGCGAATCGCGGTCGATCCGCTCCGTCTCTGAGCCTCACGAGCTCTCCAGGAGGGCGTCGGAGCGGCATCGATGCGACACTGGTACACGATCGAAAGGGGTGGCGTGGCCGCTGCAGCTGAGACATCGACCGCATCCGGGACACACGGGCCGATCGAGGACTTCGACGTCGTCGTGGTCGGCGCGGGGTTCGCCGGCATGTACCTCTTGCATCTCCTTCGCGGCGCCGGGTTCTCCACCGTGGTGCTCGAGGCTGCAGACGACGTGGGCGGCACCTGGTACTGGAACCGGTACCCCGGCGCTCGGTGCGACGTGCGCAGCATCGACTACTCGTACTCCTTCGATCTCGACCTCGAGCAGGAATGGGTGTGGTCGGAGAAGTACGCGACCCAGCCCGAGATCCTGCGATACGCACAGCACGTCGCCGATCGCTTCGGCCTCCGACGAGACATCCGATTCGAAACGCGGGTCGCCGGCGCCACATACGACGAGGGGGCGGCGTGCTGGACCGTGACCACCGAGGCCGGCGCCCGCCTGCACGCTCGGTTCTACGTGATGGCCACCGGCTGCCTCTCCACCTCGAAGAAGCCCGAGATCGAGGGTGTCGATGCCTTCGAAGGGCCGACGTACCACACCGGCCATTGGCCGCACGAGGGTGTGGACTTCACCGGGCTCCGTGTCGGCGTGATCGGGACGGGATCGTCGGGGATCCAGTCGATTCCACTCATCGCCGAGCAGGCTCAACATCTCACCGTGTTCCAGCGGACCCCGAACTACTCGATTCCGGCAGCCAATGGCCCCAATGATCCCGACGAGCTGGCGGCCATCAAGGCCAACTACCCCGCGTACCGTGAGGTCAACCGCCGTTCGTTCGGAGGCGTGGACATCGAGCTCCCCACCCGATCCGCTCTCGCGGCAAGCCCCGATGAGCGGGCAGAGGCGTTCGAGCGGGGCTGGAGCCAGGGCGGGATCTTCGCCCTGAGCGCGCTCTACAACGATCTGCGGACCGACCTCGAGGCCAACAGCCATGTGGCCGACTTCGTCAGGTCGAAGATCCGCCATGTCGTCGACGATCCCGATGTGGCCGAGAAGCTCTGCCCGACCGATTACCCGCTGGGTACCAAACGGATGTGCGTCGACAGCGACTACTTCGAGACGTACAACCGCGACAACGTCCGCCTCGTGGACATCCGCGAAGACCCCCTGGTCCGGCTGACGCCCCAGGGCATCGAGACCGCCTCGGAGCTCTTCGAGTTCGACGCCATGGTCTTCGCCACCGGCTTCGATGCGATGACGGGCACGATCGTGGCCGTCGACGTCGCCGGCCGAGACGGCCTCACCATCAAGCAGAAGTGGTCCGAGGGGCCCCGCACGTACCTCGGGTTGATGGTCGAGGGATTCCCGAACTTCTTCACCGTCACGGGACCGGGCAGCCCGTCGGTGCTGAGCAACATGATGGTCTCGATCGAACAACACGCCGAGTGGATCACCGACTGTCTCGTCCATCTGCGCGACAACGACCTCCGCTCGATCGAGGCCACGCGCGAGTCCGAGGACGAGTGGGTCTTGCACGTCAACGAGGTGGCATCCATGACGCTCTATCCCCTGGCCAACAGCTGGTACATGGGCGCAAATGTTCCCGGAAAGCCGCGGGTGTTCTTGCCCTACGTCGGTGGAGTGGGCCCGTACCGCGACATCTGCGATGAGGTTGTGGAGCACGGCTACAAGGGGTTCGCGCTCGCGTGAGCGCGGCGGGTCAGTCGGTAGCCTGAGAGAGCCATGTCCTACCCGATCCGCCTTCGGCGACCCGGTTCTCCGCCAGGTCGCAGCGTCCGTCGACGAGATCAACGGCAAGATCGCGCGCATCGTGGACGACATGGTCCCGTCGATGTATGCGGCCGACGGAATCGGTCTGGCCGCACCGCAGGTCGGGATCCAGAAACGCTTGTTCGTCTACGACATCGGCGAAGGGCCACAGACGCTCGTCAACCCCGAGATCGTCGAGTCAGACGGCGAGTGGGCCTTCGACGAGGGATGCCTGTCGGTGCCCGGCCTGGCTTTCGAGATCGTGCGGCCCAAGGAGGTGCACGTTGTCGGCCGAGACCTCGACGGCGAGGAGGTGAGCATCGAGGCGGACGAGCTGTTGGGCCGGCTCTTCCAGCACGAGCTCGATCACCTCGACGGTGTCCTGTTGCTCGATCACCTCGACAAGAAGCAGCGCAAGGCGGCCCTCAAGCACTGGCGCGAGATTCAGGCCGAGATGCCGTTGGGTGGTGCCTCGGGCCCCGAGCCCGGCGGTCTCGCGTTGCCGTGAGCCCGGCGGACGCTGTGGGCGACCTTCCGCGCCCTCCCGATCGACCGCACAGGATCGTGTACTTCGGCACCCCGGAGGCAGCGCTGCGGCCGCTCGAGGCACTCCTCGACGCCGGATTCGAGATTCCTCTGGTGGTGAGCAGGGCCGATCGGCGACGTGGACGGCGGGCCGAGCCAACACCCTCCCCGGTGAAGTCCTCCGCACAACAGCGCGGGGTGCCCGTGACGACCGAGATCGATGCGGCACTCGACGTCGGCGCCGAGTGTGCAGTGGTCGTGGCGTTCGGGCGGATCATTCCAACCCCGGTCCTGGCCCGTCTCCCGATGCTGAACGTGCACTTTTCGCTCTTGCCGAGGTGGCGGGGAGCAGCACCCGTCGAACGGGCCATTCTCGCCGGCGATGCCTCCACGGGCGTGTGCCTCATGGGGCTCGAACCGAGCCTCGACACCGGCCCGATCTACCGCCGAGACGAGACAGCCATCGGGGCCTCGGAGACGGCCGACGAGCTGCGAGACAGGTTGGTGGAGCTCGGTTCCCGCCAGTTGGTGGCCGCGCTGAGCGAAGGGCTCGGCGATCCCGAACCGCAGCGCGGCAAGCCCGTCTACGCGGACAAGATCGAACGCGACGACCTTCGTCTGGACCTTTCTCGCTCCGCGGCTGATCTGCACCGGGTGATCCGGGTCGGAGGCGCCTGGACGACACTGCGGGGCAAGGTGTTCAAGATCCACCAGGCAGCGGTCGAACCGTCCGCCTCCGGCGCACCGGGGACGGTGACCGGCGTCGCTGTTGCGTGCGGTGATGGATCCCTGATGCTCGAAGTCGTCCAACCCGAAGGGCGCGCACGGACCGAGGCGGCGGCGTGGGCCAACGGTGCTCGCCTCGACCCGACCGAGCGGCTCGGAGAATGACCGCATCGCGACGAATCGCGCTCGAGGTGCTCGTTTCGGTGGACGGAGGCCAGCGAGTGGGGCAGGCACTCGCCACCGCATCGGGCCTGGACGCACTCGACGCACGCGACCGGGCCTTCGTCACCGAGCTGGTGAACGGCACCACGCGCATGCGGCGGGCGCTCGACACCCTCGCCGCGCCCTTCGTGAAGCGACAGCTCGACGCCGACGTGCAAGCGGCTGTTCGATTGGGGACCTACCAGCTGCGATTCCTGGGCACGCCACCGCACGCAGCGGTGAGCGGCACCGTCGACGCCGCGCCGCGGAGGGCTCGTGGCCTGGTGAACGCTGTCCTTCGCCGGGTGTCGGAGATCGAATCGGTCAGCTACCCGTCACCAGCCGTTGAGCACAGCTATCCCGACTGGATGTGGGGGCTTGCGTCGAGCCAATGGGGCGACGAGGGGCTCGCTGCTCTGATCGCCATGAACACGCCCGAACGCCCCCAGCCCCGGCCAGACGGATTCGTCCAGGGGCAGGCGTCGCGCTGGGTGTGCGACGTGGTCGACGCAGTTGCTCCCGAGGGCGGACGCCTCCTCGACCTGTGCGCTGCCCCTGGGGGCAAGGCGACCGGCGTCGGACCGCAGTGGAGCTCGGTTGTCGCCGTCGAGCGCGATGAGGCCCGGGTTCGGACCTTGAACACCACGGTGACCCGTTTCCGGACGGGCACACCGGTCGTTCGGGCCGACGCGAGACAGCTGCCGTTTCGACCTGGGAGCGCCGATCTCGCTCTCGTCGATGCGCCCTGCTCAGGGCTTGGCGCGCTCGGACGCCGTGCTGATGCCCGTTGGGTCGTGGGCGCCGCCGTTGTCGATCGCCTCGCTGTGGTTCAGAAGGACCTCGTGCAGCGGGCGCTCGACGCGGTGCGCCCTGGTGGGCTGGTCGTGTACAGCGTGTGCACCTTCACCCACCAAGAGACCACCGGGGTGGTCGATGCCCTCATCGAACACGGCATCCAGACACTCGACGTCCCAGGAGGGCACTGGCGCCGTCACGGTCGTGGCGCCCTCGTGCTCCCACAGGACCACGGCACAGACGCCATGGCGGTCTTTGTGCTCAAGCGCCCAGGGCTCTCTCGAACCTAGGCTGCTCCGATGCGCATCGGCCTCGTCTCGGACACCCACATCCCTGAAGCCATGCCCCAACTGTGGCCGCAGGTCTTCACCGCGTTCGATGGATGCGAGGCCATTCTCCACGCGGGTGACATCTACGACATCGAAGTCATCGAGCAGCTCAACGAGGTCGCTCCCACCTGGTCGGCCCGCGGCAACGGGGACGACGGCTCCTCGGGCCGCGAGGTGCAGCCGGACCACCCGTTGCTGGCCGATGTCTGGGTGCACGAGTTCGGTGGCCTCAGCGTCGGGCTCACCCATCACATGCCCGTCCCCGAGATGCGCCACTACGGGGTGCCCGAGGCCATGGATCGACACTTCACCGGTCGCGATCTCGACGTCGTGGTGTACGGCGACACCCATGTCGAACACATCACCGAGCTGCACGGCGTGCTCCTCGTCAATCCGGGCAGCCCCACGTTCCCGCACAACCTCAGCTTCCAGCTCGGCACGATTGGCTACCTCGACATCGAGGACGGCTCGGCGACCGCTTCGATCTGGCGGCTCACCGATCATGGGGTCGAGCCCTTCGATTGGGACACATGGGGCCGTCCCTGGTGAGCGCCGTTCGGTAGGTTGCGGGTCATGGACAAGGCCGCCTGGCTCGCAGCAACCCCCGAAGACGCCCTCGACCCGAGCGAGGAGATCGTCGATCCACATCACCACCTGTGGGACTTTCCCAACGGCACCTACCTGGTGCCCGATCTCCACGACGACACGGGTGCCTCGCACAACGTGGTGCAGACGGTGTTCGTGGAGTGCTCGGCCGAGTACCGCACCGACGGACCCGAGCACATGCGTCCGGTCGGGGAGATCGAGTTCGTCCTCCAGCAGGCGCTCGAATCGGAACGGGCCGGCGGCGCGGTGATCTCCGGAATCGTCGGGTTCGCCGATCTGACCCTCGGCGAGGGGGTCGAAGAGGTTCTCGCCGCGCAGGACGAGGCGGGCGGCGGACGGTTCCGCGGCATTCGCCACGCCACCGCGTGGGACGCCAGTCCCGACATCCGCGAGACACACACCCGTCCGCCCGACGGCTTGTTGGGTCACGACGACTTCCGCGCGGGCTATCGCACGCTCGGCCGCATGGGGTTCAGCTTCGACGGATGGATGTATCACACCCAGGTCTCCGAGCTCGTCGATCTCGTGGCAGCGATCCCCGAGACCCCGGTCGTTCTGGACCACCTCGGCGGACCGCTCGGCATCGGGCCCTACACCGGTCAGGAGGAGGCGGTCAGGGCGACGCTCCGGCCGGCGCTCGAGGAGCTGGCCCAACACGAGAACGTCACGGTGAAGGTCGGTGGCATCGGGATGAGCGTCTATGGAGCCGGCTTCAACAAGCTCGCGCAGGCTCCGACCTCAGAACAGGTGGCCGCACGCTGGTCCGATGATGTACGGCATTGCATCGACACGTTCGGCCCCAGCCGCTGCATGTTCGAGAGCAACTTTCCAGTGGACAAGCAGGGGTGCTCCTACACGGTGCTGTTCAACGCGTTTCAGCGGATCGCCGACGAGGCCGGCTACACCGCGGCCGAGCGCGCGGATCTGTTCGCCGACACGGCGCGTCGGGCATACCGCCTTGAGCGCGCCTGAGCTGCGCACCGAGCGGCTGCGGCTGCGGCGGTGGCGCACGTCGGACCACGAGCCGTTCGCTCGCCTCAACGGCGACCCCGAAGTGATGGACCACTTCCCGTCGACCCTCGAGGAGGTGCAGTCCAACGTCATGGCCGAGCTGCTCGATGCCGGGCTCGCCGAGAGGGACTACGGGTTGTGGGCTGTCGAGGTCGTCGAGGGGCCCGACTTCATCGGGTTCGTCGGATTGAGCAGCCCCACCTGGTCGGCATCGTTCACGCCATGCGTCGAGATCGGCTGGCGGCTCGACAAGCCGCATTGGGGTAACGGCTACGCGTCGGAGGCGGCCCGTGAGGTGCTGCGGTACGCGTTCGAGGAGCTCCAGTTGGATGAGATCGTGTCGTTCACGTCGCTGACCAACCTGCCGTCGCTGGCGGTGATGGAACGCATCGGCATGACTCGCGATCCCGCAGAGGACTTCGACCACCCGAACCTCGTCGCCGGCGATCCCCTCCGCCGACACCTGCTCAGCAGGATCAGCGCAGTCGATTGGCGGGAAGCGCGGCCAGCAGGCCGATGAGCAAGAACATCGCCATCTGCGCGGCGACTGAATCCATCGGAATGGCGAAGCGGCGGGCGACACCAGTGCAGTCAGGCGCCGTCCCCGGCCTTGGCGTCGACGAGGTCGAGCGCCAAGCGACCGGCGGCGGCTGCATCCATCGCTTGCTGTTCCGCTACCTCTCGCGGACCGCGGTACGCGATAAGTGCTTCGAGATCAGGAGCGAGGCGCTCCCACAGCGGTATCCGACGTTGGGTCGTGCCCTCCCACAGAGCGCTCCACAGCGCATCGATGCGCGGATCCGGATCTTCCGCGAGCAGGGCAATGGTGATTGCGACGTTCTCCCACACCATGCCCCAGGTGCCCGCGCTACGGAAGTGCTGGAGCGCCTCGCCGACGGGGAGAAGCCGGGCATCTGAGTCTCCGGCGAGACGGCGGCACAGTTGGACCCGGCTTCGCGCCATGTAGAAGAACGATGTCGACCCACCAACGAAGGCACGCTCGGCTGCCTCTTCATAGTCAGACACAGCTTCGGCATACCGGCGGAGGTACTGGTTAGCCGTCGCCCGGGCAGTGAAGGCCCAGGATGCCCAAGTCGGCGCCGCACGGGGGGCCCGAAGTACGGCGGCGTCGCACATCGGGTGCGGCGCGCTCGCTGGAGGATGGGCGGTCAGGGTACGGCTGAGTCCTGCTGCCGCGCCGACCCCGGAGTATGTTCGGCGTCGATGCCCGCCCACGCGTGGTGACCCGCTTGTTCAAAGTCACTCCGGACCTGCGCCGCGATGGCGGCCGCGCCCAAGACGCTGGGGTACAGCTGGTGCGTGGCGGCCCCGGGCATAGCGAGCGCCGTCTCTGCCCAGTCACCGAACTCGGCTCGGAGCCTGAAGAACGACCATTGTGCGACGGCGATCACGAGCTCCATCGCGGTGTCGAGGTCCTCGAAAGTCGTGGCCCAACCAAAGGCGGCGCGTAGGTCAGGCCAGTTGTGTTCGAGTCTTTCGGACCACGTCCCCTCGTCCTGGCTGTGGATCCCGGCGTCTGCGGCGACCGCGAAGTCCACGTAATGGTCGAGATGCCCTCGTCGGATCTTCTGAGCGTCCCCTCGATCGTCGAGGCGTTCGTGCCCGAACTGGCGCAGGGTTTCGAGGACCCGGTAGCGGCCGGTGCGAGTGACGACCATGGACTTGTCGACGAGACTCGACAGCAGATGGACGAGATCGGGGGCCTTGAGGGGGTCGGCTCCGCACACCGCCTCAGCTGAGTCGAGATCGAACCATCCTGCGAAGACCGAGAGTCGCGCAAAGAGAACCTGCTCCTTTGAATCGAGTAGGCCGTACGACCAGTCGACGGCGGCGCGGAGAGTTTGGTGGCGCTCGGTTGCCGCTCGGCGACCGCGGAGCAGGTGAAACCGATCGCTCAGTCTGGTGGCGATGTCGCTCACCGACATGGCGGAGGCCCTGGAGGCGGCGAGCTCGATGGCCAGGGAGCGCGAGCCCCTCGCGACTCGTCGCGAGAATGCGGACGTCGCCGTCGCTTGCGAGCAGGGAACTGACGACGTCGCAGACCCTGTCGATGACATGTTCACAGTTGTCCAGCACCAGAAGGATTCGTTGAGCGCTGGCAACTTCGACGAGGCTCTCTTGCAGCGACCGGCTCGGCTGTCGCATGACGCCGAGAGCATCGGCGATAGCCGACATGACCCCGTCTTCGTCGAGTACTGCCGCCAAATCGCAGAACCAGGCGCCGTCAGCGAACTGCGGGCTCATCGTGCGAGCGCACTCGAGCGCCACTCGGGTCTTTCCAGCACCGCCAGCGCCGGTAAGGGTTACCAGCCGCTCATCGATGAGGAGGTCGACGATCGCCTCAACATCCTGGGTGCGGCCGACCAGCCTGTCGGCGCTGCGCGGGAGGTTGCCCGACCGCGCTGGGCCCGACAGAAGCGGCCTCTCCGAAGGCCCCAACGCTTCGGCCACCAGCTGCCAGACGCTGATCGGCGCGGCCAGGCCGTTCAGAACGTGTTCGCCGAGGGGGACCAGATCGAACCTGTTCTCGAGCAGTTCGGCCGTCAGCCCCGACATCAAGGTCTGACCGCCGCCGGCAGCACTCATCACCCGGGCAGCGCGGTTCACCGCCGGCCCGAAATAGTCGCCGCCGCGCTCGGACGCCTCACCCGTATGGAGCCCGATTCGGATCCGGATCTCCGTTCCGTCGGGCCAGGGTTCTGCACGCAGCGCCACTTGCGAATCCACGGCGGCGTCGACGGCGTCACCGGCGCGAGCAAATGCCGCAGCGAACGAGTCGCTGCCGTCGAGAAGACATAGCCGCCGCGAGTTTCCAGGGCCGTCCGAACGATCTCGTCGTGGCGCTCGAGCGCCACGCGCATCCCGCCGGGATCCTGTTCCCAGCGCCGTGTCGAGTCCTCGACGTCCGTGAAGAGGAACGTCACGGTGCCCGATGGAGCCGACCCCTCACCACCCATCACTACAGAATTGCACGAGTGGCAGAGATGCGTCGCCCCAACTTGGCGCGCCTCGACCCGCTGATGTCCTAGCTCAATCCGTCGCCGCCATGGGGGAGCGTCGCCCACTGGGCGTCGTCGTGTCCGTAGAGCAGCCGGCACCCGTCGTCGTCACGGAGCGACCGCAGACGCCGCATCGACTCCAGCTGCATGTCGTGGTTGAAGCCGAAGGGGGGAAGCAGCATCTCGTCGAGCACGTTCTCCCAGTACACGCAATCGCCGGTGAGTACGACGGGCCCGCTCTCGAGATTGACTCGCAAGGACTGGTGGCCGGCGGTGTGCCCCGGAGTGGGGACGCAGATCACCGAACCATCGCCGAACACATCGTGCTCGCCGGTGATCTGCAGCACGTCGTGCCCGAGATCGAAGTCAGCCGGTGAGTACACCTCGTGCTCGATGAGCTTGGGGTGATGACCTGACTCCCACTCGGCCTGCTGCACGATGATCTGGGCATTGGGGACCAACTCGGTCCCGCCGCAGTGATCGAAGTGCAGGTGGCTGAAGACGATCTTGGCGACCGAGGCCGGATCGATGTCGACGCCCTCGAGGCGTGCGCTCACCTCTTCGCCCGCATCGAAGCGGGCGTCGAAGGACAGCGCCATCTTGGGATAGCGGGCTCCCACACCTTGCTGCACTTCTTGGTGCAGGCCGGTGTCGAAGAGCAGCGTCTGACCGCTGGGGTGCACCACGAGCCAGCTCGGGATCGGAAGATCCGACTGTCCAGGGGCATCGGCGATGACCGACGCCGTGGCGGTTTGGAGCCACCCGCACTCGAGCGGAACGATTCGAAGTGTCGACATGGTGGCTCCTAGAGACCTTTGTTGATCGGGCGGTGATCGGGGAATTCGGCGTCGCGCTTGTCGAGCTCGGCGCGGAATGCCTCGGCCATGTCGTCGCTGTCGAACATGGCGGCGTTCCAGGTGGCGATGTAGTCGAGGCCATCGGCCACGGAGTGGTCGCGGCTGTAGTTCATCGTCTGCTTCGTGCCCCAGATCGCCATCGGGCTCTTCGCGGCGATCGACTCGGCGACATCCATCACCCCGTCGAGCATCGCGCCGTGGTCGGGGTACACCTCGTTGACGAAGCCGATCGACTTCGCTTCCTCGGCGTCCATCCTGCGCCCGGTGTAGGCCAGCTCGCGCACAATGCCCTCGGGAACCAGCTTGGGCATGCGCTGCAGCGTCCCGACATCGGCGGTCATGGCGATGTTGATCTCGTGGATGCAGAAGAAGGCATCTGCAGTCGCGTAGCGCAGGTCCGTTGCTGAGATCATGTCGATGCCACCGCCCATGCACGCTCCCTGCACCGCCGACAGCACGGGCAGTCGGGATTCCTCGAGGCAGCTGAAGGTTCTCTGCAGCTTCTTCGCTGTGGCCCTGAACCCGGCGCGCTGTCGGCTCGGAAACCCGCTGTCGCTCGTGGACCCGACGTCGCTGTCGCCGGCGAACACGGTGAGGTCCATCCCTGAGCAGAAATGGCGGCCCTCGGCGCTCAGAACCACGACCCGGGCGTCCGAGCCTTCCGACAGCTCGTCGACGATGGTCGGCAGCTCATGCCAGAACTCCGGGATCATGGAGTTGGCCCGCTCTGGCCGAGTCATGTGGATGTGAGCGACTTTGTCGAGGAGCTCGACGTCGAAGCAGGTGTACGACATGAGGTGTGACCCTATTCGGTCACACCCCAGCAGTCTCGTCCACGGGTTCTTGGGCAGGCTCAGCATGTGGTGGGAGCCCCAGGACGGGGATCTTCGGATGGGCCAGACGCCATCCGACCCACAAGCCGAGGCTGGCCACGAGTGCTCCTGCCACCGTGTCGAGCACATAGTGGTTGGCGGTGAGGACGACGGCCAGGCTCATCGCCACCGGCGAGAGGTAGGGGGCGAACCGCCATCGCGATGACCCGAGATTGCGCGCGAGGAAGATCGCGGCCAGAAGGTTCCAGCCGACGTGGAAACTCGGAACCGCGGCGTACTCGTTGATGAGAGACGGAGGTTGCAGCACCCGATAGCTGGTCGACCACTCGGTGATGGTGTCGACGAAGCCGTCGTGAAGAAGGCGGGGCGGCGCGACGGGGAAGAGAGCGAAGACCACGAGACCGACTGCCCCCGAGACGAAGAGCGCATTGCGGAACCTGGCGTAGTCACGGGGCGCACGGAAGTACAGCCAGGCAAAGGTAAAGATGATCACCGGCCAGTGGGCCCACATGTAGATCCAGTTGCTCAGCGTCACGACCGCCCGGCTGCTGATCGCTGCTGCTTGTATGGACTGTTCGACGTCGATGCCGAGCAGCGCTTCGAGATCGAGAATGCGGCGCGCGTTGGCGACAGCGACGTTCTGGCTGCCCGTCGTGACGTAGCGCACGCCGAAGTAGAGAAGCGCGGCGACGACGATCAGCCCGATCTGTACGCCGAGGTCGGACCAGTGGATGCGTCGGGTGAGCGCGACTCGCGAACGCGGCGGCTGTTCTGAGGAATTGTCGAGCAGCAGATCCACGGCCCCTCCCACACAGACAGTGCCGACCCGATGGATGGATTCTTGCCAGTAAACGAGCGTTTGGCAACGACCCAGTTTTACAAACTCACGCCAGATCGACAACGTCGTCTCTCGCGGCGGTCTCGCGGCGGTCTCGCGGCGGTCTCGCGGCGGTCTCGCGGCGGTCTCGCGGCGGTCTCGCGGCGGGGTCCGGGAGGCGTCTTGCGGTCAGGCGGAGAGCATCACGCCCATCAGCGCAACGACGAGACTGAGTAGGAGTCCGAGCGCCGCGCTGGCCCCGCGCACCGAGGCCTTCGTGGTGTTTTGATGGATCCATGTCGCGCCCCCGGTGAGGACGACGAGAAGAATCTTGATCCCCAGAACCGCGGACCAGCCAGAGGTGGTGACGTCGCTGTCGACGGTGACCATGTTCCACACACCGGTGAACACCGCGACGACGAACGCCGGCCACGCCACCCTGCCGAACGCCTTCGCCACAGTGGCGAGCGCATCGGGATGCGACCGCCGGAGCGCGGGAACTATCCCGGCCACCACGATCTGCCCACCGATCCAGACGGCGACCGCGATCAGGTGGAGATAGATCCTGATGGCGTCGCCGTCGAGGCTCGCGTTCCTCATCCGATCAGTTCTTTCATGTTGGCGCTGTAGAAGCGATCGAGCACATCGTCGTCGAAACCGTCGAGCGACGAGCCGAAGCGGCCGAGCGGGTTCCGGCCCCCTTCGATGTGCGGATAGTCGCTCGAGAACATGTAGAGGTCGGCATTGGAGTCGCGGACCATGGCGCCCACGTCCTCGAACGGGTAGGGCGTGAAGGCCATCTGCCGAGTGATCTGATCCGACGGCTTCTCGGTGAGGGCGGCCAGGTCGGGCTCGGATCGCTTCCAGATCTCGGCGATCTGATCGAGCCGGCGGATCATCGCCGGGACCCACGCTGCCCCGAGCTCGACCACACCGACCCGAAGGTCTGGATGCCGCTGCAGCACGCCGTCGAGCACCATCGTGCCCACGAAGGTCTCCGCTGCGTGGTGGAGGGCGATCATGTCCTTGCCCCGAACGTTCTCACCACCGCCCAGCCAATCGGTGGGGACCGGTCGACCGGTGTCCATCCAGGCCGGCTTGATCTGTAGGGGGTTTCCGCCCACGTGGAGCACTGCGGGAATGCCCGCCTCGGCGAGCCGGGCCCAGATCGGGTCGAGATTGTCGTGACCCGGAGATGCACCGCCGGCGGGGCGATGAGGGACCCACATGGCGCCGAGGCCGAGCCCAACGGCATGGTCGAACTCCGCGATCGCCCGGTCGGGATCGTCGAGGGGAAGAAGTGCGACGCCGATCATGCGATCGTCCGCGGCGCAGAACTCGGCCATCGAGCGGTTGTGGGCCCTGGCAGCGCCGTAGCGCAGGTCGAGATCGGCGGCGAGGTCGAACGCAATGCCAGCGCTGAATGTCGCGAAGACGAGCTGCTTGTCGAACCCGAGCTGATCGAGCGCCGCCGTCCGTTCCGAGGCGTTGAACGCACCGAGCGCCCGATAGCCTTTCGGGCCCGCGATCAGGCCGTCGCCCATCAGCATGAGCTCCTCGACCTTCTCGGGCGGGTGGGCGCGGAGCTCGGCTGCGGTCTCCCAGTCCGCAGAGCTCTCGCCCCCGGCTTCGAACGGGATCTCGGGGATGCGATCTCGAATGCCAGGGTCGGCGTTGGAGGTCAGAAAGTCGGGCAGCTCCATCACGTGGCTGTCCGCGTCGAGAAATGTGCGGCCTGATGCGTACGGCATGGAGGCAACGGTAGCCACCGGTAGCCTCGCCCACATGGGCGAGCATCACGGACACGAGGGGACCAGCACCTCCGAGACCCCGCTGGAGGCACCGCTGGAGGCAAAGGTTCTGACGGCGTCCGACGGTGTGATCGCCGGGACCCGAGAGGACAAGAGCGGCGTCGCTCTCGTCGATGCGCTGACGGCCGCGGGGTGGAAGGTCCTCGATCAGCGAGCGGTCGCCGATGGCGTGGATTCGGTCGCCGCGGCATTGCGCGACATGGCCGACGGGTTCAGCGGCCTCATCGTCACCACAGGCGGTACCGGATTCACCGAGCGCGACCTCACCCCCGAAGGCACACGCCAGGTGATCGACCGCGAGGCGCCGGGGCTCGCCGAGGCGATGCGGCTCGTCAACCCCCTGGGCCGACTGTCACGGGGCATCGCCGGCACCGCAGGCACAGCGATCATTCTCAACACTCCGGGCTCCACCAAGGGCTGCGTCGAGTGCCTCGAAGCGGTGATCGACATCGTTCCCCACGCCGTTCGGCTCCTCGCCGGCGATCGCCTGCACTGAGGTGGGGGTGACCGGGTCCGACGAGCGGTTGATGCTCCGGGCCGTGGCCAACGCGGCCGAGGTTCGTGGCACCACAGCGCCCAATCCGTGGGTCGGCGCGGTTCTGGTCACCTCGGCCGGTGCGATCCACGACGGAGCGACCCAGCCGCCCGGTGGCCCTCATGCCGAGCGTGTGGCTCTGGCCGCTGCCGTCGATGCAGGAGACGACCCGTCGGGTTCGACCCTGTACACCACCCTCGAGCCGTGCTCGCACACCGGCCGGACAGGCCCGTGCGCCGACGCGTTGGTCGACGCGGAGGTCGCCCGCGTAGTCGTGGGCATCGTCGATCCCGACGAGCAAGTGAGTGGGGCAGGGGTCGAGCGTCTCCGGGCGGCGGGAGTCGAAGTCGAGGTCGGCGTGGCGTCTGCCGTGATCGAAGATCAGCTCCGGCCGTACCTGCATCACCGAGAGACGGGCCGGCCCTGGGTCGTCCTCAAGCTCGCAGCCTCCCTCGACGGGCGAACGGCCGCACCCGATGGGTCGAGTCAGTGGATCACGGGTGAGGCCGCGAGGGTCGACGCTCACCGTCTGCGAGCGCGGTGCGACGCCATCCTGGTGGGTGCCGGAACGGTGCGAGCCGACGACCCCGCTCTTACCGTGCGACACGTGGAGGGGGCAGACCCGCGACGGATCGTCCTGGGGGCGGCACCCGCTGGAGCGGCGATTCATCCGTGCTGGGAGGTCGGGGGCGAGCTGTCCGAGGTGCTCGACGATCTCGGATCGCGCGGGGTCGTCGATCTCATGGTGGAGGGCGGAGCCACCGTCGCCGCGGCGTTTCACCAGGCCGGTCTCGTCGGCGAATACGTGATGTACCTGGCGCCTGCGCTGTTCGGCGGCGACGACGGCGCACCGCTGTTTCGCGGGGCCGGCGCGGCGACGATCGGCGACGTATGGCGCGGGCGAGTGGCCGAGATCGCCCCAGTGGGCGAGGATCTGAGGGTCGTGCTCTTTCGCGAGACGGCCAGCTGAGGAGGGACAACCCGATGTTCACCGGAATCGTCGAGGAGCTGGGTCGATTCATCTCCGCGGACGGAGAGCGCTATCGATTCGCCGCCGAGGTGGTCCTCGACGAGAGCGAGCTCGGCGCGTCGATCGCCTGCAACGGATGCTGCCTCACGCTCGTCGACCAGGGAGAGGGGTGGTGGGAGGCCGACGTCTCCGAGGAGACCCTCCTGCGTACCGCGCTCGGCGATCTCGATCCTGGCGACCCGATGAACTTCGAGCGGCCGGTGAGACTCATGGATCGACTCGGCGGCCACCTGGTACAAGGCCACGTGGACGCCGTCGGCGTGGTGGCCGAGCCGGCTCCCGACCTTCGGGTGCAGGCCCCGGACGACGTGGTGAAGTACCTGGTGGAGAAGGGTTCGGTCACCGTCGACGGCGTCAGCCTGACCGTGGTCGACGTGCTCGACGACGGTTTCACCGTTGCGCTGATCCCGCACACCGCGGACGTCACCACCCTCGGAGTCCGCCGTCCTGGAGACAAGGTCAACCTCGAGGTCGACGTCGTTGCCAAGTACGTCGAGCGGCTCGTTTCCCCCCACGGCGCATCATGATCGAGAATGGACCTCCGTCCACGATGCACATCTGGACCTCCGTCCAACATGCACAGACAAGGCAGGTGAACCCGTGAACACGTCAGGTCGCACGCAGGATCCGGCATCGGCAGAATCCCCGTTTGCTGCGGTCGAAGACGCAATCGCGGCCGTTGGTCGTGGTGAGATCGTGGTCGTCGTCGACGATGAGGACCGCGAGAACGAGGGCGACCTCATCATGGCGGCCGAGCACGCCACGCCCGAACAGATCGCGTTCTTCGTGCGCTACACCTCGGGGGTCCTGTGCGCGCCGCTCCTCGGTGAACGTCTCGATGAGCTCGCACTTCCCCTCATGGTGTCGGTCAACACCGAACCCATGCGGACGGCGTACACGATCACCGTCGATGCGGCCGAGGGGACCACCACCGGTATCTCGGCCGCCGATCGAGCACGAACTCTCGCGCTGCTCGCGTCGCCATCCAGCGAGCCGCACGAGTTCGTCCGACCCGGCCATGTTCTGCCGCTGCGCTACCGGCCCGGTGGTGTCCTCAAGCGGGCTGGCCACACCGAGGCCGCGGTCGATCTGGCCCGCCTCGCCGGCTGCGAGCCCGCCGGCGTTCTCGCCGAGGTGGTCAACGACGACGGCACCATGTCGAGGCTGCCCGAGCTCGTCGAATTCTGCGCGGAGCACGACCTCTTCCTCATCTCGATCGCTGATCTGATCCGCTATCGGCGGGCCAACGAGCGGCTCGTCGATCCGGTCAGCCAGGCTCGGATTCCGACGATCTACGGCGACTTCACCGGTCACGTGTACCGGGACTTCGACGGCACAGAGCATCTGGCCATGACCTACGGGCAGGTGATGGGCAGCGACCCCGTGCTCGTGCGCGTGCACAGCGAGTGCCTCACCGGCGACATCTTGGCGAGCATGCGGTGTGACTGCGGAAGCCAGCTGCACACGGCGATGGAAGCGATCGCCCAAGAGGGCGCTGGTGTGCTCGTGTACCTGCGTGGTCACGAGGGCCGCGGGATCGGGATCGGACACAAGATCGCGGCGTACGGCCTGCAGGACCAGGGTCGCGACACGGTCGACGCCAACACCGAGCTCGGGCTCCCGATCGACAGCCGCGAGTACGGCATCGGGGCGCAGATCCTCGTGGACCTCGGGGTGACCAAGATGCGTCTCATGACCAACAACCCGGCCAAGATCGGCGGTCTCGACGGGTACGGCCTGCACATCGTCGAGCGCGTCGGTATGCCGTCGACGCCCAACCCGGAGAACTTCGCCTACCTGAGGACCAAGTCGATGCGCATGGGGCACCTCATCGACGGCCTCGAGCAGAACGAAGGCGACTGACCCGGTAACCGCTGAGGGCCTCGCGGCCGTCTCCGGGTACCTTTCACACCCATGCTCAGGCTCGTACTCCCCAAGGGATCGCTCGAGAACGCGACGATGCAGCTCTTCGACGAGGCCGATCTGACGGTCCGTCGGAGCTCGGATGTCGATTACCGGGCCACGATCAACGATCCGCGAATCGACGACGTGCGCATCCTGCGACCCCAGGAGATCCCGAGCTACGTCGCAGACGGGCTCTTCGACCTGGGGATCGCCGGTCGCGACTGGATCGAGGAGACCGACTCCGACGTCGTGTCACTCGGGCAGATGAAGTACTCGAAGGCGACCGCCCGCCCGGTCCGCATCGTGGTCGCCGTGCCCAACGACTCTCCGTACGAGACGCTGAGCGACCTGCCCGACGGGGTTCGGGTGTCGAGCGAGTACCCGGTCCTCACGGCCCGGCACTTCGGTGAGGCGGGTGTCGAAGCAGATGTTCGCCTGTCCTATGGCGCCACCGAGGCCAAGGCGCCCGACATCGTCGATGCCGTGGTGGACCTCACCGAGACCGGCCGCGCCCTCAAGGCCGCAGGGCTCAAGATCATCGACGAGATCCTCACGAGTTACACAGAGCTCTTCGCCAACCGGGAGTCCTACGAGGATCCGGACAAGCGCAAGGCGATGGAGCAGATCAAGACCCTTCTCGACGGCGTCCTCGACGCTCGCGGCCGGGTGCTGATGAAGCTCAACGTCGGGGCAGATGATCTCCAGGCGGTCATCGAGGTGCTTCCCTCGATGAAGGCGCCCACTGTCAACGAGCTCTGGGGCGGCGGCGGCTTCGCGGTGGAGACCGTCGCCAACAAGGGCGAGATCAACGTGTTGATCCCGCAGCTGCTCGAACGGGGTGCCACCGACATCGTCGAGCTCCCGATCTCCAAGATCGTCCCCTAGCTCCGCGACCGCCAGCTCGCCTTCCGGGGATTCCCCACCGCGCCTCTCTCGTTTTGGGGCGCCCCCGCTCGCGCTGACGCTGCCGCCACGTACCCAGAACGGAAGGGGCGCGCCCGGGTTTCCCCAGAAGGTGGCCGTACCCTGTGGGGGAATGGGTGCGTTGGCACGGTGGTTCAGGCAGGCACGGTGGACTCCGCGGGTGGCGGCGGGCTGCGTGGCCGCGGTGTTCCTGGTCGCGGCGTGCTCGGCAGCAGTGGAGTCGGCGGGGGAGGAGCCGGTCCCGGCGGCCGACCCAGGGGTGACGGCTGCGCCGACAACCCTCGTGGATGCGATGCCCGCCCCGACGACCACCACCGAACCGCCACAACGGGCGATCCAGATCGCCGCGGGGGGTGTGCAGAGCGAACTCGCCCCGCAGGTTCTCGAGGAGATCGACGCCAGGGTCGAAGGGTTTCACTGGACGAGCGCGCCCGATTGGTGCGACCCCGATGCCGCTGTCCTAGCGCTGCCAGCAGGCGAAGCGCTGCCTGCCGACTGCGAACGATTCGACCGGACGGCTGCCCTCTCTGCGACGTCGATCACCGGCGTATGGACCTCCACACCGACCGCATGCCTCACCGTGGAGGTCCTCGTCGAGATTCTGACAGCGCGGCCCCACAAGGTTGCCTTCATCGAGACGCTGCCGGTCGATCATCTCGACGCGACCGTCGCATCGCTCGACCTCGACCTCGATAGTGACAACCGGCTGAAGGCGGGGGTCACGTGGTTCGCCGATCCACCCACCGCGGCCGAGCTCGACGCATCGCCGGCCCGTTTTCTGCTCGCTCCGCCGGGTGTGATCGACGCCCACGCTGAGGGGCTGTGGGAGGTGCTCATCGACGGGGGAGCGGGGTGTGCCGCCCCGACACCTGCAGAGGTCGTCGCGGGGCGCTATCCCCTGGGAACCCACTGGCATGTCCTCACCGCCGGCGATGCGCCCCGAGAGCTCCGCGTTGCCATCGACGAGCTTCGCCCGGCGCTGGCTGAGGCACAGGCGCCCCCTGCCCCGGTTGACCCGCGCTACGAGCGCCCTGCCTGGCTGGGGACACCGCTCACCGAGCTCCGCGGCGGGAGCAACTATGGGGTCGCTCAACCCACGCCCCCGGAGCTGCAGGACCGCCAGCTGGCCACGGTCGACATCTTCCCGAGCCCACGGGGCGACGAGTTCCACTTCACGATCGGCGCTGTGCCCGCTGAGGTGGTGACGCGGTCGACATGGTCGCCCGCCTGTCCGGTGACCCTGGCCGACCTGCGCTACGTCACGATGAGCTTCTGGGGTTTCGATCAGAGGCCGCACATCGGCGAGATGATCGTCAACGAGCAGATCGCCGAGCAGACGGTGGAGATCTTCCGCGAGCTGTACGAGATGCGCTACCCGATCGAGGACATGTCGGTGATGCCGACGGAGTTCTGGACGAACCCGCCGACCGGGGACGACAACATCACGAGCTCGTTCGAGTGCCGGGCCGCGGTGGGAGGTTCGGGCGGATGGTCGAATCACGCGTTCGGGCTGGCGATCGACATCAACCCGTTCCACAACGTGTACCGCAAGGGAAGCTTGATCCTGCCGGAATACGCCGAGGCCTACCTGGATCGCACCGACGTCCGCTCGGGGATGATCGTGGAGGGCGACCCGGTCGTGGCCCTGTTCGACGAGATCGGGTGGGGCTGGGGCGGCCGCTGGTCGTCAGCGGACGACCCGATGCACTTCAGTTGGAACGGCCGGTAGCGAGCAGCTGGCCCATGGGCCCTCGGCCGACTCGTGAACCGCCGCCGCTTCGGCTGGAATGGGGGCCGATGGGGCGGGTTCTTACTCTGTGAGTCGATTTCGACAGGTCGTCCCTGGGCTGATCGGGGCCGTTCTCCTCCTGGGGGCGATCGCCCTGATGGCGTTTGTCTTCGGACGCGGGGGAGGGGGTGGCTTCAGCCCACCTGCGGACGACGCAATCGCGGCCCTGATCGAGGTCGAGCAGGTGCGTTCGTCGCCAAAGCTCGACGTGGTGTCTGGTCTGCAACGGCCCGGCGACGAGCGGCATCCCGAGCCGCTGGTGGAGTTGGCCGACATCCGCTCGGGCGGACCGCCCCCCGATGGCATCCCGCCGATCGATCGGCCGTTCTTCGAGCGGGCGAACGATGTCGAATGGCTCGCCCCCGCCGAGGCCGTGGTGGTGCTCGAGAGGGGAGGCGAGACGAGGGCCTACCCCGTTCAGGTTCTGACCTGGCACGAGATCGTGAACGACACGGTGGCGGGGGAGCCGGTCACGGTGAGCTACTGCCCCCTGTGCAACAGCGCGGTCGCGTACGAGCGAACACTCGCCGACGGCACGGTGCTCGATTTCGGCACATCGGGCTCGCTCTACAACAGCAGCCTCGTCATGTACGACCGCCAGACCGAGACCCTGTGGACGCACTTCGATGGCCTCGCTGTGGTGGGGCACCTGACGGGAGCACAGCTGAATCTGATCCCGATGACCACTGTGGCCTGGGAGGACTTCGTCAGCGAGTACCCCGACGCCCTCGTGCTGAGCAGGACCACCGGATACAGCCGGGACTATGGCGCCAACCCCTATCCCGGGTACGACGATCCCGACGAGGACCCGTTCCTCTTCGACGGACGTGTCGATGATCGGCTGCGACCGAAAGACCGGGTCGCTGTCGCGCGGCTGGGAGACGACTCGGTGACAGTTGAGTGGGATGAGATCACGGCGGCGAGGGTCCACGTCACGACTGTGAACGGAGTGCGGATCGCGTTCGTCCACGCGCCCGGCGCCGTGTCGGCACTCGAGGGTCACAACGTGCGCGGTGGTCGCGACGTGGGGGCCGTCGCCGTCTACGAGCTCGGCGAAGCGGGCGAAGGCATGCGGGCGACGAACGAAGCAGGCTTCTTCGAATCCAGCGACGGGACTCGATGGAACATCTTCGGCGAGGCCGTCAGCGGTCCCGCTGCCGGCGAGCGTCTGATGCCGGTGGAGCACCTCGACACGTTCTGGTTCGCGATCGCCGCGTTCGACCCGGACACCCGCCTCGAGTCGCCCCCCAGCTGACAGGTGCCTGGCACCTAATGTTACGAATCGTCACACGAAGTGCCAGGCACCTACTCGTCGTCGCCATCACCGGCGACCTGGTTGTGGACCTCGACGTAGGCCATCCGGATCTGCTGCAGCGCGGCGGTGAGGGTCTGACCGTCGGCGATCTGGTCACCCATGTTGTCGACCACCAGGCCCATCGCATCGATCGGGATCCGCGCCTCTTCGAGGTTGGGCGGGTCGACCCGCAGGTGGAGAGCGGCGAGCTCGAACAAGCCGATCAGATGGTTCGACACGATCTGGGCAGCCGGCACCGACAGGAGCTGCTCTTGGGCCTGGCGCATCTGTTCTTCCATGGCCGCGGCCATCTCCGGGTCGACTTCGCCCTCGGCGCCATATCCCGGCGCAAGGTCCGCTTCGGGTGCGTCGTAGGGCTCGTCGTGGCCGGGGGATGGAACCTGGTGCTCGCCCGAAGGTGTCCAGAAACTGCTCATCCTGGTACCCTACGTCCTCGACAACCGAGGCAAGCGGGCTCTCCCCACCCGGCCGCTGCGAGGCGCGCCGAGGTCACTCTTCTCCCGTCGATCGGGCTCCAACGAGCCGGACATCGGCGGAGTCGATAGTGTTGTGGGCGGACTTCGTGAGCATCGCGAGTTCGCCCTTCGTCGTCCGGCGCGGGGTGCCGAGTTTCGGACGAGGAGACGTCTTTTGGCGAACGGTCCCATGGTCAAGCGAGCGCGGTCATAGCACGCGCAGACGACGGCGATGCCCGGATCAACGAACGGATCCGGGCGCGGGAAGTGCGACTGGTCGCCCCTGACGGCGAGCAGATCGGCATCAAGCCCCTGCCAGAAGCCCTGAACATCGCCCGGGGTCTCGATCTGGATCTCGTGGAGGTCGCGGCAAACGCGAATCCTCCCGTGTGCCGGATCATGGACTACGGCAAGTACAAGTACGAAGCCGCCCAGCGGGCCAAAGAATCCCGCAAGAAGGCCAGCAACGTCTCCCTGAAGGAGATGAAGTACCGGCCCAAGATCGGCCAGGGTGATTTCGACACCAAGACCGGCAAGGTGGAGAAGTTCCTCTCCGAGGGTCACAAGGTGAAGATCACCATCATGTTCAGGGGCCGCGAGGTCTTCCATCCCGAGTTGGGTCGGGAGATTCTCGAGCGTGTTGCCGACACCGTCGACGAGGTCGGCAAGGTCGACCAGTTCCCCAAGCTCGATGGCCGCAACATGACCATGGTCCTGAGCCCTGACAAGCAGGCCCAGCAACGCAAGAAGGAGTCGGCCAAGACCGACGACGACGGTGCCCAGGTGGCAGCACCGAGCGACGGCGACGCCGATTCCTGACCGCTCCCGCCAGGGCGCATCCTCCTCATTCCTCCGACCGATCCTGACACGGAGATCCCATGCCCAAGATGAAGACGCACAGCGGCGCCAAGAAGCGCTTCAAGACCACCGGGTCCGGCAAGCTGGTGCGCCGCAAGCAGAACCGCAACCACATCCTCGAGAAGAAGTCGGCCAAGCGCAAGCGTCGGCTCGCCCTCGAGGCCGACGTCCACCGCGCAGATCAGCCCCGCATCAACAAGATGCTGGGCAAGTGATCTGACGAGCGACACGGGAGTTTCAGAACAATGGCACGAGTGAAGCGTTCGGTCGCGGGTCGCAAGAGCCGCAAGGCCACCCTCGACAAGGCCAAGGGCTACTACGGCAACAAGAGCCGGTCCTATCGGGCAGCCAACGAGCAGGTGATGCACAGCGGGCAGTACGCGTTCCGCGATCGCCGGGCCCGCAAGGGTGAGTTCCGGCGTCTGTGGATTCAGCGGATCAACGCTGCGGCCCGCCAGAACGGCACCACATACAGCAAGCTGATCAACGGCCTCGGCGCAGCCGGCATCGAGGTCGATCGCAAGATCCTGGCCGACATGGCTGTCCACGACCCCGCGGCGTTCACCAAGCTGGTCGAAACCGCAGAGTCCGCCCGCGAATCCGCCCAGGCCGGCTGATTCTCGCCGGATCCAATCATCGGGTCGTCCGTCTCGGGCGGCTGATCCGCGATCGGCGGTTCCGCGACTCCGAGGCCGTGACGGTGCTCGACGGACCTCGCCCACTCCAGACGGCGCTCGATTGCGACGCTGACGTGGAGTGCGTTTTCGTCCGTCCCGATCGGCTCGACGCGGTCAGCGAGCTGGTGGGCGAAACCGCCGAAGTCGTCGAGGTGGATCCGCGCGCCCTCGACCGGCTCGCCGATTCCGACACACCGCAGGGTGTGCTCGCAACCATTCGCCGCGTGGACCGCTCGATCGACGACATCGCCGAACGTTCGCGCGTGGTGGTGATCGACCGTGTTCAGGATCCGGGCAACGCAGGCGCGATCGTGCGCACCGCGGCCGCCGCCGGATTCGACGCCGTCGTGGCAGGAACCGGCACCGCCGACCTATGGAGCCCCCGGGCGGTGCGGGCCAGCGCCGGAACGGTCTTCGCTCTCGACGTGGTGCGCCGCATCGAACCGGTCGACGCCTTGCGTGCCCTGGGCTCGGCCGGACACACCCGCATCGCGACGGCAGCCGATGCGGCAATCGACGTCGACGGGCTGGGTCAGGCCGACAAGATGACCCTCGTGCTGGGCAGCGAAGCCCATGGGGTGAGCGCCGAGTCGCTTTCAGAGGTCGACCAGCAGATCTCAGTGCCGATGGCCCCGCCGGTGGAGTCGCTCAACGTGGCGGTCACCGCCGGCATCGTGATGTACCGGATGCGCTCCACATCGTGACGAATCCGGCTCGTGGGCCCGGTGCCCGGTCCCGTAACCTTTCACTCCGATGACCGTGTACGACGAGATCGATGACGCGCGCGCCGCGTCGCTGGCCGCGATCGCCGCCGCCGCCGACCTGGACGGCCTCACTGCGATCGAGTCCCAGCTCTTCGGCAAGAAGTCGGCCCTCGGGGGCCTCAAGCGCCTCATGGGCCAGGTGGAGGCTGACGAGCGTGCGAGCGTGGGCCAAGCGCTCAACGCCGCTCAGCAGGCGGTGCGAGCCGCCCACGACGACGCCAGGGCGAGCTTCGCGGCAGCGGCTCGTCGAGTGCAGCTCGAAACAGAGCGGCTCGACCTCACCGAGGCCCCGAGCGCGCCTGCTCTCGGCCACCTGCACCTGGTGACCCAGGCGACCGAGCGACTCGAGGACGTCTTCGTCGGCATGGGCTTCACTGTCTCGGAGGGCCCACAGGCCGAGACGGATTGGTACAACTTCGAGGCGCTCAACCTGCCCGCAGCGCACCCCGCGCGATCGATGTTCGACACCCTGTACCTCGATCTCGGCGATCGCACCGAGATCGGCGACGGCGAGGGCGGTGAGGCCACCAACGTGCTGCTTCGCACCCACACCTCGCCCGTGCAGATCCGGGTGATGGAGAACCAGGAGCCGCCGATCTACACGGTGTGCCCGGGCCGGGTGTTCCGTCGTGACACGGCCGATGCGAGCCACATGCCCGTGTTCCACCAGATCGAAGGGCTCGTCGTGGACCGCGGCATCAGCTTCCGCGACCTCGCCGGCACGCTCAACGACTTCACGGCCGCGTACTTCGGCAGCAGCATCACCAGCCGCCTGCGGCCGTCGTATTTCCCGTTCACGGAGCCGTCGGCCGAGTTCGACATCACCTGTGTGATCTGCGAAGGCGATGGATGTCAGACCTGCCAGCGCACCGGCTGGATCGAGCTCGGGGGCTGCGGAATGGTGCACCCCAACGTGCTCGGCAACTGCGGGATCGACAGCGAGGAATGGACGGGCTTCGCCTTCGGGTTCGGCATCGACCGGCTCGCGCTGATGCGTCATGGCATCGACGACCTGCGCGACATGTACACCAACGACGTTCGCTTCCTCAGCCAGTTCTAGGTCGGAGAGTTCAGTGAAGGTTCTTCTGTCCTGGTTGCGTGAGTTCGCCCCGATCGAGGGCGATCCCGTCGAGCTCGGAAATCACATGAGCGACCTCGGTATGGCCGTGGAGGAGATGACGGTCCTCGAGCCGCTGGACGGCATCGTGATCGCCAAGGTGCTCGATCTGCGCCCGCATCCTCAGGCCGACCGGATTCAGCTCGTCGATGTCGACTCCGGCGATGGGCAGGCCCTCCAGGTCTGCTGCGGCGCCTTCAACATGTCGGTCGGGGACCTGATTCCGTTCGCCACGATCGGCACGGTCATGCCCAACGGTATGGAGATCGCCAAGCGCAAGATGCGCGGCGAGGACTCCAACGGCATGTGTTGCAGCGCAGCCGAGATCGGGTTGGGTTCCGACCACGACGGGATCATGATCCTGCCCGAAGGCCTCGAACTGGGGTCGCCGCTCATGGACCAGCTCGGCCTCGCCGGCGACGTCCTCTACGACCTCGAGATCAATCCCAACCGCCCCGACGCCATGTCGGTGGCGGGCGTGGCGCGCGATCTCGCGGCGCGGCTCGGCGTCCCATTCGCCATGCCGGAGTGGAGCGTGGAGGAGTCGGACGAGAGCGTCGATTCCGCCGCATCGGTGGAGATCGTCGACGGCGACCTGTGCGGTCGCTTCGCGGCGCGCGTCATCCGAGGCGTCCAGGTGGGCGAGTCGCCACTCTGGATGCAGATGCGATTGACGCTCTTGGGGATGCGGCCGATCAACTCGGTCGTCGACGTGTCCAACTACGTGATGCTCGAGCTCGGCACGCCCAACCACACCTACGACCTGGCGCTCGTTCCCGACGGCAAGATCGGTGTCCGGCGGGCCCGCGGCCCCGAAACGCTGGTGACGCTCGACGGTCAGGAGCGGGAGGCGGTCGCGGGAGATGGCCTCATCGTCAACGCTGCGGACGAACCGATCGGCATCGCAGGAGTGATGGGCGGGGCGAGTACCGAGATCTCCGAGTCGACCGATGCAGTGCTGCTCGAGATGGCGTGGTGGAACCGCGAGTCCATCGCTCGTACATCGCAGCGGCTCGGGCTGCGGTCGGAGGCCTCTGCGCGTTTCGAGCGGGGAACCGACTGGGCGCTCAAGGCGGCCGCCGTCGACCGCTTCTGCCAGCTTCTCCACCAGATCACGCCGGGCGGAGTCGAGGTCGCGTCGGGCACGATCGATGCGAGGGGCGACATGCCCGAGCTCGTTTCGGTTCCGGTTCGGACGTCGCGCATCAGCCACCTGCTCGGCCGTGACTTCACCTCGGACGAGATCGCAACGCTGCTCGAACCGATCGGCTTCGGCATCGATCCGGTGGACGGCGATGTTCAGAACGTGACCATCCCGTCGTTCCGGCCAGACACCGAGACCGAGACCGACGTGTCAGAAGAGGTCGCCCGCCACTACGGCTATGGCCGTCTGGGGGCGACGGTGCCGCGCTCGCCCGACGCCGGGCACCTGACGATGTCCCAGAAGCTCCGCCGTCAGCTCCGCCACCTCCTCGCCGGCCTGGGGTTGTCCGAGGCCATGCCCAACCCATTCCTGGCCCCAAACGCCGTCGCCAAGGCCGGCCTGTCGATCGACGATCCGGTGCGCTTGCTCAACCCGCTGGCCGTGGAGGAGTCGGTTCTCCGCCCGTCGCTGCTCCCTGGGCTGGTCGGGGCGGTCGGGTACAACGAGTCGCATCGCAACCTGGGTGTTCGGCTCTTCGAGATCGGTGCGACCTTCGGTCCTCCGGTGGCCGGGGGAGCCCTTCCCGACGAGCAGGAGCACGTGGCTGCGATCGTCGCCGGTGCCGACGCCCTGGCGGCCAAGCAGTTGTGGGACAGCGTGGCGACCGGTCTGGGAGTCGAGTTCGAGCTGACGAACGCAGACGACATCTCGGGCATGCACCCGACGCGCGCGGCCACGATCGCGATCGACGGTGCGGTGGTGGGTGTCGTGGGCGAGGTCGATCCGGGGGTGCTGGAGGCCCATGGCGTGTCCCAGCGGTGCGGTTGGATCGACGTCCGTGTCGACGCCCTACTTGCAGCGGCCGAAGCTGCGGGGGACCGCCCCTACCGCCTGGTGTCGACCTACCCGTCGAGCGACATCGACCTGGCATTCGTGGTGGACGATTCGGTTCAGGCGTCCCACGTCGAGGCCGCGCTGCGTGAAGCGGGTGGCGACGAGCTCATCTCGCTCGCCCTCTTCGACGTCTATCGGGGGGATCAGCTCGATCCGGGGCGTCGATCGCTCGCGTTCGCGCTGCGGCTGCAGTCAGCCGATCACACGATGACCGACGACGAAGTCGGCGAGATTCGCCAGCGCTGCATCGACGCCGTCGAATCCGCACTGCCCGCCACACTTCGGGGCTAGCTGTAGCGAGTTGGGCAAGTTGAGCAACATCGGTGCCTGACACCAAAGTTGCTCAACTCCAAAGTTGCTCGACTTGGGGCGACGCGGTCAGTAGCCCAAGTCGACGTCGACGGGGCCGATCAGCTCCTCACCGGCGCCGCGGCGGCGAACGTTCTCGCGGACCCGGTCGGCGAGGAGGGCGAGGCCCATCTCCGGTGTGTTGCCGATGTGGGGCGTGATGATGCAGTTGGGCAGCTTCCACAACGGGTGACCGTCGGGAAGCGGCTCTGGTTCGGTGACGTCGAGGGCGGCTCCACCGATGCTCCCCGAACCCAGGGCGTCGACCAGCGCGTCGGTGTCGATGTGGCGACCCCGTGCGAGGTTGACGATCCATGCGTGTCCGGGCAGGGCCTCGAGCTCGGCGGCGCCGATGATCCCTGTCGTCTCGGGGGTGAGCGCCAGCGCGAGAACCAACAGGTCGGTTGTCGGGAGCACCTCGTGCAGGCCGTCGGGACCGAGCACGTGCGCGGCACCGTCCATCGGCGCGATGCGATTGCGAATCACCGTGACCTCGCACCGGAACGGAGCGAGCAACGGGAGCAGCTCCTCTGTGATCCCGCCTCCGCCGAGCACTGTCACCCGAGCGTCGAACAGGTTGCGCCCCTCTGGCTTCTCCCAGGTCGTGGCCCGCGCATAGGTGGCCAGGCCGCGCAATCCCGCGAGGGCCAACATGAGGACGTGCTCTGCAACCGGTGCGGCATAGACGCCCTTGCCGCACGTCCATTCGAGGTGGGGATGGGCCCGCAGCATCTCGATGAAGGGCTCGATGCCGGCGTATGGCAACTGGACCCAGTCGATGTCGGGATTGGAACCGAGCATCGGGGGGAGAAGGTCCGCCCGAGCCGGCTCGGCCCACACCAGCGCCTCGGCTTCGGCGGGCGATGTCACCGTGCCTCCGCCGGCCTCGACGGCATCCACGAGGGACTGCTTGCGCCAACAGTCGGGTTCGACGGCGATCCGCGGTGAGCTCATGGGCGCAAGGTAGTCAACGCCTGGCTCCGGTGTTGGCGAACAGGTGTTCGGTCGCGCGATACTCGTGGGATGAACTCATCGACCCCCTCCCCGTCATCTCGAACCTGGCCCTCGTGGACTGCGTTTCGGTCCCACGACATCCGTCGCCTGGGTCCGTGCGAGGTGGAGTACGGCTCCCGGTGGCAGGGTCCTCGCCTCGATCTTCCGTGGCGCGTCGTGTGGCTCGAGGGCACCGGTGAGGTCGTGGCCGTTCAGTGGGCGGCGAGCGACGAAGGCGGTGATGCGGGGCCTGTGCGCCTGCTCGGCGTCGTGGGGGACCGCGGCGTCCTCGACGAGGCGCTCAAGGACTGGTGGCACATGTGCGGTCACCTGGGCTCGCTCGACTGGGTCCTCAGCCGGCTCGCCGGCAGGGGTCTCGCGGCATGAACCTCAGGCGCTCTCCGCCGACTCCATCTCCGACGGCACGAGCAGAAACACCCGGTCGGCGACTCGCTCGATGTCGCCGTCGAGGGCATAGGTAAGGCCGGACATGAAGTCCACGGCCCGTCGGGCGAGTCGGTCGTCGCCGCGCAGCTCCGCGGTCACGCGGGCGCCGGCCCGAAAGGCCTCGCCCACCGCCTCGAGATCGTCGAAGGAGTCCACCGTGAGATGTTCGCCCCTCGGTGGATTGGTCGTCACCAGGTGCAGCACGACCGTGATGCTAGGTCGACACAGCCGGCGCTCGCAGGCGAACATATGTTCTGGTAGCGTTGTGGCATGAGCACGATGCTCGCCGGCCAGCCATCGCTCTTCGGGCACGAGAAACCATCGGCGCCTCGCCTTCGACCCGGCATGCGTCGGGAGCTGGCTCGCGGTGCCTGGATCGATCATGCGCCGAGCTGGCTGTCCGGTCACGAGGAACTCTTCGTCGAACTCGTCGAGAACGTGCACTGGTCCCAGCACCGACGCCCCATGTACGACCGCTTCGTCGATGTGCCGAGGCTCATCGGCGAGCTGCCTGCCCGCGGCCGCTGCGTCGGTGTCGTCGAGGAAATTCAGGGCAGGCTCGACGCGGGGTACGGAGTCGCCTTCGACAGGGTCGGCGTCGCGCTGTACCGCGATGGCAACGACAGCGTTGCGTGGCACGGCGACCAGGTTGCCCGGGAGCGACCCCAGGCGCTCGTCGCCACCGTGTCGTTGGGTGAACCCCGAACGTTTGGGCTGCGACCCAAGGGCGGGGGCGAGGGGCGCCTGGACTTTCGTCTCGGACACGGCGATCTGCTCGTGATGGGTGGCACGTGCCAACGAACCTGGGAACACTGCGTTCCCAAGGTGCGCCGAGCGGGACCGCGGATCGCCCTCATGTTTCGGCCGTCGGAGACGTCGAGCTCGCCCATCGACGCAGCTCGCTCCCAGCCGGGCTGGCGAGAGGTCGACAGCCGCTAGAGCCGCGCGAGTAGGGAGGAGCGCCAGCGACGACCGGATCGGAGGCGTGGCCCGAGCGGCCCGTCGCCGAAGGCGACAAGAGCGGGATGCGGCAGCGTGGGAACCGTAGCCTTCCGAGGCGCTGATGTCCCTAGAGCACCAGCCGGGCGATCGTCGCCCAGGCTTGGAGATCTTCGTCGAGAGACGATGTGCCGAGGACCTGAACAGCGACGTGGTCCGCCCCGGCTCCTCGGTGCGCGGCGACGCGCTCACGAATGGCGGCCGCCCCGTGCACGACGAGATTCGTGATGAGCCGCTCGCTGCCCCCCTCCGCGAAGTCATCGTCGTCGAACCCCAGCGCGCGGAACTTGCGTTGGTGGCTCCGAGAGCCGATGTAGGTGGCGAGGTGGGACCTGCCGACGTGGACGGCCTCCTCGCGATCATCGGTGAGGACAACGGCCATCTCCGCAGCGATCACGGGATCGGCTCCGATGAGCGCCCGAATGGACGCCGTGTGCTGGGGATCGATCAGGTAGGTGTGCACCCCACCGGTGCGGTCGCCGGCCAGTTCGGCCATGCGCGTGTTGTAGGCAGCCAGACACCAGATGAGGTCGGCGTCGCCGACGCGGCGGTTGGCCGTCCAGGCAGCCTCGAGCGCGCCGAGGTAGTCGGTCATGACGTCCAGCGGTGCGGGGCCGTTGGACAGCGCTCCGCCGAGCCCGAGGCCGAGTACGTGGCGCTGGCCCGAGATCTCCTGGAGGTAGGCGTGCCCTGCGGCAGCTGCGCTCGCCGACCGATCGCTCACCCGGGCGATCCCGTTGGCAACCGTCAGGCTGTAGGTGCTGTGCAGGAGGTGGCCGGCGAGCGAGAGCGCTTCGGTCCGGCCGACTTCGGGAATCCACAACGACGGGAAGCCGAGCCGCTCGATCTCCATCGCTGCGTCGCTCGCCTCTCCGGACGTGAGTGCGTCGAAACGGAAGGACCAGATTCCGATGGGGCCGAGTTTCTGGCGGAGGGCGGCGGCAGCGGCGGGCACGGCCGCGAGGCTAGACGCGGCTGAGGCCGCTCCAAAGGAGCGGCCTCAGCGAGAACGAACTGTAAATCAGGCGATTCAGACAGCGCGAACGTTGAGGGCCTCGTCGCCCTTGCGGCCCGGACCGACCTCGAATTCGACCGCCTGGCCTTCTTCGAGCGAACGGAAACCGCTGCCATCGATGTTGGAGAAGTGTACGAAGACGTCGTCTCCGTCGGGACGGGAGATGAAGCCGTACCCCTTCTCGTTGTTGAAGAACTTCACTGTGCCCGTCGCCATGACGTCTTTCCTTTGCTTTCCGCGACCACCACTCGCGGGGGCCGAGGCGACTCGCAGTGTATGGAATGGTCGGGCGTTTCGTACGTCATCGGGCCGAATGATCCAAGCTTTCGTCCATCGACCGCGTCGATGCTGGATGGGGAGGGCATTCAACCGGGTGCGATCGTCCGCGGGAGCTAGCCTCCCGTCGGGATGAGCAGCCGTGAGCACCCGTCGGGGACCTACCACTTCGTTCCGGGCATCGAGCCGTACTCGGGCGGGGTGAAGGCAACCGCTGGCCACGAGATCGCTCACCTGTCCTTTGCTGCGCCGCAGCCGTGGCAGGAGGGTTTTTCGCAGCTCGACCACTGGCTCAGCGCGCAGGGCCTGGCCCGACAGGCCCTCGTCGGCGTCGAGTTGAGGTGTCCGGAGCCGCACAGTTTCGCGGGGTTCGGTGACTTCAACGGTGCGTACCGCCGGCTTCTCGAGGAGTGGGGGCTGCTTCTCGGCGACGAGAATCCCGTGGCACGCACCAACGTGGCGCCTGTGCACGATGCGCCAGCCGACACGCAACTCCACGGTGTGAGCATCGTGCGTCCTGCCGTCGTTGAACGCCCGACCTTCACGATCGCCGGGGCGGGCGACCTCGTGGATCAGTCAGACCTTCGACCCGAGGCGATCGTGGCGGGGGAGTGGTCGGTGCGCGTCGAGCAGGTGCTCGATGAGATGGAGACGCGTATGGCAGCGCTTGGCGTGGGGTGGGAGCTCGCCACCCGCGTCAACGTGTACTGCGCCAGCGCCGGTTGGACCGAGGCGATCGATGTGTTGCTCGATCGCATCGGTCCCGCAGCCTCGCTCGGCCTCACCTGGGTCGTGGCCCATCCGCCGATCACCGGCCTCACCTTCGAGATGGACGTGCACGGCCACGCGCACACCGCAGAGCTGGCCCGATAGTCATCAACCCGTAACACGAAGTGCCAGGCACGTTTCGTGACGATCCGTAACACGAAGTGCCAGGCACCTTTCCAGGCACCTTACGACCTACTCGAAGAGGGGAGCCTTGGCCTTGGCGTAGGTGCCCTTGTAGATCACCCTGTCGCCCTCGAAGTGGAGCAGGTCGAGGCCGCGCCACGACGTTGGTTCACCCTTGACCTCGAGGGTGCAGCGCCACGACGCCATCACCTTGCCGGTGTCTGCGTCGATGAAGAGATCCTCGTCGAGGAACTTCATCTCGCCGAACGCGCCCTCGAACTGTGGGCGAAACGCTTCGCGCACCGCGTCGAAACCCTCGGCGCGGCGACCGTTGAACTCGTCGTACACGCCGTCGGGGTGGAAGTACGCCATCATACCGTCGAGGTCGGCCCGGTTGAAGGCATCCATGAAGTTGGCGGTGAGGGAGGCCAGTTCGCTGCGTCGATCGCTCATGGCGCCAGGTTACGAGCTGGCGAGATCGAGCACGGCCCGAAGGGTGACCTTTGCACCGGCGACCGCGTGATCGCGAGTGATGTTCTCCGCCTCGTTGTGGGAGAGCCCGTCCTCGCACGGGATGAAGATCATGCCGGTCGGTGACACCCGCGCCACGTAGACGGCGTCGTGCCCGGCGCCCGACGTGATGTCGACCGGTCGGTGCCCCTCGTGCTCGGCCGCCGCGCGCACGGCAGACACGATGGCGTCGTCGAACTTCAGCGGCGGCGAGTACCAGATCTGCTGGACCTCAGGGCGTGGGTCGAGCCCTTCGGCCGCAGCTTGCAGCTCGTCTTCCATCCGCTGTAGCTCGTCGGGATCGGGGTGGCGAAGGTCCACGGTGAGCTGCACGTGACCGGCGACCGTGTTCCGTGATGCCGGCGTCGAGGAGAGGACGCCCACGGTCGATCGGCCATCGGGACGGGCCCGCCCGATGTCGTCGATCGCTGCGACGAGCCGGGCGGCGCTCACCATCGCATCGGAGCGGCGATCCATCGGAGTCGTCCCCGCGTGGGCCTCGCGACCGGTCACGGTGACGTCGTACCAGCGGATGCCCTGAACCCCTGTGACAACGCCGATCGTGTCGCCGCCCGCTTCGAGAATCGGTCCCTGCTCGATATGGGGCTCGATGTACTGGGCGAAGCGACGACTGCCCGCCGGTTCGGGGCCGGAATAGCCGATCCGCGTGAGTTCGTCCCCGAGCTTGGCGCCGTCCATCGCGGTGGCGCCGAGTCCCTCCTCGAGGCTGAAGGCGCCTCCGTACACACCCGACCCGATCATGGCGGGTGGGAATCGGGCCCCCTCCTCGTTGGTCCACGAGATCACCTCGATGGGTGCGGCGGTGCGGGTTTCGGACTCGTGCAGCGCCCGAATCACTTCGAGCCCCACCATGACGCCGTACGCACCATCGAACTTTCCGCCCGTTGGTTGGCTGTCGAGGTGACTGCCGATGGCCACGGGATCGCGGCTCGGGTCGGTCCCGTCGTAGCGTGCGTAGATGTTGCCCATCCGATCCAGGTGCACGCTGCAGCCGACGTCGGTGACCCACTCGACGAACTGGTCTCGCCCCGCCTTGTCGACGTCGGTCAGGGCCACCCGTGCGACACCGCCCGCCGCCGTCGCGCCGATCTCCGCGAGCTGATGGAGGGTCCGCCACAGCCGGTCTCCGTCGATGCGGGGGGCGGTCTGGTCGTTCATGGTCTGTTCCTTCGGTGTCAGTCGGGGGAGATGGGGCTCTGCGCTGTGAGGCCGCCGTCGATCGTGAAGTTGGACCCCGACGCGAACGTCGCATCGTCGGAGATCAGCCAGGCCACCAGTCCGGCCACATCGGAGGGCCGCCCCATCCGACCGACCGGGTGTTTCGCGGTCGCGGCCTCCCGAGCCGCAGCCGGGTCTTCAGCAACGTCGAACGCAGCGTCGGCCAGGGCTGTCATGATCCACCCCGGGCTGACCGCGTTGCAGCGGATCCCGTCGCGGCCGTGATCGACGGCGATCGCCCGGGTGAGGCTGAGCACGGCGCCCTTCGACGCGTTGTACACGGCCATCCCGTGGTCGGCGGTCGATGCGGCGACCGAGGCGATGTTGACGATGCTCCCTCCGCCGGAGTCGGCCATCTGACGAACAGCTGCGCGGCAGCAGAGGAACACCCCGCGCACATTGACGTCCATGACGAGGTCGTAGTCGGCGTCGGTGGTCTCGGCGATCGTCTTCTCGACCTGCACGCCCGCGTTGTTGACGACCGCGTCGAATGGCCCGTGTTGATCGAACAACGACGTGACCGCCGTCGTGTCGGAGACGTCGGTGGCGACCCAGGTCGCACCGCTTGGAAGCGCAGGCGGCTGGCTCCGGCTGGCGACCACGACCTTCGCACCGTCCGCGGCGAGCCGTTCGACGGTGGCCGCACCGATGCCCGCGCTTGCGCCCGTCACGAGAACACGCTTGCCCGACACGCTCATGGCCGCCGAGGGTAGTTGTGGCTACAACAGCGGGCGGTCGGTGGGCGCGATCGGCCGGGGGAGGGCGGTCTCGCCCATGAGGGCCTCGTCGACCGCAGCCGCGCATGCCCGCCCTTCGGCGATGGCCCACACGATGAGGCTCTGACCACGGCCCATGTCGCCGCAGACCCACACGCCCTCGGCGGAGGTGGCGTAGGCGTCGTCGCGAGCGACGTTCGAACGCGGATCGCGCTCCACGTCGAGCTGCTCCAGCAGTCCTTCGCCCTCGGGTCCCGTGAACCCCATCGCGAGGAACACTCGCTCGCACTCGATCTCGAAGTCCGACCCGTCGACCTTCTGGAACTGCCCGTCGGTCATGACCACTTCGTGTGCACGCAGCGCCCGCAGGTTGCCGTCGTGGTCGCCCAGGAACTCCTCGGTGTTCACCGAATAGACCCGCTCGCCGCCTTCTTCGTGCGCTGAGGAGACCCGGTAGATCATGGGATAGGCCGGCCACGGGTTGGCGTCGGAGCGTTCGTCGGGTGGCCGCGGCATGATCTCGAACTGGTGGATCGATCGCGCGCCCTGGCGGTGCGCTGTCCCGAGGCAGTCGGCCCCGGTGTCGCCACCACCGATGATCACCACCGCCTTGTCCTTCGACGTGATCGGTACGTCGTCGACGTCCAAGTCGCCCTGCTGGGCCCGATTGGCCCACGGCAGATACTCCATTGCCTGGTGGATGCCGTTGAGCTCACGACCCGGGATCGGCAGATCGCGCCACTGCGTCGCTCCTCCAGCCAACACCACGGCGTCGAACTCGGCGCGGAGCTCGTCGGCGGACACGTCCACCCCGACATTGACGCTGGTGCGGAACTCGGTGCCCTCGGCCTCCATCTGCTCGAGGCGCCGATCGATGTGGCGCTTCTCCATCTTGAACTCGGGAATCCCGTAGCGGAGCAGGCCACCGATCCGGTCGGCCCGTTCGAACACGACGACACCGTGACCGGCCCGCGTCAGCTGCTGGGCAGCCGCCAGGCCCGCCGGACCCGAGCCAACCACCGCAACCCGCTTGCCGGTTGTCACCGCAGCCGGCTCGGGTTGTACCCAGCCGAGCTCCCACGCCTTGTCGATGATCGTGACCTCGACCTGCTTGATCGTCACCGGATCCTGGTTGATCCCCAGCACGCAGGCGCCCTCGCACGGAGCGGGGCACAGCCGCCCGGTGAACTCCGGGAAGTTGTTGGTCGCGTGCAGCCGCTCGATCGCATCCTTCCAGCGGTCCCGATACACGAGATCGTTCCAATCCGGAATGATGTTTCCCAGCGGGCATCCGTTGTTGCAGAACGGGATGCCGCAATCCATGCAGCGGCTCGCCTGATCCCGCAGCGTCTCATCGCTGAAGGGCTCATACACCTCACGCCAGTCGTGCAGGCGCACCGGAACCGGCCGACGGGTGGGCAGCTCGCGCCCATGCTTCATGAAGCCTCTGACATCTCCCATGAGAGGGGTGATCTCCTATCCGTGCGCCGCGGCCATGACGGCCTCTTCGACGTCGCGTCCCTGCTCTTCGGCCGCCGCCATGGCCTCGAGAACCCGGCGGTAGTCCTTCGGCATCACCTTCTTGAAGTGACGCACCTGCTGATGCCAGCGATCGAGGATCGCCTCGGCCACCGTCGAACCGGTCTCGGTCACGTGCGTGCGCAGCATGTCCCGCACGAACTCGGCATCCTCATCGCCGATCGACACCTCGAGATCGACCATCTCCGGGTTGAGGCTGCGGTGGAACACGTCGTCGGGGTCGTACACGAACGCCATGCCACCGGACATTCCCGCGCCGAAGTTGCGCCCGGTCTCACCTAGCACGACCACCCGGCCGCCTGTCATGTACTCACAGGCGTGATCGCCCACGCCCTCGACCACAGCGGTCGCGCCGGAGTTCCGCACGCAGAACCGTTCACCCACGACCCCACGCAGGAACATCTGGCCCCCCGTCGCGCCGTACAGGATCACGTTGCCAGCGACGATGTTCTTCTCCGGCTCGAACGACGGATGAGCGTCGCCGGGCGGCCGAATCACGACCCGCCCTCCGGACAGCCCCTTGCCCGTGTAGTCGTTGGCGTCGCCTTCGAGCCGCATGGTGATGCCCCGGGGGACGAAGGCCCCGAAACTCTGGCCAGCGGACCCAGTGAAGTTGATCTGGATCGTGTCGTCGGCCAGCCCGTCGCCACCGTGGGCCTTGGTGACCTCGTGGCCGAGCAGCGTCCCGACCGTCCGGTTGACGTTGGTGATCGGCGTGTCGATCACCACGGGTTCGGCCCGGTCGAGGGCCGGTGCGGCCTGGCGGATCAGTTCCTGGTCGAGCGCCCGCTCGAGCCCATGGTCTTGCTCCTGGGAGCAGAAGTTGTCCTGCTCCCATGGAGAGGCGGGCACGTGGAGGATCGGAGACAGGTCGAGACCGTCGGCCTTCCAGTGGTCGATCGCGTCTTTGACGTCGAGCCGATCGACCCGGCCGATCGCTTCCTCGAGAGAACGGAAGCCCATTTCGGCCAGGTACTCGCGGACCTCTTGAGCGATGTACTCGAAGAAGTTGACGACGAACTCCGCCTTGCCCGAATAGCGCTCGCGCAGCGTCTTGTTCTGGGTCGCGACCCCGACCGGGCACGTGTCGAGGTGGCAGACCCGCATCATGATGCATCCGCTCACCACGAGCGGGGCGGTGGCGAAGCCGAACTCCTCGGCCCCGAGCAGGGCGGCGACCACGACGTCACGACCCGTCTTCAGCTGGCCGTCGGTCTGCACGACGATGCGGTCGCGCAGACCGTTCATGATCAGTGTCTGCTGGGTCTCGGCGAGCCCCAGCTCCCACGGCCCACCAGCGTGCTTGAGGCTGTTGAGCGGCGAGGCGCCCGTGCCGCCGTCGTGACCCGAGATGAGCACGACGTCGGCCTTGGCCTTCGACACGCCTGCGGCCACCGTGCCGACACCGTTTTCGGCGACGAGCTTCACGTGCACGCGCGCGGCGGGGTTGGAGTTCTTCAGATCGTGGATCAGCTGCTTGAGATCCTCGATGGAATAGATGTCGTGGTGGGGCGGGGGAGAGATCAGACCGACGCCCGGTGTGGAGTGCCGGGTCTTCGCGATCCACGGCCACACCTTCGGACCGGGGAGCTGGCCACCCTCACCTGGCTTGGCGCCCTGGGCCATCTTGATCTGCAGGTCGTCGGCGTTGACCAGATACTCGCTGGTCACCCCGAACCTGCCCGAGGCCACCTGCTTGATCGCCGAGCGGCGGAGATCCCCGTTGGCGTCCGGTGTGAAGCGATCGGGATCCTCGCCACCCTCGCCGGTGTTCGACTTGCCGCCGATCCGGTTCATGGCGATGGCGAGGGTTTCGTGCGCCTCAGCGGAGATCGAGCCATAGCTCATGGCCCCTGTGGAGAATCGCTTGAAGATCTCCGTTGCCGGCTCGACCTCGTCGATCGGTATCGGTCCACCGTCCGCGGGCTTCAGCTGGAACAGCCCGCGCAGCGTGGCCAGCTCCTGTGACTGGTCGTCGACGAGCTGGGTGTACTCCTTGAACAGGTCGTACCGGCCGGCCCGCGTCGAATGCTGCAGCTTGTAGACCGTGTCGGGGTTGAACAGGTGGTACTCGCCTTCCCGCCGCCACTGGAACTCACCACCGGCCCAGAGGTCGCGATGCGCGTCCTCGGTGGGGTTCTCGAGATACGCGTACCGATGCCGGAGGGCGACCTCTTCTGCGAGCACATCGAGCCCTACGCCGCCGAGCTTGGACGTGGTTCCCGCGAAGTAGTCCTCGATCGTCTGGTGGTCGAGCCCCACGCACTCGAACACCTGGGCGCCCGTGTAGGACGCGACCGTCGAGATCCCCATCTTCGACATGATCTTGAGCACGCCCTTGGAGCAGGCCTTGATGAAGTTGCGGTGGGCTGCCCGCTCGTCGACGTCGGTGATGACGCCCTGGTCGATGAGGTCGGTGATCGACTCGAACGCCAGATAGGGGTTGATCGCGCCGGCGCCGTAGCCGAGGAGCAGCGCCATGTGGTGCACCTCGCGGGCATCACCGCACTCCACGACGAGGCCGACCTCGGTCCTGGTCTTCTCGCGGACGAGGTGGTGGTGGACGGCACCGGTGAGTAGCAGCGACGGGATCGGTGCCATTTCCTCGTTGCCGTACCTGTCGGAGAGAACGATCACCTTCGCGCCCTCGGCGATCGCTTCGGACACCTTCTGTCGGATGTCCTCGATCGCCCGGCGCATCCCTTCACCGCCTTCGGCGACCGGATACAGACCGTCGATCGCGAACGCCTTGAACTCGGGCTGATCGCCGTTCTCGTTGAGGTAGAGGATCTTTGCCAGTTCCTCGTTGGTGAGGATCGGGTACGGCACCACGATCTGGCGGCACGACTCGGGTCCGGGCCGAAGAAGGTTGGCTTCCGGTCCGATCACCGATGCCGTCGAGGTCACCAGTTCCTCGCGGATGGCGTCGAGCGGTGGGTTGGTGACCTGTGCGAACAGCTGGCTGAAGTAGTCGAACAGCAGGCGGCTGCGGTTGGACAGCGCGGCGATCGGGGTGTCGGTGCCCATCGAACCGATGGGTTCGGCCCCGGTGCGCGCCATGGGTGCCAGCAGGATCCGGATCTCCTCCAGGGTGTACCCGAACGAGCGCTGGCGCTGCACGACCGAGCTGTGCTGGGGCGTCAGCAGGAAGCGGGGTGCGAGGTCGTCGAGGTGCAGCAGGCCCTCACGCAACCATTCGCCGTAGGGCTCGGCTTCGGCGAGGGTCTGCTTGATTTCCTCGTCGCCGACGATTCGGCCCTGCTCGGTATCCACGAGGAACATGCGGCCCGGCTGCAGGCGGCCCTTCTGCACGACCTTGTGCTGCGGGATGTCGAGAACGCCGACCTCGGAGGCCATCACCACGAGGCCGTCGTCGGTGACCCAGAAGCGGGATGGTCGCAGGCCGTTGCGGTCGAGAACCGCACCGATGACCGTGCCGTCGGTGAATGCGATCGAGGCGGGACCGTCCCACGGTTCCATGAGCGAGGCGTGGAACTCGTAGAAGTCGCGCTTCCAGTCCGGAATCGTCTCGTGGTTCTCCCAGGCCTCGGGGATCATCATCAGCACGGAGTGGGGGAGCGAACGGCCCGCCAGGTGCAGCAGTTCGAGCGCCTCGTCGAAGCTCGCTGTGTCCGAAGCGTCCGGCGTCATGATGGGGTACGCCCGTTCGAGGCGGTCGCCGAAGTCTTCGGATTCGAACGCTCCTTCACGGGCCCGCATCCAGTTGCGGTTGCCCATCACGGTGTTGATCTCACCGTTGTGGGCGATCACCCGGTACGGGTGAGCGAGCGGCCACGAGGGGAAGGTGTTGGTGCTGAAGCGCGAGTGCACCAGGGCGAGGGCGCTCGTCAGCCGCTCATCTCGCAGGTCGGGATAGAAGTCGGGCAGCTGGTCGCAGGTGAGCATGCCCTTGTAGACCATCGTTCGACCCGACAGCGACGGGAAGTACACGCCGGGCTCGATCTCGTGTTCGATCCGCTTGCGGAGCACGAAGGCGCGGCGCTCGAGAGCGAGGCCAGACAGCTCGGCTTCGCCCTCCGCGGCGGCGACGATCAGGGTGCGGAACTCGGGCATCGCGTCAGTGGCGAAGCTGCCGAGGCTGCTCGCGTCGGTGGGCACCGAGCGCCAACCCACGACCGTGAGGCCCTCGTCCTCGACGATCTTGGCGATCGCAGCGGCTGCGGTGTCTGGATCGTCTGCGGGAAGAAAGGCGATTCCGGCTGCATACGTGCCTTCGGGCGGAAGCTCGAAGTCGCACACCGCCCGCAGGAACCCATCGGGGACCTGGATGAGCATCCCGGCGCCGTCACCCACGTTGGCTTCTGCGCCCGTGGCGCCACGATGGTCGAGGTTGTAGAGGCACTTCAGTCCCTGCTGGACCATTTCGTGACTCTTGCGCCCATGCATATCGACGACGAAGCCCACGCCACACGCGTCGTGCTCCTGCGAGGGGTGGTAGAGCCCCTGGGGAGCGGGGCGGCCGTCGCCGGGGAGGCGGCGGCGCGGGGCGGCAACAGGTGTCGGCAGGCCAGCGCGTACGCGCTGCAATGGTTCAGGCACGAGTGACGTCCTCGACTCGAATCGGAGATCCAGGCGGATCGGCGGATCGGGTGTGGCCCACAGGAGGGACCGGTGGACGGGACGTCGTTGGCCCGCCTGCGGGTCATCCTAACGGTGCAGCGTCCCGAGTCGAAACCGGCGCTCGGGCGGTTCCGCCCCCGCCGAGTGCCAGCGCGCCGCCTGTGGCGCGGTCCCACTCCACGGAATCAGCGGCTGCGGTGGAGCAGGACCACACTCACGCCGGCTCGACTTCGTACGATTCCGCAGTGCGACCTACGCTCACCCTCCGTGGGCGCAGTGACGGTTGGAGTTTTGGGGCCTGTTCAGGTGTGGTCGAACGACGACCGTGCTGAGATGCAGTCTGCAAAGGCTCTGGGCCTCGTGGCCTTGTTGGCGACGAGTCGCGGTGTGCGCCTCCCCCGAGACGTTCTCATCGACGGTCTCTGGAACGGTGAGCCGCCACGAACCGCGGCCAGCGCGCTCCGCGTTCATCTCGGAGTCGTGCGCGCTGCGTTCCGGTCCCTGGGGTCGGAGGATCTCCTCGTTCGCGAGGGGTCTGCGTACTGTCTGCACACCGACGTCAGGACCGACATCGAGGAGCTCGAGTCGTCACTTCGGCGTGCGCGGGCTGCCCTCGGCGCCGGCGACGACGAGGCTGCGAAGATCGCCGCATCGCGAGCCGTCGAGCTACATCGCGGCGAACCCTTTGGCGGCCTTGACCTGTTGGCCCTTCAGGTCGAGAGCGAGCGCCTGGCCGACATGGCCCTCGACGCAGAGGAGTTGCTGGCGATCGCGAGCCTC
>Ga0114932_10000164_pt1 | contig 76830 bp, 64 predicted proteins | sample 2SBtaG_2_FD_87286 | JGI IMG/M metagenome (GOLD analysis project Ga0114932, IMG submission 87286) | Deep subsurface microbial communities from Kolumbo volcano to uncover new lineages of life (NeLLi) - 2SBTROV12_ACTIVE470 metaG | ecosystem: Environmental > Aquatic > Marine > Volcanic ...
AAATGAAAACCTTGAAAAAAGTCGGCGCAGAAATGAGTTTGTATGTGCTCGCATATAATCTAAAACGTGTACTGAAAATTATAGGAGCAGTGCCACTGATGGAGGCAATGACGGCCTGACAGGACTTCATTTTTCTAAAATAAAAGCTGAAATACAGATGTTTTTTTTACAAAATACTATCCATATCAACAAATACCACAGGTCTAAAACAACTTGATCTGATTAAAAGATAAATGAGAAAGTTGTCTCTTAAAATATCATCTGCAACCCACGTTTTCACACAGTCTGGGCCGAAAGCCGAAATTAATCTCGCCTGTGTAATCCGGTCTTAGGGATGGATTATCCAGAAAAAATTCCCATATTAAATCGAAGGATAAAATGAGGTTTAATGAGGGGACATACCATCCACCGCGCGTGGCCCAGTTAGATCAGGCTTTGGACGGTTGCCAAAAGATCTGACTGATCGAAGTTTCCTTTAACTATATAAGCATCGGCACCCACTTCTATTCCTCTTCTTTTATCTTCTTCCCGGTCCCGGGAACTGACAATAATAATCGGCACGTGTTTATATTCTTTGTCGCTTCTGAGTTTTTCTACCAGCGAAAAACCATCCAGTCGTGGCATTTCAATATCCGACAGGATCAAGTCATATTTGACGTTTTGGGTTTTTTCCAGACCTTCGATGCCATCTGAAGCAATATCCACTTGGTAGCCATAGGATTCCAGAATACTTTTTTCGATTTCGCGGGTGCTGACAGAATCCTCCACCACGAGAATGCGTTGTTTTTCTTTTTGAACAGGTCGGCTTGTTTGTTTGCCTTCCTGTATCATTTTGGATTTTTCCACTATTTTTGGAACGTGCAGAAGAATAACAACATCCCCTTTGCCAGTAATGGTTGCTCCACTTGCCAAGTCTGAATTTCTCATATGGGAAGGAAGTGGTTTAACTTCCATATCTTCTTCACTTATCAGGTTGTCCACTATAACGCCAATTGTTTCATTTCCCATTGCAAGCAAAAGAATGAGCGCGTTTTCCTGCTCTTCTTCCGTTTGAGGGAGCTTTATTATTTTTTTTAAATCGGTTACAGGTATGATCTGGTCTCTCAATCGAATGGCCTGTTTGTTCACCACCTCGATAATTTCGCTTTTTTTAACTCGAATGATCTCGCGAATGGAACTGACTGGAAAACCGAATAAGGTTTGCGAGATGGAAAAAAGCAAAATGCGCATTACCGCTAAGGTTAGAGGAACGCGAATTGTAAAACAGGTTCCCTTATCCGGGAAGGTATCGGTTTGAATGGAACCGTTTAGTAATTCAATAATGTTTCCCTTTACCACATCCATACCGACTCCTCTGCCGGAAATATCTGTGATGATGGGGCTGGTGCTAAACCCGGGTTCGAAGATCAGGTTTGCAATTTCCGATTCAGACATATTTGAGAGTTCGTCTTTATTCAGCAGATTTCTTTGCAGGGCTTTTTGCTTTATCTTCTCAATGGGGATGCCACCCCCATCATCAGAAATTTCTATATGAACATTTCCCCCTTCATATCGAGCTGCGACTTTTAGAGTTCCCTTTCTGGGTTTGCCTTTGCTTTCTCGTTCTTCGGGCGGTTCTATACCGTGGTCTACAGAATTGCGGATCATATGAAGGAGGGGATCGCCAATTTTTTCTATGACTCGTTTATCCATTTCGGTGTCCACACCTTCCAAGATAAAATCAACTTCCTTTCCTGATGATGCGGAAAGGTCGCGTACCAGGCGGGGAAATGTTTCAACGGCACTGGATAGGGGCATCATTCTCAACTGCAAAACTTTTTCTCTCAGGTCTTCTGTGAGCAAGCCGTGAATATTCATCACGTCACGCATGTTGGACGAATGCACTTTAATTTTGGAGTGGAGAAGCTTTGAAATTTCCTGATTGGGCATTGAGGGGCTATTACTATTTTTATATGATATTGTTTCAGAGTTATTGAAGTTTTCAAGATATTGCTTTGAGATTTTAAGTATTTCTTCCAGATCAATTAATCCCTGTTTCATCCTTCCGTGGTTGGATAAAATTTCTCCCATTACTTTTATTGAATCATCCAGTTTTTGAGCCCGTACTTTAATTGACTCTTCAGGTGTTTTGGGTTCAGTGATTTTTTCCGAAGGCTTGTTCTCAGCAGTTGAAGGTGAGTTTTCTGGGCTCTCAGTTTTCTTTTTCTTAGGTTGTTTAACAGAAGATTTTATTTTTTTTGTTGGAGTTTCTATTTGTTCTGTGTTCGGTGTGGTTGGTTTCCCCGCGGATGTCTCGAAGGATTTTTCTTCGAGTAAGCGTTCTAATTCATTGCAAATTCCTTTCTCATCCTTAATATCTTTCTGCCCTGCAACGGTTTTTTCAACCATTTCGGAAATCAGATCTACAGAGCGAAAAAATAATGAAAATAGCTCTTTTGAGGGAGAAATTTTTTTGCTTCTTAAAGCATCAAGAACGTCCTCCAACTTATGCGCAACATCGGCGATATAAGATAATTGCAAAATTTTCGAAGAACCTTTTATGGTATGAGCTGAGCGAAAAACTTTGTTGAGAAGATCAAAATTAGAAGTGTCCTTTTCGTATTCAAGAAGAGAGCTGTTGATTTTAGCAATATGCTCACCTGCTTCTTCGGAAAACTTTCCAATAAATTTGTTTATATCGAATACCATATCAAGCTTTGTAAAAATTAATTTTTTGTTCCAGGTTATTCAAATTGTGTTTGAAAAGGTGAACCAATTGTTCCTGACTATAGGCCAAAGGAAAATAAGACAGGTTTCTCTTTTCAGCACCGGTTATTTCTAGATGTTTCAATGCAAGAGAATATTCTCGATAAGCCCCCTTTAAATCTCCATCCATGTCATGAAGTTCAGCCAAATACATATGTGCTGTCCAGCATGAAGGCTGGATGAAGGATACGCTTTTAAACCATTTGGTTGCCTCTTTGTGGTTTCCCTCCATACGTGCCACAATTCCTGATAATAGTCGTGCTTCCAGATTCCACTCATCCAGTTTTACTACATTTAGGCATCTATCTTTGGCTTTTTCAAGTTGCTGCAAATTAATGTGAATTGTGGCGCAAAGATTTTGAGCTTCAATATGTGTTGGTTCAATTGCCAATAGGGACTCCAGGCTGGAAAAGGACTTTGCATAATCCTTTTGTATTGCGTACCTGAGGCCTTTTTCAAAGAGCTTAGATGGATTTTCGTTTTTATCTTTCTTTTGAATCGATGCTGAAGGTGGTATTGCCAAAACGGTGTTATTTATTTTTGTCGATTCTGAGGATTGAATCTTCTTTCTTATATTTGTTCGTGATGCAGTTTTAACAAGATTATTTTTAAAACCTCCTTTTTTGGTGTAAAAAAATTTATTTTGGATTTCTTCAAGAGATAATCCTTCAAGGCTATGGGAAAAAGTTTCTGTGGAGCTTAAAATGATATAGCCATGGTCATTAAGCGACTTGCTCAAATTTTTGAAAACAGATTTTTTGATTTGTTGTGGAAAGTAGATGGATACGTTTCTGTAAAAAATAATATCGGCATCGCTTAGCCACTCTGGGTAAGGAGGTTGGGACAGGTTACAGCGATAAAATTTTACAGCCCCCTTGATGGAGGAATTTATCTTATATTGATCTTGTTTAATTCTTTGGAAATATTTTTCTTGATAGGTTGAGCTGGTTTCCCTAAAAGAGTGAGCGCCGAATTCCCCTTTTCTGGCGGTTCGAAGCACCGATTCGCTAATGTCGAAGCCGATAATGGAAATGGTTTTAAAGATATCTATTCCGTATTTGTCTGCAAGCGCGATGGCAAGCGAATAAGGCTCCTCTCCACTGGAACATCCTGCGTTAATGATTTTTAGTTGCTTTGATCTCTTTTTTTCAATAATGCTCGGTACCAATTGGTCCATGCAAATCTGAAAATGAGGTCGCTCGCGAAAAAAGTATGTTTCGTTGTTGGTTACAAGATTAATCAGATTTTGAATTTCTTCTGAGCTATTCATCAAGAAATCGAAATACTGTTTGGAGCTGTTGAGTTGCTTTAGTGTCATCCGCGCATGGATAGCCTCTGACAGGTTGGGGGAATGTTTTGATTCAATTTGCAACCCACAATTTTTATTGATTAGATCAACGAAAGGGGTCAGTTCCATGCCAAATTATTCTTTCTTATAAAAAACCTATTGATCCTGATTTTTTGACAAATTGATTAGAAAAGGGCTGATTTTTTGCAGAGGCAAAACATGGTCAACACATTTCTTTTCAATCGCAACACTGGGCATTCCAAATATGACTGAGGTTTCTTCGTCCTGAGCGATTGTTTGCCCACCAACATTTTTAATATTTTGCATCCCTTCAGCTCCATCCGAACCCATTCCTGTCAGGATAATTCCGATACTTTTATCGCCGAATGTTTCTGCCACCGATGATAGTAATCGATCGCATGAGGGGTGGTAAATTTCTCCTGGTTCGGGTTCTACCAGAGAGATCAGGCCCAGATTGTCAACAGTCATATGCTTGTTGCCGGGCGAGATATAAGCCATTCCTGCTTGAGGGGATTCCCCTTCTTTCCCTTTCAGGATTCTTAATGGGCTGGCATCGTTTAAAAAATCAATCAGGCTTTCTACGAATTCCGCATCAATATGTTGCGAAACCAAAATGGGAAATGGAAAAAATGGGGGCAGATTGGAAAGGATAGCGCTCAATGCCTTTGGCCCTCCTGTGGAACAGGCAATGGAGACGATGTGGTCAAATTGCGGCGCATCGTTAGTTTGATCGCTCCCATTATTTTCATTTTTGACTTCCGGTTTTGTGCCAATATGTCGGATGACTTTTACTTTAGAAAGTAGTTTTATCTTTGCTATCAGTTCGCTGGCTTTTTCGGGTTGTAGCCAAGATTTGGGCAGAACCTCCAACGCCCCATGTGTCAGGGCTACAAAGGCCACTTTTGAATCTGTGACATCAGAAATTACCAGAATGGGGATTGGGTTTTTTGCCATAATTTTTTCTATGGCTTCCATGCCATCCATTTTTGGCATAGAAATATCCATAGTAATAAAATCAGGTTTTTCAGCTTCCAGAAATTCAAGGGCTTCGAATCCATTATTGGCGACCCCAATTACCTCTATCTCTTCTTCTGAATCAAAAATGACAGTTATTATTTCTTGCGTTAGCAAGCTGTCATCAACAACAAGAACTTTAATAGGTGCCATTAATTATTTCCTGAATTATAAATTTATTGAAGATCGATTAAATAAACAATTTCCTGTTCGATCAAAGTCGTACCCCATATTCGGGTTCGGTTAAATTTTTTAACCAAGTCTGGCAATGGCTTAATACAATCAATCGAAATTTTACAGATCTCCGACACTTGGTCGATTAAAATACCGGAAGAGGCGGAACTTTTTCGCAACAAAACTTTTGGCGAAATATAGTGGATAGATATATTGCCAAACATAAACTCTTCTTCAAACCGCACAGTATCGCATTCCCGTTGGTTGGCCTGATCCAATTCAATTAATTCATAAACTTCATCCAAATCAACCGCAAATCGAGCCTGATTGATTCGGAAGGTTAAAACTTCGATTTCCTCTTCCTTGATAGATTCGCTAGTACGCATAACTTTTCCGATGCGGGTATCCAGGTTTTAGCAGTCCGACTTTAATTTGCTGAAATATTTTTAAAGATTTCCTGCACATTTAAAACGGTAACATTTTTCTTTTTATAATCTGTCTCGCCAATTACGAACGGTTTAATTTTTTCATTCAAGGAGGAGAGAGGCGGTTGGATGGAGGCTTCAGGGAAATCCATTACATCTTCTACCGAACTGACCAGGATCCCCGATCTTATTCCTGCTCCTTCTGCAATAATTATATTTTTATCATTTTCACTATTTTGTTCTGGCAAGCCAAGAAAATCATTGATATTAATTACCGATTCGATGTCTCCCCGAACATTGATGACTCCTAATATAAAATTCGGTACTCCGGGTACCACGTTGATTTTAGAAGTAGGTAAAATCTCTTTAATGGACTCTCCCTGAAATGCGTAATAGCCGTTTAATAAGGTAAAAATAACCAATTTAACAGATGCCAAGTTGACATCTGCGGTCGTTTCAATTTGCTTTTCCTCAATAGCTTCTAATATTTTCCGACTTTTCTTTTTTGAGGGCATAACATTATTTTTGGTTTAATAAAATGTAATGGCTTTAAGAGGATTCGTTGTGTTGAGATTGAAATTTGTTTTTCCTCGTCGTTGGTAGATTTTGCGCCTTGGAGCAAGCCTTGGGCGGAGAGCCTCCCCTCTAATTGATTGAGTAGGCCCATCAATGCCTCAAAACAAAAGCTACAAGTGAATAAAGCCCTATTTTTTGAAGCACTTATTATAATCTCAAATGTTTAGGAATTAAAAATAATTTGGAGGAGAGAATATATAAAGACTTAATCGTTTCCAAAATAAAAATAAAACCAAAGCCAAAAAAAATAAACGATTGATATTTAATGGATAATTGTATTACGTGAGTGGGGATCGGGGCCTTATTTACCTCGATTATTTAGGGTCTTGGAGAGGACGAAATTTCAAAAGTTTGTGGAAAGGTCAGTAAAGAATTTTTCTGATTTTTAAATGCAGGCTATCTGGTGTCGAAGGTTTGGTAATATAGTCGGTAGCACCCAAGTTTAATGCTTCTTTATTTTTCTCCAGGTCATTATAAACAGTGAGAATGATAAACGGGATATCCTTTAGGGAAGGATTATTTTTTACAGCTTTCAATAGTTCCAAACCATCCATTTCGGGCATTTCCCAGTCGGATACAATAATGTCAACGGGGTTGCTCTCCAAATAGTTAAGAGCTTCCACCCCATTTGTGGCGCCAGTAATTTTTTCAAACCCGATTTGTTGTAATTGGACGATGCAAATTTCACGTTGCAGTTCAGAATCTTCAACAATCAAAATATTCCTGATCCCACGTTTGAAAATAATCTCAATGCTCTCTTTAAGGTCGCCGGGGGTCGATGGCTTGACAATATAGTCGACGGCACCATAGATCATCCCCTCTTTGTTTTTTTCTTGATCGTCGTGAACGGTCAGGAAAATGAAAGGAGTGTTTTGCAGCGCAGTATCTTTCTTGATGGTTTTTAATAGTTCCAGTCCATCCATTTCCGGCATATCCCAATCTGACAATATTAAATCAATGGAACTATTCTTTAAAACTTCAAGGGCCTGAATTCCATTTTCGGCTTCGAAAATATTTGCAAAACCGATATCTCGAAGTTGCTCAACGCAAACCTCTCGTTGGACCTGAGAGTCTTCAACTACTAAAATTTTTTTTTCGTTTTCCATCAAAGTTTGGGAGAAATTTTTACAATAGAAGTTAAGAACAAACTGTATTTTTAAATGTTTTTTTCAAAACAACAAAGATGGATTTTATCAGCAACTCGGAAAAAATACCAACTGTAAAAATTTATAGTGATCAATAGAATATGGGGTGTCCGTAGTGGGTTCTAAAAACGTTTTAATTGGTAGCTTATGGATCAGGAAATTATATTGAGCAGGTTTCCTGAAGGGGCAGGAGACGGTGAAAAATTGTTTTTTACACGTCGGGAAAAAGGAGATCCATTGGTAATTTCTTCATTGCTTTTTTCAAGAGCTTCTTCATTTTCTTCGGCTTTTTTAGCTTGCACTTCCTGTCTGGCCTGGGCCTCAAGCTGGGCTGCCTGAGCGGCTACCTGCCTGTCTTGCCCCGAAGGTTCTCTTGGAGCCAGGGCAGCTCTCTTAATTGTTTGTGCTTTTCGAACGGTTGCTTCTGGGTCGCCAGGAACCGGAGAGGTGTCTATTGAGACTTCGCCGCCTGTTGCATATTGGCGACCATCTGGCCCGGTTTGATACTCAAATGTCGGAGCGCTGTTTGCATGGGGTCCTGCAGCGGCCAAATGGGCGGCTTCGTGTGCACGAACTTCAGCATCTCTTGCTCTCAACTCATTGAGAATGCGCCGTTCTTCTTCGGATAGTTGAAGTTCGGTTTTGGGCCCAGCGGTTGAAGATCCCGTATTTTCGCCGTCTTCCTCTGTTGAATTCTCCCCAATTCTGGAATTTTCAGAACTTGAATTCGAGGAACTGGGATCTTGAGCGAGTTTTAAAGATGCCTGTGAAAGATTGACTCGGTCCTGAGCTTTGTCTTCCTGTAAAGCTTCTTGCCGTTCTTCCTCTTCGCAATCTTCGCAACGCCCTGAATTTCCAACATATACAACCTGGGTGCGGGCCTGAATAATTTGAGCTTCCATGTCAAATCCCTAATTGTTGGCGTACCTCTACGTGGTGGTCTCTTCGGCAGAAAACTTTAAAACTTTAGCCTCAAATCGAAAAAAATACACTTTTTGATGCTTTTTTTGGTTTTGTCTGCCTCTTTTTTAGAAGAAGTAATTTTTTTGTGTGGATACAAAATGAATTTGTATAAATTCCTCTCCAATGGGTTTTCTTGACATCCGATATATATTTTGATATATAACGATACATCGCTATATTTTTAAAAACATAACGAGTGAATAAATGTACCGTTTCAAAAGAAAAGCAGGGCTTGTTGCAGGATTGTTGTTGGCATTCTTTCTGTTTCATGTTTCCAATGCTTTGGCTAAAGAGTTGCGCGTTGCTGTGGCTTCCAACTTCCTATTACCTTTAAAAGAGTTGTCCATGGAATTCAAGAAATCCACAGGTAACAAGGTGGTTGTGATTTCAGGGTCCACAGGGAAGCTCTATGCGCAAATCAAACAGGGAGCGCCCTTTGATATTTTGTTAGCGGCAGACTCGGTTCGGCCTGAGCTTCTTGAAAAAGAAGGAATAGGTGTTCCAGGGTCTCGTTTCACTTATGCGGTGGGAAGGTTGGCTCTGTGGAGTGCAAATTCTACACTTTTTTTAAGAAACGATTTGCAGGTTTTAAACCAGAAAAATTTTCGTTACCTGGCAATCGCGAATCCCAAAACGGCCCCTTATGGAAAAGCCGCTGAACAGGTGCTAAGAAAAAAAGGTTTTTTGAAGCTAATTCAAAATAAATTGGTTCGGGGAGAAAATATCTCTCAAACCCTTCAGTTTGTGGTAACTGGAAATGCAGAAATAGGTTTCATAGCTCTCTCGCAATTAAAAAATACTCAAAGAAAGCTCAGCGGTTATTCCTGGGTAGTTCCTTCGGGTTGGCACGACCCTATTCGGCAACAAGGCATATTATTAAAACGCGCAAAGACGAACAAAGTGGCCCGGGAATTTTTAAGTTTTATAAAAAGTAACCGAATCCAAAAAATAATTGAAAGCTATGGTTATTCCCTCGAAATTTTATAAAGAAATATCATGGATGTAAGTTCTCTCGATTCAGGACCTATCTGGCTCACATTGCAACTGGCGGGTGTCACGGTGGTGATTCTTCTAACCCTGGGAACTCCTATGGCCTGGTGGCTGGCTCATACCCGTTCAAAAATGCGTGTTGGGATAGAGGCGGTGGTGGCATTGCCATTGGTGCTGCCCCCCACAGTATTAGGATTTTACTTGCTCATCCTATTAGGTCCCAACGGTTGGATTGGTGGCCCTGTTCAAGCTTTAACAGGTTCTCCACTTTCTTTTACGTTTTCAGGTCTGGTATTAGCTTCAACTCTTTATTCGTTGCCCTTTGTTGTGCAACCTTTGCAAAGCAATTTTGAAGCGCTGGGTCGTGCACCCCTAGAAACGGCCGCTTCTTTGGGTGCCTCCCGGTGGGATGCATTTTTTTCGGTAATTCTTCCCTTGTCCCGGCGTGGCTATCTTACGGCAACGGTTTTAGGTTTTGCCCACACATTGGGAGAGTTTGGTGTCGTATTAATGGTTGGAGGTAATATCCCAGGAAAAACGAAAGTAATATCCATAGAAATTTATGATCGTGTGGAAGTTATGGAATATGCCCAGGCACATATCCTTTCGGCTGGCTTGTTATTGTTTTCTTTTCTCGTTTTGCTAATGGTTTATTCCATAAATAAAAAATTACCGGTACATGTTTCATGACTGAATTGCTAAAGGCAACTTTTAAGGTCGATTACCCGGATTTTAATCTTGATGTAGATCTTCAGCTTCCAGCATCGGGTATTACAGTTGTGTTTGGCCCTTCGGGCTCGGGTAAAACCACTCTATTACGTTGTTTGGCGGGATTGGAAAAATCCGGAAAAATGGAAATTGCAGGACAGGTTTGGCAGGACGAGAATATTTTCATTCCGATAAGCCAGCGGGCAATCGGTATGGTGTTTCAGGAGTCCCGCTTATTTCCACATTTAACAGTTCGCAACAATCTAGTGTATGGATATAAACGAACGCCTGTTGATTTGCGAAGATTGCATCTGGATGAGATAGTGGATGTTCTCTCTCTGGAAAAACTTCTCGAACGAAGCATCGAAAAATTATCTGGTGGCGAAAAGCAACGAGTCGCGTTGGGTAGGGCTCTGCTTACTAGTCCAAAACTTCTTCTGATGGATGAGCCTCTTGCCGCGTTGGATGCTCAACGAAAAACCGAAATAATTCCATTTATCCGAAAAGTAGAAAAAGAACTTTCCATTCCAATAATTTACGTGACTCATTCGATGAGTGAGGTGTTGCAGCTTGTCGATACCATGGTTATTTTAAAAGATGGAAGAATTGTGAAATACGGTCCCGTGGAAAAAGTTTTTTCTGACATTCAGTTACGCGATGCCATTGGCGACGAACATTCTGGAGCAGTCCTTGACACAACCGTTTTAGAACATGATACCGAGTTTGGTATCACTCGACTCGATTTTATGGGACAGGAATTAAGCGTGCCTATTCAGGATATTTCACCCGGGCAAGCACTTCGAGTGCATATCCATTCCAAAGACGTGAGTCTGGCGACACAACCTCCCGATGGGTTGACCAGCGTGCTCAATATCTTAAAAACAAAAGTCAAAAAAATTGGGGAAAATGTGGGGTATTCGGTAGATATAGAACTTGATGCAGGCCGTCCACTACTTGCTACGATCACTCGAAAGTCTTTATCTAATCTGAATTTGCAACCCGGCCAATCCATTTATGCTTTTATCAAAGCAATTCGTATGGTTCATGAAAGCGAAAAAATATAATTGAAAGGATAATTTAATTTAAGCTCATGATGCCTGAGTTTTATATTCCTTATTCGCTTCCTGCAGTCTATGGTAGGAGAAAGGCTGTGGATTGTAGAATGTCTGCTTGAAAAATAAAACCTCCTCCCGGTTTGTTGAGTTCTCCTTGGAAAAAAATATACTCAAAGATTTCATTGGCGCAGTCTGCATCCACGATAACCGTTAACATATCCTGTTCGGCCCAGGCTCCATAATCTTTCACACTTTCAACGGTTCGCAAGCCTCTCCCGGTATGCACATTTGTTGAGTCGATATTTTTTTCGACATGAAGCATTTCAACAATTTTCAACCCAACCCCTTTTGGTAAAAAACAGGTTATGCGCTTTTCTTTTTTGTTTAATTTTATTTCCATGAGGGATCGACCATCAAATTACTCTTTCTGGGATTTATTGGTTTGATCATCGGTTGAAAATTTAGCAAGGACTTCAGGGGGAATGTATGTGGCTGCTTTTTCCAAAGGGGTGATGTACATGATCCCCATTCCGGGAGTATCGAGGTTGCCAGCTAAATACATTCTTTCAAATACCCTTTCCACCTGCTCTTTAGAAACCACGATTTCGATGACTTCTTTTTCCACCTCAACCGAAACCCCCAAAATTCCCAATCGTTCCCTTATCCCCATGCCTCGTGCAAAATAAACCGTTGCACCTTGTGCGCCGGCTTCGCGGGCAGCCTGAATGATGACGTCTGCCACTCCCCGTTGTACGATACAGGTGATCAGGGCAATATCTGTTAAAACGGTAATTTCTCTTTGTATCATGCCACTCCTTCCTGGCCTTTTAAGATTTCAATACGATGCCGGTCGGCTTGCCTTCTTTTGAACTGAACCCAAATGCCGGTTATCAAAACAGACAAAATAGGGCAGATCGATGCCATGGATAAAATGCCGAAACCTTCGATTGCATTGACGGCATTGCCAAACCCAAGTCCCATAGCCAGAACAAGAGGAACGGTAACAGGCCCGGTAGTCACACCTGCACTATCCCATGCAACGTTTACAAACTCTTCTGACGAAAGTGCGGTAAGTACGAGTCCTAAAATATATCCAGGTAAGAGAAAGTAAGAGATTGGTATTTCAAAAATTATTTTTAGAATTCCCAGACTTATCCCGAAACCCACTCCTATTGAAACCGCATACATGAGCATGCTTTTTTTAAACGCTCCATTGGTAAGGTTTTCCACCGTCTGCCCCAGGGCATTCAAAGCAGGTTCCGCCAAGGTGGCTCCAAACCCGAGAATCCAGGCGAAGAATACTGCGATTAAAATTCCGACACCATAAACATATAAAGGAGAGCCTTCAACATTTTCGATGGGAGCAAAGGCCGCTGGCACAAAACTTCCAGACTGGCTTCCCAGTTTTGCCAGGCCATAGCTCAACCCAATATTGAAAACGATCATTCCCAGCACAGAAAGACATAGGCCATAAAAAAGTATGCCAGGTTCAGGAACTTTTTCCTTTAACAAGAACTTTAGAACCATGAATAAAAATAGAACCAGGGGAACGATGGACTGTATTCCCCCAAAAATTTCAAGATAGGGTGTTTCCTGCCACCACCCACTGCTTGATTGGGTTACTACTGACTGGGCAGTTTGAATAATGGACTCTACGCTGACCGTTGAGGAAACATATATCGCAAGACCCATTACGCCAATTATGGGAAAGAGCGAAGCGAGGGTTACAATTCCAAACCCAGATAGAGATGAGTTCCCCTTTCCAGCAGCGGAGGCAATTCCAATTCCAAGGGAAAGGACCAGAGGAACGGTTACCGGACCCGTAGTCACCGCCCCACAATCCCAGGCGAGTCCCAAAACCTTATTCAATTCCGGATCAGACATGCAGTAAACCGTCAATCCAAGGGTGGGAACCAGAGCAAGATAGATCATGGGCTTGAGGCTCCATCCATTTAGAAAGCGCAAGGTTCCTAAAACTGCTGCAAGGCCTACTCCCATTCCTACCACGAGAACCAAAGGTCCCGTCCAGTTGTTTAACAGAGCAAATAGATATGGGGCTTTTTCTACATCCACGATAGAACCCACCGCCTGTAATGCTCCTATGGCTGGTTCGGCAAAAGTAACCCCTATTCCTAATAGAAAAGCGATGAATAGCACCATGCCAAGTTTAGATTTCTTGGGAAGGGTGTGGCCTATAATCTCACCAAAGGGCATCAACCCAAGTTTCAACCCCTCCATGAAAATCATGAGGCCTAAAATTACCGCGATCAATCCAGCGGAAATGATCCAATGATCAAGAACCCCTTGACGAAGAATGAGAATCTGGAAAAGAAAAAGGTATGCTGCCAAGGGAACAACGGCTTTCACCTGATTGATTAGACGAGTTCCAACATAGGGACCTAAAAGACGGTAAATATCGATGCTGCGTAGTTGAAGTTTTGCTGGCTGGTAAGGGATCTCGTTGCCATGTTCATCGGTTTTTAACGGAGGGGTAAGAGCATTATAGGAAATATAGTTTTGTTTAAGGCTGACTTCCCTTACAAAATCCCCGAACCGTATTCCCTGGGTCATATGTTAGACCTGTGAATTGAACAGACCCTTCTAATTTATGAAATATTTTTAAAATTAGCAAGGATCAAAATATTCCCCAAAATATGAAAATTTGTAAATTTTTATTTCCTTAATTTTCTGTATGCGGTTGACGAACCAATATTGTCAAACTATCTTAATGAAGATAAGGTAAACCCGCACTACAGGAGACCCCTTGGATCCTATCTGGTTACCCGTATTAGACTTGAGTGGTTTGTTGGGACTGGCTGTTCTGATGTATCCCGCATCCCATCGTCTTAATATTCCATATACCGTTTTGTTGGCAGCAATAGGTTGTCTTCTCGGTACCATTGCAAAATGGGGAATTGACCTGCCGCATTTGGGAATCTTAAGTGATTTTCTGGTAAGTCTGAATTCCTTCAGCATTTCTTCAGATGCCGTTCTTTTTATTTTTCTACCTGTTTTGGTTTTTGAAGCAGCATTGGGAATCGATTCGCATCGATTGATCGATGACATCGGCTCCATTCTTTGGCTCGCTATTATCGGGCTTTTAATTTCAGCTTTCATAGTGGGTTTTGCGCTCCATTGGGTGTCAGGTGTTTCGCTCATTGTTTGTTTGCTATTGGGTGCCATCGTTTCCGCAACAGACCCCGTTGCTGTTATGGCCATATTCAAAGAATTGCAGGCCCCCAGGAGATTGTCTGTGCTGGTGGAAGGGGAAAGTCTTTTTAACGATGCGACCGCAATCGTTTTATTTGGAATTTTGACAGCCATGCTGACAGGAAATTCCAACGTAGAAATTTTTTCCGGCATACAATCTTTTTTAAAAGTTTTTCTTTTAGGAATTTTTGTTGGGTTGGTAATGGGTTATATTTTTTGTTCTGTTTTATCTGGAATGGGCAAATATCCACTCGTACAAATCACCCTCACGTTGTCCCTCGCCTATTTATCTTTTATTTTAGCCGAACACTATCTCCATATTTCAGGTGTCATGGCTGTAGTGGGCGCAGCATTAATGGTTGGCTCGTTTGGTCATGCTACCCTTTCACCTGTTACCTGGGAAAAATTACATGAAACCTGGGATCATTTTGCGTTCTGGGCCAACTCCGTCATATTTGTTTTGGTGGGAATGTTGGTTCCCAAAATAATGGGAAGTATCGGATGGAATGATTGGATATTGCTTGTGCTATTGGTATTGGCGGCCTTCGCTGCACGGGCGATAATCCTCTTTGGGTTGCTTCCCGTTTTAGAAAGATGGTCTGCCACAGCAAAAATCAACAATGCCTACAAAGGGGTCATGCTTTGGGGGGGGCTGCGGGGTGCGGTTTCTTTGGCATTGGCATTATCCGTAATGGAGAACGTTTTATTTGATGTAGAAACTCAAAGGTTCATTGGCGTTCTAGTCACAGGTTTTGTTTTATTCACCCTTCTGGTTAACGCTACAACAATAGCAAGTGTTTTGAAATTATTCGGATTGGATAAATTGGATCCTGTTGATCAGACCATTCGAAACAGGGCTTTAAAACATTCGTTGTCTAAAATTCAAAACTCCCTGAAAGGCAAGGCTCGCGATCACAACATAAACCCTGAGTTGTCTGAAGATATCCTGAAACATTATCGGGAAGATGAAAAAGAGGTGGACAGTTTGCTAGCACAATCCGAAGGTCTTTCAGAAGAAGATTGGATTCGGGTGGGCCTTTTTGATTTATGTGCGTTGGAGAGAGCAGCCTATCTCCAGCAATTTGAAGAAGGCTATATATCAACCTATATTATCCGCCGTCTTTTGGCACAAGTGGAAGATATTCAGGATGGGCTGCAAACCAAAAACGTAGATTACAAAAATTGTTCCACAAAAATTTTGGAATTTAATTGGCGGTTTCGTTTCGCACTTTTCCTTCACCGTAAGTTTGGGTACAGCAAAATGCTTTCAATACACCTGGCAGACCGCTTTGGGATTCTTCTCGCATGCCAGACGGTGATGAAAGAAAATTTATTGGTATCTCTTCCAAGAATGGAGTCTGTGATTGGGCAAAGAGCCAGGGAAACTATACAAGCATTGATTAAATATAGATTGGAAAAAACGGAGCAGGCATTGCAATTTTTGCAACTCCAGTACCCGGATTATTTCCTGATGTTGCAGAAGCGTTATTTAAGCCATGTGGCTCTACGGCTTCAGGAATCGGATTATAAACAGTTCCTAAAGGAAACCATTATAAGCGGTGATGTTTTCAAAAATCTGAATGAAGATTTACAGGATCAATTTCAAAACAACCAACCCCGGCCTGTTTTGGATCTTCATCAGGAACCTGAGGCATTGGTTCGCCGTGTCGCCCTTTTTCAAAAAATTCCCGCTGACCGGTTAAGTCATATTTCCCGACTCATGAAACCCATGTTGGCGGTCCCTGGAGAAGTGATTGTGAAACAGGGGGACATGGGTCATTCCATATATTTTATTTCTTCCGGTTGTGTGGAAGTCGAGATGCCACAGAATCCTGTTCGGTTGGGAAGCGGAGATTTTTTTGGTGAGATTGGGTTGATTAAAAAACATCCCCGAACTTTTTCGGTCAAAGCCCTGGGGTTTTGTGACCTGCTTGTCTTGAGGGATTCTGATTTCAATTTGTTTTTAGATGACAATCCTGAAATTCGCACAATCTTATCTGAAACGACTGACAAGAGGATCGAAATGGATGGTTTGAGTTGACCCCGAAGGTTAGGGAAGGTTTCGTACCGCGCGAACTCCGCCTTTTGTGCATTTGTCCAGAGTGCGAACAAAGGGCAGGCCAGTGACAAAATAAGCGGTACGAGCGCAACAATGCCCACTTTCGGAAGACCAGTACCAGTACGCCGCTCCATCTGCAAACAAATTTGATAAAGCCAAGGGGTGCTCCGGGTCATGATCCATAGTCATGACGTTCGACTCAGTGTTGTCGTAAATTTCTCCATACTCCCAAACCTCTGGCATTCTCCAGTCACGGTGCCCACCTGTGTTCAGGTTTTCAACATAACTTTTTGAGTCGTACCAATTCAAGCATCTTCCCAAATCAGCAAAGCTGTCCTTTTGGGTCCACATCAATTTCGATTTGGTTTCAGTGATGGTTCCGTCTCCGTTGTCTACCAGGTTCAGTCGTGATGGTAGGGGCGGCGGTGGTACGTAGGGAGGGGCTACATAAGGTTCCGGTTGAACATAGAGATTTCGCTCCGCGTTTGCCCCTCCGGGAAACAGGGCAACCAGCGCGCTCAGTAAAAGACTATTTAAAAATGTACTTTGCTTGTTAAAAATTCGCATAATAATTTTACGGATACATATTTGCTACTTGCTCTGCATAACCATTGTATAAAAGAGTTTTTTCTGTTCCCTCTTTTCCTGGAACCCTTTCGAAGGCCTGATGCCATCTTGCGTAAGGGATATCCGGATTCACATTTGCTTCAAAATCATACTCGAGAGGCGACATGGAAGTATAAAACGTTGCTGGCATTTTATCTGTAAAATCAATGCGAACAATCGACTTGATGCTTTTGAATCCATACTTCCAGGGAACAACCAACCGAATGGGAGCGCCATGTTGACCGGGAAGAGGGTGCCCATAAATTCCAGTGGCCATGAAGGTAAGATCGTGCCTTGCTTCTTCAAGGGTCAGTCCCTCGGTGTAAGGCCAGGGTTCCCAGAACCTGTTTTTTTGCGCCGAAGCAATATTGGGTAAAAGAAAGGTAGTGAATTTTACATAACGAGCTGAGGGTAAAGGATCGAGTTGGTCGATTAACAACCGCAAAGGGAAACCAAGCCAGGGAATTACTACCGACCATGCTTCCACACAACGCAAACGATAAACCCTCTCTTCTTCAGGGAACTTCCGCATTAAAGTTTCTACATCCAGCGTTTTGGGTTTTTTGACCAGTCCCCCGACTTCAATCGTCCAGCTTTTGGTTTCGAGTTTTCGCGCCGACTTCCAGATCTGTTCTTTTTCAACACCAAACTCATAAAAATTATTGAACCGTGAGGCAATGGATTCAGGCGAGAATTCGATGGCCTGCTTTTTATCTGCAGCCAGCACTGGCGAATGCATCAATGTCATAGCCGCTGCTCCAAACTTTATAGTGGAACTCAAAAATTCACGGCGGCGAAGATAAATATTTTCAGGTGTGATTTCCTGATTCGGCAGTTCCCAGTTTTTTGGAGTTTTTATCCAGACCATAAGAATACTTTTTTCTTTCTATATTTTCATGCCCCGTTAGGGGCTTTTAGCGCAACGAAAGCCTAAAGAATTCAATTTCACATCGGGAGCAAGTCGAAACCGCATCCCGGCTTGCAAATACCAAATATCATTATACCAACTGCCCCCCCGAACTACCTTGCGCAAACCTTTACTTGGGCCTTGGGGATTATTCTTGGGCGAATTTGCATAATATTTTTCATCAAACCAGTCGTTCGTCCATTCCCATACATTTCCCTCCATATGGTGCAAACCGTAGTCGTTTTCTATAGAAGATTGTACCGGTGCTGTTCCGGCTTCGAAAGATAATCCATAACGAGATTTTCTTTTATCGGACTTTACATTGATGTCGTTGGGGCCGCGCCGGGCTTTTTCCCATTCCGCCTCCGTGGGCAAACGTTTCTCAAGCTTTTGGCAATAAGTTTTTGCCTCTTCCCAGGTGACTCGTGTAACGGGGCAATCATCACAATGCGAGGCGTGACTGCGTTGGAAATTGGGATTTATTTTTTCATAATCTCTATTGGTTACTTCAAAGCGATCCAGAAAAAATGCATCGATCCAAATTGTGTGAACAGGCTGCTCCGCTTCGGTTCCTTTTTCTGTTCCCATTTTGAATTCCCCTGCAGGAATTAATACTTGTGAATTTGCCAGAGTTTCATGGTTGGAAAATAAAAAAAAGAACAACACGCTGATTTTTAAAATAAGCGATCCTTGCTTCATGACTCTGTTTCGCGAATGGTTTTTAGCGGTTTATTATTTATGACATCGAGACTGCTCAGTACTCCTGTGGTAATGGTGAGCAGCACACCAAAACAAAAGGCCAAAAGAATGATCCCGGGTTGTAGATGCCAGGCAGATTTAATCATGTATTTCATGACAGCCCATGAAAACCCTTGCGCGAGTAAAATACCCACCAACGCTGCAATGACTCCTATCGTTGCGTATTCAAAACCGAGAATTGAAGCCACTATTCTTCTTTTTGCGCCGAGTATTTTTAACACTGCTGATTCGCGCAAACGCCGATATTTTGTTGAAGCAATTGAGCCAGATAGAATAAACAATCCAGCTGCAATTGCGAAGCCGGACATGAAGTCCACCAATGTAGTTAATTTAGCAATGGTAGACTCGACGGTGTTGACGATGTCGCGTGTGCTGAGCGCAGTGATATTCGGCAATGCTTTTACAACGGCATGTTGTAGCTCTAATTCTTTTTCATCGGGAACATGAACTGTGGCAACGTAAGTAAGTGGTGCACCTGCAAGGGCACCGGGTGAAAAAATCATATAGAAGTTGGTTCGCATATTTCTCCAGTTCACACTACGGATGCTGGTGACTTTTGCGGATACAGGAATGCCCTGAATGTCTATCGTCAACTGCGATCCAATTTTAGCACCCAATCTTTTTGCGGCATCTTGTTCCAGAGAAACTTCAGCATTTTTTGCGCGTTCTTCATCCCACCACTTGCCTTCGAGAATTTCGTTATCTTTTGGAGGAGAGCCTTCCATATAGGTCAAAGCAAATTCACGGTTGATGAACCATTCTTCCCGCTGTTTGTCTTTGTATTTCCAGTTGGCGATAAGATTTTCATCGATACTATGTAACCGTGAGCGCACCAAGGGTGTCACACTGCGTTCCGCTTCTGGTGCAATTTGGTCAAGTACTTGAGTGAATGTTTCTTTTTGATCTCTCTGGATATCGATGAAAAAATAATTGGGTGGATTCATTTCCGTATTCTTGTTCAGCATAGCCAACATATCCATTTGTACCAGTCTAACCGTTAGGATCAGCATGATGCCCATACCCAGACAGGTGACTATCGATGCCGCTTGATTGTTCGGTCGTTTTAGGTTGGACATTCCATATCGTCGCGCTATGGAACCGGATTGAGGCAACGCTTTAAGTATTTTTAAAAGGAGTACCGATGCCAATGCGAACACAGCTATCGAAATTCCTAATGCAGAAAGAAACACCAGGCCGCGCTTAAGGGATTCGGCTTGCCAGCAAATCATCGCTGCGAGACCAAGCCCCAGGGTCAGCCCTGCAAGCCATCGATCTTTGCGTGTGCCTGAGGTGAGTTCCTCTTCTTCAAAGTTACGACGAAATAATCGCAGGGGTCGAGTCTTAACCGCTCTTAGCAAAGGCCATAAACAAAACAGAAGGGTTGTTGCAATGCCCAGCAGCAAAGATTGTAGAGCAGGAACCCAGTAAAATGTGGGTTCGAGTGAATAGTTGATCAATCCTTCCATTTTGGACGGTAATAAATAGGTGAGAGAAAAACCCAGAGTGACCCCCAGCAAGCTGCCAGCAAATCCCATTAACATAGCTTGTAATAAATAAATCTTTAATAAGGTACGTGAAGAGGCACCCAGACAATTCATAATCGCCACCGTATCGAGTTTTTGTGCCATGAAGGTGCGAACGATCATGGCTACCCCGATCCCGCCCATAAGAAGCGCGATGACACCCAGCGCACCCAGGTATTGACCCATTCTTTCGATGGAACTTGAAAGCGAGGATTGCATATCTTTATAGGTTCGAATGGAGATGGTTTTGTCGGGAAGGCCACGCTCCAAAAGCACCACTGCTTTTTCCAGTTCTATGCTGTCAGGAATCTTTATTAAAGTTCGATGTTTGATCCTGCTTCCAGGTTGGATCAGGTCTGCTTTATCCAGCGAAGCGCGTGAAATAAATAGCCTGGGCCCGATACTAAAAGCACGAGAAATGCGATCGGGTTCGGACGCAACGATGCCAGTGATATTTAATTTTGTTTTTCCAAGAGAGAATTCATCGCCAATACTCAATCCGGTTTTTATAAGAAAAGAAGATTCAACAACGGCACCGTTTCCCTTGAGCAATTCCTGTAAAGGCAGGTCCGGTTCGTTTTTAAATTCTCCATAGAATGGATATTGTGGGCCCGGTAGGGGAATGGATTTTAGTTCCGTGATCAGGGAGCCTGATTTTTCTGGTGAATCTGGATTTTTAAACTGCGCCATGCCATGCAATTCTTTAATGAATAAGAATTCGGTTCCCTCTGGCAAGATTTTTTTCTGGAAAGCAAGATCCTCTTCGCCTTGTTGCCAACTCCCTTTGATGGCGATGTCGGCAGCAAGCAAACCTTTGGCCTGTCCCTGAATGGTTTCCTGCACCATGTTGGAAAAACTTTTGACCGTCATTACGGCACCAACGCCAATTGCTATACAAAGAATAAAGAAGGCCATACGTTTCCATGCCCCACGCGACTCGGCAAGTACAAGGGAGATCAGTTGAGAAAAATTGAGTTGGTGGGGTTTCATGATTCTTTATTTGGATGGTCGGCGATGATCTCCCCATCTTCCAAAGTTAGGATTCGTTGGCTTTGTTGAGCAACATGAGATTCGTGAGTGACAAGAACGATGGTGGCTTGTTTTACTCGATGCAGTTCCCGAATCAATTCGATAATTCGGTCACTGTTTTTTGAGTCGAGGTTTCCAGTGGGCTCATCTGCAAGAATAATATCGGGTTCATTGACGAAGGCACGAGCCAATGATAAACGTTGTTGTTCGCCACCCGATAATTGAGCCGGGTAATGATGCTTTCGATCTCCAAGACCTACCATTCCCAGCAGGTCTTCGGATTTTTTTGTTGCCCCGGGAGTGTTATTGAGTTCTGCGGAGAGGGCAACGTTTTCCAAAGCCGTCAGGGTTGGGATGAGATGAAAGTTTTGGAAAATAAAACCGAATCGGTTTCCGCGCAGCAGGGCCAGTTCGTCTTCGTTGAGTTTCGTGATATCCTGCCCGTCTATATTAATTGTTCCACCCGTCGGGACATCGAGTCCAGCAATCAGACTGAGCAGTGTGGTTTTACCACTACCTGAATGACCCGTGATAGCTATGAACTGGCCGCTTGGGATTGTAAGGTCGATGGATTTTAAAATTTCTACTTTGTGACCACCACCGTGCAGGGTTTTTATCAATCCAGATATTTCGATCAATGCCTTAGTAACCGTTGGTTAATGTTAAGTGCTTATTGTATTACATAAATATGCGAACTTTTTTATTAAACTTTTATCGAATTTCTGGCTATGTTCTGGCAGGATTGCTGATTATTCTTGGTGAAAACCATATATTGGTAGCCGACAACACACAATCGGCTGCCAATGCAAAACAGGAGAGACTTGTGGTTCTTGCATTAGGAGATAGTTTGACGGCTGGATTTGGTGTGGATCAGGAAGACAGTTTCCCATCACGTCTCCAGGTGAAAATTGATCAAGCGAATTTAGGATATAAAGTTGTTAACGCAGGTGTCAGCGGCGATACGACAGCAGGAGGTGTGCGCCGTATCGATTGGCTGATGAAACACAAACCGCAGATCGTCATTCTTGCCCTGGGTGCCAATGATGGATTGAGAGGTTTATCCATAGAAGAAATGCATTCGAATCTTGAGACTATGATTCGAATTTCTCATGAACACGATGCTCGGGTTTTGTTGGCAGGTATGAAAGCTTTGCCCAACTATGGTGAGGATTATTCGAAGAAATTTGAAGCGGTTTACCCGGAATTAGCGAAAAAGTACGACCTGGTCTACCTTCCATTCCTATTGGAAGGGGTTGCTGGTGTTCGAAAACATACGCGGCCTGATGGGATTCATCCCACCGCATCGGGTTATAAAATTGTCGCCGACCTGGTCTGGCAACATTTGCAACCCATGCTTGAAAAATAATATTTCAAATACCTTCCTCAGCTTAAAAAAACTCTCTCATATTCCTTGATTTAATTAGGAAATTACCGATGCATAAGGTAGCTTCCGCAAAAACAATATTTCGGTAAACTCACATTTCCTGTTTTTAGGTTAATTGATGTTCAAATTGCAAATTAGAATTATTTTTTTGTTTTCGATTTGTTTTGCCCTCTTGGCTAACGCTCCGACTTCATTTGCAAAATCCAAAAATAGAAGCAGGCCTAAAACCTATTTCAGTATTTCTGGATTGCTCTTTAATGTAGGGGATCAGTCAGAAACGGTAGGAGGCTTATTGATTGAAAGTGACACCGGCCTGGGTTTTGGTGGCGTGTTTGCAACAGGTATAAAATTAGGAAAAGGTTTTCGGGCAGAAATTGAATACGCTTATAGAAGTTTCGACTTCGATGTTCTGATAAGCAACGCGAAAGTTTCGGAGGCTGAGAGCACGATCCATTCTATGATGGCAAATCTGGCTTTCGATATGCGATTGACGAAGAAGCTCTCACCTTATTTTGGTTTGGGTGTGGGATGGGCCTGGGAAGATGGACTAGTTACCAGTGGTGCCGGTAAAGGATTTAAAGACGCTGACGATGGTGTCTCTTATCAGGCCTTGGTAGGAATAAGATATAAGGTAACTCCAAAATTCGGTTTGTTTTTGGGGTATCGTTATTTTCTTATTGATTATGAGGAGGATACGAAAGGTGGGAATTTTGAATTAGGTCTGCGGCAATTTTTTTAATTGCTCGATCCATTGCATTAGCTTTTCGTAGCTGCTTCCCGATTTTAAAATTTTCATAGCGGCATCAAAACCTTCCTGAGGCGATTGAAAAATATCTGTCAGGTGCGTCAGGCAAGCAGTTTGACTGACAATTTGTGGTGCTGCGGGTCCCTCTCCGGTTTTTAACGCTCGCTCCCCTAGCTCGGCCAGGATCTCCCGTTTAGATTCTACCTCCTTCAATGCCTCGTGAGATTCTGCTATTTGTTTTGCAGTTCCTTCCTCATACATGTCTGAATAACTTAGGGGGCGGATTTGAGTTTCACTTTCTCCATCCTGAATAAAAACTTTCGCTTCTTTATGGACACCAAACAGGGTGGTGCCTTCCATTCCATTGCCGACAATGACGCGATCAAACTGACTGCGTTTTCCAATTTCTGTTAAAGATGTTTCGTATCCTCGATGAAAATAGGTCGTGGCAAGAAAGTTTTTGCCTTCGGCTTTAAGCGGCATGAGAATTTTTTCCAGCGTTGCCAGCATGGGGCGTTTGACAATTTCTGTTCGAATTGACCGCAGGTTTTCCAATGCAGGCAAGCAGTCGCTTGTATTGATATAGCCGAATTTGAATTCTTCAACTTGTTTGATTCGTTGCTCGCCAGTACCGGAAACGGGAGCCTGATAATGGTTGACCAATAAATCTTCGAAGGTGATACCCAATTTGGGTGGCAGAGGCAAAGCAGAATGACCGTAAACGGGAAGTCCCAATTCTGCTATAACCGGGATAGCATAAAATCCGAAATAAGGAATCCGCTGAAACCCATCAAAAGGGTCAGCGATTTGCAAAAGTTTATCGAGGCCGATTTTTTTTGGCGTCATTCTTTTTTGCAAGGCTCGCCAATAACCAATATTTTCGGGAACGGTTTCAATTTTCATTCGAGCCGCGATGAGGAAAACCCCCATCCTCACCTGAGATATTTTCCCATCCAGTATTAGAGACAAGGCATCTTCCGCCTCCTCCTCGGTGAGGTCTTTACTCAGCTTGGGGCCAGCAGCAATTTTTTGCAGATAACCCTGCATTCTATTTTCAGGCGAAATTTCATTCATGGATGCGGGAATCCTTTTTAAGTCAGCTCTTTTTGGAGTATGATAAAGACTCTTTTTTTAAACCCAATATTTTCGAGAATTAATGTCAGTTTCCTGTCCAACGGATCATACCATTTCCGATAGATCAGTGCCGAATCAAGCGATCCGGGTACTTTTAGTTTACCCCAATACTCGGGAAGTAGCTCTTGCCAACCTGGGTTTCCAGCAGGTTTATTCGCTATTGAATTCCATTGAGGGCGTGGAATGCGATCGCTATGCTTTGCCCACCGATTGGAAACCGGAAGCAGAAACCCTGGGTCAGGATGATTTGCGGTCCATGGACATGAATCGACTTCCTGTAGATTTCGATATCATCGCATTTTCAATTTCCTTCGAACCGGATTACTTGAACACCGTAACTGCCTTGAAGTACTTCGACATCCCTCTAGACCGGGAGGATCGCGATGCCTCCTATCCAATGATTGTTGCAGGAGGATCCGCAATTTTTATTAATCCCGAACCGTTGGCGAACTGCATGGATGTCATGTTCATCGGTGAGGGCGAGGGCATGGCCAATGAATTTTTTAACACGCTTTTAAAATTTGAAGATAAAAATGAATTTTTGGAAATAGCAGCAAGTCTCCCTGGAATCTATGTGCCGGAATTTTTTAATTCGAAAATGGAGTCCGGTCATCAGGTAGGTGTTTTGCCCTCTTTAGATATTCCTTCGCGAGTGACCCGGCATTGGGTGGCGGAAGAAGAATCACTTTGCACCCACTCCGTGGTTCATGGAGAAAATTCCACGTTCAAGGATATGGCTTTGATGGAGGTCACTCGAGGTTGCATATGGGCTTGCCGGTTCTGTACGGCGGGTTTCATTTATCGTCCGCCTCGAAACCCGGATTTGGATAAAACCTATGATTCAATGTCACGGCTTCTTGAAGGTCAGGGAAAAACAGCTCAAACCATTGGATTGGTCGGGCCATCGGTAACAGATCATCCGCAACTACCTGCGTTAGCGAAAAGGATAACGGATGAGGGCAAGACACTTTCGTTCTCATCTTTACGAATGGAAACGCTTACCGATGAACTTGTCGATCTCATTTTGAAGAGTGGACAAAAAACTTTGACCGTTGCTGTGGACGGTCCCTCTGAAAGAATGCGCGATGTGATAAACAAAGCGGCGACCGATGACTTTATTGTAGAGAAATGTGGATTTCTCACAAGAAAAGGGATTCTTCATTTAAAAATTTATTCCATCATTGGGTTGCCTCATGAAACCGATGAAGATATCGAGCAATTCATCCGTCTGGTGGAACGAGTCCAAAAAATTTATGTTGATGAATGCCGAAATCATGGACGCATTGGTAGGATAACAATCAGTTTGAGTCCACTGGTCCCCAAACCGGGGACGCCGTTTCAATGGCACCCGATGGAAGAAGTGAAGAGTTTAAAGAAAAAGTTTGCCCGAGTGCGAAAAGCATTGGGTAAACTCCCCCACCTGAAAATGAGCTTCGGGTCTCCCAATGAAGCTTATCTGCAGACTTATCTTTCCCGCGGTGATCGTAGTGTGCATGAATTTTTCAAAACGTATTTAAACAACGGTCACGATGCCAAAGGTGCTTTGAACCAACATTCGGTAGACTCCTTCGTGTACCGGCAATACGGTAAAGAAGATTACCTGCCCTGGGATATTGTCGACCATGGGTACCGCAACGGATTTTTATGGGACGACTACCAGCGCGGCCTAATGGCAGGGCGCACTCCCGTATGCGATACCGCCACCTGCCACGTTTGTGGCATCTGCTAGCCCACTAGCGTGGGGCCAATAAGTCTAGGCCTGTAAAGCTGAAAGGAATCGTTGCGCCCTTTACTATAGTTCGTTAATATTTCCCTCCGCATTGTAATAAGCCAAACCATTAATGGTATCTTGTTCTCATGCCAAATAAATTCTACGAGGATAAAAGGAATAGACCTTTTGCCTCCCCTGCCAAGGGGTTTGATAAAGAAAAAATGAATAAGCTTCCGCGGGAAGCGCAGTTTTTTGATGTGAACGCGATCTGGTATTTTTTTAATGGCTGGTTGGTTCGCATGCTTTATCCCACACCCATCACACCCAACCAGATAACGGTACTGTCATTTGTTATAGGTCTGCTGTCTGCAGGATTTTATGTTTCCGGTAGGTCGGATGCGTTGGTGTGGGGCGCAGTCTTTCTTTATGGAAAAGTGGTTCTGGATAATGTCGATGGAAACCTGGCCCGGGTTCGCGGCACTTCCTCCCGGTTCGGCAGGTTTCTGGACTCACTTGCCGACTTTTTTGTAACGGTTCTGGTTTATATCGGGATTTCTTATTATCTCGTGCAGACAACCGGGGATGCCCGATTTTGGTTTTTAGGATTACTGGGTCTGCTGGTTGGGTTTATGCAGAGCACGTTTTATGTTTTTTATCTGGTGAACTACACATCGCGTGTGGGTTCTTATGACAAGAACCGAGTGGATGAAAGTATTACCGAAGAAGACCAGGCCGAAAATAACGGATGGGATTTAAAATTGCAGAAACTTTTTGTCTGGAGTTACGGCTGGCAGGATAGATTGATCGAAAGACTGGATCGTGTCAGCCGAAAACTGGCGGGAGTTTCTGAAACAGAGGAAGCCGACTGGTATGGCGACCGCTGTTTTTTAACCGCTATCAGTCCCCTATGCATTTGCACGAACAATGTGCTGCTGGCGGTTTTTTCATTGCTGGGCCAGGTGGAATTATTTTTACTCCTGCTAATTACCGTGATGAATTTTTATGCGTTGGGTTTATTGATTTTGAAAATATATCGAAAAAATCTCAGCGTTAACTAAAGCCGAACTTAAAGGTGCTTGTCGTCAAGAAGCGACTTGAATCCTTTTTTGTATAGAGACAAAAAATGTTAGAAACCCTGTGGACAATAATTTTTATTTTTTTAGGCTTTATAGTTTTTGTTTTTATATTTTTTGGTGCTTTGCAAATTCATTCAGATAGAACCTATAAGCCTACTCGGGAGGAAATTGAGCAAATTTTAATGTCAATAATAAATGGAAATATAAGTGATGCAGAGTTGGATGAGTTTATTTGTGTCAGGATTAAATATGACCCGGATTTAGAGATGATTAGGGAACTTTTTGTTGAGATAGATGAGGATGGTTCAAACATTGCAGATGCTAAAGAAGGATTTTTCTATAATGAAAAAGGAATGAAAAAAATTAAGGAGTTGTTAAAAAACTTAAATACATAATGCGGGATCATAGTAAAAGGGATTTTGGTGTTGGATTATTGTCCTGATAGGATGGAATTTGTAAGGAATTGTGGATTAAAAAGAGACATTTTCCTAATTCGTCATTGCGAACGTAGTGAAGCAATCCAGAAAAACAATTGAGCTTTGGTTAAATGGGTGACGGACTAAAAAAATTCAAAATGTCTAAATGAAATTATCAACTTTTGAAGGGTTATAATCTCTGGATCGCCACGCCGCTTGGCGGCTCGCGATGACGCGCTTAAGGGTAAAGCTGTCTTTTTTCTCTCGACGGCGAGTCGCTAGTCGGGTAAGTCTTGTTTGAGGGCTTTTTCGTAACCCACCAACTCCACATAGCCTTTTCCCGTTACCGGTTTGCCTTTTGTAGTCCCTGTTATTGCAACGCTGCCTTCCCAATAGGAACCTGATATGGATCTCAGGTGATAAAGTTCTTGATCTGAAAAATCGGGAGTGACCCTTAGAAGGGTGTCTGAGTCTGGAAGATGAATTTCCCAGGCAGCAGGGTAGGTGGCACCTGTTTTCTCGCTGGTCCAGGAACTTTTAGGGGTGATGGAAAATTCTTTTAATGTCAGGTGCTGGTAGTTTTCGTCCGCAGCGATAAAAGTTCCGCTGGAATTTGCATCGATATTGCCATCTTTTTGTCGTAACTGGTAGAGCATGATCTCGGTTTGGTTATCGAGTTTGAGAGAGAACCAATCCCATCCCACCAGAGATGGGTTTAATGGATTGCTGGAAAATTCGCGATCCATCCAACTGCTTCCTATCACCTTGAATTTTTCTCCCTTTATAAAAATGGAACCTTCCGTTTTCATTCGCGTGAAGGAGAAATAATGCGAAGCGTTTCCTTTATCGCTGCCTTTTACGCTGATACCGTCTTTACCGTGAAACACCCTTTTTTTAACGGGAGTGAGGTTGAGCTCTATGCCTGTATCATTTTCCAGGGCTATAATTTTTTGCGTGTCTCCATCGGCGGATAAATTCCAATCCGAATTCCATATCATAAAGCGGTCGGTTTCGGCTCCGGCATTTTTGATTCCTTTTCGATTGATGCGCTCGAAGAAATGGAATTTTTTATTTTGAATATCAGAGACGGTCATGTGGGCAAAATAGATTTGATCGACCTTCCATTTTGAAGGATTTTTAATAGGTTGGTCGCCTTCAAGTCCGACGCGAAAAAAAGTCATTTGATAACCAAACCGTCTTCCTTTTTCATTTTCCAGATTTCCGGTGTAATACCACCATTCGATACGAAAATCATCGTGAGAGAAATCATCGCGCGGAAACTGATAATTGTAGCCTGGCAAAGCTGCTTGAAATTTAGGTGAGCGCTGGGTGGGTTCTTGTCCCAAGGCTGGACTGGCAAATTGGGAAAAGAAAAGCAGGATTAGTATAAGGCGCATGGAGTTCTCAAGGTTTTGCAGAAAATTGCCGTCAAGACTTAAAAGCCTTTAGAATATGAAAGTTATCTTGAAAGAGGCTAACAGAGAGAGAGCTGGAATTCAATCGGGCTTCTATATGGTTTTGCATAATAATAAGGGTTATACTTGGAATGGTAAGAAAATTTTTAATTGTCCTGATATTGGATATGACCTACATCTAGAAGCGGGGAACTCCGGGCTGGAATTTCTTATTGACCTGTTTCCTGCCTCGAAAGAGGCCACCTCTTTCCTGTTTGTGTATATTTTATAAACTCTACCTAATGACCCATCCCAATTCCATTCGTATCGGTGTAACAGGAGCCTCTGGTTTTATTGGTTCTCATCTTGTGACGGCGTTAAAGGAGTATGGAAAGGTAACGTCTCTCCCTCGGGGTAAGTTGCTTCCTACTTCAGCACAATTAAAAAAATTCGTATCTGGAGTGGAGCTGATTTTTCATTTGGGAGGTGTGAACCGTGGAACCGATGAAGAAATTTTGACGGGAAATATTACGGGAACATTACGTTTGCTGGAAGCAATCCGAAAACATGGAGAACCGCGAATAATATTTGCTTCCTCGTCGCAGGTATATCGCCTCAAAAAAGGTTCTGCAAAAATTTCTGAATCAAGCGCACTACAACCAGAATCGGTTTATGGGATCAGCAAAAAATCGGCTGAGGACTTGATTCGCATTTCCGGGCTTCCTCATACGATCTTAAGGTTGGCAAACGTGTATGGTCCCGGGTGCCGCCCTAATTACAATTCTGTGGTGGCGACATTATGCCAGCGAGCAAAAAAAAATCTACCTCTGCAAATAAATGGGCAGGGTAACCAAGGCCGGGATTTTGTTTATATTGATGATGTTGTGCAGGCCTTTTTGTTGTCTGGATTTCAGGAAAAATCTCTGGCGGGAAAGGCGTATAATATTAGCTCGGGTACGATCACTACTTTGAAAAAAATTGTAACTACGATCAAAAAAAATGAGAAGGGGATAAAGGTAGAGTTTAAGCCTGGAGCCGAAGATAGGATATCGTATTGCTGCGATGCAAGTAAATTCATGCGGGATTTTAATTGGAAACCCAAAACATCTCTTTCACAGGGTATCGAGCAGTCCCTGAAATATTATGGAACGGGCAAAAAATGAAAAATATCGAAATTCTTGATCTTGATAAAAAAGCGGATGAAAGAGGTTGGCTGATAGAAGTGCTGGGAGGAGAGTTGCCAGAAGGGTGCAAGGAGTTTGGACAATTGCATGTTTCCGTTGCCTACCCTGGAAAGGTCCGAGGAAATCATTATCATACCCGCAAGGTGGAATGGTTTTGTGTGCCGGCCGGAAAAGGGTTGCTATTATTAAAAGATAGGGAAACCGGAGAGACCCGCGAAGTGTTGATGGGAGTCGATAATTTGAAGACCATCAAAATCGAACCCGGTGCTATTCATGCTATCAAGAATATCGGTGAAGACGATATGGTATTAATAGTGTATGCTAACGAATCGTTTGACCCGGAAGACCCGGATACTTTTTATGAGAAGATACTGGAGTAACTTTTCATTTCTTTTCTAAATTCAACCGTGAGATACCTAAAGCAAACCCGTTTTTAATTTAGATTTTTCCTGCCTGATCACCAATTAAATGAAAATCACATTTCTCGCCAGCCAATATGCAAGGATCAGCGGAGGGAATCGCGCTTTGTTTGAATATGCCAACCGTTTGAAGAAAATGGGGCATTCCGTGCGTTGGTTCGTTCTCGCAAAACCGGCTCGATGGTATCGGATGGATCACTGGCCCCGATTTTTGAATAAGGAGGTTACTGTTTTATCTCCTGATGTCATTGACTGGATGGAAAACGACGTTCCTATTGAAAAACTATCTATCAATGACGCAGGTTTGATTCCAGTTTCAGATATTTTATTGGCGACTGCATGGCAAACAGCAGATTTTTCTGCTTCCCTGCCTGCCAGTAAAGGGGAAAAGTTTTATTTTGTTCAACATCATGAAAGCTTATGGACTCGGGACAAGAGTAAGGCGCAAAAAACATATCATTTACCTTTCAGGAAAATGGTGATATCAACCTGGCTAAAAGAAATTCTCAAAGAACAGTATCAACAGGAAGCAGGGGTTCTTGTGACTCCTGTGAATCAGGATTCTTTTTATAGAGAGGAAAAAAATGAGGATGCAGTGTCGCGAGTTTGCTTCCTTCATCATGATTATGACTGGAAAGGGTATAAGGATGCGATTGAGGCGATAAAAATAGTTCGTTCAGAAAACTGCAAAATTGAGCCCGTTGTATTTGGTGAAAAGCTTAAAGATCCGACTCATTTATATGAAGAAGCAGGTTTTAAATTCGAATACCATTATCGTCCTACGGGTGAAACACTTCGGAAAATTTATTCTTCTTGCGGTACATTTTTATGTTCAAGCTGGTATGAAGGTCTGGGGATGCCCGCGATGGAAGCGATGATATGTGGAACGGCACTTGTGACTACGGATACGGGAGGGAGTCGTGATTATGCGTTGAATGAAGAAACAGCATTAGTTTCTCCTAGCAAAGACCCCGAAGCTTTGGCAAAAAATCTAATTCGGGTTTTGACAGATAATTCTTTGAGGCTCAACCTTGCGGAAAAAGGATACCAGAAGATAAGACAATTTTCCTGGGATTCGAATTGCGAACATCTTATTAAGTGTTTTGAAGATTCTCTAATTAATAAAAAATGACGCGAAAATTTTCTAAAAAACAAATATTCATTTTTTCATTGATACCGATTTTGTTCTTTCTCTTGATATTGGAGTTTGGGGTTAGGACTTTTTGGGAATTTGAGCCGAATCGTGTCCTTTGTTATCACCCGGTGATGGGCAGGTCCTATTGTCCTGATACAAAAGGGCACCTCACTGAAAATAAGGTAAAGATGCATGTTGAGGTCAATTCCGACGGATTGTTGGGGAAAGCCTATCCTGTAAACCGGGTTCCTGAAAAATATCGCATCGCATTATTAGGCGATTCATTCACATCCGCAGAAGCGGTCGATCCGGAAATTAAATTTGCAGGAGTTTGGGAAAAAGATTTGTCGAACAAAATACCAGCGGGAGTGGAAGTAATCAATTTCGGTGTGGGTGGGACGGGTACGTGGCAGCAAATGCAAATGTTCCATATCAAAGCGCGGAAATATAAACCAGACCTGACAGTAGTTGCTTTTTGCTGGTGTAATGATATTGGGAACAATATCGATAAATTTAAAAGCGGAGATATGAGCCCACTTTTAGATGAATATGAAGTGGGGTGGTTCAAGCATTTGCAGGCAAAACGAAAAAACTTTAATAAATGGCTTTGGAACAATAGCGGCTTATATCAATTTACCCGAACCAAATACAACCACTTGGAACATTATTTTAAGAGGATGTTTTTGCCGGATTATATGAAAAAAGTTTCCTCAACAGAGAAAAAAGAATCTGGGGATACACAGAAAAACAAAAAAGCAAATCGAGCTGACCTGACAAAAGCGGATGAAAAAAAACCGAGTCCCCCTGAATATAAAAAGGATACGGTTTCTATATTTGATGATTTATTTTTCTTTGATTCTGAAGGTTGGGTTTTAACACGAAAGCTATTTGTGAAACTCAAACAGGAAGTCGAGGCCAATGGCGGTGAGCTTGCAGTAATCCATTTTGGGGGTGTTCATCAATACCGCAATTTTCCTGTCTTGCCAGTAAAACAATTCGATGAGTTTCTTGAATCGGAGGGGATTGCTCATTTTAATGCTTTTGATCTATTTAAAAAAATCGATGATGAGTTTTTACAGAAAAATTTTATTCCCAATGATGGTCATTTTAGCGAAATCGGTCATCGCCATTTTGCCGAATTTTCATCAGAGTTTCTATTCAACTTGATTAAAAAATCTAAAGTTTGATTTTTTACAGTATCAAATTGCTCTATTTGCCTTCCCGAATTATCTTTCTTGAGTAAATTGGCCCATGAAAAAAATTTCAGCCATTGTCGTTAATTGGAACGGAAAAGACGTTCTTTCTGGATGTCTTCGCTCTTTATTGGATCAGGATTATGATGACCTGGAAATCCTGGTTGTAGACAACGGATCTGAAGATGGTTCGCAAACTCATGTGTTAAATGAGTTCCCTTCTGTCAAGTTGATTGAGAATAGGGAGAACCTGGGATTTGGATCGGCTGTGAACAAGGGATTTCAGGAAGCCAAAGGCGACTATTTTATTTTTTTGAATAATGATTTGGCTTTGCAATCGGATTGTATTCGACAATTGGGAGCACTACTAGACTCTGACCCTACGGTGGGTGCAGCGATCCCCAAAATTTTATATTATTCAACCACTGAGAACGATTCTTCAAAAGAAGAGGCAAGGATAAACTCCTATGGAGTGCTGGTGAATTATACAGGTGTTGCCTGCCCCAATATGATTGATCAGCTCGATCAACCCGGATTGCCCCTTACAGAGTCTGCGTGTGGAGGAATCTTCATGCTACCAAGGGAAGTGTATGAAAAGGTCGGCGGGTTTGATGAAGATTTATTTTTATATCATGAAGACCATGATCTCTCCTGGCGAATAAGGATGATGGGATGGAGACTGATGGTGACTCCAGATTCTATTTGTAGCCATCATTATAATTTTAATAAAGGTGTGCTTAAATTTTATCAGTCGGAAAAGAACCGGCTTCATATATTGTTGAAAAATTTTGAATCTAAAACTTTGTGGTTGATCGCTCCTGCAGTTTTATTGGTTGAAGCTTCGCAAATAGTCCATTCCCTCTTTCACGGTTGGTTTTTTATGAAATTGAAGAGCTATTGTGAGATTGCGGCTAATTTTCTAAAGATTAGTAGAAAAAGAAGAAAAATCCAATCTACCCGAAAAGTTGCAGACAAGGAAATTGTCAAACTATATCAAGAAACCATTGCCGTTACTGGATTGAATAATCCACTTGTCGATTATTTATTGAATCCAATTTTGAAACTTTATTGGTTTTGTATTCGTGGTTGGATTTAATTATTTTTTGGATGGACAAACAACTCTTCCACAACTTCTCTTCTGTAAAGAAAAATTTTTTCCAGGTCCTTTCGCACAAATCTATGGGCGATTATATCACCTGGAATCCACCCAGGCAGTTTGTAGAAAATCCTATCTCGAATAACTGTTCCTCCATCTTTTTCAAAAAACTCATGGATGTGATGCCAAAAATAGTAAGGGCCTCGCGTTTGCATGTCGGCAAAACGATTTTCAGGAATGCATTCGGTAATTTTAGATTGCCAGCGGACGGGTACCCCTCTTATTTTTAAACTGTAATCTAGAATGGTTCCTTCTCGAATAGGTGTGGATGTGACCTTGAGTATTTTAAACTGTAAAAATTTTGGGGTCAGGGCCTCCAGATTATTTGGGTCGGTAAAAAATTCAAATATCTTATCGATAGGTTGAGGAACCCATTGTTCCATCAATAGAGTGTGACCGCTTTGATCGCCAATGTTTTTTAATGCACCTTTCAATTTTGGATAGATAAATTTATAGCCCAATTTTTTAACCAAGTCTGAAGAAACTTTTTGACTATTAACTAATATCTGAGACATTTCTCCAAATATACATTTCAGTATCCATACGGGAACAGGGAAGATAGCTGGTCGTTTAATTATTTCGGCTAATGTAGAGGTGAAGTCCCGATTGGTTGCGGGATTGGGGCTGACAGCATTTATCGGGCCTTCATAGGAAGTATTGTCGATGGCTTCAACTATTAGCCCTGCAAGATCGCGCACATGAATCCAACTCATCCATTGATTTCCATCGCCGATATTTCCCCCCAACCCAAGCTTGAAAAGGGGTAATAATTTTTCCATTGCACCACCATCGAATCCTAATACCATTCCAATTCGAAATGCGACTGTACGAATATTTAAATCCTTAGCCTTAAAGGTTTCCTCTTCCCAGTCCTTGCAGACTTTGGCAAGAAACCCTTGTCCGCTCGGCGATGACTCATTAGATACAATTGCGTTTTCATAGATGCCTATAGCTGATGCGGAGATCCAGGTTTTGATAGGATTTCGGTTTTCTCGAATAGAATTTATTAGGTTTCGGGTGGATACAATTCTTGAGTCATATATTGTTTGTTTTCTTTTTAATGTCCAACGTCCGTTGGCAACGTTTTCTCCACATAGATTGATTACAGCTTCAATACCTTCCTCATTGTTAAGGGGATTATTTTTCCATTCAATAATTTTACAGGCTACAGGTAAGCGAACTTGAGCGGATTTGGAATCGCGAGTTAGAACAATTATTTCGTGACCTTTTTCGATTAGTAAAGGAAGTAGCGTTTTACCTACAAAACCGGTAGCCCCGGTTACCAGGATCTTCATATTTTATTTTTCAATTTTGTTTGAAATATGTAATTTAAATCAGAGACGATTTTAAAATTGTTGACATGTCAAAAATATTCTGTACCGTTACTTTCCTATCAACTTTTATGAAGGAAATACTCATGGCATATGAAAATTCTCCAATGTTTGTTGACGAAACTCCAGGAATAAAAAATTACTGTACCTGCGGTGAATCAGCAAATAAGCCTTATTGCGATGGATCTCACAGTGCTAAGGCAACAGGAAAAACTCCGAAAGAATTTATAGTAGATGAGGCAAGACGGCTTGTAATTTGCGACTGTGGTAAAACGGGCAAGTCCCCTATGTGCGATGGGACCCATTCTAAATCCTGAATCGAAAGCCAATTTTTCACGCTTTACGCTTATATTGATAATACCGGTTGTCTTTTGTTAATTCAGAAAATAACCGGATTATCAATTCTTTCCCCTCTGTTCGTATGTATACATTACTGCACGGAGTTATACGAAACTGCAACTTTCCAATGCCATCTAATAACCCCTTTTTCAAGCCCCAATTTTTAAAGCGATTGTATAATAAGGCCTTAAGGACATTATTTTTCGTAAGGAAAATTTTGGCAAAACCTTTGCAATATCAGTAGAAATACCACTACCTACTGTATGGAGGTAAAAGCCATGTTTTTTGATGTGAAAGTCTTGGACGCTCAAGGGCAGACAAAAAAAATCATTTCAGGGCAGGAACTCAGCAAATTGCATTGGAAGTCTTTTCAGACGAAAGAAGAAAATAAATCTATGACCTCAACCAGAAAAACTAAAATTTCAAGGTGGGCAAAAAAGAAACTGGATTTGGATTTTATGGAGGTCCAGAAAGCCCGATAGCAGTCAAGGGAGGATCATATTTTCATAAATCTTTAGCATTTCTCGATTATTCCTTTCCAAGGGAAATTGTTCAGCAAGTTCTCTTGCTTTCCTTCCCATTGTTTCTCGGGCTGAGATGTTGAAGAGAGAATTAATATTTTTTGCAATTTCTTTAGGATTAAAAGGGTCTTCTATAATCAGACCATTTTGACTGGAATCAATGATATTCGCAGCCCCGCAAAATTTTGTTGTGATAACGGGAAGACCTGTTGCCAGGGCTTCAAGATTTGCATTTCCAAACGGCTCATAAATAGAAGGAAGTATAAACAAATCTGCCGCAGCATAATATTTTTCTATTTCGGGATCAGGTTCTTTTGCAATTATCTGATCGCGTTTATTAGCTGGCGCAAACCGCATAAACTTTTCAAAGTTTCCTTTGCCCATTAAAAGTAATCTCCAATCTTTATTTTCTAAATGCTCGGTGGATTGAAGCAAAAATTGAAGGCCTTTCCGTTCAAATCCGGATCCTACGAATAAAATTAAAATAGAATTTTCCGGTATCCCTAATTGTTCTCTGATGGATTTGCGATAAATATTTTTGTTGTCGGGGTGAAAACGATTTAGATCGACCCCATTGTAAACTACAGAAATATTTTCCGGCGGGCAGTTATAATTCTCCAAAATGTCTTCTTTTACCATTTGCGAAATGGCAATTATTTTTTTACATTGACCCGATTCAAATATATTTTTCTCCAGTTTGAGAATAAGTTGGTGAAAGGGATTAAAGAAAAGGAATAGTTTTTTTATCGGGGAATTTTGTTTTCCTCTTTGTTGTAGCCACTTTTTATGGCATCCATCGCCTGCTCGATAAACATCTTGAAGCCAGGTTTTCTCATGGCTTTGAATGATATCGAAAGGTTGCTCACGAACTTTTTTGGCAACCGATCTGGCAAAGGACAGGGTTCTAAAAAATGCGTTGAGGTTAAGGGTCGCTACAAAGTGGTGATGGATATTGGTGTGATGAGAAGGGGTCCAGCTATTAGCGAAAATATGAACTTCATGTCCGGATTCAGCAATTTGGTGGATAAATCCATCGGCAAATTGTTCGGCGCCACCATAAAGAACAAACTTTTGTCGAATAATGGCAATTTTCATATCACCTGCTTGAATAACATTCTAACTAAAATTAATCGTCAAGTGCTTCTTCATAAATAGAAATCGTTTCATTTATCATTCGGTCAATGCCTAATTCGCTTTTGCAAAATTCGTAACCTTTCTCTGCATTTTCAATTTTAATATCCGGGTTCTCAATTAATTTTATTATTCCTTGTGCAAGATCGATCGAATTTTTAGGTTCTACTAAAACGCCTCTTTCCCCCTGTCCCAGCAATTCAGGGACGGAACCAACACGGGTTGCAACGAGAGGAGTTTTCATTGCGAATGCCTGTGGGATGACTTGGGGAGTTCCTTCTCCGGTGAAGGATGCTAAAACTTGAATATCCAGTCCTGCCATTATTTCCGGGATATCTTCCCGGTGTCCCATAAGGGTAAGAACATTTTCAAGACCAAGAGATTTGGCAATGGATTGAGTTTGTTCAAAGCCGGGTCCCCTTCCTACAAATACGAACCTGGTTTCGGGATACTTTTTCAGAATAATGGGTGCAGCTTCTAATAAATAGTCATAACCTTTCCATCCACGGATGACTCCGATTTTCCCGATCAGAGTTTGACCGGGTTTAACTCCAAGTTCCTCTCTAATTTTCTGGCCGTTTGTTTTAAAGTCGAATCGTCTAAAATCGACCCCCGCGGAAATTGATTTAACATTTTCGGGCTTAACACCAGAAACTGATTTTACAATTTCAGAAATGGCGTCACCACTGGTAATAATTTTACTGGGGATTCGGGAATACAACCAATTATTTGGGAATAGACTTTTAATGGGAATCGAAATATGACGGCTGCGGATAACAGGGAACCCTGAAAATTTGGCGGCTGATCCCACAAGCCAACTGTCGATTGAACTATGGGTATGAATAATGTCCGGTTTAGCTTTCTTAAAGATGTTCAAAACTGAGGCAAGCGAAAACGGATTTGCTGGATTTTTCATTAGCAGGGGATAGAAAGTGAAATTAGAGGAGTTGACGGTCTTACATTTGTTCCATAAAAAGCTTTCTGGTTGGCAAACCAATGAGACTCGATGGCCTCGTTCCAGTAGTAATTCGCTTTCTTGGAATACTCTGATTTCTTGTCCGCCCCAACCCGAAGCCGATTCGGAGTGAAGAATATGAAGAGATTTCAAGAAGAAACCTTAATATATTGTGAAAGGATGTTGCTTGCAGCCAATGGCTAATTTAGCATAACACGCACAGTGTTGTCGATGCTGGTAAAGCTAGCCACTCTGCAAAACTTTTTTTGAGTGGTATTAGAATTTCAGGAGCTATCTTTTTTTTTGCATTTCCAAACCAGATCTCTACCAAACCATGCGATAGATAGGAAAGCCGATTTCCCGCGGCAACTGGTTAGCTGTTCTATCACAAATTCTTTTTCAAGGTATTGCCTTAACAACATAACATTATAGGCCCGCAAATGAGTTTGATCGTAATCTATTAGCCGACCTTTTAGTACCCGCAACCTGTTTTTCAGGTGATAGGAATTGGGGACAGAACCAATGAATAATCCATCTGGTTTTAAAATTCGTGATACTTCTGAAACAGTAATTTCAGGGTAGGGGAGGTGTTCTAATACTTCCCCGGCCACCACAACATCAAACGATGATGTGGGTAGCGGAATTTGAAGACTGAAGTCAGCCCATTTTGTTTCTATATTTAAATTTTTTCTGCAAGCCTCTAAGGCAAGTTTGTCGATATCCAAGCCTGTAACTTCATTTTGTTCAGTGAAATGACGGGTTAATATGCCGTCCCGACAACCCATGTCCAAAACCTTTTTATTTTCCCCCATCCATTTCTTAAATAGCTGCGAACGTTTTTCTTCTGCTACCGACTGATTTCTCCGGTTTCCACCGAGATGGTGTTTGGAATAAAAATCGGCAAGAATTCGTATGTCGCGATCAGGTTTCTCGAATTCCACTTCAGGCTTTGAAGGTGAGGTTCCTTCTTTTTCTTCCACAATCAATACTCCATTATTTATGGGAAAATTCAGGGCAAAGCTTTTTAATACTATTTATTACATCCTGAGGAGAAATCAATTCCTTGCATTCGGGTTTACCATCCCAACAAACCTGTTTCATAGTTTTTGAAGTGCAAGGCCAACAATCTATATCTTTATGCAGTACGACACTTTTTTCTCCGAGAGGTTTCCAGATTCTATAATCTGTTAGCCCAAATAAAGCCGCAACCGGAACTCCGATAGCAGAGGCGGCATGCATATAACCTCCATTATGACACACTACGAATTTTGCGGAAGCGGTGATTCCAAGTAGTATTGAAAGTTCTGTGGATATAAAAGTATATGGAATCTCTTTTGACAAGCATTGCGTTAATCTTTCCACCTGATCAAACTGCCCTGGCCCACAAGTCAAAATAATACCTAAATTGAAGCGAGAAAAAAAATATTCCGAAATCTCCGCGAATTTTTCAAATTGCCATTGGTCATATTTTCGAGCTCCCGGGTGGATAATGCAATACGGTTTTTCGGGATTAAAGTTTTTTGAGATTAACAAATCACGCGCATTTTTGTGCCACGCATCACTGACATGAATTATTGGCCGGGGATTTTCAATAGGCACCCCCAGTTTGCTTATCAATGCCACCTGGTAGTCGATGGGAAGTGCGGGCTTTAAATCGGAAAAATTTATTTTTGTATTATATAGAAACGAACGTCTTGCAAATTTTCCTCCAACCTTAAACCGTGCGAAGGAAAGAAAGCACATAACAGCACCTCGGGTTCCTTCATGCATGTCAATTGCAACATCGTATCGAGTCGAAATCAGGTTTGTATAAAATTTAACCTGTTCTAGAAAAGAAGTTTTTCTAAAGCAGAGGACTTCATCAATATCGGGATGGTTTTTAACAATATCATAGGATGCCTCTTCTACCAGCACGGTGAGATGGGCATTTGGGAGATGCCTTTTTATAGGACCGTAAACTGCTGTGTTATAGACCACGTCGCCAATGGATCTGAGTTTAATCAAAAGGATTCTTGCGTCCGGTTTGATATGGTCTTTAATTTGGAATTCCAAAATCCAGTCTCTGAATCAAGTTTGAGTTGTAGTTAGTTTTTCAATTTGTAAAGTAAGTTCTTTTTCTATAACTTTCAGGTCATAAAGTTCCTTGCAACGTTTTCTTGCATTTTGACCTTTCAGTTTGGCCTCTTCAGGATTAGCGAAAATATATTCGATGGTTTTTGCAAGTTGCTCAGGGTTTCCAGGTTCAATTAGATATCCATACCCCCCCAAAACTTCCGGGATGTCTGAAATGGGAGTGGTAATAATGGGTTTGGCCATCGCCATCGCATCAAATAGTTTCGCTGGGATCTGCCCTTGTGTGTCTGTCGTATCTCTCTGAGGAATGACGAGAATATCAGCTGCAGAAAGATGATCTGGTAATTCTTTGAAAGGAATTTTAGGGAAAACTATCACTTTTTCCTGGTTGGTTTTCATTTTATCTATTTGGGGTTGGACGGAAGAATCGGCCCCAATAAATACCAGTCTAACATCGGGGTCACTGATTTTTTCCATCGCTACAAATAGTTCACCCGTTCCTTTGTGAGGTCTTGGTGTTCCCAGAAACATGACAATGCGCTTACCTTTCAGTCCGAGTTTTTCTTTAATGCTATTTGTGTCGAAATTTTCGGGATCTAGTTGAGATGTATCCCGGCAATGATAAATCAAGGGACCTGAAAATTTATTTTTGAGAAAACGGTTACTAACAACCGTTGAATCTGCATAACCTGCACAACGCTCCATAAGCCAGGTATAAGGTAGTCCATTGGGGTTAGAAAAATTTAGGAAGCGACCGACCTTACCCCAAAACCCTGAATGATAGAAAAATCCCAGTTCCCAATCATCAATATCCAAGATTATCGGGATATTTGAAGTCCATTTTCTTAGCAAGGCGATTCCAAAACTTGTAGGTCGAAGTTTGCATGCGATCAATATATCGGCATCAATATATTTAATCATTTCCCGAATAGTTGAAACAAAGAAAGGATATCTTTTCCAGGGATAGGAACGAATGGGAATTCCAATGTCTTTCATAGGAAGCCAGATGTCGCCGGATCTGGAAGGACCAATAATTTCTACCTCGTATCGTGAGGTAAGAGCCATTGCCAATAGTCCTGCTCTGCCTAGCGAATTGTTGGAAAGATCAAAGCATAAAATACAAATTTTCACAATTTTTTAAATGCCTGGATTGATTTCAAATTTTCTGGGAGAAATTCTTAGGGATTTTATTTTAGTTTTCAATGGCCAACCGGGTGTAGGATCAAGGTTTATTTTTGCATTTGTTATTCGCTGGATAAAAAGTGTTGGAATATCAAGGGGGCCTAATTTGAGGTATTCAAAAACAGGCCAGATTTTTTTACCCGGAATCGTAAACAAGTTAATCTTGGTCTCCCCTTCCAAAATTTGATCTGGCGACAGGGCATATTTCGCATGAATGGTAAGGGAGTTATTTGATCCAGTCACTTGAACCTCACCTTTACCTTTCATGGCTTTAGCTGCAGATTTTTCAAGATCATCAAAATGAATGGTTCCGCGAGGAGTCAGTTTCTCCAGATTAAAAAGTATGAATTTCCCATTCAAAAGCAGGTCATAAATATTGATTTGAACATTCTCAAAGAGTACCTCAAAATCTTCAATTTTAATTTTATTACTGACCGCCGAGTCAGCTTTAATTTGAATTGATTTATACCTACCATAATACAAGTCCTGAGGATTATTGGTTGGGGTAATTGTGGCGGTAATATTGACTCCGTTTTTAATGCCATAAATAGGATAATTGGCGAAGGCCTCTATTAAACTCTTTCCAATAAAATCTAAGTCTGTAATTCTTGGAATGTCGCTAGCGGGTTCCATATCGAATTTATATAATAACCCGTTTGTTCCATCAGGAAGAGGATAGCTGCGAAAAAGTTTAAAAGTTTTGGTTAGCGCAGGATCATTTAGAAGAGTTTTTCGTGCATTGATGGCATTGGCAGATTGCCTGCTGAAATCCCCAGATTTAGTGATAAAAAAATCTGTCATTTCTCCTACATTTCTTTTGACACCCTTCATAGCAATTGGCAAATCTCTAAAGGCCGCAAAATCTCTAAAGGCTCCTCTTTGAAAATTTCCAAAGTTTGCCAGGGTACGAACAGATAGATATTTATCCTTTTCCGGTTTTTTTTCTTTAATAATATCATCAAGAATCAAATTAATCGGCCAGGGCTTGGTAATGGGTAAATTCGCTTTTCCCAAATAGGGAAGAAATGTGGGTTTTGTGAAAAATCCTGTATATAAGATTGTCACAAGAGCTATTACTGCGGTGATCCCGTAATAAAATTTTCGCAGCGATAAGTTTTTTACTTGCGTTAAAACTACTGCAGTGATCATAGCCATTGCAGGTAGGGTGGGCATTGTATACCTCGCGCCTTTATTATCTACAAAGGTGAATGCAATGATGGGTAATATGGCCCAACCGAATAAGGTCCAATTGAAATAGTCCTTTTTGAAAATATAAAAAAGAAAAGTGATAGCAAATATACTCACTAAGGGATATCCCATTTGTCTGGATATTGTCTCAATGTAGTATCCCCAAATAGGAAGATCCCAGCCCATATGTCCTTTTAGAACGACACCAGGAAAGGCAAACTTGGACATCCCAATTAAAATATTAATCAGGTTGTGGGCATACCATGGGAAGCAAATTAAAACTGATATGCAGGTAAGAGAAATTAGGTTTATAAATTTTTGTGGAGAAAGGGATGCATTAGGAAAACTTTTTACTAAAGTCCAGATCAAAATAAATTCTAGGGCTATTGGAATCCACCTTTGGGCACCTAAAATGAATATAAAAAATGGAACAATCAACAGCGTAGAAATCATGCCAAAATAATAAGTAAATTGAATGATCCTATCCTTGATATCTAACTTTTCGCCCCACAATCCCACCAGTATGGCAGGTAGCGTATAAATGAAAAAAGTCCATTTGACCATCAGTCCTGAAGCATAAATGAGACTGAACAATAATGAGTATTTCTGGTTCTCAAAATTTTCTGATTTAAGAAAAAGGTAATAGGCTAGGGTGGTCATGGAGGTTAGCATGACGCTGATAATATATTCTCTAGACATGCTGACTATTATTGGATAGCAGGAGACCAGAAATGCCGAGATCAATCCAACATTTTTCGAATATAAAACCTTTCCTATCCCATAAGTGGAGAGAACCAAAATTACCATATAAAAGGAATTTCCAATAATCCCGGTATCCAGCGTGAAGCCAAAGATTAAAGAAAAGGGAATTAAAGATAAATGATAAAAGGGCGGATAAAAGGGTTCCACATTCAGAACATCTTGCCACCAGTCTTCCGAACCAGAGCTAATTGCTTCCCAATAATTAAATGTTCTGAACAGGTGAAGCCCTTGGTCATATGAAGGGGGGCGTATGTCGAGAAGAATCCATATTAAGTTCCCCCCAAAAACCCAAAGGATAATAGCCAATAAAAAAAAATGGTGCGAACCAATTTTGGGATTATTTAGGCTGGAGTATTTATTCGAGGTAAGATTGTCTTGGGTTGATTCAGGCAATGAAAAACTCCAGTGAAATAATTATTGATGAGTAAAATTTTGGTATTTCCTAATCTAATTTTAAAAGTAAAATTAGGTTTAAGTGTATAATATTAGTAAGATTTGCTCATTTTATCTTAAGTAAAAGCTTAAGTGTATTTTAATTCTAGTCCTCATGATCAACCCTCCAGAAATTTCTTCAGTTAAGCCCGTTGAAAAACTAACAGTATGCCTATGGATGGTCTTTTGTTTTTTTGTCCTCATATATAATCTAGGGCAAGTGCCACCTTATCATGCAGATGAAAATTTTTATGTCGAATCCTCACTTCGTATGGTGGAATCGGGAGACTATATCACTCCTGTCTATCATGAGAAAAAGCGTTTTGCAAAACCCATTTTATATTACTGGATGGTTGCAAGCTCCTATAAATTATTTGGTATTAGCCTATCCTCAGCGCGTTTACCTTCAGTTTTATTTGGAACTTTAAGTATTGGTCTGATTTTTTTGCTGGCATGTCGGTTGTTTGATAGCCGGGTGGGATTATTCAGTGCATTCATACTGCCTTCTATTTACCTGCATTTCCAGATCTCACGATGGTCAACGACTGATATGGCATTAAGTTTTTTTGTTCTTCTTTCTTTGTATTGTTTTGTGGTTTTGTATAAAACGAATTTCCAGAAAAATATTTATGCATATCTTATCTATATATCAATGGGTCTGGGATTTATGGTAAAGGGTCCCCCTGCAATTCTAATCCCAGGTTTAACCATTTTAGGGTTTGTAATTGTAACCAAAAGAAGAAGCTGGTTTGCAGATTTGCGCATGGGAACGGGACTGATCATTCTATCAATAATAATTCTACCCTGGTTTGTAGCTATGTTCTGGATGCATGGCGAGGAATTTAAAAATCATATTGTGGGTAACGAGATAAAAAAAAGATTGGTTCACGACACACCGTTCAGTTTTTACTATTTTGGTGTTCTATTTCGATATCAGCTTCCCTGGTCACTATTTTTTGTTTTTGCAGCATTGAAACAGTTTGGGTTTTTGGGGTTTGCAAACGGGGAGGGCACAGGCTTTGCGGAACGAATAAAAGGATTGGGAAGAAATATAGTAAAGCATGTAAGGCTTCTTTTTGATGAAAGAAATGAATCCATAGCTTTTTGCTATATATGGATTGTGGTTTGTTTAGTTCTGTTTACCCTCCTGAGGGTTGAGCATAGCCGATATATGCTTCCCTGTTGCTCGGCGGTTGCAATTTTAACGGCTAAGATGTTTGCAGAGGCAGAAGAGAACTCCTTGGAATTAAATTATTTTGGATTTAATTTCTCCGTTATTAGCACAGTATTAATATTTCTCTTTTTTTCGATTATCACAAGCTTAGGAATATTTATTCATGGATCCAGTCCATCAGCGGTTTTTATTTTCCCTTTAATCCTTTTTGTTGGTGCTTTAATTATAATTTGGTGGGCCCGATTAAAATCTCCCGGGAAGATGGTGCTTCCCATGGCTCTTGTATTGACTTTAACTTTTTCTTCTTTAAGTGGAGATGTGCTGCCTTTTGTCAATCGGTATCCAATGAAAAAATTTGCAGATCATATTATCCAGGAAAAAATTAGGGGCCCCATCGCAATTTATAAGCTGGGAAGTCATAGGGCTCGTTTAGGAGTTTTGACAGGAAGAACAGTAGTTACGTTGCACTCTACCCACGAATTTGACAAATTTTTGAGAAAGAATCAAAAAACATATCTTGTTGTTAAAAAATCAGATTGGGAAAATAATTTTTCAAATTCTGAAATGAAAATTTTAATGACGGACGAAATTGGGGTTAAAACCAAGGTCAACTCTAAAGAAATTAAAAGTTTATTAATTATTGAAAAAATTAGAAAAAAATTAAATTCTACAGAAACCTTATATTTTATGAGCAATAAATAGAGGGTTATTTAACGTTGGGTACATTCATCCCAGAAAAATTGTACTTAACAAATTCTCTATTTTGAGATGAAGTAAAAAAGGCATATTTTGAGTTGCTCATTATCAAATAAAATCTTCCAGGAAAATCAAAATTTAAGGATTTGAATTCATCTGAATTTGATAGCCACATTTTTTTAGGGTTTTCGTGTAATTGCTTAATTAGCTCCTCCCTTTGGGTAACGGAGTTTTCCAGGTTTCTGTCTGCATAAAACAGCATGGCATGCTTAGGGTTCCAATGAGAAAGTTTAAAATTGCCGATCCTTTCTTTTTCAGGAACGTTGAGTTTTATTAGGGAAGCTAAATGACGAATTTCTTTACTGCTTTCGCTTAAAGTTACTTTGGCTTGGAATGGGGTGGAATTTACAAACAATGTTGTCAGGCAAGCTACTACGGCCAATCCTTGCACCACCTTTTCTTTCCAGAAAGGACCCATCCAATCAGAAAAAGTTTTTGCGACAATGATAGACAGTGCAGGGAAAATCATAATAACATATCGGATGGTATGATTTTTACTTGTACTCATTACTAAAAATACTAATGTGGGCCAAAGAAAAAGTAATAATGAGTTCTCGTCTTTTTCAGCGAACCCCTGTTTTGCAAATTTAAATAATCCAATCAATGCAAAAGGTAACCAGGGCCAATAATTTCGTAAGAAATCCTCTGAGTAACCCAAAAAATTATAGGGATGGATATTTTCTCCGAAGCCACGATTAAAAATCAAAACCCCGAAGTGTGAATTAATAAAGCTCTGACCAAATTCCATCCAATTTATTAAATGCCAACTGAACCCAAAGCCTAAGGAAATCAGGATTCCTATAAGTAAGAAGGGATTGACCATCTCCTTCCATTGGCGATTTAAAACTAAATAGAAAAAAACTATGGCCAAGGGAAAGATACCCAAAACGCTTTTTGATAAGATTCCTCCGGCGGTAGCAAGCCCAAAAAACAGATACCAGGGCTTATGGAATTTTGCCTTAAGGAATGCGAATATTGCAAAAGTAACAAAAAATGCAAGAGGGATGTCGACCATTGCCCTTCGGGAAGAATCAATAAAAATACCAGGAAAAATTAAAACCAGGGCTGAAACAAAAGCAATCCAGGAGTCCTTGTATAAATAGTCAGCTAATCGATAAGTCAAAACGACAATCCCTGTACCAAATAGAGCGGAAGGAAAAATGGCTGAAAAACTTGAGACTCCAAATATGCTGTATGCCAAAGCCATTAGCCAGAATGGAAGGGGAGGATTTTCAAAAGCAGGCTGGCCGTCAAGGGTAATGATCCACAGGTTTCCGGATTCATAAATTTCTTTGGCCTTCTGAGCATAAAAGGCGTCATCAAAATTTGTAATACCCGTATCTAATTGTCGCCCAAGGAAAATTAAGAGAGACAGGAAAACAAGGAAGTAAATTTGAAAAGTCTTGTTGTTAAGTATTGTGTTCAATGTATTGTTGAATCAAAGGGACGATCTTTGGCGTAATTTTTATAAGAGTTTCTTTAGGTAGAGGAAAGTATTATTCGTTGGGCTTAAATATACTGATTCAATTTTATTTTCTCTTCATCACTCAGGATGGGGCTATATATAAAGCCAAAAGTCTCTAGCCTCCATACAATAACGTCTAATCCTTTTAACATATTAAACCAATAGATCATGGCCTGAATAAAGGACTTTCGGTTTAAATCATTTTTGCAAAAAATAAAATCCACCAATTGCTTACGGGAATGATGGATTAGTTTCCGGTTTCCTCGAGATTTGATAATTTTGTAAAGGGTGAACAAGTTTTGGAATTTTCGTAGCATTGGGGACTTGGAGAATTTTTTCTGGGAAAATTTGGGTTGAGCTTTGCCCTGACTATGGGTAATTCAATTTTATACCAAGTATAAATTTAAGTAAAGGAAGTGGTTAATCGAAAATTAATTGCATCATATTAAAAGCACGCTACATTATGCTAGTATCCAATTTTAACCCCAATCACATCCACCCGGCAAGCAATGTCGGATGTGAAATATAGAAGATTAAGATAACTTTTTAGCCCGAAATTTTTTGGACATGAAACCTGAAGAAATCAGCTCAATAGCTTGTAAAAAAATTGAAATGGATACCGAACTTGTGAATGAGCATTTGCAGGTGTTGGAGGAGATGGTCGGAATTGATAGCCGAAGTTTTGGTGTGAATGAGTTCAAGGGAGACAGAACGATTCCCACTGATATGAAAGAAATTCTTGAATGTGCGAAAAAATACCTGACGCGAATAGGGTTATCTAAAGTATCGATAAATGATTCAGAAAACAAATACCCGTTTCCAATTCTTATGGCAGAAACCTTTGCTGCTGAAGAAAAGCCAACAATTCTTTTTTATGCTCACTTGGACAAGCAACCCTATATGGATAACGAAAATTTTGAAAAATGGGGAGGAGTTCCACCAACGCAATTGAGGTGGAACGAAGACAAGTCGCGTGCATACGGAAGAGGAGCAGCGGATGACTTGAGTGGAGTTGTTTCCATTGGAATGTCTATCGATGCAATTATGAAAACAGTAAAAGGTGCATCAGAAGGGGATTTTTCCCAACTTCCTTGCAATATAAAAATAATTTTTGAAACCGAAGAGGAGAGTGGTTCTCATAGTTTGATCGATCAGATCAATCAGAATAAATCATTTTTTTCCAATATCGATTGCGTGGTAATTACCGATGTGGTCAATCCGGCTCAAGGTATACCGGGCTTGACAACTTCCTTGCGGGGTATTGTCCAGATGGAGGTCGCTGTTACAAAAAAAATCAAAAATACCTCTATTGATGAACAAACTGCATTATACAAGCTCCTTTCTACATTGATTAAAGACGATCATTCCCTTGCTATCAAAGAGATTTCTGAGTCTGATCAACCTGTCACAGATGATGAAAGGAAAGGCTACTCCTTCGTTCCCACCTCAGTGGATGCGCTTAGAGAAACCGCCGGAGTATTAGGAGCAACCCGGCTTACGGTATCAGAAGATATCGCCTCTATTCTAATTGCACAACTTCGCACCTCTTTTGCAAATGCTCGCCCCGGTCACCGCATTGCAGGGAGTGTTATTCTCGGAACTGCCGGAGCTCGTTTGAGCTTTCCGAGGGCTAAGGACACAACCAATCTGGCTAAACAAATTGAAATTATTTTAAAAGAAATAAATAAATACGACTTAAAATTAATAGTTGATGTTGTGGGTGATTCACCTCCAACCATTGATCTTATTTTGCAATCGGCTTCGAAAGATCCTCACTCAGGTGTTAATGGTGGGCCCGTACCGATTCCTGAAATTCAATTGGCGCAAATGATTGATCATTTGATTTCTGTCGATGGAACTTTGCATCCAAAATTAGAAAAACTTGCTTCTAATAATCCAATAAAAGTCCAATCACTTTTTGTGGATCAAGGATTACAACCGTGCCTCCATGATGACTCATCTGCAAAGGCACTTGTCGAGCTTCGACTGGCTCCAGGAAATAAAGATAAATCCACTACTGAAAAATTAAAAAATTTTCTTTTGAAAAATATTTCACCAGGGTTTGAATTGAGTATTAAGGAAGATAAAGGGGCTTCTCCATGGATGACAGAGATTTCTCATCCTGTTTTTCCATTGATGCTTGAATCATTGGATAAGGGGTTTGATCAGAAATCCTGCCTATATGGATGTGGAGGTACCATCCCCTTCGTTGAAAAACTGATGCGGGCTTTGGGAAATGTGCAACCTCTATGCCTGGGAGCTTACGATCCAGATGCCAGAATGCATGAGCCGGGAGAAAGTCTATCAATCCCAGATTTATTGGGTTGCACACGATCAATCATCCATCTTATTTCCAGGATCAATGAGGTTTATTGACACTAATATTTCCATAAATCAAGTAAGCAGATTGATACTCGTTGTGCACCTCCAAGAACTTGATTTAAAGAGTCCATAGTTGAGGAAATATCTTCCGCTTCTACGTAAATAATTGTTTTATAAAAGGTTATAGTTTTTAGCCCAGAAATTTTTTGAGCGTATTTAAAAAAATATTTTTGTTGGAAAAACTTGATTTCAATTAATCAGCAATAGGTTTATAATTTATTTCATGCTGTTAGATAAGAAACTTTAGCTTTTCTCCCCTTGCTGTAATCATTTTTGGGTCATAAGTTTTAAGGCCGCTCTGGGGAGTTTTTCTATTTGTAATATTTGAGGTAAAAGTGGCTGCCGAGAAAGAAGAAGAGAAATTCAGGGAAATTGATATTGGGTTTCTTGACAAAGGTGGAGACGAATCCTTCGATATATTTTACCAAACGGAGAGTTTTGGAACCGTAAAATATGTCCTGTTTGCCAGCACAGACCCGAAGCATCAAGATAAGGTAAGAAGGCTTCTCGAAGACGGACCCGAACAGGATTTTTACATTCACGAAGAAGACCTTTTTAAGTATTACAAGTACGCGACTCGCTCGTTAAAGGCGATGGTCTCCAACCCCGATATCCCTCTCAAGGAAAAAACAGAAAAGATTTACGAGGTATCCAAAGGGGTTATGAAGGAATTTTTTGAGAATAACACCTCAGAAAAAATTCTGGAAGCTTCCGAAGAAGTTATGGATATGATGGAAGATTGTATGACTACAGCCGAGGCAGGGTTTCATGGCATCGCTGAGATCACCAGTAAAGATTATTACACCTACACCCACAGCGTCAATGTTGGCCTCTATTGCATGACATTTGGGGTGAAAAGTGGGATGAGCAAGAATGATACACGTTCGCTTTCTCTGGGTGGGATGCTTCATGATGTGGGAAAATCAAAAATTGATCATGGCCTGATAAATAAAGCTGGTAAGTTGAGCGACGATGAGTTTGAGCAAATGAAGTTCCATGCCATAGCAGGTGGCGAGATTTTAACCGGAATGCAGTGCTATCACAATAATGTAGTGAGGATGGCGGCGGAGCACCATGAAAAATTTAAGGGCGGTGGCTACCCCAATGGAATTGAGGGCGAGGAGATCCACCGTTATGCACGAATCTGCAAAATTATGGATGTTTATGATGCGTTAACTACAAAACGATCCTATAAAAAAGCTTTAAGTGCTTTTGATACGTTGATCATTATGAAAAAACAAATGATCAACGATTTTGACCCAAAGCTACTCAATAGCTTTATTAGTTTGATGGGCCCCGACCTTTAGTTCATTTACTCCAAAGATAAAAAATTAGTTATATTTCCAAAATTTTAAATACGTGGAAAAGGATTTGAAGGTTTTACAATCTTAAATTTCTTTTCGGAAGCCTGATGGTAAAGGTTGTACCTTCTCCTGGTTTGCCTACAGCTGAAATTGTGCCCTCGTGCCGTTCTACAATTTTTTTGCAAGTTGCGAGTCCAATTCCGGTACCCTTGTATTCGCTTTCTTGATGAATTCTGAAAAAGGGTTTGAAGATTTTTTCCTCAAATTTACTTTCCAAACCTATTCCGTTGTCCTTGACCTGAATTTCCCAATAACTGTCATTATTGTTATTGCAGGTTATGTTGATCACAGGAGATTTTCTATTGTTGAATTTAATTCCGTTCGCGATCAAGTTTAAGAATAGTTGGTAAATCTGTGTCGGATCTGCTTCAACTTCAGGCAGATTCTCGACATCCACCTGAGCCTCTTTTTTGTGTATGCTGACTTCCAGGTCAGATAGGACCGATTTGATAATTTCGTTCAAGGATGTGGATTTTAAAGGTTCTGAGCGCAGATTAATGCGCGAGTAATTCAATAAAGCTTTTATGAGCAGAGACATTTTTTCTGCGGAGGCTTCGAGACTACTTAAATAGGTATAGCTTGAATCTTCAAGAAGGCTATTATTCAAAGCTCTAATTTTTCCCGCGTAGAAACTAATTTTCCTAAGAGGTTCATTTAAATCATGGGAAGCAATAGTCGCGAATTCCTCCAGGGCTTGGTGGCTTCTTTTCAGTTCTCTTGCGAAGAGTTCGTTCTCCATTTCTGTGTTAAACAATTTCACAGCAGAAATGATGGATTGAGTAAGAATCGACGGAGTAATTTCTCCTTTAACAAGATAATCTTTAATTCCCATTTTTAATGACTGCACAGCTACTTGCTGACTTCCTTCTCCCGTTAACATGATGACCGCAAACTTTAATGGAGATAACTCGGATAATATTTCAAGCCCGTCCATGTCAGGAAGGTTGTAATCGAGGAGCAGGCAATCGGGTGGGCTGGATTTACACAATTCCAGACCTTCTTGCCCCGTTTCACTTTCCAGGATGGTAAAATTATTTATCTCATTTTTTTGTAAATAATTTTTGTAGACGAACCGATCTTCGGCGCTGTCGTCGATAATTAATACATTGATAGTTTTATCTAATGCATTCATGGGTTCTAAGCTTCTATCTGATAGTTTTATTTCTCCTGGGTCAATATAGCTAATTCAACCCAATAATCTTTAAGCCGCTGCATGGCTTCCATAAATCCTTGGAAATTGACGGGTTTGTGAATATATGTGTTAGCTCCTAGCTTATAACAATCTTCGATATCACGCTCGTCCATGGAGGTTGTTAATATTAAAACGGGAATGTCCTTCAAATTATCGTCAGTTTTTATTTCTTCGAGGACCTCCTTCCCGTCTGTTCCTGGCATATTCAAATCCAACAAAACCAGGCTCGGTCGAAGGACACTTTTATCATTTTCATATCCCCCTCGTTGGTGCAGGTAGTCGAGGGCATCGTCACCGTCAACGCATCGGATCAAGTTCTCCATTTTCATTCCCGCCTTTAGAAAGGCTCTTTCTGTAATTTCATAATCCGCATCGCTGTCTTCGACCATCAAGATATTTATTGAAATTTTAACTGGCATTTCTTGCTCTCATTTGATTGTGAAGAAGAAAGTGGTTCCTTGTTGAGGTTTGGATTCAACCCAGATTTTTCCACTATGCTTTTGGATTATTTTTTTAACAATGGTCAGGCCGGCCCCCGTACCCCCGCCAAATTTTTTCTCCGAATGCAGCCTTTTAAATATTTTAAAAATCAAATCTATATGTTTTTCCATAATTCCGATACCATTATCTTTTACATAAAAGGTAGGGATTTTGTAGTCTCCATTGGTTGCCTGGTATCCTATTTCCACCCATTTTTCTTCCTTGTCGTTATATTTTATGGCATTGGTCAATAAATTGTGAAACACCTCTTTTATTTTAATTCGATCACAGAAAATAGTGGGCAAAGGCTGGTTTATTCGAATAGATACCCGATTTTCGGAAATTAAAAATTGTAGCGAATCGATAATTTCTGAAACCATAGTATTTAAATTAAGCCATTCCCGGTTAATATCCGTCCTTCCCACTCTGGAAAAATATATAAGATCATTTATGTCGCTTTCCATCCTTTTTGATAAACGCGAAAGGGTGTTTAGTTTTTCTTTCCCCTGCGGATCAAGTTGCTTTTCGTAGTCCTCGATGATCATGGCCGAAAAATTATGGATTCCCCTCAGCGGTTCTTTTAGATCGTGCGAAGCAATATAAGCAAAATCATCTAATTCCTGATTGGAAACAGCCAGCTCGTTTACTTTTTGGTTTAATTGGCTTGAGTATTTATGAACGCGAAACATCATCCAACACAGTAAGAGAATCCAGGAAAAAGTGAGGAAGAATAACATTTGTTTGGATTGATTGAGGCTGGTTTTGACATGAGCGTTGAATGTTTCCATGGGCCAGTTGACCTCTAGAACGCCACGAACATCTCCCGTTTTCCAGTCTCTTTTGGGGCTTTGCGGATGAGTATTGTGGCAGTCAACACAGCTTTCTCTCATTTTGTCTGCAACAGCAAAACGGAGGTAGGGTTTTCCTCGAAAATCTTCGAAGCTGAAATAGGGCTTGTCGGGATTTTTTTTGAGCTCATCAAGAGCATTTATTTCAAATGAATCCAATTTCTCTCTATCCTTTCTCCAGGGAAAAGGGTAGTCACTATAAAGTCGAGAGTGGGTTTGGGTGCTCTTTTTACTAATTGCCTCTGCCAGTTCCATGCTCAATGTGGCCGGAAGAGGAATAGCTTTTTCTTTATTTTTATAATCATGAGTGATTTCAATGTCGTGCCCTGCCAGACGATTTACAATCTGGGCGGTATAAATCGTGCGAAACTCCTCAAGGGCTTCGGAATACATGGTAGCATCTTGAAGTGCGTTCGATCGAACAATGCTGTTGGAAAGGTTTAAAAAGTACCTGATAACAAGGAAGAGACCCGCCACCATAAATAGAGCCAACAGTAAGATATCCCGACTCTCAGAAGATAGTTTGATTTTAGAAAAAAAAGCTGACATATGAGAAATCCCTCTTAATAGGAACCCTTTTTATGGTATCGCTTTCTTTTTCCATTATACATTCATTTTGAATGAAAATTAAATCGGAATTCGGAAGTCCCCATTTTTGCTCAGTAACTTATTTGAAAAGGATTGAATTTCCCTGATTAATCTTTTGAATCTAAGAGGAGGGTTTGTAGTGGTGTTTGGGTACCCTTCTTAATCCTTCTTTTGACACAAGAAAGAAAAACTGAATTCCAAAAACGAGTGGGTCTTACTTCGAAAGGTCGGATTCTACAGATATATGCTAATGGGTCGAGTCGCGGAATTGATTTAAATAGTTTGCGAAATGGTCATCACCGCTGTGGGCATCTATATAAAGGTAAGTGGTTCTGGAGTTTGAGTTGAGGGCAAAGTTGACTCGAGAAAGTTGATCCCCATCAATAAACATAAGGGTGTCCCAGGGGGATGCCACTTGGTAGTCGCGATTATTTTTGACGAACCGGATAAAGGTTTTGAATGCTTTTGCACAAAGTGCAGAAGTAAGGCCTTCGAGATCACAAACCGCCCGTAATTTTGAAATATTGTTTTTTGTCCGTTTCTCCAATTTTACTGCCAGCGTTGTATTATCTGCAGCCTGAGTTTTTATGGCTTTACGAGAAAAATGTTCTAGAATTTTTTCCGCAGGAAGGTCGAAACGGATTTGTGCATTGAAGTCATCTTCAATGAAAGTATTGTGACGGTTTAGAATCACTTTTCCCCAGTAACGCATGCGAAAATCAGTGGATTGACTGGCCTCAAGTAAATTAACAGCTCCTTGTTCGCATTCTTCCAGGGTGATTTCGGAAGCGCAGATGAAATTTTCCAACTGAAGTTTTTCTTTGAACGCTTTGCCATATTTTTCCTGAATAGCCTCATACATTTTTCTTTTCGGCCTCCAGGTTTCGTAAGGATCTTTCAATATCCGATTTCTCATTTCAGTAGGCGACTCGTTGAACCCCAAGACAAGTGTATTGGGTTTGTCCGATGAAGAAGAGGAATGCGTAATCATTATTTCATGCCAACCTGTTCTTTTAGTCGTAGGTGGAATTTGGACAGCAGCAAGATTTGTATAGCCGTTAAGGCAATCGGTATTGGAAATTTCCTTTGAACAATAGAATTCTTTGACGATCCCTTTGCTGGCAATCTCTTTTTTCAAAGCGTGGATTTTATCCATGAATTCTATTTGTTCCTGATGACTGAGACGTTCATTTAAAAATTTAGCAATTTCCTCTGGCGAAGCTTGCCAATGGATCAGTACTGTATGAAAACCAGCGGTTCTTAAAAACCGGTTGCTGATTCCTACTTCTTTATAATCTTTGTGATCAACCTGAATGAGCGCTTTCTTTAGTGCAGATACTCCCTGCAGGCATTGTTTGATCAGGGCTGCCTGATCCTCAGTGAATCCGATTTTCTTTGTGAAGGGAAAGCATTCAAGCGTTTGAATGCCAAACTGGTTTTCCAGAATCTGTTTTTGTTCGACCAGTTGATTAAAGGTGTTGGCCAATGAAAATGAAGGAAGGAATAAAGCTCCTGCAATGGAAAAAATTAAAAACCGCAATTTTATATAGGATAGCATATAACTATTATGCCACCCTCCAAAGGGGGTGGCAATATTAACAAAAATTATTTTTTACAGAGATTAAGAGATTTTAATCTTTAAAAAATTAACGAATTGGGATGAAAAATTAATTTTTTATAAGGAATTATGAAATGAAAAGGAAAAATTTAAAATCTCAATTATTGATAATATTTTTATTGGTCAGTCCGATTCAAGTGTTTGCAAATTTGGAGTTGGATATTGAGATAGAAAGAAAATCTTGGGCGGTAAATAAAAATAAGGAAAAAAAAGCTCAAACCAAAGAATCACGGATAAATGTTGTGCTGGGAGATAGATTTTTTAGCGTTCAAGAGGATGGAAAGAAAGTAGTTTATGACTTTATAGAAAAAAGAATTTTTACTATTGATGTAAATAAAAATAGTTTTTACTCAGATTCGCTTTATAGGGTTATTGGGTTTAATACGTATGAATTTCGAAATAGACTTTATCAAAGACAGTTTCTAGCAAAGATAATGCAGAAGCCCCCCTCAGAAATACTATTTATTGAACATGAATTGTCTATATTGGGAAAAGATTCAACCGAGGAAATAAATAAATCAGAGGGTGGAAACAGTATCTATTATAAATGGAAAGACAAGGATTTATTTAATTTTAGTAAGGAATCTTTCAAGGTTGACAGTAGATATGTGCAAATGTTTTCTATGTTTATTAGATATTATTTTGGAGGGCATCCAAGCATTTTGAATGAATTGAAAGGCATGTCTGAAATTCCCAGTGAGATCAATGGATTTAACCATGGTATGTTTTTAAAATCTTATTCGTTATCATTAATTAACTATAAAACTCTTTCTGCCAATCCTTTTTCGATTGAGGGTTTGACCTCTGTCGGTTTTGAAGAAAAAGATAATAGACTATTCAAGTTGTTTAACAGATTAAGAAATCTTAGCAATAGTGATATGAGGAAAAATTTAATAGATCTCTCAAATTATTTTGATGAACAAATAAAGAAGAAAAACTATCTTGAAGCTTTTCTTTCAATTTCTGAATATCAAAGTCAGTATGGCCAATTAATTCCATCCAGTATGTCTCGCGCTTTGAAAGAGGGTTTAGAAGATGAAAGTCTAAAAAATCTTTTAGTTGCAATAGGAAACCCAAAAAACAAAGAGGAGGCGATTAAAAGGGTATCAGACCTAAAAGGTTTTCAAAAGTTAACAGATAAAAGAAAAGCTATGTTGTTCGTTTTTGAGGCAAATCATCAAGGATCATTAGGAAAACATCAAGAGGCGATAAATTTATTTTTGAAGGCGTTAAACCAAAACCCTTTTCTTGCTGGAGCCTGGAAAGATCTTGGAGATTTATTTTTTAAATCATATATGCCCCTAGAATCGTGGCGATGCTGGGATGTGGCACGAAAGATATCTCCCAATCACGATCTATTAAAACCTATTGAAGCTTTTGAAAAAAATCTAGCATCTACTCATCCTGAATATTTTGTTCCATGAGTTAATATTGATGTCCTCTTATCTGATGTAGCCGGCTAGAAGTAGTAGGCGAGTTGGATTTGCATGATTTCGTCATCGCGGGAATCGAAGAAAAAATCTTCTTGGGGCTGGTCTAAAAAGGCACGGAGCTCGGCAGTCAATAGCCAATTATCACCAAACCTTCGACTGGCTTCAAGGAAAAGAAGGCGGGCAGAGGTGTCCAGGTCTTGCACCCACCCAAATAATGCTTCGGTACTGGCGGCATCGTTGATCGCGAGACGAAGCCCACCTACGATATCATTTTCGAATGCGTTAGTGGCTTCGTCTCCTCGGGTGTCGTACATCCACTCCCCAACCACTCCCAAATCCATAGTGGCCGAACCGGGCAAATGCCTTATCGAGGATGTCGTTTTTAATGGCTTCGGAGGTTTCTACTGCTAGTTTCATTTTAAAATAATGAATAATTTATTAAATATTCACTTATTTTTGCAGAACCAGCCTTTTTTGTCAAGTCGATAATGGATTATTTGCTTTAAACGGTGATTTGGTTTGCGCCGATGCTTTGATAGGCTTCGAGGGAGCGTTGATGGCAGGTAAGCACAATGACCTGGCGTTGTTGACCAAACTGGTTCAGTACTTCAATCAGTCTTTGGTCACGTTCGTCATCGAAATTGACGAACACGTCATCGAGAACAGCGGGTAGAGGCTCAGATCTGCTCTCGTACTCTTCAATTAATCCAAAACGCATGGCGAGATAAAGTTGTTCAAGAGTTCCACGACTCATTTCCTGCACGCCTTTTCGTTTATGCCGATCGTTTTCTATGAGAATGTCGTCACTGTCAATGGGTTTAATAATGTGACCATAGGTTCCGCCAGTAATTTCTGCAAACAAGTTTTCTGCTGCGCGAATGACTCCTGGCTGACGTGTTTTTTCGTATCTTTTTTTAGCTTCTTCAATCAGCACAAGAGCTCCACGATAGGAAGCCCAGGTTTCGGCGATGGATTTTAGCTCTTGTTTTTGCGATTCCAGCTCGTTTTGTCGTGCAACGAGATCATTGTTGGACGCTAGTTTATCTAATTCGTTGCGTGTTTCACCAATGTCTTGCAATAATTGTTCGCGCGTATCTTGCAACTCTGAATAGTCTGTGAGCTTTTTACCAAGTTTTTGTTTTATTTCCTCAAGAGGAGCGGATTGGATATCATCCAGGAACTGGTCAAAATGTTGTCCCCGTCCGACATTGGAGTGAATGATTCCTCTTTTTTGTTCTACAGTTTTACTCAGAGCCTTATACGTTTCAAAAGCAGTTTGTTTGGCATAAAAATCATCCGGATCTGAAGCTCCCACGGAATGAATAAATTTTTCTATATCTTTTTCACTATTTTTTAACTGGTCTTCAAGACGTGAAATTTTTTCATTTTGTTCTTTATGTTGGTTTTCCAAAAGTGCGCTGCGTTCTCGGTTGGCCTTGTTTTCATCAAATGCCTGGCAAAGAGTTTCTATGTTGACTGGAATTTCATTTTTGAGCGAAACGTTATCGACCAAGGAACTCAAGGATGCGATACATTCCAAAGCTTCGTTCATCGTTCCATGCATTTGCTCAATTCTTTCATCCAGTCTGCCGCGCTGGGCGATCATAGCTTTTATCTGCCGCGCGGTTTTTCCAATATTTTTTGTGGTGATGGGTGCAATCCCGGGATCAAGTTTGCGTAACTTGAGCCAATTTCTCCACTCTTCAAATTTTTTATCCAGTTCTTTTTCCTTTTTATCGTATTGATGAGCAAGATTTTTTTCTGCCATATCTTCTTTTGAAAAGCTGTTTTTCTCTTCTAGAATTTTTTTGAAAAGAAAAATACCGCCGCCAACTATAAGTATGGCGGCGGTGAGAAGAGGGATGTTTACCAGGTATCCACCCAGGATAACGCCGGCAATACCCGTTGCCGTAAAGCCATAGTGAAATTGCTTTAACCATCCCGGAATGTTCCAGCCTTTGGATTGCTCTTCCGCCTTCATTCTGCGGTGACTTTCCAGGCGATCAAGGAAAAGATCTTTTTCCTTTCTCAAGCTTTCGAATTCCTCAGAATATTGATCTATTTGATCTTTTTCGGCTTCCGTTAAATCAAAGTCTAATAACGTTTCTTCGTCCCAGTTTCGGTCGATGGATTTTATTTCACCGGAAATTTCCATATCCAGATCTTCCCGTTCAATCTGAACCTTTCCCGAATCTTGCAATGCCGAATGAATGGATTGAGTGGATTGTTTTAGGCGATTAATACTTTCTTCGTATTTTAAAAGCTCGTGGTTAACCTTTAATTTTTCAAGTGAAGCCTTTAAGGAGTTTAGAGACTCCTGCTCCTCCTCCAGTCGCTGTTCCAAGGTTTTTTGTTCGTTTTGTAAAGACTTGAGGTTACTCAATCCATTATCCGGGAATTGCGAAAAGTCGTCCAGCGATTCGAGTTTTTCTTTAGCTTGCATGTATTGAACGGCATCTTCGTAAAGATGAATTTGGCTTTCGAGAATTCTTTTTCCGGATTCCAGGTCTTGCAGGGAGTTTTGCACTGCAGTTTTGGTCTCCAGCATTTTTTTATGCTGATTTTGCAGTTCATCAAAAAGAGTAAGGTTTTTCTGGATGGAAAGTATGGTTTGTTCATTGGCCTTAATTTTTTCAAGCAAGTCGCTAAGTTGGCATGAGCCTCTTGGCCTAAAAATTTGTGTGCATAAATTTTCTAAATCTTTTTCTATGTTTTTAAGGGACAAGTTTCCAAGACCCAACCCAGCTCCGTAGATACGGTTCTTCACTTCGTCCCCACTCAAACTGTTGATATCGTTCAGCTCGTCGAGGGTAAAGGCGTAGATGTTTCGGTAAATATCTTTGGAGGCATTTCCGAGTACATGGTTGAGTACATCTTGTCCCCGCAAAACCTCCTGGGGAGTGGATATTCTTACATCGCCGCCGTGGGTTCCTGGAGTGCGAGAAATTACCAATCCTTCCCCATTTTGTAATTGTACTTTCAGGCTTCCTCCCATAGATCCGCCATTAACCGGATGGTATAGGTTGGTTTTATCTTTTTTGGTCGGAAACCCGAAAAGGATCCTGCGTATGAATTCCAATAGCGTGGTTTTGCCAAATTCATTTTTTCCATAAACAACGTTGACGCCTGGTTTTAATCCGGTCACTCGTTTGTTGTTGAAGACGCCAAAACCATCGATATGTATTTCTCGTAGTTGCATTTAATATTTTTTAAAAATTATCCTGATCGACCAGTTGGTCGAGAGCAAGGTTTCGTGATTTTTGAAGGAGACCATCCATTTCTTCTGTTGGAAAATCTTTCAGATACTTTCTTCCAGCCCAGGATTCAAAAACAGGTTTCATGGATTCGCGAATCTTGGTGTTAAGTTCTTCTTTATCTGTTTCATCGCAGAGATTGACCAGATCGGCGATAAAATCTTTTCCCTCTTTTAAATTTGCGATGTCAAATGTTCCTGCAGTTTCCGTGGATAACTCTATTGAGACCCAGGGAGAGTGTCCTTCAAAAAAAGTGTGAATTTCTTCGGTCAAGGCATTAATGACGCCTGCGGCTTGCAACTCTTTATGAATGGATGTTCTGCCTGTTAAGTTCAGACGCGCAACAAGACCTTCGCGAGGAATGGTTTCTTTGGCGAGTTCTTCACATTGGACCTGGATCTTCCTTATAACATCATTTATATTTTCTGCATTTTGTAAATCTACGGTGGCAGAACGATAGCTAACTACATCTGTAGTCATGAACCTGATATCGGGCGGACTATCTGTAGACAAAGTAACCAGACAACAACCTTTTTGTCCCGTCTCCCTTAAATGTCGTGCTTGTGTATTTCCGGAGTAGACAATTGCCGGGTTACTTTCCCTAAGTACTTTGTGTTCATGGATATGCCCCAAAGCCCAATAATCAAAATTTCTTGAGACCAGATCATTGATAGAGCAAGGTGCGTAATTGTCGTGTCCGGGTTGTTGACCTACATTTGCATGGAGCAGTCCTATGGAAAAACCTTTTTCATCATCGTTTCTAAATTTCAGCGCCAGGTTTTCAGTAACTTCTTTTTGCGGATAACTGATACCGTATACCCAGGCAATATTTTTTCCTTCTTTTTTTACCGGAACACGAAGGACTTTATTTCCAGGAAAAATGGTCACATGTTCGGGCCATTCCAGAGTATGTGCCCAGCTGTTTAAAGGGTCGTGGTTGCCGTGGACGATGAAAGATTGTATTTCTTCATCAGATAATTCTTTAAGGATGCGGCGGAATTTCAATTGTGCTTGCAGACTGCGATCGGCTCCATCAAATACATCGCCTGCGATTAGCACCGCGTCTACTTTTTCTTGCAATGCTAAATGTGCAATATTTTGAAATGCTTTAAAGGTGGATTCGCGCAAGGCACTGGCAAGAGCCGGAGCTTGTGAAGTCAGCCCCTTAAATGGGCTGTCGATATGTAAGTCGGAACAATGAATAAAGCGAAACTCTGCCATAACTTCTTATCCGTTTGTCGATGTAAGTTATTGTTCTTAAACAGTGTATGGGATTTTGGTTGCGATCTCAATGATTTTCTTGCTTACGTTCGATGGGTCGCTCATAATTTCTTAATGGAATACCGTCGCTTTGGCAAGACCAATGAAAAAATTTCTGTAATCACCCTTGGGGGTATGCGTTTCAAGCATGGATGGAATCCGCCACGCAGTTATCTTCCCGCCGAATCCATTCAAAATTGCATCGAAATCACAAAGCAGGCCCTTGATATCGGCATCAATCATATAGAAACAGCCCATGGCTATATGAAGAGCGAGAACCTTTTTGGCATTGCCCTAAAAGAATTGAGAACTCCACGTGACCAATTCAAAATGATGACTAAAGGGGCCCCGATGACAGGCGATGAAACCCGGGCATTGGTTGAAGAGCAATTGACCAGCTTGAAACTCGATTATGTCGATTTTTATGGTTGGCATGGGATCAATAATGAGGAAAGGTTGCAAGCGGCCATAGCCACAGGAGGTCCCGTTGAAACTTTGCATCGATTGAGGGAAGAAGGTCTGGTTCGCCATATAGGATTTTCTACCCACGGCTCCCTGGATGTCATCTTACAAGCCCTCAATACCGACCTTTTCAGTTTTGTGAATCTTCATTACTATTATTTTTTTCAACGCAACCTTGCAGCCGTTCAATTAGCAGGGAAGAAGGATATAGGTGTTTTCATTATTTCTCCAAATGAAAAAGGGGGGATGCTATGGAAGCCTTCAGGCATGGTTCGGGAAACCTGTGAACCCATGACGGCAATTCAGTTCAACGGCCGGTTTTGTCTGGAGCATCCGGAAATCACAACACTGAGCATGGGAATACATGAGCCGGAACATTTTCCACAAAATCTTTCAATTTTAAGTGACGAGCAAAACAATGCCGAAACAGAGCAAAATGTTCGTGTGGAAATGGACGGTAGGTTAAATGCGGTGGCGGAACTTTGTACCCTTTGCAATGAATGTTTGCCTTGCCCGGAAGGAATAAATATTCCAGAGGTATTGCGTTTTCGAAATTTGCTGGAAGCCTATGAAATGGAGGATTATGGAAAGTTTCGTTACAACATGTTTGAAGGTGAGGGGCATTGGTTCCCGGGAAATTTTTCATCCAAGTGCACCGAGTGTGGTGACTGCATTCCACGATGTCCGGAGAAACTGGAAATTCCTAAATTATTATTCGATACTCACAACAGGTTATTCGACAGGAAAGCCTGGGTTAAAAGCAGGCTGCTCGACATGGCAGCGAGCACGTATAAATTTTTTAAAAAATTCATTCCAGGGATGGGTTGAAAGATATATTTACACTTAGTTTATTTGTCCTGTGACCGAAGAATGGCGGTAAACTTTAAGAACATGATCCGGTTCAGTATCCGTATGTTCCTCCACAATTTTTATCATTTCTGGCAATGCTTTTTTGAATGCATGAACCAATCGCGGTTCAAAATCCTTTCCGCTATTTTCTTCAATGATATTCATGGACTCTTCTACAGAAAAAGCATCTTTATAATATCTTTTACTTGTCAGGGCATCGAAAACGTCTGCGACCGCAACAATTCTTCCTGCTAACGGAATTGCTTCTTCTTTCAGACCATAGGGGTAGCCAGACCCATCCCACCTTTCCTGGTGAGTTAGCGCGATTGACTCTGCCATTTGCATCAGTTCAGATCGACTACCCGAAAGAATTTTTGCTCCAATCTCTGGATGCTTCTTCATTGTTTGCCATTCATTCTCATTGAGTTTTTCTGGTTTTAGTAGGATTTCATCCGGGATGCCGATTTTCCCGACATCATGCATCGGGCTGGCCTGGAGGATGAGTTGGCATTCTTTATCACTCAAACCAATTTCTTTTGCAAGGCGGGCAGAAAGTCTACTCATACGAATGACATGCATACCGGTTTCATTATCCCGGTATTCTGCGGCTCGCCCCAAACGCAAGATGGCTTCCTGCCTTGTTTCTTCCAGCTCATAAGTTCTATCTTTTACTTTTAACTCAAGTAAACGATTTTGATCTCTTACGTGGTTATGTAGTAACCGGATTTCAAGCATATTGGTAATTCTCTGAGTCACCTCAGTAATATCAAAAGGTTTGCCTATGAAATCGCGTGCTCCAGCAGCGAGGGCACGAAGTCGTGTGTTGCGATCGGATTGCGCGGTTAAAACCAGAATGGGTGCATAAGAATCTTGTTCTAATTTCTTGAGCTGATCCATGACCTGAAATCCATCGAGATAAGGCATGTTCAAATCAAGTAAGACAAGGTCTGGATTCATCTCTTTATACATATCAATAGCTTTTCTCGAATCGAGGGTGCTTCGGAAATAGGTATATCCTTCTTCTTCAAGGATGTCTTCCAGCAATTCTATGTTTGCGGGTTCATCATCGATAATCAGGATTTTTGATTTTAAGAAATTGATATTCATATCGTCATATTTTAATTTGAATAATTTTTGGACAAACGGATTTTAGATTCCATTAAAAGTTTTTCTACGGTACTTTTAAATTTTGGAATGTCTAAGGGCTTCGTCAAGTAGCAATTAAAGCCCGCCTCTAAAGCGCGGTTAATATCTTTTTCCATTGCGTTTGCACTTATAGCGATGACGGGTGTTTCATATGTTTCTTCCAGGTTTTGTAATCGTTTAAGGGTTTCAAATCCATCCAGGTCAGGCAAATTGATGTCTAGAAGGATAAGATTCGGTTGATGCGCATGAGCCATTTGCAGCCCAATTGCCGCTTGCTGGGCTGTAAGCATTTTGATTTCAGGATAATCTGAAAGAATGTCCTGAACCAGAAGCATATTGGCTTGATTGTCTTCGATATATAGAAGGGTAAAATTTTCATCTGCGGTTTCGAGGAAAGGAATTTTTAGTACCTCAATATTTTCCCCGCACTTGATAGCCTCTGAATTACAGACGGGAAGGGACACGGAAAACTGTGTGCCTTTTCCTGGATAACTTTCAACATTGATATGGCCGTTCATTAGTTCGACAAGTTTTTTGGATATGGTCATTCCTATCCCTGTACCTTCAGTTTCACTATTTTCCACACCCAGCCGATCAAAGGGTTCAAAGATATTTTTAATTTTTTCCAGTGGCATACCCATTCCAGTATCGGTCACCAGGATGCTGCGATTGCTGGTTTTTAGCGGTCCCAGGCTAAGAGTTACCCTGCCTTCTTTGCGGTTATATTTGATACCGTTGGAAACTAAATTGAGTAATACTTGTTTCAGACGGGTTTTGTCAGCCAGAACATAGGCATTACCATTTGCTGAAATTTCATTAACCAGTTGGATGTTAAATTTCTCTGCCATCGGTCGAGTCACATTCACTATCTCTTGAACTAGTTCTGCGATTTGCACAGGTTCAAGGGAAACTGTGGTTTTCCCGGCTTCAATTCGCGCCAGATCCAGGACCTCATTTATAAGCTCCAATAAGTGGTTTCCCGCTTTCAGTATTTGATGGGTGCGCGATTTATGAGCGTCGGAAAGAGGGTCTTTTCGACTTTCGTTCATAATTTGCGCGAATCCCAATATAGCGTTCATCGGTGTACGCAACTCATGACTCATGCGGGAAAGAAATTCTGATTTGGCTCGATTATGATTTTCTGCCTGTTCTTTTGCCAGGCTCAACTCCTGAGTTCGATCTTGAATGCGCATTTCCAAATCATTGTATGCGAGCTTAAGTTCCTCCTCGTTTGCCTTGCGGGTAGTGATGTCAGTAAAAGTAACAACAGCACCAATAATTTTTCCATCGTCTGTAATGGGTTTGCTCATATACTCAACAGGAAAACTGGAGCCATTTTTTTTCCAAAAGATCTCTCCAGTTTCAAGATGTTCTTTGCCATCTTTAAAGGCAGCATAGATATGACATTTATCTATGGAATATTGGGTGCCATCGAGGTATGTATGATGGATTAGAGCAAGCAGTGCTTTGCCGATAAGTTCTTCTTCAGTGTATCCCAGCATTTTGCAAGCCGCCGGATTTACAAAAGTAGTTTCGCCATTCAGATCCACACCATATATTCCTTCTCCTGCAGAATTAAGAATAAGGTTGCGTTCCCGGTGGGCAGATTCGATAGCTCTTTCATGAGCCTTGCGTTCAGAAATATTTCGAAGCACACCGACAAAAACTTTTTGATCGTTTTCTGTAGATTCCGAAACGCTTAATTCCATGGGGAATACGGAGCCATTTTTGTGCCTACCCGTGATTTCACGCACCATGTTGATAATTTTTTTTTCGCCGGTTCTGAGATAATTTTTCAGATAGCTATCGTATTCACTGACAAAAGATTCCGGAATCAGGATTTTGACATTTTCCCCGATCAGTTCTTTTTCGGAATAGCCGAATACTTTTTCAACTGCAGGATTGACGGTTTGGATAATTCCTTTCTCATTTATTGCGACGATAGAATCAAATATAATTCCTGTTAAGGAGTTCAATCGTTTTCTGTTTTCGAGAGTCTGCCTGTTGGTTTTTAATATTCGTGACCTCATAAAAAGGCCGACCAACGCCGAAATAACAAGGGATCCAAATAATATCAGGTACCAGAACAGCAAAGTATTCAAAGGAGCAAACGCTTCTTCTGCATCGATTTCTGTAGCAACAGCCAGCATCTGATCTTCCATCCAGGCCCAGGCACCCACGACAGGGACACCCCGGTAATCGTTATAACCTTCAACATTAACTCCCGCTTTTTTCATCAAGGCATTCTTCGCCATTAGGGTCAACGGCCAGTTTTTGGTAGGCTCATTCGATAAGGCAGGGGCTAATCTTAAATCTCTGCCAGGATTGCGAATCTGAATATTGAATATGGATGCTTTTCCGTGAGAAATCAGACCCATTTCTCTCAATTGCGAATCGAACCGACTGTTGGAAACAAGCAGTCCTTCATCATTTAAAGCATAAGTTTCTCCTGTTTTTCCAAACCGGCTGACAGCCAAAATTTTTCCGAAATCTTTTTGAGGTCGTAGACGAAAAGATAAAACGCCTTGAATTTTTCCGTCTTGATCCTTGACCGGGGTAGAAACAAACTGAGTCGTTTGATTATTGCGAAATTTCCCTTTTTCATCAGGGAGGTCCACTTCTCCCGCAAATGGATTGGAAACCACCGTATCTCCCTGTAGGGACCGGTAAAAAAATACAGACCTTTCGATCAATTGCCGCTTGCCGAGGGGTTCTTCTAGCAGGGCACCTATTTGTAAACCTGTTGAATCAAAGATAACGAATCCAATAAAATCAAAGTTTTTTACGGCTTTGCCCAGGTGCTCGCGAAGCCATTTCAAAGAAGAGGTTTCCCTGAGTTCCTCGGCCGACATATCTTTTTCCCTGGTAAGTTGGATCAGGGAAAGAATATTTTTTTTGATTTCTGGTTGGTCTGCCAGAACTTTAGCATTCAGTTTTTTATCTTTAAAAAAAAGCCGCAACGATTCGATATTGGCCTCTAATGTCAATTGCAATTGGTCGGCCAGATTGCTTTTTATTTCCTGCTCTACCGAACGGACACCGTACCCACCAACGACAATGAAACAGATCATCATGATGATCAATGCAGGCAGATATTTGGTGTTTGATCCACCAGTTCTTCTATCTTTTCCGTAGGGGTATGGAGTATTAGACATTGATTTTTTCCAAGTCAATTCGTTATTTCAATCCATACAATTATACTAATTATATTTACAGAAGAATTCAAGGTAATAAGTGGAGATAGATTTTAAAATATTGATTTTAATTGCGTTATTTCATATTGGGTTTGTGTGTAAAATGTGCCTTTTAGGATTAAAAATAGGGGAATCCATTCTACATGAATAGATAGATATTTAATTTCCTTTTAAAGGGTTTGAGAGAGTTCAGGTGGGTGCATGTTTTGGCAGGTTTCATTTAATTCCCAGGCATTTCGGTAGGTGTCATCTTTTTCTAAAACTTTTTGGAGAAGAGGCAGGGCTTTATGGCATTTATTTAGCAATGTGAAAATTTCTGCCATGATAAATTGCAGGTGAATTTCATCGGGATCGATCAAGCCATAACGGCCTCCATACATCAACACTTCTCTTGCCTCACCCAACCCTCTATAACTGAAAACAATTATCTGTAAAATCTTCAAATTCATCTGATCTTTTTGCAGTAACGGCAGAGAATATTCCAGAGACTTTAAGTATTCCTTTTTTAAATTATAAAACTCTGCAAGGGATCTCTGAAGAACAGGATCCTCCGGGTTTTTATCTATCTCTTTTAACAAGCTCACCAATCCAATCTCTCGCATTACGGTTGCCATTTGCTGAGGATCATTTTTGGCTGTATTCTGAAAAAATTTCAGGGCTTCTTCTTTTTTTCCCATTTCCAGCAGGTTGTAACCCATGTATAGATTGGCGAAACTCAGATTCGGATTTTTTTCTAAAACCAACTGAAGAATTTCTATACTTTGCTCATAGTTAGCGATCTGGTAAAAGCTGTGGGCGAGGTTGAGCATGTACTGCAGGTTATCAGATTCTTCTTCAATAAGGCTTGCCAGCCGTTCCATCTGTTTGCGGTCGGCTTGAAGGTGGTAGCGGAAAAGGTCATCATCTTCTACAAGGGTCATGGCTTTCAAAAGTTGCCCACGGTTGCCATACATCACGCCGCGTTGGTAAAGGTCCATCGCCTCATAATGGGGTTTCAACTTTTGCCGATTATCTTCTGACAGGTTGGTGATTTGTTTTACGACGTCATCAAACCTTGCGCGGTTGAAAACATATCTTTCTTGTCCGGGTACGCCTATTACATTACCGAGGTTGAGATAGAACTCAATGGCAGGATGGTTGTCGGTGATTTCAGGAAACCCTTTTCCCAGTTGGCCTACCTGTTCGTTTAGAAACCAGATATTGCTCAGAAAAGAAAAGATGTCAGGGATTTCAATATCTGCCAGTGCTTTTTTAATTTCTGGTTCCTGCAAACGTTCGTTCAATTTGTTGAAATCAATTTTAATAGGTTGATCGGAACCAATGATGATGATTTCGTTTGCGACAGAAAGCCAACCCATCGTATAAGGAAAAACAGACTGGAATGTTTTGAAGTGCATGGCAACTTCTTTTTCTCCCTGACTGTGCAGGGGAATCCATTGTGCGGCGATACCTCCTGGTTTCAGTCTGCTTTTTTGAAGCTCATAATATTCCCGAGTATACAGGTTGACAGTAAAAGCGGTGCGAGGTGGGGGCGGTTCGGATGTAATAACATCGTAAAGTTTATGGGTTGTTAGCAAATGATTTCGGCCGTCCTGTATCACAAAATTAACTTTAGGGTTTGACAGAACATTATGGTTCTGTTCTGCAAACATTCTTCCCGCATTGATGACACTGGAAGATAGCTCCAGGCTGTTGACGGTTTTTACCCGAGGATGAATTCCGGCGGCCCCTGTCGTCTGACCTGTTCCAAAACAGACCACAAGAACATCATCGGGTTTATCCACCAAAAGAATGGGAACATGGGCTAAAAGTTTCATGTAACGAGAGGCGGTCATGTTAGAGGCTGACATGGAAATACCATTGGTTATCAATCGCTTCGCCGAGGGATCGAGAATTCCGTATTCATCCTTGAATACCGCAACGGTATCGGACAAACCTTCTTCAAAATACAACAGTTTATTAATGTTTCTTTTTCCAGCGCTATCGCGCATGAAGAAAGAATTCAGCAAGTCATTTGGGATAGCCATGTTGATAAAAAGAATCAGAGAAGCGAACACCACGGTCATTCCTTTTTTAATGGCTGGTGTTAAATAGTCGCCGGTGCGGAATAAAAGAACCATTGTCAGCAAATTGATCGTGGCGAGAAGGGTAAGGCTTACCTGGCTGCCAAAGTGGGGTAGGAAAAGAAATCCGGAAAAAAGAGAACCAAAAATTGCACCCATGGTATTGGCGGCGTACACCTGCCCGGTTGCCTGCCCGACATTTTCATGTTTGTTCGATATTTGTTGAATGAGCAGGGGAAAACACATTCCCAAAAGCAAAGTAGGAACCAACATAAGAGCTGCTGAATCTCTGAAATAGTTCCAGAAGGTTACAGCAGGGTTGCCCAGGTTGTATGCATTCCAAGGCGGAGAAAGAATGGACTCCAATCCATAAATGGAGCCAATAACATAAATTCCAACCCCTCCCTGTAAGGCGATGAGGATGGTGCGCAAATTTTTGGTCTTGGATAAAAGCGGAATGAGTAAAAGGCTTCCTAAAAAAATACCAAGTAAAAAGACGGTGAGCATCATGCTGAATGAATATACTGTGCTAGCGATGCTGAACACCAAAAGCCGCGTCCATAAAACTTCATAGGCGAGAGCCGTGAAACCACAAATGAAGCTGATTCCCATCCAGAATTTTTGGTCGGGACTCCAACTCACTTTCGGAAAATTGATCTTGGGAAGACAAAACTTAACAGTGCCTCCGTTTTCTTTATAAATGCTCAAAGCGCTGATGCCAATAAACAGGTTGCCTGCAGCGGCCATCAAAACGGTTTCTAATACACCGAATGTTCCCATCAGGAAAAATCCGGTGATCATGCAACCCGAGGCTGCTCCCAGTGTGTTGAGAGCATAAAGCAGGCTCACTTGTGTTCCTATGCGCTTGTCATCGGTAACGCAATATTTGCTGATTAGGGGCAGGGTTGCACCCATAAATGTTGTGGGTACCAACATCAATGCGAAGGAAAAAACGATTTTAAATAAATTTTGCAGAGGGGGAGAATCGGGAATGATACTGTGAAACAAGGAGTAAATTTCTGCAAAATTTGCAAACAAAAGAGAAAGAAGAGCACCACTGGCAAATATCAGAATCTCTATCCAGCCATATACATTAAGAGCAGAGGAATCCATATTATTTATCGACAACCTGTCAGCGGCATAGCCAAATAAATAGCTGCCAAGGCCAAGGCCAGCCATGAAAGCGGCGAGCACTACAGACACCGAAAAAACAGTATGCCCAAAAACAAGGGTGAGCATTCGGGTCCATACGATTTCATAAATCAGAGCTGAAATGCCTGATAAGAAAAATAAAAAATAGACTATTGGAGAACGCTTCATATTTTAGATATTTTTATAGAATTAAATCGGATTGGAATATTACGTGAAAAATTGCAATCCAGCTGGATTCTTTTTGGAAATATACCTTATGTTTTATCGACATATCCGGCAAACCTTTAAATTAATTGACATTGGCCCAAGCTTCAAGTAATTTTTATAAATACCTCTGTTTTTGCCAATAATAAATGAAGGTCCTTTAAATGGGAACACAAGATATTAAAATTGCGGATGCAGACCACCCTTACGCTAAAGAAAATGGGGTGGTGTGGGCCGAAGAAGCCTGGGAGCGTGTGAAACATGCACCGGAATTTGTTCGCCCGGGAATTCGCAAGCTTATGGTGCAACGTTGCGTGAAACGGGGGTTTAAAATTGTTACCTCTGATTATCTGACAGAAATTCGCAATGAGTCCATGATGTTAGTTTCGAAACGAGTCAAGGGTTTTGGATTTGAAGAGTTGACCATGGATGCCTTTGATGTGGCTAAAGAAAAAATGCGGGAAAGTCCGCGCAAGGTGGAAGTGATTGAAGAGATAGAAGATTTTCTCTCAATGCGTACAGAAAAAAAAGACGATATTGTAGAAAAATTCAAAAATTATATGGAGGTGACTCCAACCTCAGGCATTCCCTGGAGCGAGGAAGCCAAGGAAAAAATGGAAAAGGTGCCTCCTTTTGTACTTGGGATGGCCAAGCAAACCATTGAAGGTCGTGCCCGGGAAAGAGGCGACAAAATGATCACTCCCGATATCATAGATGAGGTTTTCACCAACATCATGCCATCCTCTGCAAAGCAAGCGATGGGCATGGAAGTGACTGAGGAAGACCTTAAACAAGATGAGCAAATTGATAAGCAAAAGGAAGAACCGGTTCAGGTTTCTATGAAATGGGAAGACGATGCATTGGAAAAAGTATCCAAAATTCCTATTCCGTTTATCCGCAACATGGCCGTGAAACGCATTGAGCAGGAAGTGGCTAAAGAAGACAAAGATGTTGTGACGATGGATTTGTTCGAAAAATACCGTTTTACTTTTTAGACGGATATTTCCGTTTGTTCCCCCTTTCCTGAAGCAAGTTTTTGTATCTCACTCCAGAGTTCTTTTCTTCCCAAATGATTTTTACTTGAATAGGTCACCACGGCCAGCGCATTTTCCCCCATGAATGCTGATTTAATAATTTTGCTTTGTTTGCTGCGCTCCGTTCCCGATAGCTTGTCCGATTTGGTAATGACTAAAATATAATTTCTACCAAGGTCTTCGAGCCATTCTTTTAGGGTTAGGTCGAGTTCAGTAGGTTTCCGGCGGATGTCGACAATGAACACGATTGCCATCAAAGGTTCGCGGTGAATTAGATATTCTTCGATCATTTTTTTCCACTGTTTTTGAAGGGCCGGGGTGACCCGCGCAAACCCGTAACCCGGAAGATCGGCAAACATCAATTTCTCATTAATTCTGAAAAAGTTTATTTCTCTAGTTTTACCAGGCGTGGAACTTATGCGAACAAGCTTTTTGCGATTTAAAAGAGATCGAATCAGGGAAGACTTCCCAACATTCGACCTTCCTACAAAGGCAAATTCAGGAAAAGGCTCTTTAGGGTATTGCTTCGAAGATACAGCACCGGTCAAAAATTCAGTGGTAATTACTTTCATGGACCTATGTTAATACCATTATTTTTCAAACTTGTTTATAACCAGACCCGATAACAGCTTGGGGTAAAAAAATGTGGCTTTCTGCGGAAGGCGGATTCCCTCTCCTGCTAAACGGCGCACTTCGTTTATTTGAGTGGGGTTCATAAAAAAGGCTATATCATATTCTCCTGTATCGACCATTGCCATGGCTTCATCGGATTTTACTTTATAAGAAACAAATTGTTGATTTGCTTTTTCGCGGGTGTCAATTTTCAAAATTTCGCGCAAAATTATGGCATGCAATTGCATGACATCTAGAACTTGCAAGTCAGGAGGCTCATTTTTATCCAGTAAAGGCAGAATGTTTTTTGGATCATTGGCGATCAAGGTGTAAGTTTGGCCTTTCCCCATATAAGCGCAAAAAGTGATGCGGTCCTTTCCAAATTCGAGTAAGCGAGATTTTATTTCCGCAGCATTTACCTCGGTAATCCAGGGAATCACATCAAAATATTCACTTGCACGTTTCAAAAAATTTTCACGGTCAAATGGCGTCGGACTTTTAACGACGCGATGAATTGGGAAAATGGACATTGAGCCGGAGTCCATATTGGTCAAAAACATCATGACGTGAGAACTGTCAGGCACTTTGTCTTCATTTTCTTTCGCGAAGCCTAACGCTGTTTCATATCGATGGTGTCCATCTGCGATATAGATTTTTTTATCACGGATCAGGTCGCTGATTTTTTGATTATTATCAGCGTTGTCCAATCGCCAGAGTTTATGCACCACTTGGCTGTCTTCAATGACAGATAAGGGTTTTTTCTTTATTCCTCCCTTAAGAAAAGAATCGATGTCCCCTTCCGGATCCGAATACAATCCGAAGATAGGACTGAAGTTGGCATGGCAGGCATTTAGAAGTTTGGTGCGATCGGTTTTTGCTTTTGAGAGTGTGAATTCATGTGGACAAATATTTCCTTCACTAAAGTCCTCCACTTTGACGCGCGCAAAAAACCCAATGCGGCAAAACTTTTCACCTTCAAACTCATACTCCTGACTGTAAAGATAAAATCCGGGCCTATCGTCCCTCTTTAAAATCCCTTCATTTGCCCATTCTTTGAAAACTTTCGCAGACCGTGTGTAACGATTGTCCGTTTCAGAATCCTTTTCGTATTCTTTGCCAAGTATCAGTCGAACTACATTGTGTGGATTTTTCTGGTACAAGGCTTCCTGCTGATCTGGAGAAATTACATCATAAGGAGGTGCCGTCACTCCATCAAGAGGACCGGTTTTGTCGAGGTTGTACAATAGGCCGTGGAAGGGAATAACTTCGATCATGTTTTGCTCGCTTTAAGAATTTTAAAGTTTTAATTCGAAAAACATTATAGCAAAAATGAAGAGAGTTTTTAAAAACCGCCTATAGAGCTTCGCACTGGCATAATTCGCGAATGTAGCGCACAAGTTCGTGGATGATCGAGTCGTCCAGGGTGTTCCCCCATGCCGGCATGCAGGGTGCTCGCCCGACAGATAATCCACCAAATTTAATGGCTTCAAAAAACTGCTCATCCGTTCGAGTTTCCAGGTATTCGGCCTTGGTATGATTCCTCGGTGGCACGGTCAAGAATTTTGCGTTGATGCCGTCTCCTTTCCCTTTAATGCCATGACATTGGGCGCAATACCACTGGTAGGTTTCGCGAGTTTTCGCTGTCACAACAACGGGTTCAGAAAGCTCTTCCTCTTTTAACTGGAGGGATTGCGACTCTACTTTAAGAGGAGGTTTTGGCGTCGAGGTTTTTTCGGCTTGTTTTTCTCCGCACCCCGATATACCTATTGCCAGTATCAGAATCGCATATTTAAAAATAGATGTTAGAGGAATGTTTATCATGAGTTATCGCAGGTTTTCATTTTTTAGCGTCATGATGAACTGTGTGAATCGCAAGCGTGTTTCATCATCCATTTTATACACGGGCATGCGGCTTTTATCTGAAAATGTTTTAGGGGTTTTGAGCCAGTTCGCCACCCAGTTCGCCTGTAATCGATTTCCCGCATTGATCAGTGAGGGCCCCGAAATTCCGCCGCGAGGTTTGCCAGCAAGGTTTAAACTTTGATGACAGGAAATACAGCTAAACGTACGTTCAAACTCATATTTGGTTTTTGCTTTTTGACCCTTTGTTAATGGGATGCCTGGTTCATCAGGCAAATCCAATAAAACCATTGCCATCAATTCCTGAGTAACCTTCCTGGAATCTTTTTTGGAAAGTGAAGGGTGTTTTTGAAAGTTATCAGATTCGCCTTTTAGGAATCCGGGATTGAGAATTGTTCCCGCTTTTCGCAGAGTCACGGGATTTTGAAGATATTGTTCCAACCAAGATGCCTGAAACTTGTTGCCGGCATAGAATAGGTCGGGTCCCTTTTTCTCACTTTCAATTTTTGTCAGGCGATGGCACGCGGCACATTTTTTTTCTTCGATTAAAAAAGCGTAGGAAAGTATCGGGCTATATAAAAACCATCCGCTAATAAGAAGTAAAAAGAAAATTTTCATAACGGGGTAGCGTCATCGGGGACAGGTAGTGGCTCGGGCGTCTTTTCATTTTCCTGGAAAATATCGTAGAGAAACTCAATGATCCCTTCTTCTTTTTTATCCTGCGGTGGGTCTGTTGTAATATTGTTTTCCTCTTCTATTTTTTGTTCTTTCGGCGTCTCCCGTGTGAAATTTTGGGGTGGTTTGGGGGTTTCTTTTGGTTTTTCAATTTTAACAAACTGGTTTTTTTCAACATCGTAGAAAAGATCTTCGCGAGGTTGTGGTTGCCCCAAGTCACGTTCGCGAATTCGGTGCCTCACGTCATAAGGGAATTCACTGCGATTCAACAGTCTGGAGAAATTTAATTCTCGTAAGTTGAGAGAACGAAATGCCCGGTACCGATTGGAAGGTTCCTGCAACGCAGTGATCTCATCTTTATTTAAGAAGCGGGAATTGTCTTGCGGAAAGGGAGTTTGTAATGCCTCCCCATTAGGATCAATACCTTGTTTGAGTTGGAAGTCCGGGAGAACTTGATTATTTTGTTTTAACCCTGAGAAAAACTGTCCGGCATCCTGAATAGATGTTTTTAGAGGATCACCCAGGCCGACCGATAAAGGATTTTGGTGACAGTCTTCACAAGAGCGAACTGCTTTTCGAATGGTGTGGGGTGAAGAATCTGTCCAGATTAATCCTGGAAAATCGTCAAGTGTTAAAGGAGGCTCAGCCCTTTTTAGAGGAAGTGATGAACCGGTCTGGTCGGTAATAAAATATTGATAGCGGGGTTTTAAAATGGAGTACTTTCCGCGTGAGTTTTTACCCATAATCAATTCCGACCATCCTGAATCTGAAAACACGGTCCACCAATTTTCATTTATTATATTGGCTTCAATTTTCTGAGGCAGGGATTTGGCGGTCAACCAATCCAGCATGCCCGGTTTATCATTGAAGGAATTTTCAGGAAACCGCATTGGATCGGACAAATTCCAGTTTTTCCATTTTTCAGGCGCGAAAATTTTTTCTCGTATAACATGCATACCCCAATCTGATGCTGTCCATCGGGCGTGACAGGTTGAGCATTCCATCTCCTGCATATGCTTTGGAATCTGGTGCGCGATAGAAGGCTTGCGGTTTTTGAGTAAAGGTATTTTATGTTTCTTGCCTGTTACTTTGGAGTATAAAACCCAGTCATTTTTAGCTTGTTTGATATGCAGCATCGGTGAGCCGCTTGAGTTGACCAAAACGGTATCTCCCGCCTTGATTCTTTTTCTGAGATTTGGGTTAAGGTTTGCACGCTTGATCAAATTTTTTGTGTTCGGGTCGGACTCGATTAAAAGATACTCTTCAGGAAGTTTATCCTGAGTGCCATGGCAATCTACACAGCGGATTTGCACTCCAGATTGAAGCGAGTCTGGTTCTATTTCAGGTTTCATTTCATCGCCAATATGACAGTCGATGCAGTGCATGCCTTTTTCGCGATGTATATCGGGAACGAGAAACTCATGGTCTTTACCGTATAGAACCGGTTTTTCGGCATTGATTTGCGAAGGCACCTCCATGGGTCGTGATGGTTTGGCAAACAATCCTTCGAATTCCTGACCCACTCCGTTATTGTTATGGCAATGTTCGCACTGTACGCTGGGGACAGCCACTGTGAACTTGTGGAGTAGGGGATAGCCACGTGGATTATTAAGAGAATTTTCTGCGAATTTTCTAGTAAAGCGATTTTGTTTTTTACTTTTTCTTTGAACTTTTTGTATGGCCCGATCATGAGATAACGAAATGCCA